>Ga0315545_1003640_pt1 | contig 13090 bp, 15 predicted proteins | sample SalMarSW160210MG_FD_203096 | JGI IMG/M metagenome (GOLD analysis project Ga0315545, IMG submission 203096) | Salt marsh sediment microbial communities from the Plum Island Ecosystem LTER, Massachusetts, United States - Salt Marsh Sediment SW1602-10 ... | reverse complement strand
GAAGGAGCCGATGTTTACAATATCCCTTATTGCGATATAGGGGTGGTTGTAAGTAAGTTCACTAAGAGTCCAACTCAAAACACGACCAAAGACTGTGTTTTAGCGCACGAGGAGGTCATAGAAAGGCTAATGGAGTATTTTACCGTTTTGCCGGTCAGGTTCCATACAGTGTTTGATGGTAGAGATGGTGTTGTTTCCCTGATGCAAAGCTATTATAAGGACTTTAGAGATAACCTGGATAGACTCCGCAATAAGGTTGAATTTGGCATAAAGGTCATATGGCCCTCTGACAAAATGAAAGAGCATATAATCAATACCTACAAGAAAAACAACAAAAAAGTGTCTGTACCAGGCGATTCGTCGAACAAAAGATTTATGAGGGACAAGTTTGAAAAATACAAGTTAGACAAGGACTTTCAAAAGAAGGCCGATAAATTTATTAACGTTATGGACATGTTTTTCAGTAAGTTTGTTGCGGAAAAGAAACTTAATAGGCTAAGGACTGAAAACCTGCTTCTTGATGCTGTTTACCTCGTTGAAAAAGACAAGCAGGGTAATTTCAAGGAGGCTTTCGAGCACATAAAAAGTGCTCATCAGGGCTTCAAATTTCTGCTCAGTGGCCCCTGGCCTGCATACAACTTTGTCACTTTGCCGAAAAAAAGTGACTCGCTCAAAGATTCTGGGCAAGGAGATTTGTTTGATAAAGTAATCCAACATAGGGATCTAGTAGGAGCTGATAAGATATGACATTAAACGGCGTGGTCGAGACAGATTTTCCTGAAGAGTTTATTGAAGAGATGGAAAAAACCGACGATGTGCTTCCCAAAAAGATTGATGCTAATCCTGAAAATGTGGAAAAGGGCTTGGCAAAACTAGTGCTTACCCTGATAGAGTTAATAAGAAAGCTATTAGAAAAGCAAGCTATGAGGAGAGTAGAAGCAGGGTCTCTTTCTGACGAGCAGATAGAAAATGTGGGCGAAACCCTGATGAAATTAGAAAACAAAATGGAAGAGCTGCAGCAAATATTCGGCCTCAAGGACGAAGAACTAAACCTGAATTTAGGGCCTTTAGGAGATTTGATGTAGGAGGAACAATGTCTACAGAAGATACCAAAATAAATTGTCCAATCTTTCAAAAGCAAGAACCGGTGATCGAAGATATCACAGCTCAGATTAATAATGCCAAAGATGTCTTAGAAAAGGCAGAATTTGCTAAAAAACTACAGGAAGAGGTAGATGTGCTTCTTTCTTGTCCGGATTATGATAAAAAAAGTACCGATTGTAATAGTTGCCGTTTCATTGCGAACATGCGCGCGAAAACAGCAGGTTTGATTATAAAAGCCGAAAAATTGGCATAATCAAAGAAGCGAGGAATAAACAATGGCAGAACAAAAAATGGTCCATGCCATAGAAGCAACTAACTTGGCCGACATCCTCGAAAGGGTGCTGGATAAAGGAATTGTTATCGCAGGGGACATCAAAATTCAACTTGCTGATATCGATCTTCTTAACATCAAGATTAGGCTCCTGATCGCTTCCGTGGATAAAGCTATGGAGATGGGAATAAACTGGTGGCAGCAGGATTCCTATTTGTCTTCAAAGCCAAAGAAAGCAGACCTTGAGAAAGAAAATGGAGAGTTGAGGAAGAGGTTAGAGCGTAACGAAGAATTGAAGAAGAGATTAGAGCGTGTAGAAGCCAAGATAAAGTAGGAGGAATATGGCTTATGAGGACACTGATCTATGTTCCCATTATACACAGTAGTGCCGACCTTGGCTCTATAGCAAAAGACGTGACCACGAGAGGCATTGCGCATTTGGGAGAAAAAATCTGGAAAGAACACAGAAAGACGGTTGAGGCTTTCTGGGACGCCATATCACGTTATTTTGATTCTATAGATGTAAAGGGAATGAAAATATATCAGGATGGAATGGTTGGCGAGGGTGAAATGGGAGAGAAAATAGTTGAAGAAACAGCTAAAGCCGGAAGCAAGAATTACCAGCTGGTATCAAGGCTTCTTGAAAGAGGAGCTTCTTTAGTAAAGACAGAGGATTTTAAGCTGGTTAAAAAAGAGCACGATAGGTTACTTGCTATAACGCAGGCCAAATCGATTACACGGAAAATAATAGAATTTATAAAATATAAATTGGTCAAAACTGTACTTTTGAATAAGAGAGACGCTTTTATTGCCAAAAGAATAGACGAAACGCTTGAGCCCGATGAAAAAGGGATTTTGTTTATCGGAGCCTTTCACAAGATTAAGAAAAGACTTCCTAAAAGCATTCAAGTTAGAGAAATAAAAGATACAGATAAGGTAAGGACATATCAAAGATTACTGCCTTTTCATAACAAGTATAGAGAACAATTTGACAAATTAGGCAGATATCTTGTTTCAGAAATAAGCTTAGAGGGCAGGTCATAACGCACCTAATCTGGGACCAAAGTGACCGCCGAATTATGGACACGTCATCCAAAGCAAAAAATGAGGAGGTAAAGAGGCAAAAATCGAACCCGATATTGCTTGTTGAAGATAACCACCTTGATGCGATGACGGCCGAACGTACGCTCAAAGACCTCAAGGTCACAAACCAAGTGGTTCACACGGCCAATGGTGAGGAAGCATTAGAGTATCTGAGAAGCAAGAGGGATAAAAAGCCATGTCTTATTCTTCTTGATTTGAATATGCCAAAGATGAACGGCTTCGAATTTCTGAAAGTCGCAAAAGCCGACAACGCGATGAAGAAGATTCCCGTTGTGGTACTAATCACATCCAGCGAGCAGCAAGATATAGCTGAGAGTTTTAAGCTTGGTGTTGCCGGTTATATAGTCAAGCCCATCGATTATAAGAAGCTTGTAGATGCTATTAGGAGAATTGAGCCATGCTGGACATTAAGCGGTTTACGAGATTGAAGCTAATTTAGCTCGCATAGCTATGGGCTTGGAAGTGACTGGAAATAATACTGCTTGTCACTATTTGTTATCGGCAATCACCGTAGTGAAGTAATATCTTTGTATCGCCTTTCCAGAAAGAGGCTTTACGGGCCGAAAACCTATTTGGTCCGTCTACCCACTGGTCCATTCCAAAAATGCATGTTTTTCTTGACAAAGACCGGCAAAGATAGTATTGATAATGCTAATTATCAAACGTTCAGAAAAGATGCGAGAACTAACATTTTACTGCCGCAACTGGAAAACGCTTCAGCACGATCTATATCCTTGAGCAGCCGACTGAATCGGAGGATTTCCGAAGAAGACTGACGCCAGACTGACGCCCGAGGCAGTTTCAAGTCGAAATGGGGGTGACAAGTAAATGAGTAACGAAGGGCAAGCACTTATAGATAAAGAGGTTGGAAAAATGGAGCCAATGGGATTCGAACCCACGACCTCTTGCATGCCATGCAAGCGCTCTCCCAACTGAGCTATGGCCCCAGGTGCATTATATGCTAACACAATAAGGCTAAAGCAGCAAGCAAATTCCGCCTCTTTCTCCAGCGAGCAACCTCCGCAAGAACGAATGATTGAGTTATTCTAACAGCCCCACTACAATACGTCCGAACAGCCAGCACTCGCAGCCGTATGAAAAATCAGGTGAAAGTAAGAGGTTACAAACTTTGCTCAAACGACAAAGAATATTCATAACCGGACGAGTTCAGGGGGTAGGTTTTCGACCCGCGGTGTATCGGCTTGCCAGCCAGTTGGGTCTGACAGGTAACGTCTGCAACGACACAAAAGGCGTCACGGTCGAATTGCAGGGCGAACAGCAAAAAATTGGTGAGTTCCTAACCCGGCTTGATTCAACCGACAAGCCGCCATTAGCAAAAATAATATCCTGTGAAATGCTCGAAATCCCCTTGGTGGTGGAGGACAAGTTCACCATTAAACCAAGCGACTCAGCAGGTACCCCCCTTTCACAGGTAACCGCCGACATTGCGACCTGCGAAGACTGCCTCGCCGAGATGAATAATCCGGATGATTTCCGATACCATTATCCATTTATTAACTGCACGAACTGTGGCCCGCGATACTCAATCGTCAAGACTATACCCTACGACCGTCCTAACACGACGATGTCGGTTTTTTCAATGTGCGATCTCTGCGCTGCACAATATAAAAATGTCACTGACCGCCGATTCCACGCACAGCCTGTTGCCTGCGCTGACTGCGGCCCAAAAATCTTTCTCACAAACAACAGCGGTAAAACAATCCAGTCACAAACTCAAGCTGCCATAGCCGAAACCGTAAAATTGCTTCGAGCCGGTAAAATCGCTGCTATAAAAGGCGTCGGCGGATTCCATCTGGCCGTGGATGCGCTAAACAATGATGCCGTCCTGCGACTGCGCCGGCGAAAAAGACGCGACCATAAACCCTTCGCAATGATGACAGACTCAATCGAGAAGATCAGAAAATATGCCCTCGTCAGTGAAACCGCTGAGCGGCTGCTCACGAGTCCGCAGGCACCTATCGTCCTGCTGCCCAAAAGAAAAAATTCCTCCATCGCACCGGCGGTCGCCGAGGGTGTAAATACGTTCGGTTTTATGATCTGTTACGCTCCTCTGCACTATCTGCTCTTTGCACAGGGCCTGGAGGTTCTGGTTGCAACGAGCGGCAACATTTCGGAAGAACCCCTGATTTGCAAAAATGATAAAGCTCTTGAACGCCTCGGGGACATAGCTGATGCCTTTTTGATGCATGACCGCGAAATATACCGCCAGGTCGATGACTCCATCGTGCATTTAGTTGACGACAAACCAACGGTACTAAGGCGTGCCCGCGGCTACGTCCCTACGCCTATCATAACGGAAAGAATCGCCTCACAGGAAATATTCGCGGCTGGTTCGGATCTAAAAAACACCTTCTGCTTTGCCAAGCAGAATCAGCTTATCTGCAGCGAACACATAGGAGACCTTGAAGATGCTGAAGTTTACCACCATTACATTAAATCAATCGAACATCTCCGCCAATTGTTCGAGGTCGAACCCAAAGTTGCCGTCTGTGACCTTCACCCCGGATATCTTTCCTCCAGATATGCCCTTTCCCTATCGAACGTCAAAGTCATTCAGGTCCAACACCACTGGGCACATGTCGCTTCTGTTCTCGCAGAGTACAATGTTGATGGTCCTGTCATCGGCCTTGTCTGTGACGGCACAGGCTACGGCACCGATGGTGCCATCTGGGGCTGCGAATGCCTGATTGCGACTCTCAAAGATTTTGAGCGATTCGCTCATCTGGTCTATTATGACCTTCCGGGCGCCGACGCGGCAAGCAAACAAGCGATAAGACCCGCTTTGTCGCTGCTCAGGAAAGCCTACGCAGATGACCTTGACCTGCACGAATTCGGCTGGCTTTTGGATCGCTTTGGCGACACAGATGAGCAAAACCCAAAACTAATCCTCGAACAAATTGAAAAACGTGTTAATACTGTAAAGACTTCCAGCCTTGGCAGAGTCTTTGACGCCGTCGCTGTGATGCTTGGCCTGGGTTCATACAATCACTTCGACGCACAACTGCCGATGGCCCTTGAGGCCATTGCCGCTGACGACATAGAAGATCATTACTATTTTGAGCTTGTGATGAAGAATGGCCAGCCAATCCAGCTTGATATATGTCAGACCATAAGGCAACTCGTCACCGATATTCAAAAAGGGTTTGCTGAATCTGCAATCTCCGCCAAGTTCCACAATACCCTTGCCACCGCCCTACTGGCGATGGCTAAACAAGCCAGGGAAAGTACGAAACTCAACATAGTAGCACTTAGCGGCGGAGTATTCTGTAACCAGTATTTGACGAATCATTTAATTAAGCTATTGAAGAAAAATGGTTTTTCCGTATTATCAAATTGCGAAGTTCCGACTAATGATGGTGGCATATCTCTCGGCCAAGCTACTATAGCCACTAAACTGCTGAACTCCAATCCGTGACTAAGCCAGTAAGGCGCGATGACGAGATTCGAGCCACGAGCGACGAGCGACGAAAATGTGTTTAGCGATACCAGCAAGAATAGTTGAACTCGAAGATGATAAGGCGGTAGTCGATGCGATGGGCAACCGCTTCAAGGCTAAGACTACGCTGATTCCGGAAGCAAAGCTCGGCGACCTGGTGCTCGTCCATGCAGGTTTTGCCATATCAACCGTCGATGAAGAAGAAGCCAAGAAAACCTGGGAGCTTATCGCAGAAATAAACGAATTTCTCGAAACGCCAAACAAAGTCTCAGGATGAGTGAGTGGATGCGTGAATGAGTAGATGAGTAAATGTGTAGATGAGTGGATAAAAGTTGTGAAAACACACAAAGATTTAGACGTTTGGAAGCGTGGAATTAGTTTTGTTGAACAAATTTACAAGGCCACAAAGAAATTTCCAAGAGAAGAAATCTATGGTCTGACATCACAGCTAAGAAGAGCGGCGGTATCTTTTCCGAGTAATATTGCTGAAGGTGCTGCTCGTTCTTCCACAAAGGAGTTCATTCAGTTCTTATATGTTGCTTTGGGTTCATTATCCGAGGTGGAAACACAGGTTATGATTGCCGGGAAACTCGGTTATCTATCTGCTGATACGTTGCTTGAAGAGGTAGAAGCTTTAAGAAGGATGACTCTAAACCTTATCAAATATCTAAAATCAAAGAAGTGAATGAGTAGGCAACGAACCCAAATAATGTTTTAACTCATTTACTCATTAACGCATATACGCATATACGAAAAATGCTCGAACGAATCAATAAAGCTCAACAATCCATCAACGCAACTTGTAAGAAGGTTGGCCGCCGGATAAACATAATGGAGGTCTGCGGCACTCACACAGTCGCGATCTTCCGCAATGGCATAAGGTCGATGCTGCCGGCCAATCTGAAAATGCTCTCAGGTCCGGGCTGTCCGGTCTGTGTCACCGACCAGAGCTACATCGACGCTGTTCTCGAACTTGCCAACCGTGATGATGTTCTGATCGCCACATACGGCGACATGATCCGTGTCCCAGGCAAAACAGGCTCACTTGAAACAAGACAAACAAAAGGAAATGTCCACGTTGTCCTAAGTGCCGATGACGCCCTACAACTGGCAAAGGATAATCCCGACAAGACCATTGTGTTCGTTGCCGTCGGCTTCGAGACAACTGCTCCGGCTACGGCCGTCACAATAAAAGAGGCTGCCGAACAGAGGATTGAAAATTTCTCTGTCCTCGCAGGCCACAAACTCGTTGTGCTCGCAATGCGAGCGCTTCTGACCAGCAAAAACGACCAGATTCACGCGTTTCTCTGTCCAGGTCACGTCAGTACAATTATTGGCTACGGCGCTTACGCCGAAATCGTCGGAGATTTTCAGCGGCCCTGCGTCGTCGCTGGCTTCGAACCCGTTCAGATACTCGAAGGACTGGCCGAGATTTGTCAGCAGCTTGCCGAAGATAATCCCCAATTAAAATCCGTTTACACTGCTGTCGTCAGTGAAAAAGGCAACACGACCGCACAAAAAATCATCGCTGAGTGCTTCGAACCTGCGGATGGTTTCTGGCGAGGCCTTGGAAAAATCAAAAAAAGTACACTCAAACTAAAGGACAAATACGCTCAGTTCGATGCTTTCAAGCAATTCAACATAACCGAATCACCTGGCCAGGAACCTTCCGGCTGCCGATGCGGTGAAGTTCTCTGTGGACTCATTGAGCCTTCACAGTGCAAGCTCTTTGAGAAAAAATGCACACCTCAGACTCCCATTGGTCCGTGTATGGTAAGCACCGAGGGCGCCTGCGCAGCGTGGTTCAAGTACGGCCGAAAGGAAAAAAGCAACTGATGGAATCAACCACAGATAGAATCTTACTTGCACATGGCGGCGGCGGTCAGCTTACCGACCAGCTCATTCGTGAGAATATCCTACCCAAATTCCAGAACGAAACGCTCGCTGCGCTGACAGACTCGGCAAAACTCGATCTCGACTCAACGTCGATCTGCTTTACCACCGACAGCTACGTCGTAAAACCGTTATTCTTCAACGGCGGCGACATCGGCAAACTCGCGGTCTGCGGCACCGTCAACGATCTTGCCGTTGCTGGCGCCAAGCCTCTCACGCTAAGCCTATCTTTGATAATCGAGGAGGGTTTTGAGTTCGAACTGCTTGACAAAATCTTAACCAGCGCTGGTAAGGCCGCCCGCGAAAACGATGTCACCATCGTTGCCGGCGATACCAAGACTGTCGAAGCCGGCTCAGCCGACCAGATATTCATTAACACTGCCGGCATCGGCGTAAGAATCCCCGGCGTTGAACTTGGCTTCGATAAAATTTTGGCCGGCGACAAAATCCTAATCAACGGCACAATTGGCGATCACGGTATGACGATTATGTCACAACGAAAAGACATAAAATTCGAGACGCCTCTTACCAGCGATTGTGCAGGCTTGGCATCCTTAACCTGCCGGTTGCTCAAAAACACCCGTGGTATCAAATTCATGCGTGATCCAACTCGCGGCGGCCTGGCGGCAACTCTCAATGAAATCGCAAGACAGGCTTCTTTGAGCATTGAAATCAACGAAGCCTCTATTCCAGTTCATCCCACTGTTCAGGCTGCTGCCGATATGCTTGGTTTCGATGTACTCAACATTGCAAACGAAGGCAAATTTGTAGCCGTTCTCTCGCCGGAGGCGGTTGATGAGTGCCTTGAGATTTGTCGCAATCACCCTCTGGGCAAAAATGTTAGTCTCATCGGTGAGATTGTCACAACAAAAGACGTGCCACTGGTCGAGCTGATTACTAAAATCGGTGGCAGAAGGATTGTACAAATGCCGTATGGCCGCGAACTGCCGAGGATATGCTGATGCACGAGGGTATGATTGCGCAAAATCTGCTCGCGATAATATTGCAGCATGCCGAAGAGCACAACGCAAAACCGACCGCCGCGAGAATATCCTGTGGTAAGCTCTACGCCGTCAACGACGAGGCTCTTTGTTTTGCATTTGATGCCCTCGCGCAAGGCACATCTTGCGAAGGCATGCAACTACAAATAGAACACAAGCCACTCCAGGCTCACTGCAAAAGTTGTAGTGAAACCTTTAATGTTGACTTCGCAAAGCCAAAATGCCCAAACTGCGAAAAAGGTGATTTTGAATTATTGCCTGATGCACCACTGATTCTGGAAGAAATCGAATTCGAAGAATTACCGTGTAACGACTGGCAGAAAAACAAGACTCATCAGGAGTAAGCTATGCAGAAAATCAATGTTGGCAAAAAAATTCTCAGCGCAAATGAAGAATATGCCATCAAGAACACCTTGCTTTTCGCCGAGAAAAAAACACTGTGCCTGAATATGATTTCTTCCCCCGGCTCCGGCAAAACCACAATCCTTACTCGAATGATAAACGAGCTAAAGGATAAAATCAGAGTCGGAGTAATCGAAGGCGACATCCAGACCGATATAGATGCCGAAAAGATCAGAACAACCGGTGCGCCGGTCATCCAGATAAACACCGAAGGTGCTTGTCATCTCTCTGCAATCCAGGTTAATAGAGCCCTAACGCAACTACCGATAGACGGTTTGGATATGGTCTGCATTGAAAACGTCGGCAATTTAGTTTGTCCTTCAGCGTTTTTCCTGGGTGAAAACGCAAAAATTGTTGTGCTCTCTGTTGCTGAAGGCGATGACAAACCTGCTAAATACCCCGCCATCTTCGCAAAGTCAAAAGTTCTGCTGATAAACAAAATGGATTTGCTTACAGCAACGCAGGCTGACTTCGATATCGAGCGAGTGAAAACCGATGCGCGCAAACTAAACAAGGACATAGAGATCTTTCCAATATCTGCCAAGTCAGGTGAAGGCATGTGCAGCTGGTATGAATGGTTGGAAAAACAGGTAAAGAATCTGTGATTGTCCTGGACTAATTCATGAATTGAGCTTCGACCCGTACAGTCCACGTTTACGAATATAATCAATCACAGCCGGATGCAACATATCCGTCACACTGAGCCCTTTAGCCAATCGCTTTCTTATCTCGGTACTGCTTATGTCTATTAGTGAGGTTGCAATAATGTTTCTCTGAAGCTTCTTGACCCGCTTCCGGCCCCAAATCGGCTCAAATTTGTCGAAGTCGGGCTTCCCGTGGCCTGCTCTGTACATCGTCGAAATTTTACACGAGTCGATCAACTCCGTAATCTTGTGCCAGTAAGGCAATTCGTCAACACTATCTGATCCTACTAACCAATGGATTACAGTTGCAGGTCCATAATGGTTTTTGAATCGGTTAACAGTCTCCAAGGTGTAGCTTGGCGCATGCCGTTTCAACTCGTAATCACTCAATTCAAATTTCTGATTATCTGCAATCGCAAGAGCTGTCATTTCAACTCGGTCATGGTCGCTGGCTTGAGGAAAGAAACCTTTCAGAGGCGAACGTTTTGCAGGTATGAATACAACCTTCTCCGCAGCAATCTTTTTCAGAGCCTCAGCCGCAACAAGAGTATGACCGAGATGAATCGGATCAAACGTGCCGCCAAATAAAGCAATCCTTTTTTCAGCCATGAGACAATTAACAGGTAAACTGTGCGTTATTGCGAGAAATATATACAAAGAAATCAAAAAAATTTCGGACGACCAACCGCATCCCTAAAAGGCCTGCTTCATAATAGCAAATCAGCAACTGTGCAGTTCTTATGTTTCTCTATTATACTCATGTTCATTTCATTATGTAAATTCAGCTATATTCTTTATTATCCAGGAATGGGAAAAGCTGTTGACAAATATAATATGCTGCATTGTAAAGCAATAGTTTTTCTTCGTGCCAATTTGATTTTGAACTTCAAACGAATCTTGCAGCAAGGTCGTAAGATTAGAAAAGCAATACAAAGATCTCTTTAAAGCTTTTATGACAAAAAAATTTGTGAAGTATTCTGAAACATTTAGACGATAAAGAAAGTAATAATATTTTTTACTTTTTTCATAATTTGTTTGGCAAATTTTTCAAATGCAAAGTAATATTCTAATATTGTCATTGTCATACGCAAAAAGGAATTAGTCAACTGAAAGGAGACAGTAATGGCAAAGAAAAAAGCCAAGAAAAAAGTAACGAAGAAAAAAGCCACAAAGAAAAAAGCAAAGAAGAAAAAGGCAAAGAAGAAAAAATAAAGCTGCAGCTCAGTGATGCACAGAGTATAAAGCTTTTAGCATCGCTGTAGCGGCACACTGTACAAATACGAAAGGTTCAACTGGAGCAGTTGAACCTTTCGTATTTTATATCCCCACCTCAGAGTGCCCGAAAGCCATAAACTCATATCTTGCAATCGGACAACAATTTTCTATAATGTTCGCCTTAGCAGCAGTATAGCTAAGCTATTATGGTATTTTATGATAATGTGGTAACATGATGGACCAATTCAGCTACACAAACGGCAAGCTATTCGCAGAGGGTGTTGATGTTGAGAAAATCGCTAATGAGGTCGGTACGCCGGTATATGTCTATAGCAAAGCTACGTTCATAGACCATCTGCAGAAGATTCAACAAGCCTATAAGGCTCTTGATACTACAATTTGTTACTCGGTAAAAGCCTGTGCCAATATCCATATTTTAAGGTTTTTAGCTGAGGCCAGCAGCGGATTCGACATCGTCAGCGGCGGCGAACTGTACCGCGTTTTGCAAGCCGGTGGTGATCCGTCCAAGACTGTGTTCGCCGGCGTCGGCAAGACCGACAAAGAGATTATCGAGGCACTGGATGCAGGAATTGCCTATTTCAATATTGAGTCAGAAGCCGAACTCGAAAATCTGATTCGACTAACAGAACAACAGGGCCAAAAGACTAACGCAGCCCTGCGGGTTAATCCTGATGTGGAATACAAAACCCACAGGCATCTAAAAACCGGCAAAAAAGAGACCAAGTTCGGCGTAGACATAGAATGTGCGCTGAGAGTTTTTGACAACTATGGGACTAATCCAAATGTAAAACTTTGCGCGATCCACATTCACCTCGGAACTGGCGGCAAGACAATTGACCCTTACGTTGAGGCCGTGGAAAAAGTTCTGCCTCTGATTGACCAGCTTCGCAGTAGAGGTCACAGAATTGAAGCACTCAATCTTGGCGGCGGCTACGGCGCCGACTACGAGTCAGACACCGTACCTTCAGCAGCAGAATATGCAGCAGGCATTGTCCCGCTGCTGAAAGGCAAGGGCCTCAAACTTATTCTCGAGCCGGGCAAAAGTATCTGCGCCAATGCCGCGATTCTGCTGAGCCGGGTGCTCTATACAAAGACAGGAGGCACCAAAAAGTTCATCATCGTCGACGCAGGTATGAACGACCTTATTCGCCCCGCTCTGTATGATGCCTTTCACTTTATCTGGCCTGTGCAGGTGGACGAACGTTTCGTTCCGCCTCACCGAAGCAAAACTCTGCAAATGCCCGGCAACGAAGTCGTGGACATAGTTGGCCCAATCTGTGAAAGCGGAGACTTTTTCGCAAAAGACAGAAACCTGCCGCCCGTCCAGTGCGGCGACCTGCTTTCGATATTCACCACGGGAGCCTATGGGTTTGCGATGAGCAGCAACTATAATGCCCGATGCCGAGCTGCCGAAGTGCTTGTCGACGGTGACATTGAAGACTTCACTAGTAATGCCGCCAGAAGACAAACGCCAAAAACAGCTTGCTCGAGCGGCACAGACACGATGGGCATTAGCCGGCGGAATAGTGGTGCTGGGAGTAGCCGTACTATTACTTACAATGATACCCACGGTTGATTTTGGGCGAGCGGAAACTTCAGGTCCTTCATATCCTTCGTTTGAACAAATAAATAAGAATTGGCCTCGATTTCGTGGTCCCGGCGGGCTCGGAGTCAGCGCTTACACCAATATCCCAATCCGATGGGACGGCAAAACAGGCGAAGGTATCCTTTGGAAAACCAAAATTCCACTTGCCGGAAATAATTCACCTGTTGTTTGGGAGAACCGTGTTTTTCTTTCTGGAGCGGATGAAAATACGCGCCAAGTTTATTGCTTCGATGCAGCTTCAGGAAAGCTACTCTGGCAAGGTGATGTACCGACCGTTAGTGGTGGCGAACCGCTCGATACCATGGAAGATACAGGTTACGCCGCACCGACAGTGACAACGGACGGACGGCGCGTTTACGCTATCTTTCCAAC
>Ga0315545_1003639_pt1 | contig 13090 bp, 8 predicted proteins | sample SalMarSW160210MG_FD_203096 | JGI IMG/M metagenome (GOLD analysis project Ga0315545, IMG submission 203096) | Salt marsh sediment microbial communities from the Plum Island Ecosystem LTER, Massachusetts, United States - Salt Marsh Sediment SW1602-10 ... | reverse complement strand
TCAGATGGATAGAGCGCAGCCCTGCGGAGGCTGAGGCCGTGGGTTCGAGCCCCGCCAAGCGCGCCACTGCGGGCGGTTAGCTCAGTTGGTTAGAGCACCTGCTTTACACGCAGGGGGTCAGAGGTTCAAGTCCTCTACCGCCCACCACTGTGTACAAAAGGTAAAACTTTTGAGAAGACCTTTACTCTAGCCTTTTAACTACCCGGTTCGTGTCATCTTGAGCCCACTTAGGGGGACGATACCTAGAACCTTTTGCAATCGTCGTCTGTCTCCAGAAAGATTCTTCTCGGTAACTTTCCCTTGGCCAGTCTAGAAGGTTGCCAGCTAGCAATTGGATTTAAGATAGATACTCGTCCTAACAGTCGCCTGACGCGCTAAGTTCGAATTTTGGCTGGTCAGCCGCTCAGGAAGCATCCGAATTTGAGAAGAAAACTCATTCCTGCATTAACGCAAATACTGTCACCAACTCATCAGTCTCTAAGTTGAAGCCCTCTTGTTGAAGAACAAGTGTTGACATCTGCCTCTAAAATCGGAAATGTGAGATAATAAATCGACTTTGAGAGGAGAGATGTCACCTCTTGAAGAATATATTGCTCGACGCCGTGCAGGGGCAGATTACGAGGGATATGAGCGCACATCGAGTCATTTAACGGCAAGCTGCGAGATGAGCTCCTAGACCGCGAAATCTTCAACACCTTGGAAGAGGCCAAGGTGTTGATACAGCAGTGGAGAAGAGACTATAATCAGATTAGTCCAAACAGTACCTTGGGATACCAGCCGCCGGCATCAGAGGCGATACTGACTACGACTTAACAACCGGTGTCACTGCCGGGGGCAGGTCAAAGACACACTAATGAATCACTCAAACCAAAAGAAAATATACGAAGAATTTCAGTCGCTTGCACAAGAAGAACTGAACGGGGCTCTAGCCGTAATCCCATCAGATCCTATCCACCGTTTATTAGTATTTATCGAGGCCATAAGAGTTCTTGATTGTTGGACTGTATCCAGCCCCAAGGCCGGAAGAGAAGAACAACAAACTGAGTCATATTTTCAGATAATCCAATGGGGATGGAACTTAGCTGCGAAGAACCTCTTTTCATCATTGCAGAACTTTACCGGATTTCCTCTCGCTAAAAGTACCGATCAGAGCTGGGCGTTCGCCCAAAATCTTCTTCATCAATTCGGTCGTTCTGTATTGATGGAGCGAGCTGCGGAAATGATTAGGCACGGCTACCTTGTTGCAGAACGCAATGACGAAGGTTTCCTTGTTAGAGCAGTCGATAAAATGCCTTCGCAGTTTCTAGACGAAATGGAGTTTTCCCGCTTGGAAGCTTTGGAGAATACACTGAACAAACCTGATATTGAGTCATTTGGTGAATGGGAACTTTTTGATATAAATGACCAAGTATTCCCATTTGATCGTGTTGGTAATTTCCTTGGTAGAAATCGTGGAAAGCCATTATCTGATTGGGAAAGGGATGATATTGATGATTTGATGATACCATTGATTCATCCTTGGGACTCCGGTCATGGAATTATGATGGGTTATGACGCAATACCAGAAGTGGATTTTCACTTTTTGGCTGAAGCCATCGGATTAGTAACAAAATGGCGAGACGAAGCAGGCATCCATCCAAGCGTAAAACTTGGAGAGATTAATGGCGTGGACTTAAGCATGATTGTTACTATCATTGTTAGCTCATATATTAAACACATCAAATTTGCCTCTCTGGCTGCCAAGGAAAGGCCTGGAATATCCATCCAGCAAAGTCTTACGATATGGAAGCCATTCAAAGAACTGGAACAAAACATCACTGATTTTGGAGAGTTCGATCAGGCATTGGTTCGGAAAGCACTGACTGCAATTACAGTGCGAGCAGACGAAGTTTCCATGTTTAACGAGCACACCCCCTTCTTCATGCCCCTCTTACTCGATCTGGGTAATGGATTAGTTTTATGTCCTATCTCAAGTCTAATCAGAAATCCATTTCACTCAATAGCTATCCTGCAGGAATTGCGATGTCCGGAAAACAAGATACGGCTATCAGATCCCAGAGAAAATTGGATGAGGACAGATCTCTACGCGCTTTTTCAAGGGACAAGATATCAATGCCTCGATGGCAACATAAAGATTCGCGATGGTAATACCATAATAACGGATATAGACGCTGCAATATTTGACAGATTAACTGGTGAACTGGCCTTGTTTCAACTAAAGTGGCAGGATTACGCAACTAATGATATTCGCCAATTACGCAGTAAAGCAAGCAATCTGACAAATGATCTTGATGAGTGGGCTGACAAAGTCACTGCATGGATAAACCAAAATGGTGTAAAACGGTTGGCGAATAGCTTCCGCTTGAAGTTAACAAGAAGTGATGGATTCACTTCTTGTTATCTGTTCGGTCTCTCTCGCGCCGCTGCGCGTATGCACGGCTATGGATTCGAGACACATTCTGCATCCCTCGCTATTGCAAATTGGCCTCAATTTGTTCGAATGCGTTTGGAAGTAGGCCCAGCCGAAAGAGTGTTCCGTGAGTTACATCAAACATTAAGACACAGAATGAACGAGGCTGCTACAATTCAACCTCTGTCGATAACTGTCCAAGTGTCGGGGTATTCAGTGATATTTGATGGTCTGTGGAATACTTGTAATGAATGACAAACAGTGTCAGCTATTATCAAAGGTACCAAAGGGGCTATCTATCGAATTATTCTATTTATGATTTTGCTCCAAGATATTTTTACACCCGGTTGCCTTCCAGTCTTATATATTCGTAAGACTTCTCTTTGGGTAAAACCAGCTTTCTTGTCCTGTCCTTAGTTCTATTTCTAGATGACAATATTCTCTTTAATTCTCACCTTGATAAGTAGTATAATGCAATCACTAATGTTATTATAAGGATGTTCGCTAATGATAACAAATAAGACGGATAAGACTGAACTTACAAGTAAGATCAGAGAGATACTGTCCAAAGAACCTGGACTGAGCGTTAAAGAACTATCGGAAAGGCTAAACACCAACCGCCAGTTTATGGCTGGTGTACTAAAAGTACTTGAAGAGCGAGGAGATGTCTCTTGCCGTCAGGTTGGGCCGGCACGTATCTATTACGCTATCAATAATTCACGAGAAGGGCAAAATGGCGCCGGATAATAGTGTTACAGTGGAACAGTCATTAAAAGAGTCTCCTGTTGAGGAAATTAAGAGAATTTTACTTGAATGGTGGAACTCCGTAGGGCAACGACATTTTCCTTGGAGGAACACTCAGGAACCTTTCAAAGTTCTGGTCGCTGAAATACTACTCCACAGAACAAGGGCAGACCAAGTTGTCCCGTTATACCAAGCCTTCCTTGAAAGATACCCCAGTATTCATTCGGTTGTACAAAGCTCAACAGATGAACTCGCAAAATCATTTCGTTCTGCTGGGCTTCACTGGCGGTGGAAACTTCTCCATTCTATGGCTGTAGACATTGTGACTAGATTCAGTGGACAGATACCTCGCAGTTTTGAAGACCTGACATCACTTCCAGGAGTAAGCCATTATATTGCCTCGGCTGTGAGATGCTTTGCCTTTGGATATGCCGATGTCTTACTGGATACCAACACAGTTAGAGTAGCAGGACGTGTCTTCGGGCTGCTGATTACAGACTCATCTAGGCGAAGTAAGCTGTTCAGAGAAGCTCTCGAGCGATTAATAGACTCAGAACACCCACGCGAATTCAATTTTGCCCTTATTGATTTCGCAGCTACAGTTTGTAAGCAAAAGTCTCCCATTCATAAAGACTGCCCGATTAGTAAATACTGCGCCTTCTACCAAAAAGCAGGTGATGCAGCCCAAGTAGATATAGATAATGTGTTGGCAGTTAAAGACAACAAAATTGTGGGACAGTCTGGATTGAGTGTTACGGAGGCTCGATAACATGCAACGCCCTATACCCGTAATTGATCTGTTCGCCGGACCAGGAGGTCTGGGTGAGGGATTTAGTTGCTTTCAAGATGAATCAGCAAAAAACCCTTTCACTGTGGTGTTGTCAATTGAGAAGGACCCAAACGCTTATCAAACTCTGGAGTTGAGGAGCTTCTTCAGATTTCTTGAACGTGAATCTGATCCTTCAGACTATTTCAGATATCTGCACAGAGAGCTTACAAGGGAAGAACTCTTCCAAAGACACAGGGAACAGGCAGAGATGGCTAAGGCGACTTGCTGGCTGGCAGAACTGGGCAGTCCGAGCTTGGCTTATTCAGAACTAAGGAACCGTATCAATTCTGCCATTAACGGGAATGCTTTATGGGTACTGATCGGAGGGCCTCCTTGCCAAGCATATTCAGTAATCGGGCGTTCCCGCGTTAAAAGCGTAGAACCCGAACGATATGAGAATGACAACCGCCATTTCCTGTACAAAGAGTATCTCAAAATAGTTGCAGACCATGCTCCTCCGGTATTCCTCATGGAAAACGTCAAGGGGCTCCTGTCCACTGAGGTGAACGGTCTAAACATCTTTGCCAAAATAGTGAAGGACCTTGAAGCGCCCAGAAAGGCAATAGCTAATGGGAGCTTCAAAGCATCTCCCCTGCGGTACGAAATATTCTCGCTCGCGTCTTCTAAGGCCCTAGGTTCACTGGAAGCAAAGGATTACGTTGTTAAATCAGAGCACTTCGGCATTCCGCAAACGAGACACAGGGTTTTTCTACTTGGCGTACGTTCAGACCTCATATCAGACCTCATAATGGTTTGTCCGGCTGAAGTCTGTCTCCAAGCCCGACCAGATTTTGTTCCTTCCGGTGAAGTAATTGATGACCTTCCTAAATTACGTAGCGGATTGTCCGCGTCCGATTCTTTTGAAGCTTGGTGCAGAGCTATAAAAGCCGCCTCTAAAACAGAATGGTTTTCTTCCAAGCAAATTAGCACCAAAGTGAGACAGGAGATTCTAAAAGCCATTTCATTTTTAAGTGCCGAATGCCTGACCAGAGGTGCAGAGTACTTGGAATGCGAGGCTGGTCCCTCGCGCCTTTCTACTTGGTATGTAGACCCGAGGTTACACGGAGTCTGTAATCACTCGACGCGAGGTCATATTTCGGAAGACCTTCATCGCTATCTGTATGCGTCATGCTTCGCCCACATACATGGTTATTCTCCAGAGCTGGACGAATACCCGAGTTCTTTGCTTCCGAAGCATCAAAATGTGATTTCTACAAAGGGTAAAATCATATTCTCAGACCGTTTCAGGGTGCAGTTGAAAGGGAAACCGGCATCGACGGTGACCTCTCATATTTCTAAAGACGGGCATTATTACATACATCATGACCCAAGCCAGTGCAGAAGCCTGACGGTGAGAGAAGCCGCCAGACTCCAGACTTTCCCGGACAATTATTACTTCGAGGGTTCACGCACGGACCAGTATCGGCAAGTAGGGAATGCCGTTCCGCCACTTTTAGCCCGGCTGATTGCGGCCAAGATTCACGGGGTTCTACACAGAATCAATAAAGTCCAGTTGAAGCTTCTGCAAAATCTGACGGAGAAGGGCGATGAACAACTCTCGGCTTTACACTGACAGCGAATTCGAGGATTGCCCACCAAGAGCTGACGCAATTGTCCACTCTCTGAGAGCTTTTGGGTATGACATCGCTATGGCAATTGCAGACCTGATTGATAACAGCATATTTGCTGACGCCTCGAATGCCTGGATAAGCTACGCATGGAACGATGGTGATCCTTGGGTACGGATTCTGGATGATGGCAAAGGCATGACGGAGGAATGCCTAGTCGAAGCGATGAGGTTAGGTACAAAAAGTCCGCTTGAAGCTAGGGACCCTCAAGACTTGGGACGTTTTGGGCTAGGTTTGAAGACGGCTTCTTTTTCTCAGTGCAAGGTGGTGACTGTGTACACGAAGACCGCAGATGGTTCTGAATCTGTACGATTCTGGGACCTTGATTACATACAACATTCTCGGGCATGGAAACTTGGGAGGACACCTGCAAAAGATGTCTGGCCACTCTTGGAACCACTCAAGAGTCTTGAAAGCGGCACACTCGTGTTATGGCAAAACCTTGACCGCTCCATTGACCGCGATACTTTACCCAACCATAACCCGGAGATGACATTTCTGAAACGGTTTTTGTATGTCAAAGAGTATCTTGAGATGGTATTCCATCAATTCCTAGAGAATCGCATAGAAAGGTTGAACATCTTTGTTGGCCAAGCGCCTTGTGAGCCTTGGGACCCCTTTTTGAAATCTAATGACTTCACGCAGGAGCTATCATCTGAAAAATATGAGGAAAGTCGCGTTTCGGTAATTCCGTATGTTCTGCCTCATGTGTCAAAAAGAAATGAAGTCGAAAATCTGCAAGGAGCAGGACCGAAAGGCTGGAACGCACAGCAGGGCTTCTACGTCTATAGAAACAAGCGAATGATTGTTTCGGGAGGCTATCTGGATTTTGATCTCAAGGCTGAGGAACACTATAAATTGGCGCGAATAAAGGTAGATATAACAAATGATATGGACCATGAGTGGTCAATCGACGTGAGAAAAGCAGTTGCGTCTCCCCCCGACCGTCTGAAGGCAGAAATGTTACGGATTGCCCGGGTTACAAGACAACGTGCCTCGGAAGTCTACAGGACGAGGACTGGCATCACAAAGAGAAAGAGAACAAGTGAAAGTAATAATGTCTGGTTAAGAAGACAGCTCCGAGACAAGATTGTCTATAGACTAAACCCTGACAACCCTGTGTTGAAGAGAGTTCTAAGTGAGTTGGCCCCAACAAAAAGATGGATAAGAAAGCTATTTCATATTATTGAGAATTCGGTTCCACACCGCCTTATTATCATGGATGGTCTTGATAACGAAGATTGTCACGTGGACCTTCCGGCGGATTTTGGTCCGCCACCTGATGAATTACTGGATATCTGCCGCGAACTTTATCAGCAGAAGGTAGCTGAAGGCAGGAGCCACGAAGAGGCTGTTGATATTGTCTGCAGTATAGAGCCCTTTGACTCTCACCCTTTATACAGAGCTTGTTTGGACAAACTTGTTGAGGGTAATGCTAAATGAATCCGGTAGAGGAACAAATCGTTAACCTTTCATACGCTTATTTCACTACGCATCCGGTTACACCTGATAATATCAGGGAGTTCATCAGGCAGATGAAGAAGGGGTTCGACCCTAAAAATACAGTCGATGAGAAAGAGCTTTTCAATTGTCTAGAATCGATTCATTCGGTTGTAATCGAAGGAGACGCAAAGATACTCGACGATAGATCAAATCATGAAGACTGGTTCAACCCGAATACGAACCTGCCACTCAAAAGGGATTTCAAATGGCATTTCTGGGATCATTACCAGCAATATCTTATCCATAAAGAACACTGGTCGCCCAAAATAGTGCAGGGGCTTGACCGCTTTTCCAGCTTGATTTTATGCCGAATTGAAGACCCACTTAGATCCGGGCCATGGGGCCGAAGAGGAATGGTAGTTGGCAATGTACAATCAGGGAAAACTGCCAATTACACTGCACTGATTACAAAAGCTGCTGACGCAGGATACAAGTTGTTCATCATTCTCGCTGGAGTCCACAACAGTCTACGTAGCCAGACGCAGGGAAGATTAAATGAGGAGTTCCTTGGCTATGACCTTGACATCGTTCAGAAAGTCACCGGACAGGAAAGGAGAATCGGAGTTCGGAAGATGTTTCCTAAGAACCACAGTGTCGTGAATACCCTGACGAGCAACTCACAGGATGGCGATTTTAGAACTGCCATAGCACGTAATGCAGGGATCATTCCTTCAATGACAGGTGACTCGATAATCCTCATAGTCAAAAAGAACGTTACGATTCTCAACAACCTCATTGACTGGGCTACAAGTCTTGGTTTTCCCGACAAAAATGGGCGACGGATTGTCAGGGAAATCCCGTTTCTACTGATAGATGATGAATGCGATTTCGCATCTGTAAACACTAAGAAGCCGGAAAGAGACGAAAATGGCCACATAATTGAAGAGTGGGACCCCACAAAAACTAATATGCTCATACGTGAGTTAATATCAAGCTTTGAAAAAAGTATTTATGTGGGATATACGGCTACTCCGTATGCCAACATCTTCATTCACAAAGATGACCCGCATCCAGTCTACGGCGACGACCTGTTCCCGCGGCACTTTCTTGTTAGTCTTCCCCAACCTTCTAACTACGTAGGTCCAGAAGAAGTCTTCGGTCTAAAGGGGGACTTTGACACAGGTATTGAGGCGAGCAAACCTTTACCGCTGGTCAGGGTAGTCCAAGACAACGAAGGAGTTATCCCGAGCAGTCACAAGTCAAACCTCAACGTAACCTCCCTACCTGATAGCTTGGAGAAAGCAATCAAAACATTCATTCTGGTGTGTGCGGCCAGAAGAATTCGGGCTTCAGGTGTTCCTCACAACTCGATGCTGATACACGTTACACGTTTCACCCGTGTTCAAAGTCAGGTTAAGGACTTGGTTGAAAATGAACTACAGACGCTGACAGCAAGGATTATGAGCGGTACAGATTCATTGAGTGACTTCCGTCGCATCTGGGAGACTGATTTCCTACCCACATCTACCGAGATGCTGAAAAGAGGCTTTAGCGATAGTCGCACCGACAGCTGGGAGAAAGTGAGTGCAGAGCTTTATCCTGCTGTTAAGCTCATAAAGATAAAAGGTATTAACGGAGAGATTGGAGACACGCTTGATTACAGATTGGCTGACAGACAGACAAGAGAGAGAATGGAAAAAGGTGAGCTGGTTCATTGGAATGAACGTGGCATAAGTGTCATAGCGATTGGTGGCGACAAACTCTCTCGAGGATTAACGCTTGAAGGGCTATCCGTCTCTTACTACCTTCGTTCTGCGCGTATGTATGATACCCTGATGCAGATGGGTAGATGGTTCGGATACCGGATTGGCTACAACGACCTATGCAGGATTTTTACCACCGAAGAGCTAATAGAGTGGTACAGCCACATTGCATTGGCCAACAGAGAATTGCGCAATGAGTTTGAATACATGGAAGCCATTGGGAGTACGCCGGAGACATTTGGACTCAAAGTGAGGAGTCATCCAGGACGCCTCGCGATCACATCTGCAGGTAAATCTAGGACTACTGAAAAAATAAGTGTTACTTTTGCTGGGCATCTGGTTCAAACAGTAGTATTTGACCCTCAAGCGTCACGTCATAATCTGGCCGCATTGGAAAGACTAGTCAACGATATCGGAAGGAAGCCGGACGAAACACTTAATCCTAAGAAACCAAGGCTAATATGGAAAGATGTCGAACCGGAACTGGTTATTCGTTTTCTCAAGTCTTATAAAACCCATGCAGACGCTAACATTGTGGTGAATCCAACAAGATACGCAGAGTACATAGGGAAGCAAGTAGACAAAGGGGAACTCATCAACTGGCATGTGGTGGTCGTTTCTAATCCGGAGGGTGAAGGAACTCACGAAGTATCAGTGACGGGGTACAAAGTGCGCTGCGTAACACGAACGGCCAATCTTCCGGTCACAAAGGATAAAATATCTATTGGCGTTCTAACAAATCCAGCAGATGAAGCTCTTGACCTAAGCAACGATGAGCTGAACGAAGCACGTGCTAAATCAAAGAGGGCCACGGGAACACAAAATCTACCGTCAGGTGCAGCAATCAGAAATACACGTCCTGCCACTAGAGGTCTTATTCTGATATACCTTCCAGAGTCAAGTGATGACGAAAAACGATATGGTCTGGCAGGTGAAGAAATTGTCGGGTTTGCTATCAGTTTCCCAGGGAGCGAAACTGCAACACCGATAGAGTACGTTGTGAACTCTGTTTACGCTGAGGAGGCGGACATCTAATGGAAATGGAATATGCCATGGATGAAAGAGTCCGGGATATCTGGGCCGAACTGGAGAACGAGCCCGAAGCAGCAGCACATGTTCGGAAACGAGTATATCGCAGGCTGGATCTGGAGAAGGAGAGCGGTCTTCGTATTAGCTATTATTTCCCGGGACGGCTATTAGAGCTGCTCGTAGAAATCGGACCACTAAATAAGAAACCTGACTACTCTTTCCCAAACTGGAAGGGAATGGTTTTCGACATTATCCAGCTTGATACTCCGGTATCAGGTACATGGCATATATGTCTGAGACTGGAAAAAGCAGAGCATAGAGACGTTTTCGTAAGCGTATGCTCAGATCTAGCCGAAGAATTGCAAAGCATTGATTCACCATCGGATAGAAAAGAGGCTTTGCTGGATTTCATGGAAAGGTGGTCCAGTTTTTTTGAACGGTACAGTCTCCAAGGTCTCTCAGAAGAGAGTCAGAGAGGGCTATTTGGTGAACTGTGGTGGATGCGGAGGCTAATTGATGCAGGAATCGCCAAGAGAACCGCTGCCGATTCTTGGAAAGGATGCCACAGGGGATATCACGATTATGAGATTAGTGGAAATGTCGTCGAAGTGAAAACCACGCTCTCAAAAGAACCAAGGAAGGTTCAGATAAGCAACGAGAGACAACTTGATGAGCGGGGACTCGTGTCACTGCATCTCTTAGTTTTGACATTAGTACAAGCCCAGATGGGTGGTGAATCGTTGCCAAGCATTGTAGCTATATTGAGACAGTCATTAGCGGGAGACGCTTCAAGTTTGAGAAGGTTTGAGCGCTCGCTACATGAAGCGGGGTATCTTGAAACTCATGCTCACCTTTATGACGCTTCTTACACAGCTAAGACCGAAGAACTATTCAGGGTTGCAGAAGGATTCCCCAGAATTACCGAGATACCGGGCGGTTTAGGGGATTTGAAATACTCTCTACTTGTCGGAGCATGTGCTTCATACTTGGTAGACATGGACGAATACATTAATACGTTAAAAGGTGAGTAACGTGATAACTGAAGGCGTCATTGAATTCTCAAAGCAGTTTCATGACGAGATTCGCGCTCAGGCCAATGCTATTGAAGCTCTCAGAGAGGAAGTTTTCGTACAGAAAATGGGCGATATGCTTGAGGAGTACGGAGAAATTGACACACTTAATCCGTGTTCGTACCGAAGCACGGGTATGAAAATAGACGGCTATTGCTATGACGATGAGTTCAATGCGTTCATTCTTATCGTATCGTATTTCCTCGATGAACCAGACTTGAACCAAGCTAGAGTTACAAACACTGATGTACAAAGAGAATTCCAACACGTCACTAATTTCTTTGAGCGATGCCTTAAGGGTGGATACGAAAAAATCGAAATTTCAAACGAGACCTATGACCTAGCTAAACTAATATATGAATGTAGAAAAGATATCAAAAACGTAAAAATGGTCCTTCTCACGGATGGCCTTGCACAAAAAGGTCCAGTCGAGTTCGCAGAAAACCGGGGGATAGAAGTCTCGCGCACCGTATGGGATATCGAGAAAACCTACCACTTTTATAAGACTGGTGAGAGGGAAAGACTGGATGTTGACTTTACACAGTACTGCAATGGGCCATTACCCTGTATTTCAAGAGAGGCTGCGAACGGACGTTACACAACATATGTAGGATTCATTCCAGGTTCAGTTTTGGCGGATATGTATGCTCTCTGGGGAATAAGAATGCTTGATATGAATGTCCGGGTCTTCTTGTCAGCGAGAGGCAATGTGAACAAGGGGCTCAGAAAAACAATTCTCGATGAGCCAGAAATGTTTTGTGCTTACAACAACGGAATCACGGTTTATGCCGAAAGTGTAGAGACTGAACCAATAGGAAATGCCATCGGCCTTCTAAGGGCTTATGATTTTCAGATTATCAATGGTGGGCAAACTACAGCGTCTCTTTATCATACGAGAAAAAAAGACAGGGCTGCTATTGATAATATATTTGTCCAGATGAAACTGGTGGTAATACATAGTAAGGATGAGAGCTTACCTTTAGTGCACAGGATCAGTCAGTTCTCAAATACACAAAACAAGGTTCAGCTTGCAGACCTTGCCGCTAATGAGTCTCCCCATCCAGAGATTCAGGTGATATCCAACAGTATTTTAGCACCGGCCCCTACAGGAGGATCACAGCAGACATACTGGTTTTACGAGAGGGCAAGAGGCAGTTACGAAGAGTCGCGTAACTTAACTACCAAGACCCCTGCTCAAAAACGCTATTTCGATGTCATGAGACCTAAAAACCAGAAGTTCGACAAGATCAAATTCGGGAAAGTATGGAACACTTATCTACGGTTACCTCATGTAGTTAGCTTGGGGGGGCAGAAGAATTTTGGACGATTTAACGAATGGCTAAGAGAGCAGAAAGATGAAGATTGGGTTCCCTTCTTCAGAAAAACAGTAGCTCTCTTAATTTTGTGGAATGCCATGGAGAAGATAGTCCGTAGACAAAAATTCGAGGGATATCATCATAACATTGTTGCTTATACGTTGGCGTGGCTCTTTCATCTGACCGATTCTCGGATAGACCTTGAAAAGATTTGGCAGAAGCAAAAGGCCGGGGAGCCACTTTTGGACTCTCTTGAGGTAATGTCCTTAGCTGTGAATCAGCATATTAGAGACACAGGTTTGAACATAACTGAGTATTGCAAGAAAGAGGACTGCTGGAATAAATTAAAGCTAAAGGAGTTCTCATTGCCAACAGCTATCAGCGATGAATACATGACTGAGAATAGGAGAGCAGAATACCAGCCGGGTATACAAAGTGAAACAGAAGCCATTGAGTTCTGCAAGAGTAAGGGATATAAAGCTTGGTTTGACTTGGCAAAATGGCTTAAGGAGCGAGATTTTCTTACTCCTAAGGCAAGAAGTCAGTGTTTCAACATGGGAAGAGCAACACAACGAGGGAAGGAGCCAAGCGTTTTTCTGAGCATTGCATGTAAGAAAGTTTGGGAAGATGCCGAAGTAAGAGGCTGGAATTTTCCTCTAAGTTAGCAAGACTATAAGCTTTGCCCTGATGTCACATTAGCTTATTTTGTTCACCGAAGTAGCCGGCTGTGACTTAACAAAACTGACTTTTGTACAATCGTCGTATTGCAACAAATACTCAGAATGTGCAGTTCTAACAGTTAGGCGCCAGTTAAAATTACTGGTTTATTGTATAATAAACTTAGAACTCTCTTCACAT
>Ga0315545_1003638_pt1 | contig 13095 bp, 16 predicted proteins | sample SalMarSW160210MG_FD_203096 | JGI IMG/M metagenome (GOLD analysis project Ga0315545, IMG submission 203096) | Salt marsh sediment microbial communities from the Plum Island Ecosystem LTER, Massachusetts, United States - Salt Marsh Sediment SW1602-10 ... | reverse complement strand
CGTTAATCTTTCAATCTTAAAAACCAGTTCGCAATAACCGCTATTTTTGATAGTTTATTTGTTTATCCATTTCCTTCAGATAATTTACGTAAGCTGAGCCTAACTCAGTAATAAAAAAAGTATCCCTTTCCTCTTCCCGGATAAATTCTAAATCAAGGAGGGCATCTAATATGGCCTCCCGCTCTTTGGTGTCGGATATTTTAGGCTGCCATATATTATCATATTCTTCTCGGTTTACCGATTTGGATTTACGAAGCCAGAATAAAACATATTTTGCGTATAAGACCAGATAGGTATCGGCATAGAGAAATCGCCATTTAATATTTTCTTCTTGCAGTTTTCGAATATGTTTAGCCATCTCTTCTTCTCTTAAAACGACGGAGTCTGTTTCTTGAATTTCTCTATTTAATATATTATCCCGCTCAAAATCGTAAGAAGGGGTTAAATCACCAATATTAATATCTAAAACTGAACCGAGAAATTGTTCTTGTTTTGACTGTTGAGAATCGTGTTGCCCTGATTTTTTAGCAGTAAAAAATTCTCCAAAGAACTTGTAAATAGGCTTTTCAAATAATACTATACTGAGAACCAGATACACCATTATTAAGGCGACCCAGGAATTGGTTATTTCTGCTAACGATGGTTTTCCCGGCCACCAGATTAATAAAAGAATGCTGGCTATCACAATTAATAAGATAAATAAAACCACCGCAAAGATAATTCTTTGCATATTCAAACTTTCTATTTTTTCTTTTAAATTAATTTTATTCATCTATCTTATTTACCTCCTTAATAAAAGAATTCGATAAAAAAGAAGAAATTCCTTTTTATTTTGAAAAAATATATGCAAAATTTTGCGTTTTTACTTTTTTAATCTTTATACGCATAAAAAACCAAAAATAATTAGCAATTGGGCAAGAATATAGGTTATCATTATAGATGCCCGGCCTTTTGATAATTTAGCTTTAAAATTACGAAAAGCCAACAATGAATCAGAAGTTACAAAGAAAATTGAACCGGCAAAGGGTAGCCAGAATGATAATCCTTTTAATGCCCAAATCCGGGTAAAACTAGCAAAACTCATTATAAGAATAACATTTAGATAAACAATCACCGGTACCTTCATAGAGTGAAGATAAGGATTGAGTTTTTTTAGAATAAATATCCCATACCAGATATAGGGGAACAAAGAAAAATAAAACCATTTAGGTATACCGGATAAAAAAGAAGTAGTTTGCAGAAAGGCAATAGTGTAAAAAATATGTCCCATAAGAAAAGATAGTAACCCGGCTATAAAAAAAGCCTTTTTTTGAGACCACAATAAGAAAAAATCTCCCAAAAAGCAGGAAATTAAAGCAAAAAAAATCAGTACGTTCAGATTAGCCACACTTATTATATAAAAAAGAGTAAGCAAAGGAACCAATAATGTTTTAGTAAAATATCTTAATTTTACCTTGTCATGCTTTACGGCAAAAACATCTCCAACAGCAACAATAACAAAAAAAATCATTATTAATACTCTTATAGCCATGTTGTATTAACTCCACTTTAATATATCTCTTTTATATAAGATTCTACTGTATTTCTGATAATTTCTTTATCCTTATTAGTCTGTCTTGAACAGAAAATTGGTTTCTTAATTTCCACTTCAATTTTGTTTAAGCTTCTGATAAATTTTGCTCCTCTTGGTAAAGCTTTATCGGCTCCTTTAATCCTTATAGGTACAATAGGTACTCCTATCTTGGTAGCCAGATAGGCGGCCCCCGCTCTAACGGGTAAATTATTCTTTTGACGGTCAATACCCCCTTCGGGGAAAATTCCCAAAACTCCACCTCTCTTCAATATTTTCAAGGATTGCTTTATAGCCTTAATATCATTTTCTCTTTGAACCGGGATGGAATTAAACTTTCTTAACATATAACCAAGCCAACCTATTTTGAAAAGATAGGCCGCGGCTACAAAAATTACTTTAGGTCTAACCGATACTCCCAGGATAACCGGGTCTAATAAACTCGAATGATTGGCGACAATAATAAATGGGCCATCCTGTGGTATATCTTCTTGACCGGTTACTTTTAGCCGAAAAATTAATTTAAAAATAATCCAACAAATACATTTGGCAATATTGTATAACAAAATAAGCTACCCCATTATTTATCTCGGGTTTGTTCTAAAATCCAATCGCCTATTATTTTTAAAACCTCCGGCGAAATCGTTTCTTCAATCTTTACATATTCAGCAGGCAATCCCGCTTGAGCAGTCTGAAAAAGATGATTAAGGCCGGATAATTCTTTTACAGTAAAGTTTTTGTTACCTCCGGCAACGAGGGCTTCTTCGATAGCACTTAGATTCTCTTTGGGGGGAACTTGTAAATCTTTCTCCCCATTTATAGCCAGTACCGGACACTTTACCTTACTCAAAGTTGGTTTAGGATCATAAATCAGGAAAAAACGGGACCAGAGAGACAATAAGTTCTGAAGTTGAGCTTTAAGGGACTCTTCCGAGACACCTATCCTATTTTTTTCTTCATCGCTTAACTCTGCCAAATAAGCCATAACCATCTGCCAAAGTCTTTCTTTAGCAATTTCATTATCCTCTTCTTCTTTTATAATAGAAAATATCTTCTCATTAAACTGACGACTCTTAGCAATCTCTTCTTCATTATCCCCCATTGCTTTTGAAATTAAATCAGTCTGCAAATATAAAATTTCTTCTCCGGTTAACCCTGTTCCCGCCATCAATACTATAAAAGCCACATCTGAAGATTTTGCAGCAACCATTGGGGCAATAATACCACCTTCGCTATGCCCGATAAGACCTATTTTATTGGGATCTATTTCTTTACAGGTTTTAAGATATTCCACACCTGCTAACACATCGGAAGCAAAATCTTCACTGGTAGCCTGAGAAAAGTCCCCGGTAGATTCTCCCACTCCCCGATCATCTACCCTGAGGACTGCAATACCCTGACGAGTCAGATAATCTGCTAATACCAGAAAAGGGCGATGACCAAATACTGTTTCATTTCGATCCTGAGGTCCAGAACCGGTTATTAATAATACAGCTGGGAAAGGACCTTTGTCAGAGGGTAAAGTCAGTGTACCAACAAGTTTTACTCCTGCCTTTAAGTTTGTATATTCTACTTGTCTTTCAATATAAGGATAAGGTTTTTTTGGCTCCTGAGGTCTAAGTATTTCCACTGCTTTATCAACCCGCTTAACTGTTAGGGATAAAGTCTGTCCAGACTGTTTCCACTCTCCCTCAATAACTAAAAAATCTTCACTTACTTTCCCTTTATAAATACCTCCCACAGATTTTACTTCCAGGCGTAAAGTTTTATCTTTAAAGATAACTTCTTCCACGGGGATACCAGTTACTCCCTGGTCAGGACTATCCAAGGTTGCAGTTAGAGTACCATCCGGATTTCTTGAAATTTTGAAGACAATCATGAGCTCTGTCCCAGGAACTTTCAACTTGCCCTCCCAGATACCTTCAATGCTTATTTCAGAAGTATCTTGCTGTTGAGCAAACTCTATCATACTAACACTACTCGCCATTATTAAAGCAAGACAAATTAAACTACCAAACATAATTTTATAAATCTTTTTCATAATATCTTTACTCTTTTTTATATTCATAAAATATGATTTTGTCAATAAATAGTCTTCCCACTCTTATTTTCTCTAAATCTGAGAAAGAACATTCTAATTACGAGCTAAATGCCACATCAAGTACCATCATTACTGTAAAACCTACCATTGCACCTAAAGTGGCTAAATCCGTATTTTTACCGCGTTGAGACTCAGGAATTAGCTCCTCAACTACTACAAAAATCATTGCTCCTGCAGCAAAAGACAGAGCATAGGGTAAGATAGGTTTTACCATAATAACAGTAACTGCTCCAATGACACTGGCAATAGGTTCAACTATTCCGGATAATTGTCCATACCAGAAACTTTTAAACCGTGACATTCCTTCGCCTCGAAGAGGTATGGAGATAACCAGGCCTTCTGGAAAATTTTGAATCCCTATACCTATCGCCAGAGCTATGGCTACCGGTAAGGTAGCAGAAGGGAAACCTGCAGCAACAGCCCCAAAAGCCACCCCCACAGCCAGACCCTCAGGGATATTATGCAAGGTTACAGCAAGAATAAGTAAAGTACTACGCCGGAAGGATGTTTTAATACCTTCAGCTTCTTCTATCGGAAAGCCAAGATGAAGGTGAGGAAGTATTTTGTCAATCCCCCCTAAAAAAATACCTCCCAGGAGGAAACCCACCATTGGAGGAAACCATACCGGAACATCCTGGCTTTCAGACATCTCAATAGCTGGAGCTAATAGTGACCAGAAACTAGCAGCAATCATGACCCCTGCTGCAAAACCCAGCATAGTATCAAGAATTTTCTTATCTATCTCTTTGGTCATAAATACCATGGCAGCCCCCAGCGCAGTCAATCCCCAGGTAAAAAGTCCTGCCAGGAGAGCTTGTACTACAGGATGAAATTGTTGTAAAAAACCTACCATATTTTAACTCCCTTTCATCTTTATCAACCGTAGAGATTAGTTCTTTATTTTTCTTTAACAACTACAATTCTATATCTCAAACTGCTTTAAAAATTCTATCAACATTTTTGGAATCTCTTCAAGTTTTATATTCTCTATATTAAATTCATAATCTGCTCTATTATTGAACTTTTTATAAAATGTAATATCTTTTTTTATCTCTTTTAAATAGAGTCTTTTTTCCTTCTCATTTAATTTCTTTTCCAATAATCTTGATTCTTTGTTATAGAAGGTCAGTCGTTCCACTATGTTTTTGGGTTTATCGATGATGTGAGTTGAAATCATAGTATTTTCCTTATTTTTTCTCAACTGGAATAATTTCTTGTAAAATTTGTTCAACCCTGTCTCTTTAGCCATTCGTACTGTTTCTTCATTCAATCGACATTTCTTTTTTACTTCGGTCCATTCGGTTTCTTTTTTATTATTACTGGCCACCAAACATCTCTCCTGAATATATTAATTATTTAATCCAACTTGCCATCAAATTGCTGGCACTTAATTAAACCACAAGGTCAGATTGAGGGAGGAAACTATGAATAATTACACTCTAATCTTCATCATTTGGGTCTACTATTTTAAGTCGAAACTGCCATCCCTCGTATGAGGTTATCATCCATCCGAATTCGTCCCATGTAAAAGATTTCCCATCAATTATAATAATGGGACTATCCTCACCAAAGCCATACTCTATTCGCCCCCGAATAACCCCTGGGCGAACAAGCGTCCAACTTCCATGAAGCATCTTTAAACTTTTATGTTTCATCAGCCCTTGCAGCCGATTAAGCAATTTTATTTTATAGTAAGTTTAAAGTAACGTTCTTTGACATTCAATATTGTACTAAATTCGAAAATAATCTACAATAAATTTTAATTTTTGCTTATGATTTTTCAAAATAGATTTGCACTATGTTTAATAACTGCAATTTTAATTATCAATTATTTTACCAATATCTTTTTCCGGAAAGAAACTTAACAGTCTCCACAATAGAGTCCGCAATAAGCAATTATATGAAGTCGAGCCAAAAACATTTTTACTTCAGTTTTTTCAAAGTCAAAATACAGAAGTATATAATTAATAATGATTGTATCCAAGGAAAAATAGGATACCACCAAATATTATTAATATCCGGTTTTGAGAGAATAATATGAACCAAAATTGGTTGAAAAATCATCCATACACCATCAATAATTCCTAATATCAATCCCCACTTAATTTTAAAAATAAGAAGTAAAATACCAACAAAAAGAAGAAGAGCAAATATTATAACAATAATTGATCCTGGACCTCCCATGTTTATTGATCCAGGTATTTCTCTAACAATTTTATGAATAAGTTGAATTAACATTAATGCTATTACAGCCTTAATATGAATATTTATATTTTCATTTTTTAATTTTTCATTTTCCATTTTTTACTCCTTTATGGCTCGATTTCATATAACGTTTATTTTTACTATCTACTTAAGCCCACTTATCGTATCTAACGGATTTTTTATTCTACCTATATCTTTTTTACTTACATGTGTATAAATCTCTGTTGTTTTTAAACTTGCATGTCCAAGCAATTCTTGTATGTACCTCAAATCTATCCCCTGTTCCAAAAGATGCGTAGCAAAACTATGTCTTAAAGTATGAATAGAAATATTTTTTCTTATTCCTGCCGTTTGTGCAGCCATTTTTAATATTGCTTGAGCACTTCTTACAGATAGATGCTTATCCGGATTCTGTCCGGGAAACAACCATTTATTAAGTCTATATTCTCGCCAGTATTTTCGTAAATTTTTTAAAGCCACGTCGGATAATAATGTATACCTGTCCTTTCTTCCTTTTGCACTTTTTATATGAATCAATTTTCTTTGGCTGTCGATATCCTCTATTTTTAACCTTACCACTTCACTAACCCTTAAACCCGCTGAATAAACAATAAAAATTAAAGTCTTATGCTTTATATTAGCTATACATTTAAATATTCTTAAAAGCTCATTAATGTTTAACACCTCCGGCAGTTTCTTATCTCTTTTGGGACGAGGGATATCCTTTATAATGCGTTGCTCTTTTAATACTTCAGAATATAAGAATTTAATTGCATTAACCACCTGGTTAATATAAGAATAGGATACTTTTTTATCTTCTAACAAAAAATAAAGATAATTTTTGATATCGTCAGATGTTATGTTTTTAAAGTCTTTATTAAAATGTTCTATAAAATGCTCGAGATGATTTGCATAGGATTTTATTGTCTTCCGACTATATCCTCTTAATCTAAGTTCTTTCATAACTTTTTCTGTAACCTGGGTTTGATTTGGTACCTGTTTACCCCGTAAGAGACCGAAGGTCTTATGTGATTTATTAAATTTTTGCCTAAAAGAAACTCGCAACTTAGAATCTAAATGGATTTTTTCATTCTTAAAAATCGACAAAATCTTTTTTAGAATATCTTCTGAGTAAGGAAAACTCCAAAATTTTTTATCTGGGTGCCACCTATGGCCCTCGATGGATTTAACTTTAGCCACAAATTTAGGATCATACGTAAAAGTGACCACTATTTCCCCTTGTTGTATATCTTCGCTGATTTTTACGCTTGATATAAATTATTTTATTAACTCCTCCATGTTAACCTCTAATGCCTTGGCAATTTTTGCAACAGTTTGAACAGAAGACTTCTTAACAACATTGGATTCTAATTTTGTTGAAGTAGTATAAGGAATATCGGCTTTTCTTGCAAGACCGTCTTGGGTAGGACCTTTTTCCCAATTTTTGATAACATATTTAGAGTAATGCTCTTTAATATTTTAATATTATACCAAATCCAAAATAATTTACAATAAATTTTAATTTTTGCTTATGATTTTTCAAAATAAATTTACACTATGTTTAATAACTGCAATTTTAATTATCAATTATTTTACCAATATCTTTTTCCGGAAAGAAATTTTTCGGTTCCTTGTTTTTTAATTTTCCTTAAATTTTTCAGATGGGCATCTTCGTGGATTGGTTTTAGAAAATCTAATTTAGTACAAGTTTCAAACTCTTCACATTCCCAGCATCCTTGAATATTCTTTTTTTCGCAACATTTTCTGATTTTACAAAACTGAGGTCCGCCTCCATCTCTACATACTCTACTGCAGCGTAATCTAACCATGGCCCCTAAAGTCGCATAACACTTTTTATAATCTTTAAATTCTTTAAAGTATTTGGTTAACCCTTTGGAGACTCGGTCAAATTTTGCCTGTCTTAATTTTTTCCTCAAATCTCTGGATAGGTCAGCAATTTCTCCTTTATAATTAATACAGTCTCCACAATAGAGTCCGCAATAAGCAATTAATTTTTTATCTTCATTCATTGATCTCAATAACTTCCTTTCTTTTATTGTTTTTATCTATTTACTACTCCGTTCAGCAAAATAAACTCTTATCAAATTAATTAATCCACATCTTACTTTATCCTTACTGCAAAAATAGTAAAAATCCTCTTTTTTATAAAAAAATATTTTTACTTGACTTTAATATGAACATATTATAATATATACATACTATTTGTGGGTGAAAGCAATGAAACAAAGATCAAAAATTTTCATTATAGTCGCCGTATTTATATTCTTTTATTTTATGCCATTTAGCAATTACAAAATACCGCAGGCAATATTAGAATCTCTATTAATGGCGCAAGATTATGCCCGTCAACACGTATTGTTGTGCTTGATTCCCGCATTTTTTATTGCTGGAGCAATTGCTAATTTTATCAGTCAAGAAAATGTAATAAAATATTTTGGAGCAGAAGCCAATAAATTCTTAAGTTATACTGTTGCCTCTGTTTCCGGAACAATTTTAGCAGTCTGTTCCTGTACGATTTTACCGCTTTTTGCTGGAATCTATAAACGAGGTGCAGGAATAGGGCCAGCTACTGCCTTACTTTATTCCGGACCAGCCATCAATATATTAGCAATTATCTTAACTGCTCGTGTTTTGGGATTTGAGTTAGGCTTAGCTCGCGCCATTGGAGCAATTATTTTCTCTATAGTAATCGGCTTGTCTATGCACTTTATCTTTCATGAAGACGAAAAAGAAAAAAATAAAAATAAAAACATATTTACTGAAAGTAATATACAAGAAGAAAGACCCTTATGGAAGATAACATTTTATTTTTCAATTATTGTAGGAATATTAATTTTCGCTAATTGGGGAAAAGATGAATCAATTAAAATTTGGCAAATAATTTATAATTTTAAATGGATTATAACCGGAATTCTTTTAATTGTTTTATCCTGGATGCTTATTAAGTGGTTTAAAAAAGAAGAACTGGTTATATGGGTAAGTTCCAGCTGGGGTTTTGCTGAACAAATATTACCTCTTTTGTTAGGAGGGGTTTTAGTGGCTGGTTTTTTATTGGGCAGGCCAGGGAGCAAAGCATTGATACCAAAAATATGGATTGAGAATTTAGTTGGGGAAAACAGCTTATGGTCAAATTTATTTGCCTCGGTCGTTGGAGCTTTGATGTATTTTGCTACTCTTACCGAGATACCCATTTTGCAAGGGTTGTTAGGAGCAGGTATGGGCAAAGGCCCGGCCTTAGCTCTTTTACTGGCTGGTCCAGCTTTGAGCCTGCCAAATATGTTAGTTATCAGAAGTATTTTAGGAACTAAAAAAACTTTAGCATTTGTCTTTTTGGTAGTAACTATGGCAACATTAAGTGGAATGATTTTTGGATACTTTTTTTAAAAATATATATAAAATAAAAATGAAAGGAGGGATTTAATATGAAAATTGAAATTTTAGGAACCGGCTGCCCAAAATGTAAAAAATTACACGAATTAACTGAGGAGATTATCAACGAACTTGGTGTTTCAGCAGAAATTATTAAAGTAACAGATATCAACAAAATTGTCGATTATGGGGTTATGGTGACTCCTACTTTAGTTATTGAGGGAGATGTAAGGGTGGTGGGTAAAATACCTAGTAAAGAAGAAATTAAAAGATGGATTAAGGAGTCAAAAAAATGAGATTATTAGCAGAATATTTTCCGGAATTTAGTAAAAAATTTGATGAGATCGATGAACTCTATAAAGAGAAGCGTAGTATTGACGAAAAAACTTATCAATTTATCTGTTTTGCCCTATCCATAAAAAATAGATCGGTCCCCTGTATAAAAAAACATTTCACAGGTGCATTAGAAGCAGGTGCCACCATAAAAGAAATCGCCTATATCATGGCTTTAACCTTTAGAGAAAGTGCCGGAGGAGATGATTGCTGGATTCATGATGCTTTGGGAGATTACAAAGAATTAATAAAAAGCAATATTCAGTGTTGCCCGAAATAATAAAGTGGAAAAATATGGTAAATTGCCTGTCTGTATTTTTTCTTTATTAATTTTTTATATTCCGATAAGATGATCATGAAATTTTATAGTCAGGTAATTTATTATATTATATTTACCCAGTTAATAATTTTTTATAATAAGAGGAATTTCTGGTTTTAAGTATTTCCAATATAATACTTTCGGTTACTTTGCCTACTCCGTTTATTCTTTTCAATTCTCTCTTTATCGATAATAAAGGTTCTTTTAGTTGTGAGATTGAATAGGCGGCATAACCATAGGGGGAAGTTCTTCCTTTTAGTTTTAAAAGATAATCAATATGCTCTAATACTACTACCACTAAATCATTTTCTTCTAATATATCTTTATAAAGGGCAAGAGGAATACGAGGAGGAATCTTATATTTTTTTATTATACTATTAAAGGTTAGATCTATGGAATTATAATATTCTCCTGTCGCTTCACCCCATTTGTTTTTTTGGTATATATTTTCATATTCTACAATAAGTTCTGGATAACATTGTTTAAGTACTTGAGAAAAATAATCTTTCTGTCTGCCTTCTTTTAAGGTCATTCCTCCAAAGATGATAAAGTCTACGTTTACTTCACTCGCCTTTCTTACAGTCTCTTCCATTAATTCTGGCGTGTCAGTTATAAAAGGAATGACCGGAAGCAAAAACATACCACAGGTAATTCCTTCATTTTTAAAAAAGGTGAGGGTTTTCAATCTTTCGCTGGGAGGTGGGACGCCGGGCTCAAAGATAGCACTTATTTTATCATCTACTGAGGAGAAACTAAAACTTACAATCGTTCTATTTTTTTGGTTAATTTTTTTTAAAATATCGATATCTCTCTTAATAAGTGTTGATTTGGTCAGAACGTGAACCGGAAAATTGTATTCGTCCACAAGTTCAAGAGCTCTTCGGCTTAATTGATATTTCTCTTCAATTGGTTGATAGCTATCACCGACACCGCCGCCTATCATAATAAAACTTCTTTTGAAAGGAGCACGTTTTCTTTTGGGGTCTAATTCTCGTCGTAAAATCTCTATGGCATTTATTTTGACAGTTACGTCTTCCCCGAACTCCCCATCTACATAATAAGCTTCTGACCGTCCATCACAATAAACACAATTATGGGTACAGCCTCTATACAAATTCATTCCATAGCGGGAGACAAACCAGGAATCTATTTTCTTATATTTGCGTAATATAGATTTTGCTTCAATTTCTCTGATAGTCATTTCCTTTATATATCCTTTTCTTAAATCTATATTAAACTACTTTTAATAGATTCACTTCTTTGATAGATTCTTTTTTTATAGGGAGCTTTTAAAATTTAAAAGGAGTTAATTATAAGGATTAGGGGATTTTAAGGGGTCAAAATACTCCTAATTTTAAGATATTCAATTACTATTTTTAGGATTTTTTTCATGTGTTATAAAGCATTTTTTAGTTGGTCGGGGCGAGAGGATTTGAACCTCCGACCTCTTGGTCCCGAACCAAGCGCGCTTACCAAACTGCGCTACGCCCCGAAAGATATATTTGAATTATATCATAATCATCTATTCGGGGCTACAAATTTATTCGTATTGAGTATTGCGTTAAGAGAGAAAAAGAAAATAAATTTGGGATAACTAGAAAAAAGATTCGAGTATAACCTTTTTATCTAACCATCCCCTCTAAAGCTTACCTAAATTTTCATTTTATTTTTATCGGTATAGTTATTTTAATTCTATTGTTGGTTTTAATTTACTGGCAATAAAAGATGCGGCAATTATTTTTAAAATATCACCGGGTAAAAAAGGAAGCATTCCTACTGTTATTGCTTTCTTTACTCCTATACCTGTAACCAAAGATAATTGGTTTATACCGATTATATAAATAATTACCGTTCCCGATAAACCTGCCAGAAAATAGTAAAAAATATTCTTTTCTTTTTTCAACTCTATTATCTTCCCAATAACATAAGCGGAAATTATAAACCCAAATAAAAATCCACCGGTTGGCCCAAATAAAATACCTATCCCAGCTTTAAAGCCAGCAAAAACTGGCAAACCTACTACGCCCAACAACACATAGATTATCTGGCTTGATGCTCCCATAATGCTTCCCAGGGTCATAGCTGCCAAGAGAGTAAATAAAGTCTGCAAAGTAAGAGGAACAGGATAAATGGGAATCGAAATAAATGCTCCCACTGCAGTTAGGGCAGCGAATAATGAAACTAAAGTCATTTGACGGATATTTATTTTTGACATTCTTAAATCCTCCGATTTTCTGATTAATTATTGTTAACCTATATAATATTTTAAGTTAACGGTAATGTCAAAAAAATTTAAATAATTGTTCCGGAAATTATTTCTACCAGTTCTCCATCTTCTTTTTTTAGAATCAATGCTCCTTCATCGTTTATGTTTACTGCTTCTCCTGTAACAATTCTCTCCCCCATATCTACCCTTATCTTTCTCCCCAGAGTATGAGAGTATAGTTTCCATTCCTTTAAAATAGAAGAAAATTCTCTTCTTTTTAAACTTTCGTAATACTTTTCAAATTCCTGTAAGAAGATTTGTACCATCTTAACCCGTAAAACCTCTTTGTCTAAAACTTCTTTTAAAGAAATCGTATTCTCATGAATATCTTCCGGAAACTTCCGATGATCTATATTCACATTTATACCTATTCCCACTACTACCCAGTTTATTATATCTAACTCGGCATTCATTTCAGTTAGTATCCCACATACTTTTTTCTCATTTATTAATATATCATTTGGCCATTTTATTTGAGATTCAATTTGAGTGCATATCTTGATAGCCTTTACTACCGCTACTGCAGTCATTAAAGTTATTCGGGGGATATAAGAAGGAGGAAGTTGAGGGTATAATATTATAGAGAGCCAGATACCTCCGGCAGGTGAAAACCATTCCCTACCCAATCTACCCTTCCCTGCGCTCTGCCTTTCAGCAATAATTAATGTACCTTCGTTTATCCCCTCTGCTCTGTGCAAGGCTTTCTCTTTAGCGATTATATTGGTAGATTTTAATTCGGGGAAATAGTATACTTCTTTGCCGATACATTTTGTGAATAATCTCCTTTGAACTTCTTGGGGGATTAAAAGGTCAGGGCGGAAAATCAGACAATAGCCCAGATTTTGGTCAGCTATTATCTCATACTCCATATCCTTTAGTCTTTGTATCTGCTTCCAAACCGCCACCCGGGA
>Ga0315545_1003637_pt1 | contig 13095 bp, 10 predicted proteins | sample SalMarSW160210MG_FD_203096 | JGI IMG/M metagenome (GOLD analysis project Ga0315545, IMG submission 203096) | Salt marsh sediment microbial communities from the Plum Island Ecosystem LTER, Massachusetts, United States - Salt Marsh Sediment SW1602-10 ... | reverse complement strand
TACTATTGTAATCAAAGCGGGGTTTATCTGTAAAGCCGGCCGGGAATTAGCGCTTTTATGGCCCCGGCGTGTATAATAGAGGCGCGCTATGGAAGAATCACCCGTGGAAGTAAAACCGGCTGAGGACACCACCCCCACCCCGGAGGAAAAGTCCCGCCGCTCCCGGAAGTGGGCCTACATCATCGGCATCGTCGGTATTATCCTGACGATAGCCATGGCCGTGGCCGTTTTCGCCTATGGTAAAGAAATCCAGCAGATGCAGCAGTACGGCTACCTGGGCGCTTTCATCATCAGCGTCCTCGGCGGCGCCACCATCATCATCCCCGTGCCCATGCTGGCGGTGGTGTTCGCCCTGGGCGGGGCCATGAGCGACCCGTGGGCGGCGGCGCTGCTTTCCGTATCGGCGGCGCTGGGGGAGCTGGTAGGGGCGATGACCATTTATATGACCGGCCACGGCGCCGGGCGGGCTATCTCCTCAAGCAAGCACGGCCGCCTCCAGGCCGCCTACGAGCGCATGCTGGGGCTGATGGAGCGGCGTGGGCCGCTGACGCTTTTCATCGTCGCCTCGGTGATTAACCCGTTCTTCTACCCGGCCGCCCTGGCCGCCGGGGCGCTGCGCTTCGGCGTGAGGAAATACATCCTCATCGTCCTGGCCGGCAAGCTCATCAAGTGCGCCACCGTCGTCTACGCCGGCTACTTCGGCCTCAAGGGTATATTCCGCGCCATCGGCATCGAAGTTTGATAGCATTACCCCTTAACCATAAAAAAGAAGGGGGCCTGACCAGACCCCCTTCTAGCTCCGGGCCGCTACCAAGCTGGGGAACAACTTGGTTAACTGGACTCATCATAGCATCCCGGCCGTAAACGGGGCATAAACGCCGGCCTCACCGCCATAAACATCGCGTATACATCGGCGCCCGCCCGGATAATTAGCTTGCGAATAATGCCCTATTTATGCTAAATTAGAAATAACTTCACGGGGCCGTAGTTCACTTGGGAGAACGTTTGACTGGCAGTCAAAAGGTAGGGGGTTCGAATCCCCCCGGCTCCACCAGTAAAACCCGGTAAAATTTTCGATAACAGCTTTCGATATAGTCTTGTTCAGCCCTTCTTAACAGACTTCTTTGACTTCGCCTCAAATAGCTTAACCACCTGCTCTCGCAGGTATCGCTCAACAAAGGAATTCACCGTGCCATTGGGATATATAAGGCGATTCCCGATAAGAGGCTTCATTTTGTTTTCCAAAGCTATTTTAGAAAAATAAGTGCCGATGGGCTATGTGATAGTCCTGTCGAACGGCGAGGTGAACCCCTGCATGCTGCTCCAGGTCAACCTGGGTAATATCAGGGAGCAGAGCATAATGTCTATCTGGGGAAACTCACCGATTCTAACCAGACTGCGGCAGAGAGACCTGGTCAAGGGTGAGTGTGGTGTCTGTAACTACAGGCTCACCTGTTCCGCGCCAGCTGGTTTGTTGAGTACGTATCGCTGCGTAAAAAAAGCCGGTGACCGGTTTGGATTGCAAAATCTTAAAATACTCGGTACACTCACGTTAGAGAGAAGAGGCAACGAGTGGCAATATTTCAAGGGTCTTCCCAGGACATATATATTCACTGGATGATACTGGCGCTCGGTATCGGTATCCTTGTATCCGGCATTGCCGTTATCACCACCTGTCGGAGCGTTGCCGGGTTTTTCCATCTCCTTTCAGGTAAGGATTCGTTTAAGACGAGAGTATACGGCGCGTATTACAGGTTTCACTCCTATTACTGGGTTGCCTTCTGGTTGTTCCTGGTACTCCATCTTATGGTTACCATAGTACATGTTGGTTTACCATCACCTGGCGAGCCGTATTTCCTCGCTCATCAGATAGTGTTTTACTCTGCGATTGCCAATTTCCTGCTCTTCCTGGCGGTGTTTACTTCATGCAAGAGTTTTCTCAGTTTCGTCAGTCTTTTTACTTCCAGGAACCCACTTACCGGCAACATCTTCAAGCGGTTCTACAGATTTCATTCTATTCTCTGGTGGATGCTGGCCGTTTCTTTCATAGTGCATATCGTCGCCGGGATTATTCACGCCGTGAATACGTGAGACAACATCATCTTTATAACTTTTCCATTTCCATTCTGTCATAATTTTGAGGTTATTCAACGAACCCGTCGATGGCATGGATTGATTTGCCCCAGCATATCAAATATAATGGCTTATTATGGAAAATGATATCGATTCTTTGATTGCCGATTTCACCTGTGACGACGTCATGAAATGCCAGATTGCGCGGCGGAAGCTCGTGAATATGGGAAGTGCCGCGTTGGACAAATTGGTAAATGAGCTTTCCAATAAAAAACACTGGGTGCGCTGGGAGGCGGCCAAGGCCCTCGGGCAGATTGGTGATGCGGCTGCGGCCAGGGCGCTGGTCAAGGCCCTGGAGGATAATGAGTTCGACGTGCGATGGCTGGCGGCCGAGGCCCTGATAAACATAGGACGGGGCTCGTTGGAGCCTTTACTGAAAGCACTAGCAGACCACGGTGATAAATCGCTGTTTCTGCGCCAGGGGGCACATCATGTTCTTCACGATATGAACAGGGGTGGTTTGGACACAATCCTGAAACCCGTCATGGCGGCGGTGGAAGATATCGCGCCTTCGATTGAAGTACTCCAGGTAGCAAAAAAAGCCCTGAATGCCGTATAGAGTCGATAATCTCCTATTTAGGTAGAGAAAATAACGGAGAACTCGCTCCAGTGCTCCACCAGGTAGAAGATTGTCCAGACAAAGATGGTGATAAAGCTCACCCAGAGGAAAAGCGTCAGCCCGCCGTGGCCTTCCTTGATGGTGTCGGCGAAATTAGTCGAATGCGCCTCCGCATCATGTACTGAGTAGCCGTGGCCGCTGCGGAGCATCAGCCACATGACGATGACGAAGGCGACCGCCGTACCAACCACGATATAGAACATCGTCATCGCTTGCCTCCCCGCCGTTTCTTCTTCCTGCCTCGCTCGCCGCTATCGTCTTCCCCGTCGAGCATGCGGTATTTGGCGTCCTCGACGTTGCGGAACTGACCGGACTTTATCCCCCAGATGAGAAAGCCCAGGAAGACCAGCAGGATGAGCAGGGTCATCACCGTCTGTGCTATCGTCGCCTCGTTCATATCATCATTCCTTTAAGTTAATGGCGAACTCGTCCGTATAGAGCGGCGCCCACTTGGCGTTATAGTCCTCGGCCGTGGAGAAACCCTGAATGTAGAATATCAGCCGGTAGATTTCGTCGTCGCTCAGGACGTATTTCCAGGGGGGCATATTGGTCGTCTCCACACCCTCCTGTACCTTCCAGACATAGCGGCCGTAATTGGGGAAATCGCTGCCGCTTTCCTCGAAGTTGGCCGGCTCCGGCTGGATGTAGCCCCCGGGCGTGAGTATCGAGGCCGGGCCGTCGGCCTGCCCCGTCATACCGTGGCACTGGGCGCAGTAAAGCGCGTAGAGCTGCCCGCCCGTCTCGAACTGCTCCTGCGTGCCGGCTATCGGCGGGGTAATGCCCGTCTCGTCGTTGAACTTATCGCCTTCGGCATCGGAGACGTCGCCGCTGACGGTGCGCAGGGCGCCATTCGCAAAGCTCAGTTCGTAGGTATTGATTTCCCAGATGGTCGCCTCATCCAGCGATAGCGCCCAGGGCGGCATGGCCGTGCCGGGGACGCCGGCGCTGACGCGCCAAAATTGGAAGGAATCGCTCGGCTCTGGGTAGTTAATCAACCGCTCGTGCAGGTTGGCCGGGCGGGTCACCACCTGCCGGGCGTAAGGCCCCTGCCCGTTGGCCGAACCGCCGTGGCAGGAGATGCATTTCTGCGCGTAGAGCATCTTGCCCTCTTCAAAGAGATTCGCCCACTCTGCGGCGAGGGTGTCGCTGCCGGTAAACTCCTGGCTTGCCGCGTCGTAGCCCGGCCCTACCTGCGTCATCAGCGGTATATACGGGTTCATCTTATCCTGGTATTCGGCGGGGATGGGCGGCTGGAAGGCGTTGACCGCCAGGTCTTCCGAGCCCAGGTTCTGCACGTAGGCCGCCAGCGCGTCGAGTTGCGCTTCGGAAAGGAAGGCGAAGGGCGGCATGATGGAGCTGGGGGAAACGGCGCGCGGGTCCTGGTGGTGCGCTACGTGCCACAGGGTCGGGCGCTTACCGCCTATCTGCCCCAGGCTGGGGCCGGTACGCTCCGTACCTAAGAAATTGGGTACGGAGTAATAAAAGTCCCCGTTTTCGGAGGTCACCCCCATCGCCCAGTCCTGCGGACGGACGAACTGGTTGTGGCAGTAGAAGCAGCCGTTGGCCTTGTAGAGCTGCTCGCCCTGCTCCTCCTGCACCGAAAGCTCGTGGGCGCGGGCGGTGGGCTCGTTGGAGCCGAACATATAGGGCATGGCCACGACCATGAAGGTCATGATGATAAAGACGACCATGCCGCCAATGGTAACAATCGGCACGCTGATTTTTTCCTGGCTGCGGCGCATGAACTTCGAGGGGGCCTGCGTGGTCTTGGCCTCGACGGGCTCGTGCTCCTCTTCCTCGTGGGGGTGCCGCGCCCGGACGAATGTCATAATCAGGTTATAGGCAAAGACAAAAGCGGCGAGGACGACCACGCCGCCCGTCATCGCCCGGAAGATGAAATGGACTTTCAACGTCACCAGCGTCTCGATGACGTTGATGTGCTGCCACCAGTTGGAGTTGGCCACCAGCCCGGCTATCGTCATGGCCAGGAAGAACAAAATAAATCCGATAAAGGCCACCCAGAAACTGAGCCGCATTAGTGACTGACTGAACACCCGCAGGCGCAGGATGCGCGGCACGAGGTAGTAGGCCAGCCCCACCGCCAGGAAACCGAAGCCTCCCAGCAGCGCCAGGTGGGCGTGCCCCACCGGCCACTGCGAGAAATGGGTGAAGGCGTTGGTACTGCGCAGCGACTGGAAGCTCCCCTGGAACGAGGCCAGGACGTACATGAAGAAACCGGCCATGATGAACTGCAGCGGGGCGTTGCCGATGAGCTTGTGCCAGGAGCCGCGCAGGGTAAGGATGATGTTGGTGGCGAAGGTAGCCACCGGCACGACCATCAGAACGCTCATAATGACGGCAATCGTCTTGAGCCATTCGGGCAGGGGCGCCTGAAGCAGGTGGTGGGAGCCGACGCCGGTATAGAAAAAGGCGATGGTGAAAAAGGCGATAAGCGAGAGCAGGTGGCTGTAAAGCGGGCGGTTGATTATCTTGGGGACGAAGTAGTACCAGACGGGTATGCCCAGCGTGGTGAACCAGAGCCCTAGGACGTTATGACCGTAGTACCAGTTGAAGATGGCGTCCTGGATGCCGCTGAGGGCCCCGGCGGGCGGCTGCCACATGACGTTGCCGATGAAATAGACGATGGGGAACCAGAGCATCGTGCCCAGGTAATACCAGAGGGACACGTAGAGCTTCTTCTCTCGCCGCCGGAGCACGGTGCCGAAGACGATATAGCCCAGCAGGAGCAGGGTCGTCATGACCGCCACGTCGATGGCCCAGGGGAGCTCGGCATACTCGCGCCCCTGGCTGCCGCCGAGCAGTATCCAGATGATGCCCCCCAGGATGGCCCCGTTCCAGAGTGCGGCGGCCAGCATGGCTAGCCTGGGACGGTACAGCGGGATGCCGCAGAGGCGGGGGGTAATCCAGAGCATGGCGCCGAGGAGCCCCGAAGATATAAAGCCGAAAAGCACGCCGTTGGTGTGCGCCGGGCGGACGACGCCGAAGGTAAACCAGGAGGTATCGCCGATGAAATCGGGGAAGAAGAACTTGATGGCCAGGATAAAACCGAAGGCGGCGAAGAACGGGAACCAGAGGACGGAGAAGAGGAACCACAGCTTGGCCGCCCGGTCGCCGGAGCTGTGGTCTATTTTAAGCCCGGCAAACGTTTGTGTGTCGGCTGGGGCCGGTGGATTATCGGGGCGACGATCGGCCATACGGGTCTCCTTTATCGCATATTATTAGACCCATCTATCAGTGATGTCAATATATCAAGCGATAAAAAACCGGCCCGTTAGTAAAATTTGATAAATATTTAATTTTTTTACGGTGTGATGATTGGATTACCTGTCCAGCGGGAATATCATAGAAAAAGTTCTGCCTATGGTAACCCCGGCTCCACCAGACTTTGAAGCTAAAAAAGCCCTTGAGCGATAAACAACTCAGGGGCTTTTTCTATTTTAGCTAACGGATCGCTAACGCTTATCAGTAAAGTGTTCAGGTTTTTTATCTTTAGATAACATTATATCATCAAACTTGTTGGCAGCTGCTTCTTGAATACCTGGTGCTACGTGGCTATAAGTATCAAGGGTTATCTTGATGCTGGCATGGCCTAGCCGTTCCTGTACTACCTTTGGATGTATCCCCTGCTTGAGCATTAATGATGCATGAATCCCTGAATACCACTCAAATCTATCTGGCGGTAACAGATAAGAGACTACGCGAGGCGGTTAATCTACTTGACTCTAATGGCAAACAGCCAGCCCGCAAGACTAGAGATGATGCCCCCGCATGGGTAAAGGAACTCGATAAAATAGCGAACGATGGAAAGAATTATATCATTAAACGCGATGGCGGACTCGAGGAAGTACCATAAAAAAATAGGTCAGAGGGGCTTACGTCCCTTTACCCCCTCCACAAAATACATTATTTCCCTACAATAACCCCTCAATGCCACTCAGCCGATTTTACCGCCTCTGAGTAGCTTCTTCTAATTTGACCGATTTTACCAGTTTTTGTCTATACCCCAGGGTGCGGATTGTAAAACCGCGAGATAGAGTGAGCAAGAAAGAGAGGAAAAGAGATATCAGAGCGCTAGTATTCCACATAGAATACCGCAAGGGAGAAGGAAACAGGGGAAATCAGCTATCTTGATTATTACAGGTGACAAAATACTTCTTTGTTACACTGGTTGATAATCTGACGAAACGTTCAATACCCTACTGTTCTGTGTATTTTACGACTAAAACTGGACTCCTTCATGGGAGGCAGGTCAATAATCGGTGTCATACAAGCCATTCCAGAATGGCGTGAAGACTGCCGGTGGCTAGGGCAATGCTCGTATCCGCCGCGCCGTAATACAAGTGAATCGTGTCGCCATCGGCGGCGATTGTGTAGCCGCATGGGAAAACGACGTTGTCGACATCCCCGCGCCGCTCGTAAGGTTCTTCCGGGCCAAATATCCACTCGTCGCTGCGTTTGAGGCAAATCTCCGGTGCGTGCAAATCAAACAAAGCTAGGCCGAGTCGGTAAATGGAGCCAGCTGCGTTTGCGCGTACGCCGTGGTAAATCACCAGCCAGCCTTTCGCAGTTTCGATAGGCGGAGAGTTGAGCCCGATTTTATTCGCGTCCCACCATCCCCCCCGTCGGGCTTCCAACATTATCTTATGACTACCCCAGTGCCGCAAGTCGGGCGAGTAGGACAGCCACATATGCGCGCCCGACCCACTGACTGGGCGATGGATCAACACCCAACGACCGTCAATTCGATGCGGAAACAGGGCCGCATCCTTATCCTCCGGCGCCATAATCATGCCATAGCGTTCGAAGGTATGGAAATCCTCTGTGAGCGCAAGCGCCACCCCGGGGCCGCTACTGGAGAAGGCGGTATAGACGACGGCATATTTTTTTATTTCAGGGACATAGGTGATGCGCGGGTCTTCAATACCCCACAGCTCTTCAGGGAAGTGCGCTGGATCAGGCATAAGAGTGGGATGGCTATCTATTTCCCAGCTATCTACACCGTTGGCGGAACGCGCAGCGCACAAGTGCGAAAGCCCGCTCCGGTCTTCGACGCGGCACAGCAGCAGGGTGGTTCCGTCATGCAGCAACGTCGCACCGGGGTTGAACACGCTATTGGCCGGATAAAGCCAATCGGCCGCGGTTAGTATGGGATTGTGTTCATGACGTTTAAAAAGTTCAAGGTGATGATTATTCATTGGCTTTGGTCCTCTAGAGCAATAAGAACATTCTCGGCCAGGCGCAGTTCCAGCAGAGCCTGCAGAAAGGCCAGTGTCGATTCTGCGCCCTGATTCTCGTTCACGCGGTCGGGATGCAGGCCGTCTCGACAACCGCCAGTCGTCGGATCATATATGGGCAAATTCAGGCTATTGCGCCCAAGAAACCATTCAAAGGCGCGACGGGACTCCTTACGCCAGCGCTTATCGAGCGTGATCTGGTAGGCTTCGAGACAGGCGGAAACCATCGTCTGCGCTTCCACCGGCTGTTGATCGAATACGGCCCGTTTACCACCCTGCGGATAAAAACCATTGGAGCCGATAGGGGAAAAAACCCCTGTGTCCGCGTGCTGTAAATCGGCTAACCAAGTTAGCGATTCCAATCCGGCTTCGGTCATGGCGGCATTGGGTATCGCATGACCACACAGGAGCAAGGCATGTGGTAACGCGGCGTTGCAGTATGTCAGCCGGCCTTCATACCAGTGCCATTCATCCGAATTGTGGCTTTGATACAACTTCAGCAGCCGGCCGGACAATTCCTCGCGGACATGGCTTGCCCGGCTATCACCGGAAAACCGCTTCAGGTATTCCTGGATACCCATGATCGCGAAAGCCCAGGCGCGAGGACTGGTTGTATTGAGAATAGCAGGCAGGGCCTGCTCGAACACCCAGCCCGCCATACTGTGCAAGGCCGCTGTATTCGAGCGGCCCAACACGGTGCCTAACGCCCACAACGTGCGACCATGGCTGTCATCAGAACCGCATTCTTCCTGCCAGTGGCGCTGGTAATCCATAAAGTTACGGAAACATCCGTTTTCAGTATTATAGGCATACCAGATAAAGGCGAGATAACGGGAGCCAAGTTCCAAGGCCGCTTCATTACCCAGGGCTTCCAGGAGAGTGCTCACCATCAACGCGCGGGCATTATCATCAATGGTGTAGCCCTCGCGATAGTTGGGCACTGTGAAAATGGCGTGTTGCAGGATGCCGGTTTCGTCCGTCATATGATGCAAGTGGTTCAGTTTGAGAGGCGGCAATTCACCCGGGCCTTTATTCAGTGGTTTAACCGCGAAGTCCGGGTGAGTAAAATGACGGCGCTTCGCCTGTGCGCTTTCAAAACTCTCCATATAACGTTTCGCTACTTGCGGCCAAATCATATCACGCCCAAACGCATAGGCCTGCCTGCGCATGGCGTTGCGCTGAGGCTCGTTATCTAACAGGTCAATCACCCGATCGGCCAGTGCTGCCGGGTCCCGAAACGGCACCAACACTCCCCGCCCTTCACCAAGCATCTCTTCCGCATACCAATATGGTGTCGAAATCACCGCCTTGCCGGCTCCCACGGTGTAGGCGAGCGTGCCGGAGGTGATTTGTGCTTCATTAAGATAGGGTGTAATGTAAATATCCGCTGCACTGATGAATTCAATGAGCTTTTCTAAACTGATAAAGCTGTTGTAAAAGATCACCTGACTTTCAACACCTTTCTCCTGAGCCAGCCATTGCAGGGACAGCCGGTATGTTTCCCCTTCATTCTGCAATACGTGGGGATGGGTCACGCCGAGGACGAGGTACACCACATTCGGGTGCCGGGCTAAAATGGCGGGCAGGGCGGCGATGACATTTTCGATGCCTTTGCTCGCCGAAAGCAAGCCAAAACTGAGTAAGACGATTTTGCCCTCTACGCCAAACAGGTCTTTGTGAAAACTTGGATCTATAAAAGGCACATCAGGGATGCCGTGCGGGATCAGATCAATCTTCTCCGGTGGCACGTCATAGACCTCCTTCAGGAATTCAACGCCCCGCTTACTCATCACAACCAGCCGATCAGACAAGGCTGCGATTTCCTTCAACACTCGTTTCTGATCGGGGTTGGGGTCGCGCAGGATGGTGTGTAGTGTCGTGACGATGGGCATCCTCAATTCACGCAAGAGCACCAGGATGTAACTGCCCACGGTTCCACCGAAAATGCCATACTCATGCTGCAGGGATACGAGGTCTACATTATTGATATTCAGAAAGTCAGCAGCGCGGCGATAGGAATCAATATCCTTCTCCGTGAGTTCAAACCGAACGCGAGCCGGATAGTCGTAACCGGCCTCGATATCATTGACCGGGAGGGCAATACAGGTTGTTTGCTGATATTGGGTGGCGATGGCCTCACATAAATCGGTGGTAAATGTGGCTATACCGCACTGGCGCGGCAAGTAGTTACCGACGAATGCAATGCGTTTTATTTTTGAATCGGTTGAATCTTGACTCATGCCGAACATTTCCTTTCTTGAAACCATCCACACTTTTTGGTGCCTTTTGGCCTATGAACGCAAAGAGGCGTTTGCTATTGATCTGCACCCATTCATTATAACACCTCCAATGGTAGAGATGGGAAATAGTTGGACTTGCCCCCATCGTTGGGTCAATCATAACATTATTCTTCTCAATCATACACATAGACGGGAGTCCCTTGAGCATCCCCATTATGGTCGATATGAGAAGGTATTTAAGTGAGGAAAACAGCATTGAGATATCAAATTGGATTCTAACAAGCTTGTATTTAAAGGCTCATCGATAGCTAACGCGTTTATGTGCGGCTCGATAAAATATCGTCCTCATTTTCAAATGGCCTTGAGCAGTTTCGCAGAAGCAGGTTCAATCCCCTTTGGATAACCAGAGTCTTTCAACACAAGCAAAGGCTCGAAATAGCATGATTCCGCTTTGACCCTACTACTTCTTCGCTTTCACTAGAGCCCTCATTGTGACCTTTATTTCAACGGTATATAATGTCAAGGCAGGTAAGCGGAGAGCACGAAAAAGACGCAGAATAATACACCTAGGGATAATTCAGTGTCTGGTAGCAAGGCCGCCAAAGCAACTATCAAATCGTTAATCGCCGACCTGGCGAGTAAAGACGGGGTGGTGCGTGTGATGGCACGCCAGCAGCTTGTGGCTTACAAAAAACGGTCTGTAGCTCCGTTGTGAGGAGGCAAAATTACCATGAAGACCGATGCAGAACTACAGCAGGATGTTATGAATGAGCTTCAATGGGAGCCGACTCTTAAGGCGGCGGAGATTGGGGTTGCTGTCAAAGATGGTGTTGTGACGCTGAGTGGCTATGTCGATAGCTATGTTAAGAAGTTGGTTGCCGAGCGCGCCGCCGCACGAGTTTTTGGTGTCAGGGCGGTGGCTGAAGAAATCCAGGTCAGGTTGCCCGGCTCTCTTAAGCGTTCAGATGAGGACATCGCCGGGATGGTGGCAAATGTTCTCGAGTGGAATGTCCTGGTGCCCTATGACCGCGTCAAAGTGCACGTGCAAGATGGAGTGGTTAATCTAAGTGGCGAGGTAGACTGGGGGTATCAAAAGTACGCTGCCGAGGAAGCCGTACATCACCTCATGGGAGTAGTGTGGTTAAGTAACCAGATTACGGTCAAGCCGACGGTCAAACCGCAGGATATAGAGGACAAAATCGTAAGCGCATTTAAGCGTAATGCCCTGCTTGATTCGCGGCGAATCAAAATAGAAGCTCGCGGCGGCAAGGTGATTCTCAGCGGTAGTGTGCGCTCCTGGGGAGAGAGAGCAGAAGCCCAGTGGGTGGCCTGGGCGGCTCCAGGGGTTTTCGAAGTCGAGAACGATATCAAAATTAGTCCTTAGGCGGACAACCGAAAATCCTGGTGAAATTTTGTCGGGAAGCTAGCTTTAATCACTGACGCACCTTTGTTTGTGATATACTTTCCTCTACAAAGGAGGGAATCATAATGATTAAAGAAGGCATATAAGCTAACATTCTGAATATATGAGCACTTGTTAATAAGAATCCCGAGATACTTGCCAGAAGAATAAGAGTTCAATCAGCATATGATTAGGCGGGTAAAAACAACAAAGGAGGGAGACTGAATTATGTGGAAGAAGAAAGAGGAGAAGAAAGAGGAGGAGAAAAAGGAAAGTTTGTTGGAGGAGTTGTGCGGAGATGATGCAAAATTATATGATTTTCTCAGTAATTATTTGTGTGTAGACCCGATAGAGGCCATATCAAAAAAGGATCTCGATATCCTCACCAAGGAGGGAGGGGGAAGCGGGAACTTTAGACCGGCAGTGGATAAGGCCATTTTCGAGGGCGCTCAAAACCCGGGGGAAAGGGAAAGATACATTAAAGTTATCCAAAACCTCGCGTCGAAGACCATACACGCGACGGAGCAAGAAAAAGAAAAGGCAGAGAAGGAAGGACTCACCGACTGGGCTGCTTCGCTTGGGAGAAGAATTGAAGATCAGAAATTTATGAGCGAAAGAGCCGAAGACATAATAAACGTAGCTTCCAAGTTCTACAATGAGAAATTGGTGGAACTGGGAGAAGACGCGAGAAGAGAAGCGAGAGGAAAAGAGAGAAAAAGAACTGCAGAGGATGAATGGAGAATAGGGGATATGGAAGAGGCGGGGCGAGAAGCAAGAAAGAAAGAAAGAAGAGGGATGGGAAGAGAAGAGAGGAGGGAGGCTGAGAAACAAGATAAAAGAGAAGAACTGGCCGCAGAGGAAAGGAAAGAAGCGAGAGCAGAAGAGAGCAGAGAAGTTGAAAGGGAAGAAGCGAGAATAGAGGAGCTGGAAAAGACGGGGCGAGAAGCAAGAAAGAAAGAAAGAAGAGGGAACTAATGTCCGCCGCTTGAGTCCTGGGCCTAAACCTCTTTCTTTTTATGACTAACTAGTATGGGTTTACGTTCTTCATGAGACATAAGAGTAGCATAAGGGCCTAGCGAATGCTCATATTGGCGGTGATAAAAATCCGGTAAAACATCCGTCTCATGTTCGTGAAAAGCTCTGAATTGTTTATCAGTATTCAGTAAATTCAATATATCGCGAAGTCTCCCGATCATTTGCCTGTTACTCAAAGTTTTAACCAGGTTGTATCCGGATGAGACCGGGGCAGGAGCTTCCTTTAGTCTTTTCAGGAGCATACTGCCGGAAGAAATATAAGAAACCACATCAATGAGTTTCTCATAAAAGACCGCCGGACTATAATTCTTTAACGTGTATACCAGGTATGGCATGTAATAGAAAGTAAACGGCATGGCTGTCAAAATACGGTCTTCGCTTAAATATCTTTCATATAGTGGAGTATTTCCA
>Ga0315545_1003636_pt1 | contig 13095 bp, 12 predicted proteins | sample SalMarSW160210MG_FD_203096 | JGI IMG/M metagenome (GOLD analysis project Ga0315545, IMG submission 203096) | Salt marsh sediment microbial communities from the Plum Island Ecosystem LTER, Massachusetts, United States - Salt Marsh Sediment SW1602-10 ... | reverse complement strand
CGTAGAGTGGTTTGGGCGGGAGCGGCACCGCGCGCTGATCGAGAAACTGCGCCGCGCTGGGGTCAGGATGGAAGAGAGGCTGGAGGTCGAGGAGGAGATACCCCAGCCGCTAGCAGGGTTGACCTTCGTCATCACCGGCACCCTGCCCTCCATGAGCCGCGATGAGGCCAAGGCCCTGATCGAGCAACACGGCGGCAAGGTCACGGGCTCCGTCTCCAGCAGGACCGATTATCTGCTGGTGGGAGAGGCTCCTGGCGGCACCAAATACAACAAGGCCCGTGAGCTGGGCGTGCCCATGATTGGGGAGGCGGAACTCTTGGAGATATTAGAGATTGGATATTAGAGATTGGAGAAGATAGCGAAGGTTTTGCTGAAGCGAGGCCGTGAGAAGCCAGTGCTGAACCGGCATCCCTGGGTCTTCTCCGGCGCCATCAAGCGCATCGAAGGAGAGGCCGCCGACGGCGAGGTTGTAGAGGTAGCTGACTACCAGGGTCGCTTCCTGGCGCGGGGCTACCTGAACCGCCGCTCTCAGATAACGGTGCGCCTGCTCACCTGGGACGAGGGCGAGGTCGTGGGGAGGGACTTCTGGCGGCGTCGGCTGGAGCGCGCTTTCGCCAGCCGCCAGGCCCTGGCCAATGATCCCTCCACCGACGCCTACCGCCTGGTCAACGCCGAATCCGACCTCTTGCCCGGCCTGATCGTGGATCGCTACGGCGATTACCTGGTGGCCCAGTTCCTCACCCTGGGGATCGAGCGGTGGAAGGCCGAACTGGTCAGCCTGATGGCGGATTTGCTGAACCCCAGGGGCATCTACGAGCGGAGTGACGTGGAGGTGCGAGGGAAGGAGGGATTGGCTCAAGTCAGTGGCCTTCTATATGGGGAGGAACCACCTGACCTGGTGGAGGTGACGGAGAACGGCCATCGCTTTTTGGTGGACATAAAAACGGGGCACAAAACCGGCTTCTACCTCGACCAGCGGGAGAACCGTCAAAAGCTGACCAGGTATTGCCGGAGCAAGGACGTGCTCAACGGCTTCGCCTATACGGGGGCTTTCGCCGTCTACGCCGCTGCAGCCGGGGCCGGGCGCATCACCAACGTCGAGTCCTCAACTGAGGCCCTGGGGCTGGCACGGCGCAACATGGCTCTCAACGGCTTCACTGACCGCGAGGACGAGTACGTGGAGGGAGACGTTTTCCAAGTGCTGCGGGAGTACCGCGATCAGGGTCGGGCATTTGACCTGATCATCCTCGACCCGCCGAAATTCGCCTACTCCCAGCATCAGGTCGAATCAGCCTGCCGGGGCTACAAGGACATCAACCTGTTGGCCATGCAGATCATCGCCCCTGGCGGCATCCTCTTCACCTTCTCCTGCTCCGGCCTGGTAAGCCCCGACCTTTTCCAGAAAGTGCTCTTCGGGGCCAGCGTTGACGCCGCCCGCGACGTGCAGATCATCGAAAAGCTCTCCCAGGCCTCCGACCACCCGATCCTGCTCACCTTCCCTGAGTCGGAGTACTTGAAGGGGGTGGTGTGTCGGGTGCTGTGACAACGTAGCTGTGTGGCAAGCCACCTGGTTTGTTTGAAACAAGCGTGTAAAAAGCCCCTATCTCTTTTCGAGGCAAGGGGCTTTTGTCACGCATCATTCTTAGTGATGCACAGGAATGCGCCAGCGTGCTTCCTTAATCTTTGAAAAGCTGATCGTGATCACAATTTCGTTTATTTGTGGATCAGCTAGATTGAATTGACCATCCGGCCATAGAGTAACTGGAAATTCTATTCGACTGTCACCCTCGATTACCTCTTCCATAACACGGTCGCCATTCGCCCAACGAGCAAGGTCATAAGCATAAGTTCGCCCAAGATTGTCTTCGGCTACGATCTGGCTTCTATCATCTCGTGCGAAGCGAATGATGAGATCATTGGTTGTATTGTTGTAAAAGGTGAAGATAGGCCTAATAAACTCGGGTACCAATTCGTACCGATTCAACGCCAACTCTGCCCCATCAACGCGCCACCTTTGACTGACATCTAGGATACTGCCCGGTTCGGTATTGAGGATTGGTGTAGGGCTAGGGATGGGCGTATAAGTCGGTCTTGGGGTCTCGGTTGGTGTGGGGCTGGGGATAGGGCTTGGCGTCTCAGTCAATGTCAGTATCGGACTGGGTTCACCTGAACTTGCCCTTGAAGTGGAACTAGGAAATGCAACAACTACCACAGGGGTTGCTTCAGGAAACAGGTCTTGTAAAACGACAGTGATTGCAGTTGGTTTGAATAGCGCGACGATAGCAACGATGGCCCCCAGAATCGTGAAAATCACGCCAATGATTGAGAAAAAACCTATTATCCGTCTAAAACCATTATCCATATCTGCCTCCTGCCGATATCGCTACGGTGGCATGCTTGGCCTGAGCGAAATAGAAGGAACACGACGCCATCTTCTTAGTCTACTTCGGCAAATTGAACCAAATGTAAATTTCGGGTGAGCAGGGCAATACAGCCTCCGGTCGAGAAGGGCACGTGTCACTGCCAAAAATCTCTACTCTATAGACTTCGCCCGGCTTCACGTCAATGCTTAGATTAGGTTCGAATGGCCCAAAGCAATGCGTTGGCGATAAACATTCTGTTGGTACCTTTGTGCCGTCTGGCTTGATAACAATGCATGGGTTACAACCCAAACCCATTTTCGTGGCCCCCTCCGGAACAACGATATTCACTATTTCACTTTGGCCTGCGCCACGGTTCCAGTTTTCGGCTTTCCACGACTCAGTTTGCCCAACCCAGTTTTCTTCGTCTGACGACAAGCAATCATATATCCACTCTCCATTGGAAGTCGGCCTAGGCGGTGTCCGTCCTGCCTGGGGAGAGCACGCGGTTGGCAATGGTGGTGAACCTTCGACTGTCGCTATCGGTTGGACTGTCGGCTTAGCAATGGTTGGTTGCGTAACTTGAGTAGGCAGAGATACACTGGTTGCTGTGTCTGCTGATGTGGCTTCAGGTGATACCACAACCACCGATGTGGGTTCGGATTGAGCAATGGACGCTGGTGCTAAAAGCCAAGCTGACCAAATTGCAGCAGCTATCAACACTACCCCCAATGCTCCTAGAGCAACCGCTCTAACCCCTTCAATATGCATCGGTGGGATTCTTCCAATGATAGCAAGGCCGATACATATAACACCAAGAATAACGAGGGCCACAGGTAATGGATTTGTAAACAAAACGGTTATAACAGCATCCATAAAATCTCTCCCTTTTCTAAATTAACCGTTTGGCTAGATGCCAGCCGCCTAAGATGGCTGTCTACGGTTTGTTTGGTCGGCGAGAATGCCCTGCTCTCTTCGCCTCGACTCGTCCACCACTTTGTCAGCCATGTCGCCCGCCGCCTGTTGCCCATGATACACTGTTCCCAAAAAACGAAGGCCACGAAAGCATTAGCGCCCTTCCGACCTTTTGTATCTTTTGTGATTCAAAAGCAGCTAGCGACGTGCATGAGAAAGGTTCTTCACAATAAGAGGTAGATAAATCGTGTGCCAGCCGAGCTCTTGAAATACACTCACTCCGCCTCCCCAGGTGGCGAACCACTTGTTATTCCTGGCATCTACCGCGACGGCGTATACTCGATTATCTGCTAGACCATCAGCCGTAGTATACGTAGTCCATCCTTCGCGACCCAATTTGCTTACCCCTCCGTCAGTGCCGAACCATTTATTGCCTCTCCGATCAATTGAGATGGCATTCACCCAGTTATGGGCTAAACCCGAGTTTGCGGAGTTGTAGGTATTCCAAGTGCTGCCATCGAATTTGCACACTCCCCCACCCCATGTTCCAAACCACATGTTGCCGTCTTGATCAGTTGTCACAGATGTAACACTGTTATGTGGTAGACCTGAATTTGATGTGGTATAGGTGGTCCAGCTATTGCCATCAAATTTGCTGACCCCGCCCAAAGTGCCGAACCACTTTTTACCTTCCTCGTCAATTGCAATGGCAAAAACGCAATCGTCCGCCAATCCATCAGAGGTGGAGTAGGTAAGCCAGGTGTCACCATCAAACTTGCTTACGCCACCCAAGGTGCCGAACCACTTGTTGTCCTCTTCGTCGGTGGCGATGGCACGGACATCATTATCCACCAACCCTGAGTTTGCGGTGGTGTAGGTAATCCAGGTGCTGCCGTCAAATTTACTTACGCCGCTCAAGGTGCCAAACCACTTGTTATTCGCCTCATCAATGGAAATGATAGAGACATAATTATCCACCACGCCGTCGGCAGTAGTATAAGTGGTCCAGGTATTGCCGTTGAATCTACTTACCCCGCTTGGGGTACCGAACCATTTGTTGCCTACCCTGTCGATAGCGACAGCCAGGACATAATTATCCGCTAAGCCATCATCGGTAGTGTAGGTGGTCCAGGCATCATTACTTGATCTGTATGCCCTGCGGTCAATGCCGAACAGTTTGCTGTCCACTGCAGCAATTGCATGAACATCGTTGGAGCCCAAAGGCAACAAATGTGAAGCAAACAGTGATGTGAAGACCATTATAGCAGCGATTGTTGTCATCTTAGGTTTTGTCATATTATCGCAGGCCTAAGGAAAATGGTAATAACACTGTGAGGATAGAAATGCGTCGGAGGTCAGGATTGCATTTTCAGCAAGGATTTTGCAGGACCTCTATGTTTGTGACGTGAATGTACTCACAGCCTTCAAGACCATGCTCCAGGGTGCCCTGTACCCAGACATATTGGCCGACATACGAGCTTAGGTCGATCACATCACTAAAGAGCCATCTATTGGTGAATCCATCGCATCTCGCCAGGGGATGTCCTCCGCAAATAGAGATTTCAGCGACATCCCCCACCAAGCCCGTTGCTGTGGACCCATCACATTCGCAAGGCGAGGAGGGATTAACAACAGTGATGGAGTCTGGCACGAGTACTGGGCAGCCACTTCGAGTTGTCTCTTCGCCTTGTACGCTTACCCAGGCGTAGACAAGGTCCCTGTTTACCTCTCCACAGTATGGTATACTATCCATCTCTGGGATCCACTCCACAGCAGTGATCAGGTTGTAGTTACAATCCAGTATGCCCCAACCTGTTGTGCGTCCCGCGCAGCCCTGCAGCGAGTCCGCTAAGAAACCCTCGACACGACTAGGTGGCGCACCCACGTAAAACGTACATTCATCTTGCCCACTGGAACTTTGGATTGTCAGAGTGTGGGCGCCTGTGGGTTCGCCGACGGTTCCATTGATATAGTAGGCACCTGCATTTAGATAGCCAGAGTATACCAGGCTTGTTCCTGCAGAGGTTGTCAGGTATATCTCAATATACTGATAGCAATCGAGCTGGAAATAGATCACTATCGCCTCACCGATGTTGTAAGTTGAACCGCATCCTTTGTCAACCCAAATGTATGGTGGATCGCATGGAGTTGGTGTGCGAGTTGCCGTTCTGGTCGGTGTGCGGGTTGGCGTTTTAGTCGGTGTCCCAGTGAGTACAGGAGTCCTAGTGGGTGTCTTGGTCGGTGTGTGAGTCGGCGTTCTGGTCGGTGTGCGGGTTGGCGTTTTAGTCGGTGTCCCAGTTTGGGCTGGCGTCCTAGTGGGTGTCCTGGTCGGTGTGCGAGTAGGTGTCGTTGTAGCTGCACAGGAGCCACACTGCTCATCCCCTACGCCAGGAAGGAATAGATAAACAGGACCTGGACATCCACTATCTATAGTAGTAACCGCCCCCATACAGTCCACCCTGAAGTGGTAGGTAGTCCCAGTGCTCAAAGGGCCAAGAGCACAAGCTCCGTCGGCACCCGTCCAACACCAGAGAAAGGGCGTATTAGGATCATCATCGTCGGCAACCACACAAGCATCAGAGCGTGGACACTGCGAGCCTAGGGAGTTAAGGGCGTAAACTGTAACTGTGCATTCACCTGAAGGTGGCGTGGCGGTCTTTGTAGTCGTTGGTGTTCTAGTTGGAGTTCTGGTTGAGGTTGCTGTCCGTGTTGGTGTCTTCGTCGGTGTCCTAGTCAGTGTTGGCGTCCTAGTTGGTGTCTTGGTTTGTGTGCGAGTAGGTGTGGCCGTGGGCAATGATTCCCACCAAAGCTTGGCCGCAGCCCAGCCGTCAATCTCATACATCTCCAACCTGACGCTGTGCTGACCAGCGCCTAGATCAACATCGGCCGTGTGTGTCTCTCGCCCCCGATGCCATTCATTAATCACCAGCCCCCCATCAATCCACAGCCTGGCTCCATCGTCGTGGAAGACATGGAACCGATAGCGACCACCAGAGAAGTACAGCGTTCTGGTCCAGCGAGCGGAGAAGTGATCAGGTTGGATAGCTGGATCCGGCGAACCATCATACCATTCAAAGTCGATGTTAACGTCGTTTCTGACAAGGGCGGGGTTGCCACTGAGGGTCTCGTTATCGTAGTACTCGCCTTTCCAGTCAGTGATCACGGGGGTAGGAGTTGGTGTAAGGGTTGGCGTGGGCGTGTTCGTGGGTGTGGGCGTGTTCGTGGGTGTTGGTGTAGGTGTGTTCGTGGGTGTCTTGGTTGGGGTCGGCGTGGGTCTTTCTATGGTGTAGGTGGTCTCCGCATAATTCGGGATGCCTGCTTTGTCTTCAACAACCATGAGTACTCGATAGGTGCCTTCTGCATACCAAGATGTGTTCCAGGCTACGCTGCCACTAGGACCAATGACAGTCCCTATATCATCCCACGTCCCTGCAGCCGTGTCGTAGACAAGGACTCTGATTTGCTCTACCCCTGAAGTGGCATCCTCTGCAACCACCTCAATAGTGACTGGATTGGCACCAGAAGGTGAAGGAGGAATGAAGTTGAAGGAGACCGGATTAGGAGGTGTTCGGTCCAGGGTAATATTCTCGTTCGTAGCCGAAGCGAGAGGCGCTCCACCGATTGACACACTAGCTCGCAGGGCGATAACTTGGTCGGCAATATTACGTGCATCCCATTCGATGCTCCAACCATCGTTGCCGTTGTCATCTCTGCCTATTTCGTGCCAAGCACCATCATAGTAGGCTTCGAACAGAACGAAGGCTATTTGTCCGTACTGATCTCTGGCGTCAGCATAAATCGGAATAACATCTGATGCTATGTACGAACCAGCTTCGGGTGATATTATGCTGATGGTAGGCCTTGGTCTCTCTGGCGAGCCAAGTATAGTATAAGAGGCGTTGTATACTGCGCCCAGGACATCAGCGGAGGTAGAATTTTGAGCCAGGTTGCTATCCACTGTTGAGCCTAACTGGTACTCTACCGCCACGATAGTTTCCTCAATAGCTGCTATAGCTTTAAAGGTGATGCGTCCCATCGGAGCTCCAACCATCCCACCTGTCGCGGGATATGGCTCATTGACAGGGGTCATCGCACCGAGGTACACCTGCCCTGAACCTTTCTGCATCATTGTGAAAGTAAAATTGTAAGGCTGAACGGTGGGGTTCATCTCGTTGCCAGGAATTAGTTCGATAGCTTCCAACACCCCAGGGTCATAATGCACAATCACATCGAAGCCATCAATCTTCACATTATCCAACCACATATTAATGTCAGTATTGAAAATGTCGCCCACATTGTAGATATATCCTGTTGATAAAAGTTGTACGAAACTTGAACTGCTGCCCAAACTGCCAGTAGCAGTAGTACGGCAACCACTTGGCCCACTTCCGTTCCGTCCTGGGTCCCAGTTGCTCATCAGGATGCTTGCATCTGCGCCGTCCACTCTGCCATCGCCATTTATGTCCGCGTCTGGACTATCGCCGCCCCAGTGAGTGACTAGGATTGAGGCATCTATGGCATTGACTACATCGTCATCGTTCAAATCTCCGCCTGGGAGGACACCGAAAGGAATGAAGTTCTCACCAGGTTTCAGCACGAAAGGTTTCATCACGCGCAATTGATGTCTCCCTTTGGCATAGATGAAGTAACTTCCTGGATATATCTCATTTACCTGGAAGGTTGCTTCACCGTTACTCTCAGTTCGTTTGGTCTCGCAGAACGGTACATGATCTCTATCCTGTTCCTTTTGGATTCTCTCCGTTGCGATTTCAAGTGTTACGTCTTCGCTATGATCCCAAACGTTACCAGGCAGCCGAGTGCGAATTCTTAGCATCATTTCCGGTGGAGGCGGCATACTTTCACTAAAGTATGCAACCAGATAATAGTATGTGCCCGGAACATCGCCTTCATAGCCTTGGTCTCTGCAACTGTCTAGAATGCGTCCTGCCGGGCCTTCGGCTATTCCAATCCCCACAGATCGCCATTTGGGATCAGTGATTCTCTCAAGATGCAATTTGGATACATCTCTCCAATACCACATTACCGTTTCTGGGTCAATACTTCCGCCATAGAGGCGTACATCCTGCCAGTACAAAGTTGTGTTCTCTGGATGGGGACACGGGCATGTGCCCGTTCCAATCACGCCTGGACGGGCACATTGGTATTGTTGGGCAATTTCCTCAGCTAAACTTTTCGCGTCGGCACTTAACTCTGACCAGAGGACCACCTTTGGTGCATTGAATCTCGGTCCAGCCCTTGTATCATTGATAGCCTTGACGAGTTTCTCAGCAGAGATTGGAGACGCCTCATATTGCGAGGGAACAAACAGAGACCTCGCGGATGCTAATTCTGCTGAATCGGACAGCCATATGACGAAACCAACAAAGAACGTTGCAAGGCACAGCACTGCAATCAAGCTTTTACCTATTCGGTTCCTCATCGTTAGTTCTCCTTGTCAAACCTCAATATTGCGATTCGACCCGATCACAGGAGGAGTTGCACATCAAGTTTGATACCACTTGTCGGCCAGTTAGCATAGATATTCGCTTTAGAACGTAGCGTCTTTAGTTACTTATTCGTTGGGCATCTTTTGTCTTTAGCATTTTTCCCCAAAATTCTTGCCACCCCTGCTCAATGTCTATGAATGCACTGATCAGTTCCTCCATTTCCTGTTCACTAAGTCCGTCTATGTATCCGGCTAGGTACGCACATCCTTTCATCGATTCCATAAAAAAATCTGTCTTAACCCTGATGCTGTGTGCCAATGGATCATGCTCTAACAGATTTCTCAATCGGTTCAATTCAAGCAACGTTTGTTTTATTGATGGCTCAAACGGTCTGTCAATATGCTCTTCAACCAGCTTTAGAAGCCCAGGAAAATTCGTTCTTCTGGTATCGCACCCAATGCTATCGAGAAATGTCTTGATATGTTTTTGTGTTGCATTGTGTAGCGCCAACAAGGCTCCATTAACGTCATCACGGGCGAACAGGATCATTGCGCGAATCATTCCAGGCATTGCGGCCGAAACTCCAACGGTGATCCCTGGGATAGGCACAGTTTGTAGCACCTCGGCAACATTATCCGCTATTTGTTTAGGATCTATCCCCAGAGCTTCTTGTAAGGCAAACCACATTAAGAGCGCAATGGTAAAAATCTCTCGTTGTTCATAGTTAGATTCCTCCTTCTCGTTTCCGCGTTTCATTTCTGCACCCCTTGTTGTTATTCTGTGCCTAGGCATAACGCCAGCTATATTTTCCTTCGGATAACCACCCGTTATAAGCACGATTATCGCCGGAAAACAGCTTGCAGGAGTGGGTATCAGGATTACTCAAGGGGCCTCTGTAATCTCTTGATGCGCGGTTTCGAGCGAATGGATCGCAGGGCGAGCGGTTAGGCCACTTTGTATACTGAGAGTACAGCCCGATTGGACAGCAGAATTGCACCAGCTTGAATTCTCAGCGGTTGGACACAATCCACTAAGCCTAGTATGTATAGCTGGCGATTCTCCAGCAGGCTCAGTTGCGACTGCAAATTGCTCAACCCTTGGTTGAGAAGAACCTTGACGCTGTACTTTCCATCCCTCAAAAGAAACTCTTCATCAGTAGAGCGTTGGCAGTCCTCTACCCCGTATATGCAAACCGGCTTGCCTACATAGACAAGATCGGAGATGGATGTGTTGGGGCTTTGCTTTTCGATATGCCATGACAGTTGACTTGCGCTTTCTACGGGTAGGCTGGAAAACAAGATTGAGACGGCCCGGGCGATATCAATTTCGTTCCGGAGATTCCACTTGACTTCACACTCTACCCCGGCCTCTAGGACCGTGGCAGTTTTAAGAACTGGCTTAATGGTGAATTCATTGACTTCGTAGGTATTGAGGTCTTCCAAAGAGATAGCAACCTTGTCGAGAACACTCTGAACCTTGCCCAGAAGATTCGCTATGAGGCCTCGCTTGCGGCCGGAAGCGGCTATTACTTTGGCCCACATCTGGCGGATAACACTCTCGTTTTGATATAGGACAATGTCCTCCCTCGCAGACCGCGGCCGTGTAGTACGATCTTGGGCAGCAAGTGACACATCACCAAGCTGCGAAATACCCCTAACCGCTTTTGCGACATCTCTAGTGTCGGAGGTTGCTTTGCCCATCATGTAGGGAACTACTCCTTACGGATTATACGGGCAGATTTGGGAGGCTTTGCTATTGCGATCTCAATAGTTACGCCCCTATGAATTCCCGTTGCATCAACCAACTTGATTGCATAGTCAATTGGTTTGCCCTCTTGGGTAGCTGGTAGCCTGAGTTCCGAAATAAGATCTTGCAAAAGCGTACCAGCATCTGCATGTTCATCCACTTCGGCTCTATACCGTTCTCCATCAGGTGTGATAACATATACTTCTACGAAAGCCATCGGTATCCTCCTTTCTCAAGAGATTCACCTGATCACTTTTGATCAATGTCGTGAAGTGGTCTAACTATGGCTGTTACTGGAGTAGGTATCGGGATTACCGGAGCCAGAACTCTGTAATCTCTTTCTATTTGGCTAAGCATAGTATAGCAGATTTCGGCTCCTTTGGCAAAGCAAAAAGCCACTGTGTGACTGACGCAGGTGGCTTGTTATGTGGCAAGAAATAGAACATAGTCGCTTGACCGCTTTATCAAAGGCAGGGATGGTGAAGACCTCATAGTTCACTGAGTAATGCCTCCACCTTTTTGACTTTACCCTCCCGCACTTGCCTCAGACCATGCTCGACGAGCCGCTGGAAGGTGGAGGATTCTGCCAGGTAAGCCGCCTCGGCAACCTCATCCTCGCTGCGAACGGCCTCACGTAGCACCGTAGCGATGTCGGCCACTAACGCCAGTTGTTCTTCTAGACTGAGGCAACGGACGTTGTTCAGCACTTGTAGTTTTGCATTTTTTACGTGAGGCATACTGTCAACAGATTTCTGGAACGAATTGAACGGATAATTGCTCATACAGCGAGATTCCTTCCATCCGATCCGGACCCAAATCTGTTCAATCCGATCCCTGAATCCGTTGATAGCTCCCCGTCGTCCTTTTTGTAAAATCTGCAAAACTACTGGGCTTGGTTAGCCGCCGAATTTCGCCCAACTTTGGACCTCTATGATATTGCCCTCTGGATCTGTTACGTACTGAAATGTCAATGTTCCAACTTGCGGATATTCTTTGACAGTTAGCGCTCCGACCGCTGAACCACCAAGAGCAAATACTTTCTGTACGGTCGTTTCCACATCATCTACAGCGAAAGCAATGTGCGAGAACCCGGGTGTATTTGGTCGCACTTCTGGAGGTGAAGGCATCGAGCCATATTCAAAGATTTCCAACGTTGGACCGTCTTCACCAAAACCCGGTAAACGGAGGTGTATGCCGCGAATATGTGCCTGCTCAATGCTGGTTGCCTTATCCAACCACTCACCACTTAGATTCCGCTCTGGTAAGAGAGGTGAGCACTCAAAGACATCGTAGTAAAACGCCGCCAATCGCTTCCAATCTTTGGCGATTAAGTTCGTATGTGCATATTTCATGGGCATCGTCATCCTGATAAGCAGCTAACGTAGTGGTATTATTATTCGCCCGTCTCCTATTTTATCACAGCACGCAGGGTTGCGCAAGTCCTGATTGACGGGACTCTCACCTAGGCAGCGGCGAAGTGAACAGGAGATAAAGCAAAACCGCCGACCTTCGCGCTGAGTCGGCGGTTTCTCGTTTCTATTTGTCGTCTTCTACTTGTCGTCGGACTTTTTGCTGCCCCCACTATCGTGGCGGTTGTCGGTCACGTAGAAGCCGGAGCCTTTGAAGACAATGGCCGGCGGTGAGAACACCCGCCGCACGTTACGATGGCCTCGTGGACACTGCGCAACATGTGGGTCATTGTAATTCTGAAGGCATTCGAAGTGAAGGCCACATTCGAGGCACTCGTATTCGTACACGGGCATTGGGACATCTCCTTGTATCTCATTTGCTATGAATAGGGATAGATGACGCGCAATGACCAAATCCCGACCTCTTTCGAGTTGCTGGGATTTGGTCATTGGCGCATTGGTCATTGCTACTTGGCTTTGACTTTGATGGTCTTGGGTTTGACTTCCTCGGCCTTGGGGAGAGTCAAGGTCAGCACGCCGTTCTCGAACTCGGCCTTAGCCTGCTCGGCCACGATGGTGGTGGGCAAGGTCAAGGAACGACTGAAAGCTCCGTAGCGGCGTTCCTGGCGGACGTAGTTTTCTCTCTCGATCTTCTCCTCGGCCTTGGTCTCGCCCTTGATGGTCAGCGTGTCGCCGGTGATGGTGATGTCAATGTCCTCAGGCTTGACCCCAGCCACAGAGCTCTTGACCACCACGTCCTGGTCGGTTTCATACATGTCCACCGCCAGGGCTTCGGCGCCCAGGGGAGCCAGCCAGCCAGCGCGAGGCCGGATGAAGCTCTCCTCAAACAGCCGATCCATCGCTTCCCTCAGGGAGATCAAATCCCGAAAGGGTTCCCAACGTACTATGTTAGCCATTACTGTTCACCTCCTTGTAAATTTTCAACTCAATTGTACCTCAGTTGTGTTAGAACAACACTAGAGAGACGTTAGAGTTTTGTTAGAATTACGGTCTCTTTCCCAACTGCACGGTGATGATCTGCTGCCCATCGCCGCGCAGTACCGTCAAGTCAACCCGGTCGCCGGGCGATTTGTAACGTTCCAGGTACACCAGTAGATCGTCGAAGTTCTTGATCGGCTGATCGTCAAGGGCCACGATCAGATCACCTCCGGCCTCCAGGTAGACCGGCTGCCCGAAGTCGAGCCGCAGCAGGACATC
>Ga0315545_1003635_pt1 | contig 13098 bp, 10 predicted proteins | sample SalMarSW160210MG_FD_203096 | JGI IMG/M metagenome (GOLD analysis project Ga0315545, IMG submission 203096) | Salt marsh sediment microbial communities from the Plum Island Ecosystem LTER, Massachusetts, United States - Salt Marsh Sediment SW1602-10 ... | reverse complement strand
TTCAGATGCACGAGCGCCTGTATCAACTAGGCTACGAACAGGGGCAGCGCGATGCACTTGCCCAACTTGCCCTCGCTGGTGCTGCTACTGCGGAGGGCTCTTCGTGAAACAATTGAACACTATTGGTCGGGGGGAGTTGAGGCAGGGGCAATGATGCAGTCCACCGCAGGAGGCCAGGCTAACAAGCGCTTGCACCCGACCCCGAGAACAGCGGCGCGAAATCGAGTTGGTGCGCGCGTGGGGCAAGCCGGGGTGAAGTGAGAGGCTGCGAGCGGGCGGGTAGACGCGCTCATCGTGCCGATTGGGAAAGGTGAACTGCTATGTAGAAAGGCTTAGCGTATCTTGAGTCGTAGAACGCGCCTCCTTGAGATCATTGCCCTTTGCTTCATCCTCACCCTCGCCGCGTACCTGCGCCTGGCGAACGTCGCCGACAACCCCGCCTGGTACACCGACGAGGGCACCCACCTCGATATCGCGCAGAACCTGCTGCGCGGCCGCGTCCAGTACCTGGCGATCACCCAGTCCACGTTGATGTTCGCCAAGCTACCCCCCTTCGAGCTGCTGCTGGCCGGACTACTCGGTGCCGTCGGCGGCGGCATAAGGACACTGCGCGCCTTCACCGGCACGCTCGGTGTCGTCTCGGTGGGAATGCTGTACCGGGTCGTGCGCCGGACGCAACAAGGCCGAGACCCTGCCCTGGCGTTGCTCTCAGCGTTGATGCTCGCCATCTACCCGCAGTCCGTCGTCTACAGCCGCTTCGGCTTCAGCTATAACCTGCTCACGCCGCTAGTGCTGCTGGTAATGCTAAGCTGCTGGGAATACCTGAACACCATCCGCTGCCGCTGGCTGGTATTGGCCGCGCTGGCAATCGGCCTGGGCAGCGTATCCGACCTGTGGATGTTCGCGCTGATTGCGCCCCTGGCGCTGATCATCGTCATCAAGCGAGATTGGCGCCACCTGCTGTGGAGCTTGCCGCTGGTGCTTTTGCCGTTCGGGTTGTACGCCGCCGTGATGCTCGCTACGGCTCCACGGGCATTCCTGTTCGACCTGAACTTTACCCTGTTCCGGCTGGGCAGGCTATCGCCGATAGACCAGGTGAAAACGCTGGCAACCAACTATGCCACGTTGATCTTCCAAGACACCTGGGTCGCGTTGGGATTGGTCGGCTTGTTCCTGCTGCGACCGGATCGGCTTCGGCAACTGTGCCTGTTGCTATTCCTGCTCCCCATCCTCATCCTGGGCCGCACGACGGCGCTGTACAGTCTGGGGTTTTACTACTTGATCCCCCTGCTGCCCTTCGCCGGACTGGGCATGGCGGCGCTGCTCAGGTATGGTGTGCCCTACGTCTGGCAAACCATCCACACCGGACCCCTGAACAAGTCCCAAAGCCTCAAATTCGCAGCGCCCAGGGTGGGTGCGGTCCTGATCCTGCTCCTGTTCATCGCCGCACCGTTCATGACGTCGCTTGGGTTCACGATAGGCCAGGTGCACGACGGCTTCATCACCCCAATCGACCCATTCTTGCTTGACCCCGATCACGCCCAACTGGCGGCCGAGTTCATCAACAGCCACACCGAGCCCGACGACGTCGTGATCGCCTCCCCCACTCTGGCCTGGCTGATCGAGGCAAACGTGGCCGACGCACAGATGGCAACGGTGGTCGCTGGCTATCCGGCGCCGGATTTGCCCGCGAACATCCCCGCCGACCGCTTCGCCTTCGATCCCCACTACGGGCGGGCGCGGTTTGTGATCGTGGACAACCTGTGGCACAATTGGGCCGTGGAGAATGTGCCTGGCGTGCCCGACATGCTGCGCGAGGTAGAAACCTGGCCGTTGGCATTCGAGGCCGGCGAGATCAAGGTGTACGAGAGTCCAGATTGAGGAGAAACAGTATGCACCAATTACGCATCGCCCTGACCCAGATCAACGTCACCGTCGGCGACCTGGAGGGCAACGTCGCCAAAGTCATGGCAAACGTAGACGCGGCCAAGGCCCAGGCGGCCGATATGGTGGTATTCCCCGAGCTGGCCATCCCCGGCTACCCGCCGGAGGATCTGCTGCTCAAGCCGGGCTTCCTCGAAGCGAACCTGGCCGCGCTGGATCAGGTAGCCGCCGCCTCGAAGGACATTCTCATCGTGGTGGGCTTTGCCGATCGGCAGGACGACATCTACAACGCCGCCGCTGTGTGCTGCGACGGCCAAGTAGCAGGCGTCTACCACAAGCAGTACCTGCCTAACTACAGCGTCTTTGACGAGGACCGCTACTTCCAGGCGGGCGCTGAGGCCCCTGTCTTTCGCTGGGGAGAGGTGACGTTTGGAGTCAACATCTGTGAGGACATCTGGTACCCCGGCGGGCCGACGCGGGCGCAGGCGTTCCTCGGTGGGGCGCAACTGATCGTCAATATCTCCGCCTCGCCCTACCACGCCGGGAAAGGCGTGCACCGCGAACGCATGCTGACCACCCGCGCCGCCGATAACACGGCCATCGTCGCCTTCTGCAACCTCGTCGGTGGGCAGGACGAGTTGGTGTTCGACGGCCAGAGCCTCGTCTTTGACGCGCAGGGCGACCTCCTGGCGCGGGGCCGCGCCTTCGAAGAGGATCTGGTCGTGGTCGATCTCGACCTGGGCGCGGTGTTCAACCGCCGCCTGCACGACCCCCGTCGTCGCAAAGCTCGCCCTGAGCTTGCCGAAGGGATAGCGCGCGAAACCACGGACGCCGTGCCCTCCATCATCCTCCCCCACACCCCCACACAGAAGCCCAAGTCAGAACTGCCACCGAGAGAAACAGCGCCTCTTGGACGACTGGAGGAAATCTACACCGCCCTCACCCTCGGCACCCGCGATTACGTGCGCAAGAACGGCTTCGAGACGGTCGTCATCGGACTGAGCGGTGGAATCGATTCCTGCCTCACCGCCGCCATCGCCGTCGACGCGCTGGGGCCGGAGCACGTCATGGGCGTGCGTATGCCCTCGCGCTATACCTCTGACATGAGCAATGACGATGCCGCGCAACTGGCGCAGAACCTGGGCTTTCGCCTGCTGACGGTGCCCATCGAGTCGACCTTCGAGGCTTACCTGGAGATGCTGTCAGAACCCTTCGCCGAGACGGAGCCCGGCGTGGCCGAGGAGAACATCCAGGCCCGCATCCGGGGCAACGTGCTAATGGCACTGAGCAACAAGTTCGGCTGGCTGGTGCTGACCACCGGCAACAAGAGCGAGATGAGCGTGGGGTACGCCACGCTCTATGGCGACATGGCCGGCGGCTTTGCCGTGATCAAGGACGTACCCAAGGTGCTGGTCTACGAGCTGGCGGAGTGGCGCAACCAGCAATCTGCCGTAATCCCCAAGACCGCCATCACCCGCCCGCCCACCGCCGAGCTGCGCCCGGACCAGAAGGACACCGACTCGCTGCCGCCCTACCCAGTGCTCGACCCTATCCTGAAGGCATACGTGGAGGAGGATCGCCGGGCGGAAGAGATTGCGGAGATGGGGTTCGATCCCGAGACGGTGCAGCGCGTGATCCGCATGGTCGATCGCTCCGAATACAAACGCCGCCAGGCTCCGCCAGGGGTGCGCATCACCCAGCGCGCCTTTGGGCGCGACCGGCGGCTGCCGATCACGAACTGGTTCAGAGGGTGAGACAAGAAGGCGATGCCGATAGCCCCGCCCATCGGCGTCCAGGCATTGGGCGGCGGTGGCGGCGCTTATACGGTGGTTCCCGCCGTTTCAGGCCTGCAAAAGCGTGTCCTAATCGCCGCCTGACAGATCCACGGTGCTTTTCGTCGTGCCGCTGCGGGAAGCTTTTCTTTTGCAGGCCCAGTCTCGCATATCAGGCTTCCCCTATCACTCCCACCACTACGGTCTTGTTGTGGATGTTGGCAGGACTGCTTTCCTGAGCGGCAATCTCGCCAAAGCTGGAGAGGCCAATCATGGGCGTTTCGGCGCCGATCACCTCCCGAATGATGGCTATCTCTTCCTGCGCCGCTGGTCCCAGATAAACCAGACGAGTTACACAACTGAAGACCAGGGCTAAGAGTGGCCGTTTCCCCTCCAGCACATGCATTGCATCCACGGCGGCCTCCCTGGCTGCTTCGAGTACTGTCTCTCGATCCCCGGTCATGATTCGCGTTGCCACATATTCAGGAACCGAACTGCCAAACACGAGCGCCCCGTCGGACTGAGCGCTTATCGGATCGCGCACCATGTACTCTCGTCCAACCTGGGGCAATCCTAACGGATGCTCTCCCGCAAACGTTCCAAAGTTTTCCAACGTCAGGTCTGGTCGGTTGGGGAATTGCTCGACGTAGGCCTGAAAAGCGGAATGCCCTTCTAACTCATAGAGGATGTTCCCCTTTGCCCGGGTGACGACCAGCGGGCGACCCAGCGGCCTGTAACCATGCCTGACCCCCACACCCACCGCCCCCGGCGTCAGGAATAGAGCCGCAGCCACTGCATCTCCGTACATCTCGTCATTCAAGAGTATCGGGCGCTCAATCCGTCCAGAAGGATCTAGCACTCCCCCGCCTGCCAGCCGACAGAGCGGGCCCGCCTCATTCCCTATGGCCCCCAGCGCCGGGCTCAAGGCATCACCATAATGGATGTTTGCCAACACCATGAGAAGTCCATTGGAGGATTGATGCGCCTTTGATTTTTGTGCCATTAAGCGTCGTGCCAGAACTCGGCTGTTCTTGACCGGATTCCGGCCGCTCGAAGCAAGGTCGGCCGCGGTCTGCATCTCGTCGGACCTGACGGCTGCAATAGCCACTCCACTGTCGAAAACCCCTTGGGAGGTGATGACCCCCGCGCTGAAACCACCGATCAACGGTGCCTGCTCTGTCACAGATCGCACGCCGGCCAGCAATTGATCCGGCTCCTTGTCAACAGTACTTAAGAGCACCACGATGTCGGGCTTCTGACCGGCCAAGGGCTCCACAGCTTGTCCCGCGGCCTGATGGACGGCCTCCACGGAATCGGCCAGTTGACTGAAACCTACGCCGATTTGAGTCGCCATAGTGTTCTCCTCTTTCAACCGTCTTGACGGTATTGATTCCAAAGAACTAGATCCCATTATTCACGAGTGCACGGGAAAGCCAAGAATGCCTCCCCCGCCACGAATTCAAGTGTAGCACAGCTTGTCCTATAGCGCAAGTATTGTTCCCACGGTAAGCACATTTGGCTTCTGGTCTGCCCCCGTCATTCTGAGTAGCTTGGTATCTAGATCACTCTCCTGGGCGGCTCTCGTCGCCATCTCAATGGCGCTTTCCACCTAATCGACGCCCACAACCGACCATCCTCGCTCCACCAGCTTCCGCGCATTGGTCCCCGCGCCACAGCCGAGGTCCAACATGGTTCCCACAGAAAGATCCTCCAGTTCCCCATCGAGGATGAAATCCGAGACCTCCACCTGGGTGGGTCCCCTTGATAGGCATCGTTCCAAAAGCCCCTGTCCGTTTCATCCAACGGCTCAGGTGTCACACCGATTTCCCTGGAGGTATAGTAACTGGCAAGTATTCCAAACAGATGCAGGCACTTGGGAGGTTCCAGTGCCCCATAACTGGCCGATTTCCCACGAAATCGCGCGCAGGAGCCTATACCTTGGGGTACCCTCGCTGGCAGTGCCATCAAGAATACTTGCCAATTTGCAAGCCCCAAAAGGCTCTGAGGGAAATCGGTGTGTCAGGTAGCATACCCGACCTACACGGTTTTCCTGCCAACGTAGTAGAACCCGTTCGACTTGTTCCCGTTCATCGTGGTATAGACGATGGTCTCGAACTCCAGCCGGTTGAAGCCCGCTGTGATATCAAAGATGTGATCCGGCGTATGGTGCCTGACCACGGCGCCTTCGGGAAGCTCAAAGACGCCGTACACGCCGTACTTGTCCCTGGCTTTGACGTACCGCTCGACGTTTCTGCGGTCTGTGTTGAGCAGGTAATCGTTGATATACAGGATCCCGCCATCCTTCAGCACTCTCTCGATCTCGGCTATCAACCGGCGCTGCCCCTCGCTCTCGGCGATGCAGGTCAGCACGGCGATCAGGATCACGGCGTCAAAGGCGTCATCTTCGAACGGCAGCGTGCTGCCGTCGTTCTTTCGCAGGTTCAGGTACGGATGTAGCCTGCGGCCCCTGTCGATCATCCCCTGGGAATAATCGACGCCATAAAGATTCACGAAACCACTGTCGTGTAACTCGCTCAGCGTCCGTCCGTACCCGCATCCGACGTCCAAGATGTACATTTCCCGCGAGACGTGCTTTTCAAACTCGCCCATTTGAAGGGGCAGCGTGAAATCCTTTTCCTCGGACACGCCATCCCAATACTTTTCCTGCTCGGCAAGCAAGCTCACGTTTTTCTCCCTCACCCCAGTCGACATTGTCAGGGAGCGTTATCGTATGCACAGCGAAACCCGATGCAGCCCACACAGCTCCCCGCTCCGCTCTCCAGGCGGTAAGTGGTGCGCAACTCTTTCGCATTGGCATGCCACCCGCCCCCTCGCGCTATCTGCAGCCCAGATGACGTCGGCCCTGTGGGATTCACCTGCTTCTCGGCAGGATACTCTCCGTATCGGTCCGCCACCCACTCCCACGCGTTCCCCGCCATGTCCAACACCCCACACCAGCTCGCACCTTCTGGAAGCTGTCCGACCGCCTTTGCACAGGTTGCACACGCGCTGCGGTGTGCCCGCTCGCACGTCGGCGCATCGTCGCCCCAGGGGTAGAGCCTGCCCTCGGCCCCACGCGCCGCGTACTCCCACTCCGCCTCTGTCGGCAGCCGCCCTCCGACCCATCCGCAGTAGGCGTTCGCTCCATACCAAGACACCATTACCACGGCATAGTTCGCTGCGGCCGGCCGTGACCGGTATTCCTCCTCCGCTCGCTCGATCCGGCAGTAGCCTTTCTCCAGCTCGATGAACTTGGCCCCATTCTCGGCCCGATCCCCGGCCTCGTTCAGGAATGCCGCGAACTGGGCGTTGGTCACCTCCGTCTGGCCCATCCAAAACCCATCCACCGTCACCTCGTGTCGGGGGAACTCGTCAGCGTCAGCCAGTGGGTCACTCTCGTCGCTTCCCATCTGGAACGTTCCCCCCGGTACATAGACCATCGTCGTCTCATCCTTGGGGCGAACCCACGTGTCGCCGACACAACCCTCGCCATCACAGAGCGTGGGCGCAGGCGCTCTACAGCCGCCCGCCACAATGACGGTAAGAAGAACTGCCAGGCCCAGGCTCAGACACTTTTTCATCTGGCCACCTCCTGCACCGAGTTCGCGGGCCCCATCCACGCCTGATGGCTCTTGCTGAAGCGCCACCCAGGCGCGTCGATGGAGAGTGCATGCCGCCCCCACCCATCCTTCACGCGTTGCCACATCTCCTCCCACGGGCGGACGCCGCTCACGGCGTCGGGCATCTCCACGTTGCAGCCTCCCGCGGCCACCGCCGCCGTCAGTGCCTCCTCGGGCGATAGATCGCGTAGCAGCCCAGCGAGGAACCCGGCGATGGTCGCGTCGCCCGCACCGGTGGTGCCCGCCACCTCCACCCGGAAGCACGGTGCCCACAGCTCCCTATCGGCCCAGGCGGTGGCGTCAGGGGGCCGCGCCGCTCCCATTCCCTCAATGGCTGCACGGCCCGCCGTGCGCACGTACAACCCTCGCTCCCCCAGCTTGAACCCGACGACGCGCCCCCCCATCGCCAGTAACTCGCGGCCCAGCTCAGAGAGTAGCGCCGGGGTGACCAAGGGCAGGAAGCTGCCCTGGCCCTCCTGCCGCGAGAGCGCCTCGTAGGTCTCACGGCGGAGCATATAGAGAGCCTCTTCGATGCTGGGCAGGAAGACGTCCACGTAGGGCATCACAGCTCGCAGGATCGCAACCCAGTCGGCGCGGCCTGCCGCCGAGGCAGGATCGGGGAGCGTCATGTCCAGCGAGGTAGTGATACCCATCCCCTTGACCCTGCGGAAGATCGTGACGAGTTGCGCGCCGCCGTCCTGGAAGGTCAGTTTCAGGAGAGGCGGATAACCAAAGTGGAAAAGGCGCGCCCTGGCCACCACGTCATAGCGCACGTCGTCGGCACTGAAGGTATCGTTGGCTCCGGGAAAATGGAGGAACGTACGATCCACGCCAGGCGGGTTGACAATGATCGTGTAGGACGTGTGGGCCGCTCCGTCGACCACCATGCCATCGGCCAGGTCACCTCCATGCGCGGCCACGATCTGCCGCACGGTTTGCCCCAGCAGATCATCCCCCACCTTGCCCATCAGCCGGGTTGAGACTCCCAGCTTGTGCAACGCCAACCCGGTGTTTGAGACCGCACCGCCAGTAGAGATCGTCGCCGGCCCCACCTCCACCAAGTGTCCCGGGCGAAGGCGCTGCTCAAACCCGTCTTGAGGCGTCGCCGAAAGATCGGGGATCACGTCCAGGCAGATGTGTCCGGCCACAACGGCGTCGATCGTTCTACTCACGCGTCAGTCCTCCTCCGCCAGGGTATGGTCCGCATAGTGCGCCATCGCCGCCTGCATAAAGTCGGCCAGGCCAGGACGATACTTGTCGTAGAACCTGCGAAAATCCGGATGCTCAGCATAGCCCTGGCCCAGGCCGAGATACACCTCGGCCGAAGCTGGATAAAACCGCTCGATCCACGCATGGTGCCGCGCGATGAGCGCCTGGACCTCTGGGTCGCCGGGCGCCCTGTCCGCCACCTCGGCGATCGCGCGCGTGACCTGGTCCCCCTCTTCTTTCACAGCGTCCCATTGCGCCTTGGACATACTGCGCACCCGCCGCTCCGATTCCTGCACCAGTTCGAGATCGTACATCTCGCGCGCCTCGCGCTTGTAGCGCTCGATCTGCTCTTTCGTGAACCCCTCGTAGAGTTCTTCGTCCGTCATTGTCATATCGTCCTCCGCAAGTCTCTGGATTGTTTTATCGATCGTTCTCAGGAGATGCGCCAGCCGCTCCGCCCGTCCCTGTAGCAGCCGCCGGTGATTTTCCAGAGCCTTGACCTGATCAAACTCGGGGTCATCAAGGACGTTTCGAATCTCGTTCAGCGGAAAATCGAGCTCTTTGAAGAACAGGATTTGCTGCAAGCGCAGCAGGTCCTGCTCCGCGTAAAGCCGGTAGCCCGCCGCGGTTCGGGAGGACGGCTTTAAGAGATCGATGTGGTCGTAGTGGTGCAGCGTCCGGACGCTCACCCCGGCCATTTCTGCCAGTTGACTGACGGTGTAGGCTTTCACGCTCATCTCCTGGGCCATAGTATACACCATGACGTAACGTCAGAGTCAAGGGGCGATTGAGCGCGCAAGCCTAGTGTATCACTACTGCGATGTGGGGGCAAACAAATATGGCGAGGGATGCCTTGAGGTTTACTCGGTCGAGACCCTGGCGCCGACGGCCTTGGCCACCGCCGCCGAGCGGGTGTGTACGTCCAACTTCTCAAAGATGGACTTGAGGTGGCGCTTGACCGTGTTGGTGGTGACGAACAGCTCGGCGGCGATCTCCTTGTTCGTCATCCCCTGAGCCAGCAGTTCCACCACCTCCCGCTCGCGCGCCGTCAAGACGTCGAGCTCGCTGGAGAAGTCAGCAGCCGCGCGAGCCTCCTCCACGGTCTGGAGGAACGCGTGCCGGTCAAACGCCTGCTTTTCCACGAAGGCAAAGATGGCGTGCTCGTCGTACGCGCGCTCAATGCGCTCAGGCGTGGCGATGCCGCTGACGACGATGGTGGGCGTCCCGCCGGCCCGCACGCTGGCCAGCAGCCGGTACCCGCCCAACTCCTCCTCGTCCGTGCCACGGCTCCAGAGGTCGGCGCTGGTCGTCACCGAGCCGTCGAGCGACAGATCGACCACGGCCAGGGTGTACGCCTCGCGGCGCAGGAGGCCCAGCGCCTCGCCGTAGCTGGCGCACGTACGTACCTCGTACCCGGCGTCGGCCAGCAACTCCGAGAGGATGGAGCGCCACCCGGCGTCGTCCTCGACGATCAGTGCCAACCCCTGCGAAGCTGGCTCGCCAGCAACTGTGCTTGCCGGGGAGAGAGCTTTGGCCTCCGGCTCCGGTGCGGCTGCCAGCGCGCGCTCCACCAACTCGCGGAACTCGGTGCGGTTGAACGTCTCCTTGCGCAGGCAGCTCAGCGCGCCATACTCGGTGAGTGCGCTCACGGCCAGCTCGACAGTGGCAAAGCCGGTAAGCAGAATGGTCGCGCAGCCGGGGTCCAGGCGGCGCACGGCGTCGAGCACGCCCAGGCCATCGCGGTTCTGGTAGTTGTCGCCAGATAGGGAAAGATCGACCACGGCCAAGCGGTGAGGAGTTGCGCGCAGAGTTTCCACCGCCGCGTCCAGGTTGTCGACGACGTCAACCTGCAGCCCTTCGTCGGCCAATATCTCTGTCAGAATCTGTTGCCAGGAGTTGCTGTCTTCGACGATCAATGCGCACGTCATGACACTCTCTCCATAGGAGGGACGCTCTCCACACAGGGGAGCCGGAGGCGAAACGTCGTCCCGTGAACACCATCGCTTTCCACGGCGACCGTTCCGCCCAGACGGGCCATCAGCGTCTTGACCCACCACAGGCCAAAACCCATGCTGGGGCGGGAGGACTTGCGCCCGGAGAAGTTAAACTCAAAGATGGATTCGTGCAGTTCTTGGGGGATGCCGGGGCCGTCGTCGCTGACGGTGATCTCTACCCGATCGCCGTCGGTCGCGCCCGTGATGCTCACGGTGCCGTCCCCCTCCATGGCCTCCGCTGCATTCTCCAGCAGATTAGTAAAGACCATGGCCAGGCTTCGCTCCCCGGCGGCGACGAGGGGTAAGTCACCGAGTCCCTTGGTTTGGATTCGCACTCCCTCGGGTAGACTGGCCGCCTCGACCGCGGCGAGTGCGCACGTGGTCACGTCCACCGGCGCCGGGTGGATGGGTCGGAGGTGGATCAGATTTTCACGCACCGATTCCAGCGCCTCGCACGCGCTGCGTTCGATGGCCTCCAGATTTTTCGCCAGGTAGGGATCGGCCAGCAACGCGGCCTTGCTCTTATCCTGGATGCCTTGAATACGCACAGGGATGGTGCCCACCTTGTTATTCAGATGATGGAGCACGTTAGCGGCGATGTCGCCCACGACGGCAAAGGTCTCCGATACGGCATGCTGTTTCTGAATCGCGCGCAGTTCCTTTTGGCGCGCTTCGTTTTGCACCGCCAGGGCGGCGTAGTGAGCCAGGCAGGTGAGCACCTTCTCGTCCCACTCCGATTCGGCAAAACGGGCTGGCTCCGAGCCCACGCTATAGACGCTGAACGCGCCGATGGGCTGGCTGCCGCCGTCTGTCACCAGCGGCACGATCAGTGCCCGGCTCCAATCTTGATTGCGGGCCAAGTCGGGCCGGTTGAAGCGCGGATCGGTGCGCACGTCCCCGGCCCGCACCGGCCTGCGCTTGACGACGGCTTGGCCGGTCAGGCTGTCGGCGAGAGGGAGCCGCTCCCCGCGCTGGTAGCCAGAGCTGGCGTTCTGCAGGACCAGTTCATCTCCCTCCAGCGTCCAGATGGCGCTGGCAGCCGCGTTGAGCAGACTGCACGCAAGCTCGACCAGACGGTTGAGCACCTGCTCGCAAGGCTGCGCCAACAAGAGCTGTGCGACCTCCAATAGCGCGTCCAGCAGCCGCGCCTCCTGGATGGCGACAACCGCCTGAGTCGCCAGGGATTGGAGGAGCAGGCTATCCTGCTCGCTGAAAGCACCCACCTCTGGGCTTTCTAGGTTGAGCACCCCCTCCAGGCGCCCGCTGGCCCCGACCAACGGCACGGCCAGTTCAGAGCACATGCGCAGGTCGGCGTACAGCGGCCGATAGATGCGCACCCAGGGGGCCGCGTTCAGGTCGTGGATGCACAACGGCTCACGGTGCTCGGCGACCCAGCCCATGATGCTGGAGCCGTCGATGGCGAGGGCATCGGTGATGGGCTGAGTCATATCTTCGCCAGCGACGGCGCGGGCGACCAAGTTCCTGCCGCTCTCGTCCACCAGCCGGAAGATACCGTACTGGGCGCCGGTCACCTCCAGCGCCATTTGCAGGATAGCCTCCAGCGTCTCCTCCAACCGCAGACGGGAGGAGATGAGCAGACCCGCGCGACGTAGGCGGTTCAATTCATCCTCTCGGCGCGTCAGGTCGCGCTGGATGCTGGTCAGCCGCCGCGCCTGGTAGATGGCCATTGCTGCCTGATTGACAAAGATCTCTAGCATCAGCAGCTCGAGCTGGCTGAATCGGCGATCTGGATGCAGGTAGACGTAGAGCACACCCACTGGCTCGAAGGCTACCACCAGCGGGAAGCAGGCCATCGCGCGGGCTCCCGCGCGCACCTTGTCGGGGTGAATGTCCAGGCCGTCCTCTTCGTAGGAGAGCACACGGCGGCGCTGGCCGATGGCGCGCATACCGATCCCGTCGGGACGCGGGTCATCCTGGGGAACGTAATCTTCCGGCTCGCCCGCCGACACGCGCGATTCGAGGTCAAAGGCTCGTTGCCCCTGGTCGTAGGTGTAGATCACCGAAGCGCCAGGCACCACCTCGATGGCACTTTCGACGATCAGACGCAGCGTCGCCTCCACGCTGCCGGCGTCCCTCGGGCTGATGCGGTTGATGGCTGCACCGATCTCGTTGAGACTGGCCAGCGCGTCCAGCAGGCGCGATTCGGCGTTCTTTGGCTCGGGCATTTCAAGACTCGATCACACACGAAAACAAACTTGCCACGATTGTAACACGGGCGAACCGTTCGTACAAGGAGCGTCAGTCCAGTCGCTTCTCGAAGCAAACGCTCAACGGATTATCGACGTACCGGCTGTAGCAGTGGACGCGCCGGTATCCGGCAGACTCGTACAAGCTGATCGCTTCTGGTTGCCTGAGGCCGGTCTCGAAGCGCAAAGCCCTGTACCCGAACTGAGAGGCAATGGCTTCCAGTTCCTCCAGGATTTTCCTGGCGACGCCTTGCCGCCGGGCCCCCGGTTCGACGAACATGCGCTTCAATGTCATTAAGTTAACGAACGGGTTTGTAAGTCATCGAGAATCGTTTGAGCGTCCTGGCTTTACTGCGTGGGTATCGGCGACCTGGACGGATTGGTTCGACAGTGCGTAACATGATTTGCCACA
>Ga0315545_1003634_pt1 | contig 13100 bp, 12 predicted proteins | sample SalMarSW160210MG_FD_203096 | JGI IMG/M metagenome (GOLD analysis project Ga0315545, IMG submission 203096) | Salt marsh sediment microbial communities from the Plum Island Ecosystem LTER, Massachusetts, United States - Salt Marsh Sediment SW1602-10 ... | reverse complement strand
CCTGATATCAAAGAAAGATAGAGCATCATTGACTTTTTATTTAGGCATCAGTATACTCACCAGAAGCGAGCAGCCCCCAGACAAAAACCATTAAACCTGGATAGGAGCCAATTGACAGTAGCCAAGAAATGGGCGGAGTTATCTCCGGAGGAAAAACGGAAAGAGCGATTCAAGAGGTGGTTTTCGCCTGAGGTTAAATTCTCCAGCCCAAAAGCCGAGAAAGCCTACAAGACAAGATTAACCAGGATAATCGACGCTATCCAGCTAAGGGAGCCCGACCGGGTACCGGTTAGTCTGCCTGTAGGCTATTTCCCGACTTACTATGCCGGGATAACGCTCCGGACGGCCATGTATGATTATGATGAACTCCGCCGGGCGTGGCTGAAGTTCATGCAGGATTTTGACGATATGGATATGTTTGGTGGTCCCGGTTTTGTCCTTCCCGGCAGGGTAAACGAGCTCATGGACAACAGAACATCGAAATGGCCGGGCCACGGTCTTCCGGCTGATGCCAGATTCCATCAGTTTGTTGAAGGCGAGTATATGAAGGCGGACGAATATGATGTCTTCCTTAATGACCCCTCTGATTTTTGTCTTCGATTCTATCTGCCCCGCACATTGGCCGCCCTGGAGCCTTTCCAGGGGCTTTCTCCCTTCACACACGCCTTGGGGATGCCCACCAGTTTTTTAATATCGTGCACAATGCCGGATGTCCAGGCGGCTTTTCAGGCTATTGCGGCTGCTGGTAAAGAACTGGGAAAATGGTGGGAGACCGTTGATGACTGTGACCAGAAGGTGACAGCAGAAGGGTTCCCGTCTTTGCGGGGTGGCATAGCCATGGCGCCCTTTGATACCTTCGCCGATACATTAAGGGGGACTCAGGGGATAGTCATGGATATGTACCGACAGCCGGACAAGCTACTAGAAGCCATGGAAAAAGTAACACCCATGAATATCGAGGGGGCAGTGTTTTCCGCCGATCTATCCGGAGGTCCCGTAGTATTTATGCCGCTGCATAAAGGCGATGATGTTTTTATGTCCGACAAGCAGTACGAGACCTTCTACTGGCCCACCCTGAAAAAGGTCATCTTGGGCTTGGTTGATGAGGGTTTCGTGCCGATGTTATTCGCCGAGGGGAGCTATAACAGGCGTTTGGAGATTATTAAAGATTTGCCCAGGGGGGCGGTGGTGTGGCATTTCGACCAGACGGATATGGCCAGAGCTAAGGAAGTCCTCGGTGACACCGCCTGTATCGCCGGGAATGTACCCGCCTCGCTGATATGCACGGGGACACCCCAGGCTGTTAAAGAATGCTGCCAGCGGCTTATCGAGGTTTGTGGTAAAGGTGGCGGTTATATCTTAACCGGCGGGGCATCTGTTGATAAGTGTAATCCAGATAACCTGCGTGCCATGATGGCCGCCGCCAAAGAATATGGAACCTACTAGATAGCAAGCTCAAGAGTTTCAGTTAACCCATGTGGGCTCACCTCCACTTTGGTGAGCCTGGTTTATTTCTCTAAGGTTTTTAAGTATTGACAAGCGTAATATTGATAGTATAATGGCAATTGACCCGGATAGAGCTTGCAAACTAAAAAACAGCCGCTAAAGAAAGGAGGCAAACAATGACTTAGGTAGTGGTCTATGGGGAATTTACCAAGGAGGTATTTAACCGTGAAGAAGCTTTTATTTATTCCTTTGGTGATTGTTCTAATAGCTGGGATGTGTCTCACTGCTTGTGGGGAAGAGGCAGAAACCGGCGGCATCATGAAAGTCATTGGGATTACCTTTCCCGCGAATGTAGGATATCCGCCGGAGTTCATGCCTGCTGACAGCATATACGCCCTGCCCTGCATAGAAAGACTATGCGAATGGGATGAAGATGGGGTTCAAATCCCGGTGTTAGCTGAGTCCTGGGAGGTCGACCTAGATAACCTGACCATCACCTGGTACTTGAGGGAAGGCGTTACCTTTCATGATGGGACACCCTGGAATGCCGAGGCCTGCCGATGGAACTTCCAGCTACATTGGGATGGGGGCAGGTTACCTTATGGTCAATTCATAGAGTCCCTTGAAGTTGTTGATGAGTACACTATCACGATGCATCTTACGTACTACACCTGGTACATGATCGAACAATATGGGTGGGTCATGATGATTTCGCCGACAGCATTTGAAAATGCCGGCGCAACCCTTGAAGAGCGTACAGATTGGGCTCGCTCAAACTCAGTAGGGACAGGCCCCTTCCAACTTGTTGATTTTCAACGAGATGTCCTCCTCAGATACGATAAGAATGATAACTACTGGCGGGAAGGCATGCCCTATCTCGATGGTATCGAAGCCCGTTTAATTCCAGACCCCGTGACCGCCGCCGCCATGATGGAGGCGGGAGAGGCAGATATGTGGGTAGGCGCGGCAACCGTACAGAGTATTCTTGACTTAGAGGAACAGGGGCTTACGGTAAACCGGGGGCTTGGCCTGGCTGGTATGTTCTGGTCGCTCTTGCCTAATTCCAACGACCCCGACTCACCACTCTCCATAAAAGAGGTACGCGAGGCAATAGAGTATGCCATTGACCGCCCGGCCATAGCCGAGATGCTGGGATACGGCGAGTATGAACCCCTTGATCAGATGGCTTGCCAGGACTGGCCGGGTTATGTTGAGGGCTATGACCCCCGACCGTATGATCCGGCGATGGCCGAGCAGAAGCTGGCTGATGCGGGTTACGCCGATGGCTTAGAGATCTCGATAATGGCCTACGGTGATGCGGGGCGGGATGCTGTCGCCGCTTTACAGGCCTATCTGGGTGAGGTAGGCATTACTGTTGAACCGGATATCGCCGACCTTGGCAGATACTTTACTGCTCTCTTTTTCACGGGCTGGGATGACCTAGTATTAGCTGCGTCTGGAATAAACCCCGACGCTACCGACTTATTCGTCCATTGGGGTCCCAACCCGATGACCTTCATGAGTGGTAACATCTATAAGTCACCCGAATTCCTGGCCTTGTGCGATGAGGCGCTGGACCCCTCGTATGCAGATGCCTTTGAGGCAATGGATATAATAAGAGACGCAGTAGAGCAGGCCGGTGAGGATGCTATGGTTATCCCACTCTGGAGAGACCTCAGCGTGGCGGTGATGCAGTCCTACGTTCACAGCGATTATTACATGATACACGGCGTCATCTGGACACCGTATGACACTTGGATGGAACCACATTAACTAGCCTTAAATTTAGAAAGCCGGGTGATTCATTCTCATCCCTGGAATGGAGACGGGGGTGAATCACCTGGCGCAAAGAAGAAAGTAGTATTTCTTTTTAAATAGCTAGCCTGCGGATTACTTAAGACAAATCTTTGAGGTCTGGGCTGAATACTGGTTTGTGCCTGACCAAGAAGATTTATTAATGCCGACCGGGGTTTAATATGACAACATATATTATCCGGCGACTGCTACAGGCATTGGTCGTTCTTATCCTGGTGACCCTGATTGTTTTCTTCGTCATGCGGTTGCTGCCCGGTGACCCAATACTGATCTACGTGGCTCAGACTGCGGAATTAGAACGTATGCCCCAGGAAGAGATTGATGAACTCCGGGCTGAGTTTGGTCTGGATAAGCCGATAATGGTGCAATACGCCAACTGGGTGGCGGGCATCTTCCGCGGAGACTTTGGCACCTCAATATTCTACCGCGAGGATGTGGGCACGCTCATGCGTGATCGTTTCCCCCCAACCATTCACATAGGCTTGCTCGCCTTGATAGTTGGTGCCGTTTTCGGCGTCCTGGCGGGGATGGTGGCAGCGGTGAGGCGGGGCAAATGGTTAGACAAAATAGTCACCCCTCTGACATATGTCGGTCTCACCATCCCTGTGTTCTTGCTGGGAATATTGCTGATATACGCTTTTGGCGTCAAGCTCGGCTGGCTGCCCATATCAGGCTACACCTCGCCACTGGATGATTTCTGGTTGAGCACCAGGCAGGTGATTATGCCCGTCTTTTGTCTGGCTGTTTTCGGTTTGGCGGCTAACGCGCGCCAGATGCGTTCAAGCATGCTTGAGGTTACCCGGCAGGACTATATTCGCACCGCCTGGTCCAAGGGCCTGCGAGAACGTGTGGTAGTAATGAGGCATATGCTGAAAAACAGCCTCATCCCGGTTATTACCCTGATGGGTGTTAGTGTCAGCATCATCCTCGGCGGTACGTTTCTCGTCGAAACTGTGTTTGCTATTCCCGGTGTCGGCAGGTTGATGGTGAGCAGCATTTTCGGCCAGGACTACGTAGTGGTACAGGCCATTACTTTGATCTTTGCCGTCATAATCTTATTTGTCAACTTGATTGTTGATATATCCTATGCTTGGCTCGACCCCAGGATACGTTATGGCTAGCGAGTGTAAAACATGGTAAAAAAACATAGCGACATAGCTTTCTCAGAAGCCCCGGTCCGCGTCAGCGAGTGGCGGCGCTTTCGGCGGGTATTCTTTGAGCGTAGGCTGGTTACCTTCGGGCTGGTGGTATTAGTGTTGATGTTGATTGCCGCCATCTTTGCCCCGTTGCTGGCACCCTACGACCCCTATGAGCTAGGCCCAGGTGAGAGGTTGCTTCAACCGTCCAGTAAGCACCTCCTGGGTACTGACCTTCTGGGCAGAGACACGCTAAGCCGGCTCATCTACGGCGCAAGGACGGCGCTGATGGTCGGCTTTATATCGGTTTTTATTTCTGGCATCATTGGTATTCCGCTGGGGGTAATTGCGGGGTACTTTGGCGGCATTACTAATATGGTCATCATGAGGGCTATGGACGCACTTATGTGCTTCCCGATGCTCCTGCTGGCCCTGGTTCTTGCCGCCGTGCTAAGAGAATACGCTATTAGTGGCATCTGGGTCGTTATCATCGCCCTGAGCGTGGCCGTAATACCTGGATACGCCAGGGTAACACACGGGGTGACCTTGAGCATCAAGGAAAATGATTATATCCTGGCCCAACGGGCTATGGGCTCCAGCAACATGCGCGTGATGTTTAGACACATACTGCCCAATGCCTTTCCGCCGCTGATAGTGCTGATGACGATGCAGCTGGGGGCTTTAATCCTGGCCGAAGCCGGACTCAGCTTCTTGGGCATTGGTATCGACCCACCGGGCGCGGCCTGGGGGGCCATGGTTTTCGATGGCTATAAATATTTAGCCAGCAATCCGGTGCTTTGGCTGGCGCCTGGTATTGCCATTGCGCTGGTTGTATTTGCCTTTAACACGGTGGGAGACGGCTTAAGGGATGCCCTCGACCCCAGGCTCAGAGGCTTACTCTAGCGATGAGGAAAAGAGCATGGCGGAGTTATTGAAAGTAGAAAACCTGAAGACCCAGTTTCACACCGAGAGCGGTGTGGTCAAAGCGGTTGATGGCGTTTCCTACTACATCGATGAACAGGAAATAATTGGCCTGGTTGGTGAAAGCGGTTGCGGTAAATCGGTCAGCCAGCTTTCGGTGATGCAGTTAATATCCACGCCGGGTAAAATCGTCGGCGGCGAGGTCATCTTCGAGGGTCAAGACCTGCTCAAGTATAAGACTCACGGACCGAAAATGCGTTCCATTCGCGGTGCTAAGATAGCCATGATATTCCAGGAGCCGATGACCTCGCTCAACCCGGTACTTACCATCAATCAGCAGTTAACGGAAATGCTGGAGTTGCACCTGAAGATGAGCAAGAAGGCGGCCAGGGAAAGGGCAATCGAGCTACTCGGAATGGTGGGTATCCCAAGTGCTCATAACCGCATTGATGATTATCCCCACCAGTTCAGCGGCGGCATGCGGCAGAGGGTGATGATTGCTATGGCTCTTTCCTGCAACCCGAGGATAGTCATCGCCGATGAGCCAACCACGGCTCTGGATGTGACTACCCAGGCACAGTTATTAGAGCTGATGAAGGATATGGTCGAGCGATTTAAAGCCTCGCTGGTTATCGTGACCCACAATTTGGGCGTTGTCGCCCGGTATGCACAGAGGATATATATTATGTACGCCGGACGCATCGTCGAGGCCGGCACTACCAAGGATATATTCGGCAAGCCGCGCCACCCCTATACTATAGGACTGCTCAAATGCATACCCAGGCTGGATGAGGAGGAGGATAGGAAGCTGGTGCCTATTAAGGGACTGCCGCCTAATCTGATTAATATGCCACCCACCTGCGCCTTTCTGCCCAGGTGCTCCTACAAAATCAAAAAATGCTCTCAGAAGCCCTGGCCTCCCCTCACTCGTCTGCATGGCCAGCACTACGTCGGTTGCTACGTTAATACCGAGGAGATGAGAAATGAGCCCGCGGCAAGATGAGAATATTTTAGACGTCAGAGGCCTGAAAATGTACTTCCCGGTTACCAGGGGCCTGCTGCAGAGAAAGGTGGCTGATGTCAAAGCTGTTGACGGTGTCACCTTTACGATCAGGAGGGGTGAAACGTTAGGATTGGTAGGGGAAAGCGGCTGTGGCAAAACCACCGTTGGTCGCTGTGTTCTCAGGTTATATCAGCCCACCGCTGGACAGATTTTGTTTGAAGGGGAGGATATTTCATCGTTACCGGAGTCAAAGATAAGACACATACGCAACAATATAGCGCTCATCTTTCAGGACCCTTACAGTTCGTTAGACCCCCGCCAGAGTGCTGGTAGTATCGTCGGCGAACCACTGAAGATTCACCACCAGTGGGTTGGCAGCCGCTCTGAATACAACAATAGGGTGGAGCAGCTGTTTCGCCTGGTTGGGCTGGACCCCAGCATGGCTGACCGCTACCCTCATGAGTTCAGCGGTGGCCAAAGACAACGCATTGGTGTCGCCAGAGCACTAGCCTGTGAACCCTCTTTGATAGTCTGCGACGAGCCCATTTCCGCTTTGGATGTTTCCATACAAGCCCAGATAATCAACCTGCTAGAGAAGTTGCAGGCAGGAATAAAGGGGCTGACCTATCTCTTCATCGCCCACGACCTTTCGGTGGTCAAGCACATAAGCGACCGGGTGGCGGTGATGTATCTGGGTCGCATAGTGGAGATTACCAAATCAAAAACGCTATACGAGAACCCCCTGCATCCCTACACTAAAGCGTTGCTTTCGGCGGTGCCCATAGCTGACCCCTTTGTGGAGGAAAAGCGTGAGCGTATTATCCTTAAGGGAGAGGTGCCCACCCCGTTGAACCCACCGCCCGGCTGTAGTTTTCACCCCCGCTGCTTCATGGCCAAACCGGAGTGCAGCCAGGCAGTGCCACCGCTCCACGACGTTGGTGGTGGACATGAGGTAGCCTGCTTCAGGGTTTAGCTTACATTTGAAAAAGTAACCAATCGCTTGTAGACTAGTACTAGTAACCTGACTCTCTAATTTTAAAGGAGGATAGACAAATGAGTACCTGGCATAGTTATTTTAAGGAACAGGGTCACGCACCAGATTGGCCCTATCCTATCCGCTTCGACCAGAAACAAGAAATCGACGCCGATGTCCTGGTGATTGGAGGCGGTATCGCCGGTTGCTGGGCGGCCATCAGTGCTGCCAGACAGGGAGCAAAAGTGGTTCTCGTGGAAAAAGGGGATACCATCAGGAGTGGTGCCGGAGGACCGGGATGTGACCACTGGTGCAATGTCCCCGCCAACCCTGTATCCAATGTAGACCCGGATGAATGGGCAGTGCACATGGCCGACCGCCCGTACTGCAACGGCATCGGCATCCAGATCCAGTGCCGTGAGGACTATGACTGTTTGCTTGAACTGGAACAGATGGGCGGCAAAGTCAGAGACACCGCTGATGAATATGTGGGTGCCCAAGGCCGGGATGATAAGACCAAATTCATGATTTCCCCGCGCTATACTCGCATACATAGCTATTTCCCGGTGCCTGAGACAGAAGCCGAGAAAGAAAAATTCCTAAAATCAGAACATAAACTGAGCAACGTGGTAATACGGGTCTGGGGGTCCACTTTCAAACCCGCCTTAAAAAAGGAGTGCCAGCGCTTAGGGGTCAAAATCTTTGACCGCGTGATGACGACCAGCCTGCTGACCGAGAAAGGGGTCCAGGGCACCCGCGTAGTCGGGGCCACTGGCCTCAACAGCCGTACCGGTGAATTCATGATTTTTAAATCTAAAGCGGCTATCCTCGCCACCGCCGGACCCGGGTCGATATGGCTGATAAGTACTGAATTAGGTGGCTATTGCAACATGATGCCCCGGACTGTTTCCGGCGACGGCACCGCCATGGCCTGGAGAGCCGGGGCGGCACTGACCACGATGGAAAACAACATGGTCTTGCGTATTGCTACCGGCTATAAGCATAAGTGGTATACCGGGGCCGGTGATGCCAGTTATGAGAATGTCCCACTCGTAGATGCCAACGGCAAAGCGCTGCCCTATCCGATACAGGGCTGGGTCGATTGGGGAGCCATGGTCCCGTTCCCCGAAGTTGAGCAAGTTGTCCGGGAAAAGATACTCAAAGGTGAATACAAGCTACCGTTCTACGGTGATTTCCCGGCCATGCCGGAGGTAGAAAGAAGGGCTACCTGGAATCTGATGCTGGGAGAGGAATCTACCACCAAAGTCATTACCAAAACTTTCAACGATGCTGGCTATGACCCGAGCCGTGACTTACTCCAGAGTTATAAGTTTATCGAAGGTAACAGTTTGCCGCAGTGGCGGGAGGCCAGCCACAGTGGCGGTCTCTTGGTCGACTGGGACCTGAAAACCACCCTAGATGGGCTTTATGCTGCCGGGATGCAGATGTTTGCCCCCGAAGACCACAGCTATGCGGCGGCTACCGGCAGGTATGCCGGCCGAAAAGCGGCCGCCTATGCCCGGCAGGTCGGTGAATCCAGAATATCACGGGAACAGGTTGCCCTTGAGAAAGCCCGGGTTTATGCCCCGGTTCAGCGCAGCAGCGGTATGGAGTGGAAAGAGCTGCATGCCGGTATTGCCCGAGCCATGCAATATTATTGCAGTGAGTTTAAAACCGAGAGTCTTCTGAAGATGGGTCTGGGAACCCTGCGGAGAATTGAAGAGGAAGCGGTGCCTTTACTGTTTGCTCTGGACCCACATAAGCTGATGCGCACTATGGAAGACCTCAGTCTTCTAACCCACGCTCAAATCATCGTCAACGCTTCGCTGGCGCGCAAGGCCAGCAGTATCCCACTGAATTTCCAGAGGGTAGACTACCCGGCTCTGGACCCGCCGGAGTGGAATAAGTATATTACGCTTAAACTGGAAAACGGCAAGGTCAAAATCGGAGAATTGCCGCTGGCCTTTTGGGGTGACATGAAAAAGCAGTATGAAGCCCGTAATAAAGACTACACCGGCGTATATAAAGGAAAATGATGGTTTCAAAATCGAAACTATGGTTAAACGAGCCGGTTTCGGGAGGAAAAGATGTCTCAGCAAAAATTAAGCGCTATACCTAACGTTGTTACACCGAACGCCCCGGTGATTTTTAATCCTGATATCTGCAACGGGTGCAACACTTGTGTAGAGGTTTGCCAGATAGACGTATTCATACCCAATCCAGAGAAAGGCAAGCCACCTATCATATTGCACCCTGATGAATGCTGGTATGGCGGCTGCTGTGTTAATGATTGTCCCCTTCCCGGGGCTATCACATTCAACTGGCCGCTGCAGCAACGAGGATACTGGAAGAACAAGGCCACCGGGGAAATCCATCAAATCTAGACCTGGAATCTGAGCCCGGCCCAAGTAAGGGGTGTTTTCCAACAAAAAATCCCGGACCTGCGTCCGGGTGGGACAAGTTTTCGCGTCTATTTTTGCCCGTGCTCCCCGTATTCATATGCATATTTAGTGCATAGCTATTGCATATTCAATGCATCAATGTTATAATACCGAAAAATACGTAAGCAGATGAACGGAAACCTGGAGCAAATCAGAAGAACCCGGGTCCTATCCCGCAAGGAGCTGGCGCTGCGCTCCGACGTTGACGAAAGCACCATCTATCGGGCGGAGCACGGCCAGACCAAGCTCAGGCCGAGCACGGTCAGGAAACTGGCTCAGGCGCTCAGCGTACCCCCCGACCAGCTAATCAGTGAACAAGGGAGGTTCAGCCTGTGACCATTACCTCAGCGATAAACCAAACCACCCATCCCTCCAAGGAAGCTGAAGCCAGGCTCTGCGTTATCTTCCCCGCCCGCAACGAGGCCAAGACGGTAGCCCGCTGTGTCGAAACCGCCCAAAAAAGCCAATACGAACCGGAAATCCTGGTCATTGACGGCAACTCCTCGGACAAGACCAGGGCTGAGGCTAAGAGCGCCGGTGCTACCGTGGTTAAGCAGAGCCGCAACCTCTTCCCAGCTAAAGGCGTGGCCATGAAAGACGGGGTCAAGGAAGCTTTAAGTCGGGGGGCGGACTACATCATGTTTCTTGATGCCGATATCACCAACCTGACGCCGAAGTGGATCGACCTCCTGGCCGAGCCGGTGATGGAAAGGGCCTGCGATATGTCCCGCGGTTACTACCAGAGAGCCAACTATGACGGCGCCGTCACCAAGCTAGTGGCTAAACCGCTCTCCTGGGTCTTCTTCCCCGAGATTGCCCACTTCAACCAGCCCCTCTCCGGCGAAATCTGCGCCAACGCCGAACTCTTCCGTAAGCTATCCAAGAGTCGCGACTGGCCCGACGGCTGGGGGGTGGATATCTGGCTACTCATCGAAGCGGCCATGAACGACTATCTCATCTCCGAGGTCTACCTGGGAAACAAGGTGCATACCTCCCGAAATGACTACCAGAAAGACGTCATCAGGCTGAGCAAGATGGCGGAACAGGTCTCGCTGACTACCTTCAAGGAAGCCATAAAATTCAAGCGGGTCGATAACCTAAAAAGGGTACACCTCTAACCAAGGTCTATACCCCCTAAACAGGCGATTGACAGCCAAAAGGACAAAGCCTAATATTAAAAATAAATCTGAGGTAAAAGCCCCGGTTACTAAAAATGAAACTTAGCAGAATCGGCCACATCCTGGCGTTAAGCGTCATCCTTACCCTGCTCATACCCCTCCTCCCCACCCCCGTCCACGCCGCCGAATACCTCTTCGTCTACCCCCCCCAAGGCAAAATCGGCGACTCCATTGAAGTCGACGGTTTCAGTTTCAGAGAAAACGACATCGTCTTCATCTATTTTTCCAGCCAGAAAGCCGAACTAGGCGATTTAATCGATGAAGACGTCACCGCCTACGAGCACATAAAGATAGCCAATACCGATGACGAGGGCAGTTTCGACCGCACCTACATCTTCTATTTACCTGATGCCCTCACCGACGGTGAAGACATAGAAGACGTCCACAGCGGCAACTACTACTTCTACGCCGTTTATGTCCACAGCGACCAGATAGCAGCCATTGCCTTATTTATCGTAATTGATGGCGAAATCAGCCTGGATATCGAAGAGGGTGTAGTCGGCACCGAGGTCGAGGTCAGCGGCCAGGGACTCCGCCCCAACCAGGCAATCACCATTAAATATGATGATAACGTTATCGCTATATCCGGCGGCGACAGCCAGAGCGATGACGATGGAGACTTCACCTGCACCCTTATCATCCCCGAAAGCTCGACGGGCAGCCATATCATAACCGCCGTCGACGAGTCGGGCAATACCCCCGAGACCGAGTTCACGGTAACTCCCATGATAACCATCGACCCGACCGAACAGCTAAGCGGCGGCGAGGTGCAGGTCAACGGCACCGGTTTCGCCGCTAGGGGGAACATAACCATCACCCTCGACGGCGAAAAGGTGACCACCACCCCCCTCCCCCTCAACGCCAACCACTACGGCAGCTTCGAGGGCAGCTTCCTCATACCGTTCAGCGGCGCCTACGGCATAAGGACATTAGAAGCCAGTGACGATAGCGCTAACGAAGTCCGAGCGCAGCTGGCTATCCGGGGTGGCATAACGGTAAGCCCCACCACCAGTCTCGCCTCCCCCGGTCACGTCGGCACTGAGCTTGCCATCAGAGGTGCCGGTTTCAATATCGGCGCTACCGTCGCCATAACCTACAGCGATAACGGTGAGGACATTCCGGTAGCCACCGTCACCGCCAAGGACGGGTCTTTCTGGGTGAAATTTACCGTCCCCCCCAGCGCCGCCGGCAGCCATAATATAACCGCCAGCGACGGCACCAGCACCGCAACCGCCCTATTCATTATGGAATCGCAAGCTCCCCCCACCCCCACGCCGCTGACACCGGAGGTAGCCGGCACCACGGGGACAAGGGCGTACTTCGACTGGAGCGACGTTAGCGACGACAGCGGTATCAGCTATAACCTCCAGGTAGCCATCGACCCCGACTTCAACGCCATCCTGCTCAATAAAGCCGGGCTGGAAGCTTCTGAATACACACTTAGCCAAGAGGAAGAGCTGGAATCAGCTCAAGAAGACGCCCCCTACTATTGGAGGGTAAAAGCGGTCGACGGCGCCCTCAATGAGAGCGACTGGACACATCCCCGATTGTTCTATATCAGCTTTTCCTGGTCTTCACTGCCGGTCTGGGCATTGTATGTATTGGGAATCATCGTGGCTACGGTAGTCGGCATAGTCGGCTACTGGATGTGGACAAGGAGGGCCCGAGGCAAAACCAGGACTATCTGAGCCAGAACTACCTTGCCTTAAGGCTGACCTGAATCTCGCCGCCCTTCCTCGCCACCCCGGCGACAACAGGAACTCCTCTGAGGATATTAAGCAAAGGTAGAGGCTCTTCAGCGGAGACGAGAATTTGGATGCCCTCACCTGCCGCCCCAGCCACCACCACCACCCGCAGGTTCTTGACCTCGAATAAAGCCTTCTTCAAACCATCCAGCTGGGCAAAATCTATGGGTGGCACTATCTTCAGCGCTACCCTCCCACGGTAAAGCTCGACGCCCTCCGTCGGCTTGGCCTTTTTCGCCTTTTCTCGGGTCGGCTTAACCTTCTCGGCTTTCTTAGCCTTCCCCTTGGCCAGCTTGGCCCTCTCGGTCTTCTTCATCTTCCCCTTGGCCTGCTCTCTAGACTTCCGCTCTGCCATCTTCTTCTCCTCCCCAGCCTGCCGGCCTCAGCCATCACGGCTTTAACCAGCGCCGATACCCCAGTATAAAAGACATCTAAAAAACCT
>Ga0315545_1003633_pt1 | contig 13101 bp, 8 predicted proteins | sample SalMarSW160210MG_FD_203096 | JGI IMG/M metagenome (GOLD analysis project Ga0315545, IMG submission 203096) | Salt marsh sediment microbial communities from the Plum Island Ecosystem LTER, Massachusetts, United States - Salt Marsh Sediment SW1602-10 ... | reverse complement strand
TTGATCCATCAAAAAATGCAACCATTGGTGTAATGCTTTCATATCCCAATGATACATCGACCTGGAAGGGCAATGTATGGTTCGACAACCTGGTTATTGACGGATCTTATAATACTTCGCAGCTTCCCACAAGAGTTAAAAATCAAGCTGGGATTATAAAAGCTTTTACACTTCATAATAATTATCCGAATCCGTTCAATCCATTAACAAAAATTCAGTATGATGTTGCACAAAATTCAAAAGTGCAAATCAAAGTCTACGATATTCTCGGAAGGGAAATCGCGACTTTGGTGAATGAACAAAAGGGCGTGGGATCTTATGTCATTGAATTCAATGCATCGAAGTTGACAAGTGGTGTATATTTCTTTAGAATGACTGCTGGCAGCTTCACGAAGACACAAAAGATGATGCTTATTAAGTAAACCCGATTGTTCTTAGAAATACTGTTCCTGAAAGGCAGAAGAAATTCTGCCTTTCAGGAAGTTTAAATAAAACTTTAATTCAATTTATCACTCGTATACACAAGGATAATGTGAAAAATCGAGAGGAGTGAAAATGCATATTGTACCTTCTTCTTTTAAGAATAGATTATTCATTATATCTATTATTGTTTTTGCAGTTTTTTTCCATTGTGCGCTTGCCCAGGATTCCGGAATTATCAAAGGCCGCATTGTAGATAGAGAGAGTGGAGAACCACTCATCGGGGCAAATGCCATTGTAGTCAATACAAGTCTGGGAGCATCGGCGGATTTTGACGGAAGATTTGTCCTTTATCATATTCCAGCCGGTAAACAAGCGATAAGAATTTCATATATCGGATATTCTTCTACCGATGTTAAAATCGATATCAAACCTGACGAAACCATTGAAAAAGAGTTTCGGTTGTCAGTTCAGGCTATTGAAGGTGAAGCCGTTACCGTTACAGCGCAGGCAAAAGGCCAAATGAATGCAATCAACCAGCAATTGAGTTCAAATAGAATTGTCAACATGGTATCGGAAGATAAGATAAAAGAATTACCCGATGCCAATGCTGCTGAAGCCATAGGACGACTTCCAGGTGTCTCAACACTAAGAAGTTCGGGCGAGGCGAATAAAATTGTAATCAGAGGTCTTGCTCCTCAATATAACTTAGTGGCAGTGAATGATATTACAATGGCCGGTACGTCGAAATACGATCGAAGCGTTGATTTAACGATGATTACCCCGTTAATGCTGAAATCCGTGGAAGTAAGCAAATCCTTAACTCCAGACATGGAAGCAAATGCCATTGGTGGATCTGTCAACATGCAGCTCCGCGAAGCACCTTCAGGATTTCATTCTGATCTGATGTGGCAATCGGGATATACTGCAAAAAATAATGTTTATTCCAATTTTAAAGCATATGGAGCGGTAAGCGATCGTTTCTTCGACGATAAGCTTGGTGTATACTTCCTCATTAGTGGGGAAAAATATGACCGCGATGCCGACAATATGAACGCCGGTACCAGAGTTGCAAGCGAAAATCCAGGCGGAGTTTCTCCTATCCAGATTACAGATGTGACCCTTAATCGGCATTTTGAAACACGAAGCCGATATGGCGGCAACCTGATTTTAGATTATGGGATTACAAATGGCAGTATCCAATTAATCAACATGTTCAGCAGGCTTAATTCTGATTATAAGGATTATAAGACAAAATATAATTATATAGGCAGTTCACTGGAGTGGAATTATCAGGATGGTGTGGCAAAGACAGATCAAATGATCAATGCACTGCAAGGGAAGTATGATTTTGGATTTCTTGCGATGGATTTAAGTGTTGCTAACACATACTCCCGAAATTATAATCCCTATGTGCCAAACTATTATTTTGGCGAAGGAACTTCGAGTGATACAATATATGGATTTGTAGGGATTAGAGGCCCAATTCCGGAAAACACACCGCCTGAAAACCTGTTTCAATTAGCCACTTTTGTGCCCCAGAGAGCTTATCTAGATCAACTCGGGTACAATAAATACGATTATAAAGAAAACGATCAAACATTGAGTGCAAATTTTAAGATACCTTATAATTTCATGTCATCATTTGTTTCGGGATTTTTAAAACTTGGTGGTAAGTACCGATACTATCATCGCGTCAATAATGAAAATGCACCTTATCTGCAGCTTAGATATCAAGGGAATGACGTCATTCCCCTATTAAGAACTGATTTCCCCCAGCTTGTATATGATGCCAGCAAGCAAGGTTTTGGAGCTTTTAATTTTACCGATAATGATTCGAAATTATTGTCTACCTTTTTAGATAACCAATTCGGAGGTTTGCTCTGGGCTCCACAGGTTACTTTGCCGACTCAAATGCTAAACTATACAAAGGTAAACTGTGCGAATGCCATCAACTGGCATGACGGTGCCTATGAAAATCTTATTAATGATTATGACAACGTCGAACGATATACTGCAGGCTATATAATGACCGAATTAAATATCGGCTCCGATCTATTAATCGTCGGCGGTGCCCGTTATGAAAAAGATGTTATGGAATTTACAGCTTATCAGATAAAACAAATGCAACAATCTCTACAGGTGGTCACGACACCTGTAACTTCAAAACCATCGAATGAATATTGGCTTCCGATGGTACAATTGAAATACAGTTTCTTGGCATGGGCAGATATACGATTTGCCTATTCCAAGACTCTGGCGCGACCTAATTTTGATCAACTTTCACCGTATGAAAATGCAGATTTGAATGGTAATTATCTCAATGCGGGAAATTCCAATTTAAAACCGGCTGTTTCCCATAACCGCGATTTGATGCTGACTCTGCATGACGATGAATTGGGGTTGCTGTCTGTAGGAGCTTTTTCAAAGACTATTTCTAATTTCTCATATTATATCAGTTACCCGCTTTATAGGAATTCAACTGTTCCCGGATTCGACAGTCTGGCGCAGCATACAATGGCCGTTCAGGGTGCGAAACTTGGCACTTTCTATAATAATCCATATGAAGCAAAAGTTGAAGGAATCGAGGTTGATTATCAAACTCGTCTCTGGTTTGCTCCGGCACCGTTGAACGGAATAGTTCTTGGTATCAATTATACGCATATTAAATCGAGTACAAATTATCCAATGATTCTTGTTAAGACCAGGGTAGACACCCCTGCAGTTGGCAGGCCGTATGTCGTGAATTTTATTTATGATTCAACACGTTCAGGGCGGTTGATAAATCAACCGAACGATATTATTAATGCAATCGTTGGATATGACTATAAAGGATTTTCAGGAAGAGTATCATTTGTGTTCCAGGGAAATGCAGTGAGTGGAATCGGTATTCGAGAAGAGCAGGATAGTTTTACAAAGGATTACTTCCGAATCGATGCTTCTCTTAAACAGAGTTTGCCGATAGAAGGATTGGAAGTGTATCTTAATATTAATAATATCAATGAACGAGCCGATATCTCTGCGCAGAAAACAATAGGTGCATTTACATCGGAACAGTTTTACGGGCTTACTGCTGATTTAGGAATTCGATATACACTTTAATCAAATTAATACAAATAACGATTGATTTCATATGACTTCATGAACTATTCATGAAATAATTTGAAAGGAGGGCAATCATTAGAAAGCGACTAAGACAAATGAAGAATTTTCTAATGTGGGTTCTATTAACCATTTTAAGGAGATGTATCATGAAAAAATTGGTTTTATGTATGTTATTTCTATGTGCTATTGTACCGACGACTTTATATGCGACGGTAGACACTGTTGTTGTTCCCAATGATTATAATCCTGGAACTATCAATAATGTCATCCAGGGTGATACTACAGCTTCCGGAGATCGTGTAAATCCGGATCGTGTTTATAAACTGCTCAGGGGCGGGCTCTATATGTTAAATGGTTGGATAACAATCCAACCCGGGACAACAATTACAATCGTCGGTGAAGATGCGCCTGCGACCGGTAAAGATTATGGAATGCCGCAAATTATTCCTAATCCGATTGCCGGTGGATATTATAATTATAATATCCAGTCTTACGGCAATTTAATAATGAGAAATGTCTGGCTTGTCTATGCTTATACCGATGGAACGCAAGACTGGTGTTGTCTCCAATTTGAACAAAACGATTCACCGCAGGCATTAGGTGATTTTGAAAATTGTATCTTTGACTGCACACGTGCAATTGCGGTAACATCAAATCGAACCGGTTTCAATGGAGCGTTTAGAAATTGTATTTTCAGAAACAGTATCGATCCGTCGCAGTATTGGTGTGGGAGAATGTTTGCCACAGTTTCTGCAAGCGCTTCGGTGGATTCAATCAGTGCTGAGAATTGTACATTTGCAAACCAGGGTTTCAGTTTCCAGACGGACTATGTAACGCCTGTACGCTGCTGGTTCAATCATAACACTTTTATCAATATCGCAAAGTTTGCATTTAAATTTTATTATATGACGCACCTCGTGTGTACAAATAATATTTTTGTGAACTGTCATTTCACGAGCGAACGATATGAGGATCGTATCGGACAGGATCCGGATGACTTATTGTGGGGAACCACGTTAGATATTGATACTATACCTTCTTCTGTTAACTATAATAATGTGAAAGAGGATGATCGTGTTGTGGTATTCTATAATAACAGCAACTATATACAGCCGGAATTTGCTGCATGGTATCAAACTTATAATGATACGGTAACTAGTGGTAACAGAGGAAAGATTTTCCCTCAGCCAATGATGAATGACCGTACCCTGGATATGTTTGATTGGCATACTTATATGAAGATGGATAATGTATATGATGAAACAGATCCCGGCTTTATAAACCCTCCGACAAATCTTGACAGCATTTATGCTTTCCTGCATGCAAGATATCAGGTTGGCGGCAATGTATTTTGGGGAACTCCGTTGGATTCGATTCTGCAAGGCGTCTGGCCGCTTCCAGAAAATCTGGCATATACGAATGCAACGGTTAAGACAGCAGGTATGGGTGGATTCCCGCTTGGTGATCTGTATCATTGGTTCCCGGCGGAATATGCAACCTGGAATGCGCAGCGTCAGTCAGAGAACTTAGCAATTTATAATATCGCACCGCCGCCACCGGGTAACGCATCGCCCATGACAGGTGTGGATAAATCCAGTATTCCTGGTGTATTTGCACTTGAACAGAATTATCCTAATCCGTTCAATCCAACCTCGACTATTACTTACTCGATAGCTAAAAAAGGAAATGTCGAGCTGAAAGTTTACAATATATTGGGTCAGGAATTACAGACATTATTCTCAGGTATTCAGAGTGCCGGCAGTCATACAGTGAATTTTGACGGCAGCCGATTAGCAAGCGGCATTTATTTCTACCGCTTAAATTCAGACAATCAATCCATCACAAAAAAGATGGTGATGATGAAGTAACGCTGATTCTTCTCACTTTTTTTCTGCCAACCATGCAGAAAAATAATCTGAAGTCAGAGCTTTTTGCAGGCTCTGACTCCAGAGGAGAAGAAGAGAAATAAAGCGGCGGAAGGTTGTGGAACTCATCTGACAAGTAAAATTGTGGTAATCATCGATTCAATTTCCCAATCAATCTCTCTGTTTACAATCAAGGCATTTTTATTTAGTTCATACTGACGTTGTCTTTTCTATTGGATTTTGTTTTTTCCCAAATAAGAATATATTGTTGCAAAGAAATATTTTGCAAAACGGAAGGATTTATCTGATTAGTAAATTCTGGATCTCAGGATTGGAGATAAGGGAAATGAAAACGGTTTTTAGCTGTTTCTCTATAGCAGCTATGATGGTGTTCCTGCCGATTGCGGCTGTAGCACAATATGCATTAATCAATCAGGCCGGTTATTTACCAGACCAGGTGAAGTATGTTTATTTCATCATGCCTGATGATAGCTTCTATGTGATTAATAAGACGAGCGGAGAAATCAAGTATAGAGGCGCCATACAAATGACGGCATCGAAGGATCTGGCAACCGGATTGGCAACGTATCGCGGAGACTTTTCCGCATTCACTCAGACCGGTACCTATCAGATATCGACGCCAAATGAAGACACTTCTTATTCTTTTTCTATATCCCAGACGGTATACGAATCGGTTTACAAAAAATCACTGAAGGGATTCTATTTCCAACGCTGTGGACAGGCATTGCTTTCTCAAAATGCCGGTGTCTATGCGCGAAGCATATGCCATACCAATGATGGTACATATCATTCTACAACCGGAAAAACCGGGACTGCTGAAACAACCGGAGGATGGCACGATGCCGGTGATTACGGGAAATACATTGTTAATGCCGGAATTTCAGTAGGTACATTATTGTATGCATACGAATCGTTTCCGGAAAAATTTTCACATGATGATCTGAATATACCCGAGAGCGGTAATTCCATTCCGGATATTCTTGACGAGGTGAGGTACGAGTTGGAGTGGTTTTTGAAAATGCAGGATACAACTGACGGCGGTGTATTTTTTAAAGTTACTACTGAAAATTTTGATGCATTCGAAATGCCCAATAAGGATGCTGCCACAAGATATATTTATCAAAAATCGTCCACTGCTACCGGAGATTTTGCAGCAGTAACTGCACAAGCAGGACGAATCTATAAATCGTTCGACACGACATTTGCAGCAAGATGTTTGAATGCATCAAGACTGGCATGGCAGTATTTGCAAGCGAATCCATTGATCGTTCCTACCGGAGGATTTAAAAATCCTTCCGGAACAGGCACAGGAGAATATGGAGACAACACAGATAGTGATGAACGTCTGTGGGCAGCCGCGGAATTGTACGTTACTACAGGTGAAGATACATACCATTTCTATTTTAAAGCACATTATAACGGTCAATCATTGTTTAGTTCCAGTATGGGCTGGCCTAATGTAAGGCCACTGGCTCATATAGCATATATTATGGGAAAACAATCGAATCGCGATCTGACAATTCAATCCAATTTAAAATCTGCTCTTGCTTCTTACTGTACGGCTTTATGCAGCATCATTGCAGCAGATGGACTTAATGTGTCGTTACTTCCTTCCGGTTACGGATGGGGCAGTAACAGCGGCGCACTTAATAATGCTGTTATATTAATTATCGGTTCAGAGACAGCAAATAACACAGATTTTTCTATTGCGGCACTACAGCAATTGAATTATGTTCTTGGATGTAACAGGCTCAACATGACCTTTATTACCGGTGTAGGGAGTGCATATCCGATGTACATTCACCATAGGCCCTCCGGTGCTGATGGAATCGCCGAACCGATTCCCGGATTGATTGCAGGAGGCCCCGATAAATATTTGGACGACACAGTACTCCGCTCGCTGTTCAATTCATCGACTCCTCCGGCTCGTTGTTATGCTGATGATCAAGGTAGCTATGCTTCAAATGAAATTTGTATAAATTGGAATGCACCGCTGGTTTTTGTGGCTGGATATTTTAATGAATCGCCAGCTACTTCCGTACAAAAGCCGTCGTTAGCAGCGCTGCCGACTCGTTTTGTGCTATATCAGAATTACACTAATCCGTTTAATCCATCAACAGTCATCAGTTATGATCTACCGGGAAATTCTTTTGTCAATCTAAAAGTTTTTGATATTCTGGGAAGAGAAGTAATACAGTTGGTTAATCAGTGGAAAATGGCCGGTACTCATTCTGTAACATTTAATGCATCCTTGCTCCCGAGTGGCGTTTATTTTTATCGGCTGCAAACCGGCATTGGAACGATGACAAAAAAGATGTTATTGATAAAATGAAGAATAGCAGTCCTTGAGATCTGAGTTTGCAGTTGTTGAATCAGAAATAATAAAAATATTCATATATTAAATAGTCAGGAAATAAGATTGTCACGGATTATCTCAGTTATATTTGCCGTCTCTTTTATCGCAAATTATGTATTTTCATTGACGGTCATAAAAGGTAGGATTCTCGGAAGTGACGGAAAACCGATGCAGGCAGCGCACGTGTCTCTTCATCACCCCAACGATACAAAAGTAATTAAGATCGTCCGTGCTGAAAAAAACGGACAATTCTCTCTTAGTATCAATAAACCGGGTATATGGATGCTTCATGCTGCGGGTGTCGGTTTCAGGGATAAGTGGATAACTTTATACATTGAAAAAGAAAAAAAAGTGCAGGTCGAAGTTTGGTTGGGTAAGTATCGATATCTTTCAAATCTAGATCACGCATCTGTTGTTGGCGATTTTAATAATTGGCATATCCTCAGAGCTATCCCGATGAAAATTTCACCTGACAGCATTCTAAGTGCAGATGTGATACCTATTGCAGACACCATTGCGTATAGGCTTATTAATGTCTGTGACGGTGATGCCGTAGAAGGGATGCAGGCAGACAGGTATGTTTATGATCAGAAGAAAGGATATATCAGTGTTCTCGATGTGAAGAAAGCTAAAAAAGTTAAAATTACTTTCGATCCACAAAAAACTCCCAAAATAGAATCTCCATCGAAAGTAGTTTTTGCACAACCTGATGCAATTATCTCAAAATTTGCAATGATCATGGACTCTCTGCAGCATAAACAGGATTTGGCACAGGCTGCATTGATAAATTATAGAAGATCTTTTGGCAATAGCTCCAATTTTCCATTTAATTGGGCCCAGCATATTTCAAATGTTGAGAATCAAATAAAGGATGAGAAAATCGGTATTTTACGTCAGGCTCTCTTTATGAGTAATCTGACAATGTGCATGGCTGCAAAATGTACGGATGCAGCAATCTATAAAAAAGTTTTAGATGAAATCCCCCCGACATCGATTATATGGGTTATCAAACCGCATAATCTGTTTTATGCTGTCGGGCATTCAGGTATAACGGAAGCACAGCAAGAAAAATATATGGATGAGGTCATCAATTATCATTCAGCGCGGAGCGTAAAAATAGCGGCTCTTTTTGATATGTATATGGCATCTAAACTTTCTGACCAGAAAGAAAAGGCGGCTAAGTATTATAACCTCCTTGTGAAACGATACGGTAAAACGGAAGAAGGAAAGAAACTTATTTCTCGTTATCCGATCCGCTGAAATGCATGATCTGCATATTTTTAAGTTGACAAACGGTGCATTTAGAGGAGTAAATATATAAACGGAGTAATGCCGACTACTTATCCGACCAATGGAGGAATCCGGACATTGCTATATTGCCGATCATGAGAACCTTTTCAGTCTGTATCCCCCGGTTTCCTTATCGGGCACAATCTCATTGTTGAACACCTGCACCCGAATTTGCATGGCTATTATCTTCTTGCAAAGAACTATAGCAGGGTAATGCAGGCTCATGGAATATTAGTCTCTCAGCAGGAATGGAAATCGGCTGATACAGTCAACGAGAATATTTTGTGGGATTGCAGAAGTATAACCGATCTGGATGAAGGGATAGCTGCCCAGAACACTGCAGTGCTGACGTCAAGCTGACCGTTTAAAAATTAATTGCCCAGCTTTAAAGCAGTTCTGGAAACAGATACTATAAAATGGATTGCTCAACAGGTAGTTATGAATCAAAATCCCGATTGGTAGAGTGATTGATAATCCCGGGAACAAATCCTCCTCCGCCAACTGGAACACTTTTTCAGATGTATGAAGGTTGAGAGTGACTGTGTTGTTCTACGAAGAGCAGACAGAGGATCATAAGGAAAATTGTCATTTTGAAATAATGCATATAAGTAGCCCAGTGTGATTATTTAATCGTCTTTTCTGAATTACAAAAATTGAAGTTTGTCATTTATCATTATTTCTTTCCCGGACTTCGGGTCGATATAACTGTTTTCCGGTGAGTAAGTTGGTGCAGTAACCAAATGACCTTCTTTATCTTCGAAAAGGAATGTTCGGATATATTCAGCAGCGCCCTTCATTATTGGGTAAGCTTTTTCCCGAAGATAGATTGTGTCATTCGTAAATATAAAGTGTTGCCAAAGTGGAAGGGTCATCCATGCGCCGCCCAGCGGGAACATCCCCCAATAGACACCATCTATGACAGCCGTCTTCCCAAAAACATCGGTGGTATGATGCATCGTCCATCCGTTTGCTCCATACATTTCACGAGCTGTCACAATTCCATGAACAGTGAGTCTTTCCATAAAATTAATTACCGGATTCAGGGTTTCATTAAGATTGCAAACTTCTGCCGGCCAGTAATTCATCTTGAGATTGATATTTACATGGTAATCGGAACCCCAGGGAGCCCAATAATCTTTATTCCAGATTCCCTGTAAATTGGTCGGCAGTTGAGCTGGCCGCCTCGACGAACCCATTAGGAGATAACGGCCGTATTGGAAATAGGTAGTAATCAGTTCTGGATCGTTTTCTCCAGATCTGAAGCGTTCCAGTCGATTATCAGTTGGAAGTGTATCGAGCGAATGATTTTTCCCGAGAGAAAAACTTATTATTGAATGGATTATTATGTGTCTTCTCCTTGGGCGAATTGCAATTCGCCCCTACAGGTTTACTGAATTGTGACGTACCGCTATATTCATTTAGAACGATAATTCCATGATCATGATTCGGCATAATAACATATGAATCTAATAGAATATTAGGACGTATATTTGATGTTCGCAACCATTCTTCTACAATCTTCTCGATCTCATTTAATTGCATTTTGCATTTATAAATTTCTTCTAATATACATTCATGTTTGTGAGTACAAATTGTGATAAAGTATTCATTTGGTTGGGAATAATCATATTCTTTTAAACGGATGGATCTTCGATTGTGTCGATACATTGCTTTCATTGGCGCGAAATAATACTGTAACGTTGTAAAAATGTATCTGTTTTCCAGCGGGAAATCAAGAGAGATGGGCATGAACAGTATTTTCTCTGAAGTCACTACTCCTACATTCCTTCTCAAGAGAGGAGGAGCGTATAACAGAATTACGCGCAGCGTAATTTAACACATGCGCAGATATCCTTGAGAATTCCGCCGAAGTTAGGAGGTTTGTCGAAAAATGAGAAAAAAAAATATCAGAAAAAATCTTGCAGACGATAAGAAGTATTCATATATTGTAATAACCGAGGCGGCTACGGGCGCTTAGCTCAGCTGGTTCAGAGCGTACGCCTCACACGCGTAAGGTCGCAGGTTCGATCCCCGCAGCGCCCACGAAACATATGTTCTTTGAGCAGTTCCTTTAATTCCTATCCAGAGAGGTAGGAAAGGGATGTAACGATGATCTTTTTTTTAATACCCCCTTTTCCTAATTCGATGGAACTGGGGGTTTTTTCATATACAGAAAGGTGGATCATGATAAAAACAAAAGTGCTCGATGCCGACGGACTCAGGAGGACTGTGAACCGTCTTGCACACGAATTGGTGGAGAAGAATAAAGGTGTTCAGGATGTCGTTCTTGTAGGCATCAGAACACGCGGTGAATATCTGGCTCATCGTATTGCGAAAAAGCTGGAAGAAATAGAAAATATGAAAGTCCAAGTCGGAGTGCTGGATATTACACTATATCGAGATGATCTTCGCGGACGTCTGGATCAACCTCAATTGAAAAGCTCTGAGATCCTTTTTGATATTCGGGGAAAAGTAGTCGTCCTCATTGACGATGTGTTCTTCACTGGCCGAACGATAAGATCTGCATTGAATGCTTTAATGGATCTTGGACGGCCTGCAATGATTCAACTGCTTGTGCTTGTAGATCGGGGACATCGTGAGCTTCCTATCAAAGCCGATTTCGTCGGCAAGAATGTTCCGACATCGCGCGGGCAGGAGATAAAGGTCGAAATGACGGAAACGGATGAAGAAGATGCAGTTTACCTTAGTGAAAATGACGAAAAGGAGAAAAAATAATGAAACTACAAAGCCGTCATTTACTGGGATTGGAAGGAATGCGCAAAGAAGATATTACTCTTATCCTTGATACTGCAGCATCGTTTAAAGAAGTATTGCAACGCCCTATTAAAAAAGTTCCTCCGCTGCAAGGGAAAACTATAGTGAATCTATTCTTTGAAAGTTCCACACGTACTCGGATTTCATTCGAACTTGCTGAACGGCGTCTCTCTGCAGACGTCGTGAATTTTACCGCACAGGGGAGCAGTGTGAGCAAAGGAGAGACGTTAAAAGATACTGCACGCAATATTGAAGCGATGAAAATCGATATGGTCGTCGTCCGCCATGCTGCATCGGGAGCACCTCATTTTCTTACGCGTGTAGTGGAAGCAAATGTCATAAATGCAGGCGATGGCGAGCATGAGCATCCTACTCAGGCATTACTCGATATGATGACATTAAGAGAAAAATTCGGGAAACTTGAAGGACTTCGCATTTGCTTAGTCGGCGACATCACCTACAGCCGCGTTGCACGTTCAAATATATACGGTTTGAAAACTATGGGTGCGGATGTATCAGTATGCGGGCCCGCCACGTTGATTCCAAAAAATATCGAAAAACTCGGCGTGCGTGTATATCACAGGCTGGAAGATGTCGTTACACAGGTTGATGCACTTAACGTACTTCGCATTCAATTGGAAAGGCAAAAAAGCGGACTTTTCCCGTCGCTTCGCGAATATCACCGATTTTTCGGTGTGACAAAAGAGAAAGTCGACCGGGCGCCTAAGCCGATCACTATCATGCATCCCGGTCCGATTAACCGTGATGTTGAGCTTTCAGCTGACCTGGCCGATGGGCCGCATTCTGTAATTCTTGAACAAGTAACAAACGGCGAAGCAGTACGAATGGCGGTACTTTACTTACTTGGAACATCCAATTAAAGGAAAAGAACATGAAATTACATTTGAAATCAGGGCACCTTATTGATCCCGTTAAAGGAAAAGATACTATTGTAGATATTTTAATTGTTGATGGAAGGATTGAACGGATAGGTAAGTCGCTATCAGCAGATCGTTTCTTCGAAACCATCGATTTGAAGAACAAGATTATTGCCCCGGGATTTATCGATATGCATGTGCACTTGCGTGAACCGGGGTACGAGCATAAAGAGACTATCGAAACGGGATGCGCTTCTGCTGCAGCCGGAGGATTCACAGCTGTTTGCTGTATGCCGAATACCAATCCGGCAATAGATGAAGAATCTGTCGTTCGCTATGTCCAGGAAGAAGGAAGACGCGTCACTGGCGGCCTTGTGGATGTATATCCTAT
>Ga0315545_1003632_pt1 | contig 13101 bp, 12 predicted proteins | sample SalMarSW160210MG_FD_203096 | JGI IMG/M metagenome (GOLD analysis project Ga0315545, IMG submission 203096) | Salt marsh sediment microbial communities from the Plum Island Ecosystem LTER, Massachusetts, United States - Salt Marsh Sediment SW1602-10 ... | reverse complement strand
GTTTGCCTTTTATTAATAGGCGGTTAATAAGCCTCAGGCTTATAAATTAAGAAGCATGATCCTATGAAAACGGGGAGTTGCCATCATTCTTCATCAGCACACACCGAAAAATATTGCCCTCAAGCTACCGTATCCAAAAAATGAAAAAACAGTCTTTCAGTTCCTCACACCTGACCAATACAACCGCCTAATTTGCCATTTCAGTGAACGGGCAGATTCATCTATGGGACTGAAAAATCTTATCATAATTATGCTGTATATAACCACAAATAAAGGTTTTATTAAGACAATAACATGCTGATATTATACTATAAATTGTTTTTATTCACTATTCAAGATTTGACACCATTCCCACTCGACTTCGCCCTTGATGCCTCAAATCTGGGGCATCCTCGACTTTCGCTCATTTAGGGTTTTAATATCCTTATAATTAGGTTGTTGTTCTTTAAGTTATAGACATAAATTTTTCTGACACGGCAGATGTCAGTTCATAGATCCTTTGCGCCTCTCTAACAGACAAAAGACCTGTACCGCAAGAAGGAGTGATCATGCTTTGCCGCAATGTAAGTCGCTGATCTAAGCCGCTACCAACCAGTTCTGACAAAAGCAGATTCAAACGATTAAAAAGCGTGTCTGCCCCTTCTGCAAAAGGGTCGTCCAGAGTCGGAACAATGCCCCAGGCCATTACGCCGTCGCGCTCAATAAAATCCTTAATCTGAGATGTATAGGCAAAGAGAGAATCTCCGTATCGATAGGCATCCAGACTGACAATTTGCAGTTCTGATTCAAAAAGCAACGACCAATCAACAGCCTCGCAGGAATGCACTCCTACCAAGGCATTCTCAGAAAGAACACCACGGAATATGGTATTTAAGTCTTCAATGATCATGTCTCGCCTCAGTGTAAGATGATGCATGGAGCCATATGCCCTGATGGCAGGGTCATCTACAAAAATAATTGCCGGACTCCCGAATTGTGACAAGGCGGCTGCCTGACAACGCGCGTTCAGGGCCAGCGTCCTGACCATGACATCACGCAACTCATCCTGGTAATAGGCAATCCGGCCCTTCTCGTCTTTTAACTGCAAACCAGCGGACAGCGGGCCGACTATTTGCCCTTTCAAGAATTTAACGGCGTTGGCGCTTATCTTTTGCGCATTTTCCAGGAACACATGAAATCCTCTGGCGGCATGTTTCGGAGGGACAAAATTTTTCAGGGCGGTAGGGTCACCCTCTTCAGCCGAGAGGCAGGTTGTGTAAAAGTCGGTAAGGCGATCCGGCCAGCTCTGTCGACTCATATCAAAGAAATACGTGTGGTTTTTCGCCACCAGCAGGCCGGCTTCCACAAGGGGTTGGAGGAACTGAAATACAAAATGTTCTTCCATTCCCCGACGCGGCATCTGCGGCCAGTGGGGAATTGCAGGAAAGTATCTCCTAATGAGCTTTATGGCCTGACCTGGATCGGTAAACGGAAGACTACCAATGCCGGTGGCAAGTCCGCTTGGATTAAATCGTAACAATTTTTGCTCGCTTTCTTCATCTCCAAAACAACCTTAATTTTTTTAGGTGACGGATTTTGAATGGTCTTCACCTTTGACAATGTTTCATTACCATATTATATATTTTTAATTTTTAACATAGCCAAAGGGTGAATTAAATTTCTGATTACAGAGAACAGTTATGGGAAAAACTGGAGGGCCTGTCAAGAAAATGGCAATTAAACGGGTTGCCTTCCAGGTCAGGGCTTGAAAAAGTGGCCGGAGAGTTGCGGGAATGGAAAGTGAAAACAGGTGGTTCGGGGTTGTGGGACAACCCTCCGTTGATGATTACCGCAACCCTTGACGACGGCCTGGCCCAGGGTCTCGAAGTTATTCGGATGTTCTCTGAAACAGCTGGTCTTGAAATCATTGAACTCGGGCTACTTGTGACGCCTGAAAAAATCATAACCGCATGTAAAAAAAATAAACCTGATTTATTAGGATTAACCGTACTCCAGTTTGATTCAGAGGAAGACATTTTAATGATAAGCAAAAACCTCCCGTCGAAAACAAATATAATTGCAGGAGGACCGGTTTTTACGGCAGACCCTGGATTTGCCCGGCGGACAGGTATCCATTTCGTAGCAAAGAATGTAGCCTATTTTATCCGGTTTCTGCTTCAGTTTGAAAGCGGAGTAACTTATATTGAAAAAACGCCCTAACTTATCATTGGTCATTAATTCTTTATTCCAAAGCAAATAAACAATTAAATCACGTTTGTGTTTAGCTATGCCATGCAATCGTTTTGCCTGAACAAATTTATCAAGATAGATTTTAACGATTTTACCAAAAGATGATAATAGTTGGACATCAAAACATAGGCAAAAATATCTACTTCAAAACGTTCCGATATCTCCGAAATCGTTTCTAAAAACAAATTTCGATAAGTATCGTTTAAGTAAAAATCCTGCCTGTCATTTCCCCGGCACATTAAATTATCCAATGCACCTTCATATTCAATTCGCCATGCTCTGCCCATATTAATTCTACAAAGTGACAGCGGCTTAATTGTCAAATATTAATTCATAATTCAAGCGTTGACACGAGGTTTCACAAGGTTTTATTAATTCACAATTCAAGCTTTGACACGAGGTTTTATTCAGGATGTCACCTGGAATGATTTCCTGCAAAACCGGCAATATGGCTGAATACCTTGGCCGGCGCTGTTTTTGAGCCTGTTTTGCTATGTTATTTATACAACTGAAGGGTTAACTCGTTTTCGCTTTCAGGTCTGCGCAACACTTTAGCCCGCAGAGCGATTTGGCATTCTCAACAGCTGCAATCACCGCTCTCTCCATGACTCTTGCGGCAAGTAAGCCCACCACACTAAGATCTGCTTCAATGCTGCCGCCAGACATGGCAAATATCGTATCACCATCGTACATTGAATGAGCAGGTCTCATGGCCCTGGCATATCCGTTTTGCGCCATGGAAGCCAGCTTTGTGGCTTGTGCTTTTGTAAAGGCCGCATTTGTGGCTACAACGCCAATAGTGGTATTACCACTGAAAAGGCTTTTTGTGTCGGTGTATGACTTGATCATAATTTCTTCAGTGTCGGCCAGGGTCTGCATGTCATCCTTGAGTGGACCAGCCAGCTTCTTTCCGGTTAGAGGATCCATGACATCTCCCAGGCAGTTTACCGCCACCAACGCGCCGACCTTAAGACTTTCAGCCTGCAGGGCGAAACACCCCAAGCCACTTTTCATGGCTCGATCCATGCCCAAAATCTTGCCTACCGTAGCCCCTGTGCCTGCCCCTATACATCCCTGCCTACACTCAACAGAACTAGCATTCAAGCAGGCCTGATAACCCATTGCTTTATCTGGCCTGACTTTGTGATCACCGATCGTCAGATCAAATAGCGCCGCGCCACAGACAATGGGAACCCGGGTAACCTGAACGTCAAAACCAATGTTATTCTCCTCAAGATATTGCATTATTCCAGCGGCCGCATCTAACCCGAATGCACTCCCCCCTGCCAAGAGGATTGCGTGAGCCTTGTGCACCAGATTAACTGGATTCAAGAGATCGGTTTCTCTTGTTCCAGGAGCACCACCTCTCACGTCTACTCCAACTGTTGCCCCTTCTTCACTAATTATGACAGTGCAACCAGTTGCTGCTTCCAAATCCTGTGCGTGCCCAACCTTAATGGCTTCGATTTCCATAAAGTCAATTTGTCTCATCTTCGCACCTCCATATTACGCATGGACAAAGCTACACTTAAACGTGAAGGCAGGTGGTTTGTGACGAGTTAACCAACAAACCCCGCAGTTAGCGCAGTTTGGCTTTTATTAATACGCGGTTAATAAGCCTCAGGCTTATAAATTAAGAAGCATGATCCAATAAAAATGGAGAGTTAACATCATGCTTCATCGTATTGCAAACAGTTTTTGGAATATTGGCAACTGGCCGATTTCTCAGTACGTTCCATCCAGGCTTTAACCATCCGGCTGAATGAATTTAAAGCCTTCCTGAAATCTCAAAGAATCCGGTCAGTTAAAAAGATTACATACCGGCATCTGATTAATTAATCCATTAAACCTTCAGCTAAGCTGAAGGTCCCAGCTTTGCTATGCAGGTATGTGAGTTTATATTTACCGCCCGCTCCGCTTGAGCCACAGAGGGCGCAGAGAATAATAATTTTTCCATTGCCGTTGAGAGGACGGCAATGGAAAAGCACTAAGCAGCTTATGCTGCAAGAAATCAGCGAATGATAGATGCTTTCAAAACAACGAGAACTCAGATTTTATATTCCACGAAGAGTTGTGTGATTTTGCTTTTCGGCGTCTCAGCGAAAAGCAAAATAAAAACCAAAAACTCTGCGCCCTCTGCGACTCTGCGGTGAACAATTATTTATTGAAGACCCTTTTGGGGTCACCATCAAGCCACCCTTTTTAGGGGTGGTTATTGACTTTGTCGCCGATTATAAAGAACCCTCAGTCCATGTCAGAAAGTCCCGGGTCCGGACGCTCAGACAATTTTTCCACTTTTTGACGCTTCACCGGATCATACCTGAAAATATCGCCACCGGTATACCATATCCAAAAATCGAAAAAACGGTACCACAGTTCCTCACACCTGACGAATACAACCGTTTAATTTGCCACTTCAGTGAACGGGCAGATTCATCTATGGGACTAAGAAATCTTATCATCATCATGTTGCATATAAGCACAAATAAAGGTTTTGTTGAGACAATAACTTGCTGATATTATACTATAAATTGTTTTTATTCACTATTCAAGGTTTGACACCATTCCCAGTCTGTCGGTTGAAAGGCCAGAACTGGACCGGGCCAACTTGGAGCTCGCTGTGCAAGGCGGCCCACGGTAGAAACACGATCTGGTTATAGCTGGCCATCAAATAGGTACCTTATCCCCTTCAGCCTATATTTTCGTAGGCTCTATATTCCGATGATTTCATGGGCCCATCAATCTCGGGAAGTTATTTCTCCTTGACTGTCGAATGCTAAGCTAACCAGCCGCGCCAATGGCTTACGGGAAAGCGCTTCCCGTTCTCGCAGTCTGGTTAAGGGCAGATGTTAGACAATTTTGGGCCATTTGTGTCATCATGGACACGCTCTTAACACATAGAAAAGAAAATTTTAATCCAGTAGCTCGTCGAGACCGGAATCTCTGTGGAAGATCACTTTGTATTTTTTTCGGAACCTTACGATTTTGGGATCAAAATTCTCCATAATGTCTTTATATTGGTTATCCAGATATTTTGTTAACAACTGTTTTTCTTCTTCCAGTTTATGAGAAAGCAAAGAGTGATCGGTCTGTTCAGCGGCACGGCAACAACGCATGAAAGTTTTGAAATGAATGCGTTTCAAAATTTCCTTGTCGGTAAACACAAAGTGATGATTTGGATTGCCCACCTGACTCTGATTCAGAATAAACACGCGCTGCTTCGACTTTTTGTCAAATTCATCCACAAGCCTTTCATACACCTCGCTTAGGTGTTTCCAGAAACGATGTTTCAGTTCGTTCAGCTGCGATTGCAGGCCGTTGGCATCAATTTTAAGATCAAACAGATAGCCATCACCCTGAGCTTTTCCATGGTTTTTTCCATGTATGAATTCGTGCGGAATCAACTTTTCCATATAATCATTCCCGTATTCATCAAGCTGACAGTAGAGGTAGCCGGCAACCATGCTTAGCAAGCCATAGCTGAAAGAGTCGTCTATCATCAAACGTGCCCAAGTTAAATACAGTGACCCTCTATATGGTTTTGTTTCATAATCTTTTTGCTCCTTCTTACGGGAGTCTTCCTGGAACTTATAATCATCAAAATCGTAATCATAAAGCGTCTCAAAACTGAACAGGTTTTTTTGACCGCAGAAAACTTCATTCAAGTAAAAGAAATCTTCACCAATCCCTTTTATGGGGAGCAATGTGGCGTTAATTTTTGAACATTGCACCTCGTTCATTGCCCGCCATGCGTCCTCTACCTCATCATCGTTGGAAACAGAAATATCAAACAGCTCTCTCAACAGGAACTGCATGATCTTAAAGGCATCCTCTTTCGGTGCGTCAACGCGGTATTGTTCCTGGCGATTTTTATCCCAGGAAAAATAATCAGGCACGAACTTCATAATCGCTTTTCTCAATTCCGGCGACATTAACTTCCTCGATTGCTCTTAATTTACTTGCCGTTTTTCTTGTAAAGTAAGTGGAGTTACTATCCCATGCTAACTTGCGCCGTCCTTTGGCGTCAAGTTGGGCGATATCAATCAGCAAGACGCCCCTATAAATATATAATTCTCCCCATCCATCGAGGAAACTTCTAATTTTATGGGCGTTCTACAAGTTCCTAGCCTTTTACCAAGTTGTTTGTCAAGAATGAAGACCTGACCCGGTTGTCTTTGACCCCGGTGTCTTCCTGCCCATCGGCTAAATGGTTCGTTGTTCGGTTAAACGAAAAATTAAATGCCTTTTTCGTTAATGGATACATTTACCCCTTGACAGCAGGAGGCCTTATAAGTGTTATCCGGCAAATTGTTAATATTGACAAACTGTGCCGGGGTGTGTATTAATACACACTATGGATAGCCGAAAAATCATCAAAATACTCATACAAAACGGGTGGTATGAAATTGCAAAGGTTGGCTCTCATACCCAATCCCGGCATCCAGAACGAAAAGGACGAGTCACCGTTCCACATCCAAAAAAAGACATACCGATTGGCACATTAAAAAGTATTGAGCACCAGTCAGGTATCAAATTCAGTTGAGGTATTACCATGGCAAACTATATTGCTATCGTTCATAAAGAAGCCAAATCAGATTTCGGCATATCGTTTCCAGACTTTCCCGGGTGTATTACCGCTGGGAAAAATATCGATGAAGCCAAGGATATGGCTCAGGAAGCTCTCACGCTTCACATCCAGGGTATGCTCGAAGACGGTGAACAATTGCCCGGCCCCTCTAAGCTCGAAGAAATCATGAGCGACCCCGATTACATCAATGCAATCGCCTATTTGGTCGTTTCTGTACCTGATGCCAAACCCCGCACGGTCAGGGTGAATGTTACCGTGCCTGAAATGACGTTAAAACAGATCGATGCCGCTGCTAAAAAACGTGGTATGTCCAGATCGTCATTCTTAGTTCATGCAGCACAGAACGCTATTCAATCTATCCAGTCCGAAGCATCTGCCTAAATCTTTTCCCAACGGATAACGCAGAAGTCAGGGGCAGACAGGGCTTCCACTGACCTCTCAATAAAAAAGATAAATTTCAATTTCCAACAAACTGTCAAAACGGCCCGGCCCTGGCTGTCACCTGAACTGACAGGTTGGGCGACTTCAGTCCCCCTAATGGTGGTTAAGTTTTCCGATAAGCCATTTACCGTGGGTTGTGTGCTGTATTCCGTTCTTATATAGAGCTTCAAGGACTTCTTGAGCAGAAACTTTACCTAATAAAAAACCTTCATATTTTACATTTACTCTGGAATGCCTATGAAACCCAATATAACCAGATATCCAGAAAAGAAACCTTGCCATGGAGTGTTCACCGGCTCGAGATGCAAATCGGCCAACATTATTAAAAAAAGAACCGGAACACCACCATACACCAAGTACCCCTAAAAATAACCCAACAATTGTCATTAATTCCATAGATATACTCTTCCCCAATGTTCCACTTGAAGCAGAATGTTGGGCGAGCATCAACATCAATGTTGATTATGTTTCTTAACAAGATAGGTTGAAATTGTCGCACAGAGGCCCAGTATTAACTCGGCCTCTTCAAAAGACGGTGCCCGGCCCTCACGCAGATGTCGTCCCATTTCCGAGGCAAAACCCCATGCTTTTTCAATAGATTTATCTAACGGCTTAGGTACCAAACCTTGAAATCTCTTCAATATTTCGCCAAGTGTGGCTCTCTGGTCACCGCTGATTTCTCGCGCAACACATTCCAAAGCAGCCATAGAATGCTGTATGGCTCCTGTGATATCAGGACTGGGACGGCGAGACAAATCCAATATTGCTTCATGAATTTCCTTGCTTCCTGTTTGCAGGCCGCTTTGGTCTAAGGTCTGATGGGCTTTCTTTAAGCCAACTTCAAATCCCTCTTCGCCACGCACCTCGATTTTTCCGGAAATCAATTGCCATCCAATACCTTCTTCTCGAAAGAAAGCATTGATATCTGTCTCGAAACTTTGAGTTTGGGCAGGATATGCGCTATGGTAAATTTCTTCGATTACATCATAAACTTTATACCATTCGCAGTCATCCAGAAGATTCCGTATTTCTTCATCTATATTTGGATACTCTGACCAATTATTGGGATCTGGACGTTTAAGCAACGCGCGGCAAACGACGGGCCTAAGAGTTTTTGGACTGAAACCCTTACCGTATGCAATATCCACTATCACTCCCCGTAGGTCATAAGGCGCATCATTTCGTACCTTTATTTCCTTTTCTTCTGGATGATATCCGTGACGTCTAGAAAATGAATCTTCCATAACTTTATACCTTCATTTCAATTCTGACCGCCGCAGAAGTCAGGGGCAGCCAGGACCCCCCACTACCTTTTCCTAAAAATGATTCTTTTCTTGATACCACTGCCTGCCGAAACGGCCCGACCCTAGCTGTCCACTGAACTGACAGGTTGTGTGCCGGGCACGGCACGTATTCTTAAGGGTGAGCCGAGCTCCGTGGGTGTGACGGAGCTTGGCAAGTCCCTGATCCAGCCCGATGGAGGCGAAGGATGTAGCGGTAAGGCAACCGGGTATCCGGTGACGGTGCTCGGGGAGGAGGCCGCCCTGCCGAGGCAGGGTACCGCAAACGCATGGGGCGATGAACAAGAACCGAGTCAGGCGGGTCTGGTGGGACGAGCCGGCAACACACGGTAAAGTCCTCTATCCATCTTAGGCCAGGCAGGTATACTCGGCGCTCGTGTGCGGAAAGATACGTGTTCACCCCGGGAGATCTGTCATGCTGCCTCGTGCTGAGGGATCGAGAAATCGAACCCTGATCGCATGACAGAAGTCAGCAGAGGGCATAGTAGCCGCAGGACGTCACATCCCTTGGTGTGACTGGAAACGAGCCCTGACAGCAGCAGGGATGGACTCACCCCGGCAAAGGCCCAAATGGTACTACAGGTGAATACCTGGGTAAATGGCAGTGGCCGGCAGGCCGCGTGTACTTATGATCATCAAGCAACAGGAGTTGAAATGACCATAGCGTTACGTAAGACCCAAAGCCCGGCAGAGAGTGTCCATTTGATGGAGATCATTGTTACCCGCCAAAACATGTGGCGAGCTTACCGCCGCGTTCTGGCCAACAAGGGTGCTCCAGGCGTGGACGGCATGACGGTGGGACAGCTTAAAGCGTTTCTCAAACGATGTTGGCCTAAGATCAAACAGGCCCTCCTGGACGGAACCTATGAACCTTTACCGGTTCGGAGAAAGGAAATTCCCAAACCGAATGGCGGTGTAAGGCTTTTAGGAATACCAACCGTTGTGGACCGCTTGATTCAACAGGCCATTACACAGGTGCTGCAGGGCATCTGGGACCCGACGTTCTCGGACAAAAGCTTCGGCTTCCGTCCGGGACGCAGTGCCCATGACGCCTTGAGATGCGCCAAAATCTATGTGCAGGACGGTTATCCGTATATCGTAGATATCGACTTGGAGAAATTTTTCGACCAGGTCAACCACGATAAACTGATGAGCCGCTTGGCCACAAAGGTACACGATAAGCGTGTTTTGAGACTGATACGCCGATATCTCACCGTTGGTGTGATGATCGGCGGCCTGGTCTCACCCACCGACAGGGGGACCCCCCAAGGCGGACCACTTTCGCCTTTGCTTTCCAACGTTGTGCTGGATCAACTTGACAAAGAGCTGGAACGGCGCAACTTGCGCTTCGTCCGTTATGCGGACGATTGTGTGATTTATGTTCGCAGCAAACGGGCTGCCGAGCGGGTGATGGAAAGCGTGTCTCGTTACATTGCCCGCAAGCTGCGGTTGAAAGTCAACCTGGATAAAAGCGCTGTCAGCCACCCCTGGTGGCGCCCATATCTGGGCTTTAGCTTTACCAGTCGCAGGGATAATCCCCGGATTCGCATTCATTCCATCTCGATTAAACGAATGAAACAGCGTGTACGGCAGTTGACTTCAAGAAGCGGTGGCAGAAGCCTTCAACAGGTAATTGACCAGCTGAATCAGTATCTGAAAGGCTGGTGGAATTACTTCGGTAAGGCCGAAATCGCCGCAGGCTTCAAATCAATCAACTATTGGATCATCTGCCGTATAAGAGCAATCGTTTGGAAACATTGGAAGAATTATCGAACCCGCATTCGCGAATTAAAGAAACGCGGAATTCCCCATTCCAAAGCCATTCGTGTTGGTTGCTCTCGAAAAGGCCCTTGGCGTATGAGTAAGGTTAAATGGGTAGCATTCGCTTTACCAAGGGCTCATTTTATCTCACTTGGTTTGTTTCTCCCAGGACCTCCTTCTGCCTGATCAGCCGACCTGTCCCGTAGTAGCTTCAGCGAAGCGGGGACCGCCACGTACGTGACCCGTATGCGTGGTTGTGTGGGAGGAGCGCTCAGCGATGGGCGTCCCTATCCCGATAGACCCGTTATTTCAGTGGTGCTTTCACCAAATGAATATCATCGATCCAAACAGTACCTTTCCCATTAACAACAACATTAATCTTTATGTTGTCGGGGTTTTCACCCTTTTTGAGAAAAAAGGGCGTTTCCTGAGATGTCCATTCATTGCTCCCCGATAATGGCGACTGAAGTGCCCGAGAGAAAAATTCTCCTTTTCCAGGAAAGTGGCACCACATTTCAATGTATATTTGTCCTTCAAGGCCTTCAGTGCGAAGTTTCGCTTGATAGATCAGTCGTGCATTTTCGATATCAATATCTCCAGTTTCATAGAGTCTCACTGTGGTGGGCTTACTCGTAGTAATTCGCAAAGAGCCATTTCCATCACTTGTTATCTTTTCGTCCATTTGAACACCAGATTTAGTAATAATTCCTTCCAAGCTGTCAATAGGATAATGTTTTATATCAGTAGTCTCGAGCGACTTTGTGGAGCAAGCAGCTACAAAGACCATAAATAAACATACGAAATATAAAACTGATCTTTTTATGGTAGGCATCTTTTTCCCTCCTCTATTTATTTTTTAAGGTCTAACCAACAAACCCCGCAGTTAGCGCAGTTCGCCTTTTATTAATGGGTGTTTAATAAGCCTCAGGCTTATAAATTAAGAAGCATGATCCTATGAAAACGGGGAGTTGCCATCATTCTTCATCAGCACACACCGAAAAATATTGCCCTCAAGCTACCGTATCCAAAAAATGAAAAAACAGTCTTTCAGTTCCTCACACCTGACCAATACAACCGCCTAATTTGCCATTTCAGTGAACGGGCAGATTCATCTATGGGACTGAGAAATCTTATCATCATCATGCTGCATATAACCACAAATCAAGGTTTTATTAAGACAATAACATACTGATATTATACTATAAATTGTTTTTATTCACTATCCAAGATTTGACACCCTTCCCTTACTCGAAATTTTTTCTCATTTATTTTGCCTCATAACGCTCAGGATCAAGTGCACAAAAAGCCGGGCCTGATCTTTCGAATTATAGCACAAAAATGCCCCGGCTTTTTGTGTCAGACTGAATCCTGTTGTTCGATTTCGTCATCGATATCTTGGAAGTCTCCATGCCAGATGTCAAACTCCTCACCCAGCCTCCAGTCTTTCACATCAGATCGAGCATCGAGCCATGTTGTAATCCTATTCAGTCTGGCATCAGGATCGTCAGAGCGACGGCCAAGCTCCACTACTACGTCCAACTTGTCTTCCTTACCACCACCGCCACAGTAGCAACCATTTGATTCAATGGCCTCTTCGATGAAGGCGTCAAGAAATTCATCGAATCCGTCTTTCCGATTTCGCATAATGATGAGTTGTCGCCCCCACTCAGTGAATTCACCACAATGCTTTTTCTTGCGGAGCCGTTTCTTCATTTTATCATATCTCAAATCGAACGCTTCGCATCACAGGCGCGAGTTATCGAGCGTCCTGTGCATGCGGATGTTCGGTTTTTGTTTGTGTTTAAAAATTATCTTAGTGACCCTTGACGGTCAGATATTCCGATATCCATTTAAGGAGGCCATCGTAGTCTGTCGGTTCCAACTCCCACTTGTGATCGTCAAAAAGCAACAAGGCGTCTTTTGAGAAATAAGCTGTAGTCGCTAAAATACCTTTCGTTGCCCCTTCATGAACTTTGACTCCATATAATTCCCTAACTGCACTGACACCAACGTGACCGCCAGGATCAGGTCTCTTGCATTCAATGAGGTACTTCGCCGACACAATTTCGTGAGTTACTGCAATTACATCACGTCCACCATCTCTTGTCTGTTTTGTGAGCTCCACCTCAAACCCGAATCCGTCGAACAACTCGGCTACCATTTGTTAAAATAAACGCCGGTCCATGATTTTCAGCTCATGAGGGTGGTCTGTAAAGTATCGGATCAGGCGCGCACTAACATTATCAGCCACCTGTGAAAGTAGGGTACGTACATTAGTTTATAAGTTGAAATTTTTCCTTATGGTTTAGAGTTCGTTTTTCAAATATCAATGGGTAGGTTAACTGTCAAAGTCCAGGACATCGATGACCCAAGTCTAAGGGTAAAAATGTTCAGGACATCGATGACCCGAAACAATGTTATGAGTAATTATAAAGAGATCTATTCAATTGCTTACTGGCACTAAACCAGCTCAGGTTAAGGTTTTTTGTGATTGTTTAAACAAAACCCGGGAGCTTTAGAGCGTTTAGCATCTCATCACATACAAAATGATGGGTCATCGATGTCTTGAACCTATCGGGTCATCGATGTCCTGAACCTTATCACTTAACCGATAAAAAAACACTTATTCACCATGATATTGAGAGGAACTTATAAACTAATGTACGTCCCGGAACACATGTTCACCCCGGGAGATCTGTCATGCTGCCTCGTGCTGAGGGATCGAGAAATCGAACCCTGATCGCATGACAGAAGTCAGCAGAGGGCATAGTAGCCGCAGGA
>Ga0315545_1003631_pt1 | contig 13104 bp, 9 predicted proteins | sample SalMarSW160210MG_FD_203096 | JGI IMG/M metagenome (GOLD analysis project Ga0315545, IMG submission 203096) | Salt marsh sediment microbial communities from the Plum Island Ecosystem LTER, Massachusetts, United States - Salt Marsh Sediment SW1602-10 ... | reverse complement strand
CTTGAGCATGAGTGCCTCCCACCGATTAGTTATCCATATTTTATCACATATATAGCTATATGTTACTTCATACGGCTCCTCTATAGGTCATTTCTTGTTGGATATGAGTACTTTTTCGGCAGTCTCAGAATGTGCAATCAGCGGAGAGCACTACACATTAGTCTTTTAAAAGCTTATCTTCCCCTTTAAGCTACTGTATAGGCACTTCAGTAATGAACTACTACCCCCCTATCCTCTAAAGCTCTGATATTCTCCAGGTCTTCCGAGCCTTCCCACAAGTCCAGGTTGTTGTTCTCAAGCCATACCTCGTCGCCTGCACCCAGTCCGCTGTTCTCCACCAGTGGTGAAATGTCGCTTATCTGGTTCCTCTCAATGTAGAGCCAAGTCAGGTTGGTGAGGTTGGCAAGGGGGGAGATGTCGCTTATCTGGTTCCTCTCAATGTAGAGCCAAGTTAGGTTGGTGAGGTTGGCAAGAGGGGAGATGTCGCTTATCTGGTTCTCGCCAAGGTAGAGCCCAGTCAGGTTGGTGAGGTTGGCAAGGGGGGAGATGTCGCTTATCTGGTTCCCCCAAATGGAGAGCTCAGTCAGGTTGGTCAGGGAGGCAAGGGGGGAGACGTCGCTTATCTGGGTCCCCCTAATGTAGAGTACAGTCAGGTTGGTGAGGTTGGCAAGGGGGGAGACGTCGCTTATCTGGGTCCCCCTAATGTAGAGCACAGTCAGGTTGGTGAGGTTGGCAAGGGGGGAGATGTCGCTTATCTGGTTCCCCCAAATGGAGAGCTCAGTCAGGTTGGTGAGGTTGGCAAGGGGGGAGATGTCGCTTATCTGGCTCTCCAAAAGGTAGAGCTCAGTCAAGTTGATGCAGTATTCCAGACCAGAGATGTCGGCAATACCTCTGCTCTCAGCCGACAGCGTGGTAAGTTTAGCCAGTTCGGCAGTCGTTATTTCCTCACCCGTTGGCTTGCCAAGGGCATCCCTTATGGCTGCTTCCAGGTTCTCATCAGGGAAGGTAACAGCTTTAGGTCCAGCACAGCCAACAACCATTACCCCCAATAAAGCAAGAGTAATAACAGCAGTGAATAGTTTGGATTGCCTCATCCCCTGCCTCCCTCATTTTGTTACTTTAACAAATCTCCAACCTAAATCAAAAAGGGCACCAGCCACCGCTATACATTCAGCGGTTTCCAGTGCCCTTCTTCTATCACCTTGCTCCTCTACATCAGCACTATAATTATGTTATTCCCAAGTATGTTTCAAATGTTAGGGCTTCAATGTAATCTTATCTTAATAATTTGTCAATATCATGAAACATCAATGAATCCCTGGACGTGAAGAACGTAGTTACGACAATAGAGAGGGAAGTGGTTTTGGTGAAGGTCTAGGTAACCTTTCGTCACGTTGTTCATATTTATATTGGTTTAATAAATGTTTTTATCTTACACCCCCTTCGCCTTCTTCTGTAGTTCGTAGAGTTTGGTGATGGCTTCTAAGGGAGTTAGGGAATCAATGTCCATCTTTTCAAGTTCCTCTAAGAGTGGTGATTTCTGCCCTAGGAGCGGTAGTTGTTTAGCTACTACCGCTTTTCGGCGTCTCTCAGGACTAGCCGCTGCAACTCGGCTGTCCTCCTCTAGCTCCTCCAACACTTCTTGGGCACGGTGCACCACTGATTTGGGTAATCCAGCCAGCTTAGCCACATGGATGCCATAGCTCTTGTCAACGCCACCGGGCAAAATCTTATATAGAAAGGTAACCTCCCCACCCTCCTCGGTTACGGCCACATTGAAGTTCTTCACCCGGGGCAGAAAACTAGCTAATTCCACCATCTCATGATAATGGGTAGCAAACAGGGTCTTGGCTCCCAGCCTGGGGTAGCTATGGATATACTCAGCAACGGCTCGGGCGATAGATAGCCCGTCATAAGTGCTGGTACCTCGCCCAATCTCATCAAGAATAATTAACGAGCGAGGTGTGGCATTATTTAGGATATTAGCCGTCTCTACCATCTCCACCATAAAGGTAGACTGACCAGCGGCTAAGTCCTCCCTGGCACCAACCCTGGTAAAAATACGGTCAACCAAGCCAATAGTAGCTGAGGCGGCAGGTACAAAGCTGCCTATCTGGGCAAGAAGTACAATTAGGGCTACCTGTCTTAAGTAGGTTGACTTGCCTGACATATTGGGACCGGTAAGAACAATAAGCTGAACCTCATCATTGGATAAGGAGGTATCATTGGGCACAAAGCTAGAATCAATCAAGCTTCTCTCTACTACTGGATGACGTCCTTGGTTAATAATTACTCTAGTATCTGTTGTCAACTCAGGTCGGACATAGCTATTGCGCACGGCTACCTCAGCCAGGCTGGAAAATACATCTATATTAGCCAGAGCATTAGCCACAGCTAAGATACGCTCGCTGGCAGCTCCTACCTGATGACATACCTGACGAAACAGAGTAGTCTCAAGCTCATTAATCCTGTCGTTTGCATTCAAAATCAGTGATTCATACTCTTTTAATTCAGGGGTAAAGAAGCGCTCACCACCGACCAGCGTCTGTTTTCTAATGTATTCCTGAGGCACCTGACCAAGATTAGATTTGGATACCTCAATATAGTAGCCAAAGACCTTGTTATAGCCTACCTTCAGCGATTTAATCCCGGTTTTCTCTCGTTCCTGGCGCTCCAGATTAGCCAGATATTGCTTGGCATTCTTAGATGTCTGGCGAAGACTATCCAGTTCCTCGGAAAAACCCTGCTTGATAACGCCATCTCCATCCAGACTACCCGGCTGCTCGGCTATAGCCTCAGCAATCAAATCAACCACATCAGGGCAGGGCTTCAACTCCTCCTTGAGCCATTCTATTGGGCTATCATCCCCGAGTATCTGCCTCATCTCAGGTATAATCGCAAGGCTACGTCGTAATGTAACTAGCTCACGGGGCAAGGCAATATCACCCTTTACCCGGTTAATCAGCCGCTCAAGGTCAGCCACCTCACCCAGCCAAGAGATAGTCTGGTTACGAGCCAGCGTATTATTATAGAACCAGTTAATAGCATCCTGTCTTTTAACCAGTTCCGTTATATTAAGAAGGGGTTGACCCAGCCATCGTTTCAACAACCTGCCCCCCATAGCTGTCTTGGTAACGTCAATAATTGATAAGAGTGAGCCACCAGCCATTCCCGAACGACTTGTTGAGAAAAGTTCCATGTTTCTCCGGGTCTGTTCGTCCAGCGCCATAAATGTATCAGTGGAGTAGGTAGAAAGTCGGGTCAGTTGTCCCAGAACCCCTTTTTGCGTTTCTCCTAGATAGTGAATAATAGCCCCGGCAGCCTCTATCGCCAGGGGTAGATGACCACAACCGTAGCCGTCTAGGGTAGTTACGCCAAAATGGTCAAGCACTGTTTGATGGGCTACCTCTAGCTCAAACCAATAATCATCAAGATGAGTTACCGGAGCAGCTAATCCAAAATCCGATAATTCAGAACTTTTGGCAGTAATAATTTCCGGGGGATTAAGTCGCTCCAGTTCTGGAATAGCCCGCTGAAGAGGGACTTGAGTAGTGGCAAATTCACTAGTTGTTATGTCAACATAGGCTATTCCTACCGCCTCTTCACCCAAAACCAGGCTAGTTAAATAGTTATTGGTCTTGCTATCAAGGAGGCTAGGCTCAACTACGGTACCCGGCGTTACCAAGCGGATGACCTCACGCTCGACCAAGCCTTTAGTCTCTACGGGCTTGGTCATTTGCTCACAGATAGCAACCTTATAACCGCGACTTATTAGCCTCGCCAGATAGTTATCCAAGGCATGATATGGGATACCAGCCATAGGCACCCGATGCCCCTTGCCCATCTCCCTGTAGGTCAGGACAATCTCTAGCTCCCGAGAGGTAAGCTTAGCATCCTCATCAAAGGTCTCATAGAAATCCCCCAGGCGGAAGAAGACAATAGCCTGGGGATACTTTTGCTTAATTCTGAGGTATTGCTTTCGGATAGGAGTCGAGCCCTCTTTCATCTTGAGTATATTCTACTAGAATTTATCATGAAAAAGAAAGAGGCTTATTCTTATACACACACCGCAAGAACTTCCTATTTCTCTTCTTCCTTCTTATTCTTCTCGGCCTCAACCAACAGCTTCTCTACGTGGTTATGGCTTCCGCATATTATCAGGACATCGTCAGCCTTAATAACCTCACTCCCGCGGGGAGTGACTACAACCTCTTGACCACGCTGCAATAGAAGCACAGCTACCTCCCATTTACCTTTGCTACCAAATCCAAGTTCAGACAACTTTGCCCCCACAAAGTATGAGGGTGCCTTCAATTTGGCAACTCCATACACCGAGGTTAGCGACATATAATCCGCGACATTGGTCAAGGTTATCCCTTCTGCCACTCTTGCCCCATAGTCGCGCTCTGGGTAAACGACCTTATCTGCCCCAATCTTCTCTAAGATACTGCCGTGCAGCTCACTACTAGCCCTAGCTATTACATAGGGGACACCTATTTTTTTCAGCAAAATAGTGACTAACACGCTACTCTCAATCCTTCCTCCTATCCCCACTACAGCTACGTCGACGTTGCCGATCCCAAGGTCCTTGAGAATCGCCTCATTGGTAGCATCCGCCTGAACAGCATGGGTTACCCGTGATGCTATGTTCTGGACTTCCGTCTCGTTTCTGTCCAGAGCTAACACATCATGACCGATAAACACCAAAGCGACGGCCACGCTCATCCCAAATTGCCCCAAACCGATAACAACAATCTGCTTTTTCATCTATACCTCCTATCCAATCCTTACCATTTCTTCAGGATAGCGATATGCACTTGGTCGCTGCCGCTGTAGAAGAGCCAATGACAAGGCCAGAGGCCCAAGCCGACCAATGAACATGGTGACGGTAATTATTAGTCGCCCCACTATCGATAACTGTGGGGTTATACCTGTTGTTAAGCCGACTGTGCCAAAGGCAGAAACCGTCTCAAAGAGGAGACTAATAAAACTGAACTCCTCATATACAGTAAGCAGGAAAACCGCTAATGCCACCAGCCCCAGAGAAAGCATTAACACCGCTATCGCCCGGTAAAGCTGCTGAATACTGAACTCCCTACCAAATGCCTCAGCGTGCTCTCTCCCTCTAATTGTGCTCCATATGGTAGCCACGAGTATGCCGAAAGTGTTCACTTTTATTCCTCCCGCAGTTGAGCCCGAAGCCCCGCCGACAAACATAAGAAACATGATGAAGAAAAGTGCATAGTGGGTTAAGCCGCCTACATGGATTACCGTAAACCCGCCAGTTCTCGCTGCCACAGACAGGAAGAAGGCACTCAGCACTTTTTGAGGTAAGCCGACATCACCAAATGTGGCTGGCTCGCTTAACCCTGTAAACAACATAACAAACGTCCCCACTGTTAACAATGCCAGGGTAGTGGTTAAAACCAACTTACTGTCGAGTGACAGCCTGGTTAAACTCCGCACCTTGAGCACGTCTGCTATTACTACGAAGCTAATGCCACCGAGAAAAATGAGAGCCGCCGTCACTAGTACTACTAGATAATCCCCCTGGTGATTTGTCAGGCTCTGGAAATTACCAAAAATATCAAAACCAGCATTGTTAAAGGCTGAAATCGAATGAAACACAGATTCCCAAACAGCCACATTTAAAGGATTGTCCGCCGAGAAACGAAAGAAAAAAATCGCAGCTCCAATACCTTCGGCAAGCAAGGTAAAAATCGCCATTCTTTTCACGATTCTAACCACACCTCCCATTCGCGCCAGCCCCAAGGACTCTCCGATAAGCAACCGCTCCTGAAGCCCGATTCTACGCCCAAAAGCTAGGAGCAGAAGGGTGGCACTAGTCATAAAACCGAAGCCGCCTATTTGGATCAGAGCCAGAATAACACCCTGACCAAAGGAACTCCAATAAGTCCCAGTGTCTACCACAACTAGGCCAGTAACACATACTGCTGATGTGGCGGTGAAGAAAGCGTCGACAGGAGAGGTAAACTGTGCCGCTGCATTCGATATGGGCAACATAAGTAAAATGGCACCTATCGCTATTAAGCCGAGGAAACCATATACCAATCTAAGCGATAATGTGCTAGCGGTCTTATGCTCTGGTATTACCGGAAGCCATACTCGCCAAGACCTAGCCCGATGTATGCGAAAGGTCCTACCGGCAGTCCTTAGAGGATATCCACGTTCTCTGTCCATTGACTAAATAGCTATAGATTCATTACGGAAATCGTTGGTTTTTCAGTTTTTGTCACTCGGCTTCTGTAGCTTGCTATTATAATTCTCCAACCTCTTTGTGTAAACTCCCTAGTGTTAATCTTAGCATGACTTACTTTCCTCGCCCCCTCCAAGGGAAAAGCAGAGTTGAAAACTAAAAAGAAAGAGGGGCAACAGGATAGAAATGCTACGACCTACCAAGAACCATCTAGAGGTGCATGTTGCAGGATGAATTTGGAGACTTTTGGAGACTTGTGGAATATAGTTACGATTTTGGAAAAGCATAGAGTGGTTGCCAGACAGCAACGACCCTAAGAAAGGTGTCCCTTGCTTTGCCCATTTTTATCCTTCTCCTTATCGGGGGAAGGAGGGACATTAGTGGGTAGATTGATAGAATATCTTTCCGCAGTAAAAGGTGAGTAACCGTTAAATACCCTTCGGCCTCCATCCGTAATCTCAAGTGCCGCCCCGCATTTGGGGCAGGTCTGATGTCGGGGAAAGCATAACGCCCAACCAATCCGGTAAGTTCCACACTTCGGGCATTTACCCTCAAGCATACCTTTATCATACCAACTGGTCTACTTAAAGTGTCAAGCCCACCACCTAAACAGGATAGCAGGTTTCTTATTGCTGCAAACCTCTGTAACCGTGTTAATTCTCTGTTTTCCAGCCATTTCCAAGCGGTGACTGAAACGATAGAAAATTTAAAAGAGGGGCCGACAGAGTCGCTCCCCAGAGGCAAGTCGCCGTGGCGACCTCTGTAGAGCTTCGCCCTCTCTTCAACTCTTCTTAAAGGGCAAGAGGAGAATTGAGACAGCGATTAATTTGATGCTGCCTTGAGAGCCTGATTAAGTTGCTCTAAGAATAAATCGCCGCTGGATGGGGATATGACCAAGCTCAAGCCTTTCTTACGAACTATCTCTAGTACATAATGGGTGGAGGTGGCAAAACGAAAGCCCCGATAGGCGAAGGCTTTGCTGCTTGAAACCTGCCGTGCCTCTCTGATATTCGACAAGGGGATATTTATCGCGAAAGGTCCTCCCAGAACTATTCTTACTCTATCCTGGAATATTTGATACCGCCGTGGCAGAATTGCTTTGAACAACAGGGCATCAAAAAGCGTTACCCCGAACATGGCTAGGGCGGCTTCAATATCCTCAGCGAGAAAATTTGCGCCTAGAATTATAGTTAGTGCCAGGACACCACCCAGAATAGATTTTAACCAGAAATCATATCTAGGTATATCTTCATAGACCAGACTTTCCATTCTACAGCGCCCATTCTACTAGAATCTTAAGCTAAAAGAAAAGGGGATTTTATCTACCTCACCCCCTTCTTTCGTGAAATCCTGAACTCTAATTTATAAATACTAAACAAACCCTGATAGGCGGTTGCCCTCTAGCAAATCATGAAAATAGTCTGTCATTCTGAGGGAGTCCTTCCCAGAAGGACGACCGAAGAATCTCTTCAAGCACACTCTGTCATTCTGAGGGAGCGTGCGACCGAAGAATCTCTTTAAGCAGACACCATGAGATTCTTCGCCTTCGGCTCAGAATGACACAATATTAGAAACACTCTATTTCCGTAACAAATCCAAAATTCAAATCCCTAAAGTCTGGGATTTAGTGTTTCATTAGAGGGGCTTCGCCCCTCCTAGACACCTATCTGCTCCAGAGATCACCGTTAGGTAATTGCATTGGCTTTAAGCTTTAGCTACAATGGAAGAAGAGATGAAAACGCTTAAGGGATATTTCTTCAGACTTGAATTTTGGCTACCTCAATACATGAAGGTTCTGCCTAACATCTTTGATAGGTGTGAGGCCTCTCGGTATTTTCTGATTCAAGCAACCGAAGACCCAGAGAATAGGAAAGCAGCTTGGTATGCAAGAGCATCACTGAACGAATTCAAATCGGCTCTCGATTTGATAGATGTAGATGTTAAAGCTATAGGCTTAAAGAGGTCTTGGGCAGAATCAGCGTATAAAAAAGAACTTGAGGCTGACCTGATAATCAGGATGGTAAAGCGCTGTCGGAACTTATCATTTCATGTCGCTAGCGTTACCACTAAAACTAAAGAAAGAACTCTCAGAATCATTTCCGAGGATGAAAGCCGTCTGTCGACTCTTAAAACTTTGTTTATTGATGGTATGAAGAACCAAGGCGAAAATCCTAGATTAAAGCTGAGCCCAGATGAATTGAGAGATATTGCAGAAATTGAGGAAAACATTCCCCTTTTTATGATTCTATCCGAATGCTATGCAACTACTTCCATATATTTAGAGAATTTCCTAACAGAGTATGAGAAATTGGACATTGCAGAAAGCAAAAAATTCTGGGATAGATAATATCACAGAAAGTATGCACATCTAAATAGAAGCTTAAATAGTCAAGACAAACCAGAGACAAACTATCCCCTAAGATACTCGTCTATATCGGTGGCAGCGCGCTTGCCGGAGCCCATGGCGCTAATGACGGTAGCGGCACCGGTAACTATATCGCCACCCGCCCATACCTTGTCTTTTACCGTCTTGCCGGTAGCCTCGTCAGCGACCACCGTGCCCCACTTAGTTGTCTCCAGACCTTCGGTAGTAGAAGTAATGAGAGGATTGGGTCGAGTGCCCAGAGCTACTATCACCACATCAACATCAATAATAAACTCGCTTCCCGGTATAGCAATTGGGCGGCGCCGACCACTCTCATCAGGCTCACCCAGTTCCATCTGGTAACACTCCATACCAACCACCCAGTTCTGCTCATTGCCTAGAAATCTCTTAGGATTAGTTAACAGCTTAAATTGAATACCCTCTTCTACGGCATTCTCCACTTCCTCCCGGCGAGCTGGCAGTTCCACCTCCGAGCGACGGTAGACAATATAAACTTCATCAGCACCAAGTCTGAGGGCACACCTGGCTGAATCCATAGCCACATTACCACCACCAATAACTGCCACCTTTCTACCCAGTTTCACCGGGGTATCATATTCAGGAAACCGATACGCCTTCATCAGGTTGACCCGTGTTAAGAATTCGTTTGCCGAATAGATACCGTTAAGGTTCTCACCGGGGATATTCAAAAACATAGGTAGCCCCGCACCAGTGCCCAGAAAAACAGCGTTATAGCCATTATTGAGCAACTCGTCTATAGTCATTACCTTACCCACCACTGAGTCCAGTTGAAGCTCTACCCCTAAAGAAGTAACATATTCAACCTCAGCCTGGACAATATCTTTAGGTAACCTGAACTCAGGGATGCCATACATTAATACCCCACCGGCAACATGTAGTGCCTCAAAGATGGTAACACTATGCCCGAGCTTAGCCAAATCAGCCGCCATAGTTAATCCGGCTGGTCCCGAGCCAACCACAGCCACCCGTTTACCGGTTGGCGCTGGCTGGGCTACTGGTGAGTTCATTGACTGCATATGAGCCCGCTCCCAGTCAGCCACATATCGCTCCAAGCGACCGATTGCAATAGGCGCTCCCTTCTTAGCCAGAACGCAGTTAGCCTCACACTGGGTCTCTTGAGGACAAACCCGCCCACAGATACCGGGCAGGCTATTTTTGTCTTTGAGTATCCTCACCGCTTCAGGCATATCACCATCACGCATAGCCTTGATAAAGGCAGGGATATCTACCTCTACCGGGCAGCCATCAATACAGGAATGCTTAGGGCACTGGATGCAGCGGCTTGCTTCAGCTTGAGCCTGCTGAGCACTATAGCCCAAAGCAACCTCGTTAAAATTTCTAGCCCGTAGTTTAGGGTCTTGCCTTGGCATCAGAACTCGGTTCAAGTTAATTTTTGGCATACCTACTCACTCCCAAAACTCTATTCAGGAAAGGATATCCTGTTGGGACTGCCACCGCTCAAAGGAAAGTTTCTCTTCATCAAGGTAGATACGTTGGCGGGCAAAGAGCAAATCCCAGTCCACCTGATACCCATCAAAATCAGGTCCGTCCACACAAGCAAACTTGGTTACACCGCCAACTGAAACCCGACAACAGCCACACATTCCAGTGCCATCAACCATTATCGGATTCAGACTAACAATAGTTTTAACCCCAAAGGGCTGTGTGGTTTTAGCACAGAACTTCATCATAATACTCGGGCCAATAGCTATTACCCGGTCAATCTTTTTATTACCTTCAAGTAGCTCCTTCAGCGGCTCGGTTACCAGCCCTTTACGAGCATAAGAGCCATCATCAGTAGTAACTATTAGCTGGTCACTTACGCTACCTAGTTCATCTTCCCAAAAAATGAGGTCTTTGTTTCGTGCCCCCATAATGGAAATAACCTTATTTCCAGCTTTTTTCATCGCCCGAGCAATAGGCATTATGGTAGCAACAGCAAATCCCCCAGCAACACAGACTACAGTACCAAATTTCTCTATATGGGTAGGTAAACCTAGCGGTCCGATAAAATCAGCGATAAAGTCACCAGCCTTCAGTAAGGCTAGCCGATGGGTGGTTGTTCCCACCTCCATAAAGACAATGGTAACACTACCCTTCTTCCCGTCCCAATCAGCAATGGTTAATGGAATACGCTCACCTATTTCGTCAATCCTAATGACAACAAACTGTCCTGGCTGAGCCTTCTTAGCTACAGCCGGTGCCGCAACCTTGAAAAGATGAATATTAGGTACCAGGTCTTGCTTCAATAATACCTTATACAACTATTTCTTACTCCCAAATATTCTAACTTCAGTTGATAGCAACAGCATACAACCTTAAGCTATTCTTTGTTAGTATCAGACAAAAACTCCCGCCTTCTTCTGAGCAGAATCAGATTTTAACTGTTCCCTTGGTGGAGATGGTGATGGCGAAATTCTAAACCTCAGGTCGCACTGAAGACACCGCTCTGCCTCACTGATAGCTTCGGTTTCATCAAAACTAAGCTCCACCTCAGCAAAACTACTAAGTCGCTGCTCCACAGGTAGGCATGGTATCGGTGCCCGAGGTCTCTCAGCAAAACCTTCTTCACGCCCCAGGTAGGGGTTAGCCCTCTCGGGGTCAACTAGTGTTTCATCAATTTCACCGCTGCCGCCAAGGTATCTATCAATAGAAACGGCAGCCTTGCGACCAGCAGCAATTGCCTCAATAACCGAGGTAGTTCCTGTAACTACATCGCCAGCGGCAAAAATACCCTCTCTACCAGTAGCCAGCGTTACTGAATCAACCTCTAGATAGCGCCGCCTGATGGTCTTAATACCGTCAACCCCATTAATAAATTCAAGTTCGGGCACCTGACCAACAGCAAAGATGACAGTATCTGCTGACAAGATATGCTCCGAGCCAGGAATAGATTCAACATGAAGCCTGCCCGCACTATCAAACTCAAAAGACCTTACATCAAGGCATTCAACGCCACTGATATGCCCGTCATCACTTACAATTCTGAGAAAAGTATGCGAAGGATGAATGATAATTCCCTCTTCTTCACCCAACGCAATCTCATCAGGGGTAGCCAGCATACCATCTCTAGACTCTAAACAGGCTATATGAACCTCAGTAGCACCCAAGCGCCGGGCAGTTCGGGCACAATCAAAGGCAACATTACCTCCCCCCAACACCACAACCCTTTCCCCTACTTTAACCTCTCTACCTAGACTCACATCCCGTAGGAAAGAAATATTGATTAGCACCCCTTCAAGGTCAGCCCCGGGAATGGGAAGCTTCACACCCCGATGAGCACCGGCTGCTAGCAAAATGGCATCATATCCCTGTCTCAGGAGTTCATGCAGTGACTCAACCCTGGTATTTGTCTTAATGTCAACGCCAATACTCCTTATCTCCTCTATCTCCTTATCCAACACCTCTCTGGACAGACGATACTCAGGAATACCTACTCGCATCATACCACCAGCTACAGGTAAGGCTTCGAAAACGGTGGCACTATGACCAAGTTTAACCAAGTAGTATGCCGTGGTTAGACCGGCTGGACCTGAACCTACGATAGCCACCCGCTTGCCGGTTGAGGGAGCAAATTTAGACCTCTGCTTCCATAACCCAGTATCATGCTCAGCAGCAAAGCGCTTGAGTACCCTTATATCTATTGCCTCATTGAGTTCGCCATGCCGGCACTTCTCCTCACAAAAATGTAAGCAGATATGACCAAGCGTTGCTGGAAATGGAACCTTTTCTCGGATTACAGCCACCGCTTCAGCAAACTTTCCTCCCTTTATCAAACGGATATAGCGAGGGACATCAATACCAGCAGGACAGGCACTCTGGCACGGAATTAGTTTAGCCTCACGCTCAGCGAACTTGATATCCCTATCCGTCAGGGCACCAGTAGGGCAGACCTCAACACACGCCCCACAGAACTTGCACCCTGATTCCTTTAGGGTAGGCGCCTTAGTCCCAACTATAACTCTACCATTTTGAAAGACCAGACCGAGAGCATTAACCCCACGCACCTCTTGGCAAACCCTGACACAGCGAAGACAACCGATGCACATATTGTAGTCGCGGTCAAATAAAGGGTCTTCCCTTCTAACAGGTATTCCTTTATAAACATAAGGAAGGGACTTCTCTTCCAACCCAATATAATCAAATACCTTCTGTAGTTCACAATGTCCATTCTTAGGACAAACAATACAGCGCTCGGTTACCGCTACGTTACGCAAACATATATCAAACATTGAGCATCGCTCTTTACGTTCACAGGTAAGACATACATTAGGGTGCTCGGCTAAAATAAGCTTCAAATTATCTCTTCGTTTTTCCTGAACTTGTGGCGTATTAGTACGAACTACCATTCCCTCAGTAACCTCAGTAGTGCAAGCGGTAGGCAAACCATCAATACCCTCAATCTCTACAACACATAGCTGGCAACCCTCAAACTCCTTTACTGAATTATCATTTTTAATTAGCTCATTACCACGATAGA
>Ga0315545_1003630_pt1 | contig 13106 bp, 12 predicted proteins | sample SalMarSW160210MG_FD_203096 | JGI IMG/M metagenome (GOLD analysis project Ga0315545, IMG submission 203096) | Salt marsh sediment microbial communities from the Plum Island Ecosystem LTER, Massachusetts, United States - Salt Marsh Sediment SW1602-10 ... | reverse complement strand
GTTTATTATGGAGGATTAAGAGGACCATTAAAAATTTGGGAAGTTGAATATCCTGCAAGAACTAAAACACATGAAGAATTTTTAGAAAAAACATATAATTGGGAAGGCGAATTGGACAGGTTGTTTGGGTGACTGTATTGAAAACCATATATCTTTAAAAATGTGTTTTGTTAGATTTATTTATGGTGGAGAAAAATAAAAGAGAGGTATTACTTCAAGATCCTGAAGTTTTTGTAAAAAGTTCCAGAATTGATTTAATTCCTAAAATCTGGTATGTAAAGAATAAAAAAGAGAAGATAAATGCAGAATTTTTTATTAGAATGTATCTAGAACATATAAAGGCATTTAATCATTTTAATGAAAACCACAAAAGAACCAAAGAAGATTTTATAAAAGATTTTGATAAATTGATTGAATCTATAAAAAAGAATGGATTCAAGAAAGAAAAAGCAATACCTTCGACAAAAGATTTTGTGGCAATTGATGGAGCTCACAGAATAGCTTCCTCTTTGGTTCTTGAAAATAAAATTTATGCAAAAAAAAATCCAAAAGGATATGGGCCCAATTATAATTACAATTATTTTAAAAAAAGAGGGTTGCCAGAACACATATTAGAGGAAATAATTTTCAGATATTTTAACCTTAAGAAAAAAAATATATATGTCTGTATTTTCTGGGGAAGTGCATTAAATAAATTAAACGAAAAGGAGATAAATAAAGAATTAGAAAAAGAGAATATTGAAGTAATTTATTCTAAAAAAGCTAATCTTACCGAAAAAGGTAAACGGAACTTAGTGATCCTTTGCTATGAAAACGAGCCATGGATGGACAAAAAAAATAATTTTTCCGGAGCCTTAAGGAAAGTCTCTCCTTGTTTTAAAAAATCAAATAAAATATTGTTCTATTTATTAGAAACAAAGAATAAAAATAATGTGATAAACTTCAAAAGAGAGATTAGGGAAAAAATTGGGATTGGAAACCACTCCTTACATACTTCTAACACTTATGAAGAAACGAGAAATTTGTGCAATATATTTCTAAATAAAAATTCTCTTTTTTATATAAATTACGGAGAAAAAATGGATTTGCCAGAAATTTTAGATAAAAAAGATTTAAAAAAAAGAATGAATTTTGCAGTTACTTCAAGTTACATATTAGAAAAGTTTGGCATAAGAAAAGCTGGAGATATTGATTTTATTGGAGACCTGAAAGATATAAAAGAGATAGATGTAGACAACCATTATTTTAATCCGGATGAGATAAAAGAACTAATTTACAACCCAGAAAATTTTTTTAGATTTAAAGGAATTAAATTTCTAACATTGGAAAATGTTTTAAAATTTAAGAAAAAAAGAGGAAGCAACAAAGATAAAAGAGACGTTTTACTAATAGAAAAATTCTTAAATGAAAAGAAAAAATTTGATTATAAAGAAAAAATTTTAATAATAAAGATGAAAGGCGTTTCTCTAATACTAAAATTAATAAAAAAGATCCCACAAAACACAAGAGAGAATTTGAAAAAAAACAAGCCAATAATGACCCTTTACAGAAAATTATTTGCCTAAAAGATTTTAATAAAATGAATTCCCCAATAAAATACTTACGGAAAAAAAGAAAACTATACAATTTTCTTAGAGAAATTTATGGAAAAACTATAGGATTGTACTGGTTAAAAAAATTATATGTAAAAGAGTTTGGTTTTTGGAATGGGAAAAAAAGGATAAAACTTATTAAAGATAAGGAAGCAGACAAAATTATTTCAAATAAAATAAAATCCAGATATCCATTTATGCTTGCAAGATATGGAAGCACAGAATTTAGAAATTTGACAAAAGAAGAAGATTTTGATTTATTATGTTTTTATTCAGGGTTTTTTCCAAAAGATGTTAAATTGTTAAAAGAATTCAGAAAACTTTATTTTGAAAGTTCAAAAAAAATAGATTATCTTTGTGTCTGGAATTATAAGAATCATTTTATGAAAAAGATAAGATTTATTAAAAATTTTCCAAATATAAAAAACATCTTTAGTTTAAAAGCAACAGGGCATAAAAATAAATGGATAAAAGAATTAAAGAATAAGAAAGTATTGGTTATCCATCCCTTTAAGGCAACAATAGAACATCAAATGAAAAAAAGAAAAAAATTGGGAATATTGCCGAAATTCAAGAAATTAGAAATTATGAAAGCTGTTCAAACACTTGCCGGAAATCCTGATTCAAGATTTGAAACATGGTTTAATGCTCTTGATTGGATGAAAAAAGAAATTGATAAAAAAGATTTTGAAATTGCTTTAATTGGTTGCGGTGCTTATGGATTGCCTCTTGCTGCTCATGTAAAATCAAAAGGGAAACAGGCATTGCACTTGGCAGGAGGCACTCAATTATTGTTTGGAATTAAAGGGAAAAGGTGGGAAGATTCCAAAGACATTCAATTTAATAAATATTGGATTAATCCTTTAGAAGAAGACAAAATGCAAAATTATAAAAAAATAGAAGGAGGGTGTTATTGGTAAAATGAAAATTAAACTACTAGAATTATACCTCAAAATATTTGGAAGAACCAACTTTAGAAAATTTAACAAATTCCTCTTAGTTTTGGGTCTGAAAGGATTAGGAATAACAAATTATCAAAATAGTGTAATTAGTGGAGAAGATTATACTTTAACGGAAATAAGAAAAATATTGAAGAATGAAAAAGAACCCCTTATTTTTGATGTCGGAGCAAATATTGGAGAATATTCATATTTATTGAGAAAAATTTTAGGGAGTAAAGCAAAAATATATTCTTTTGAGCCAGTTAGAAAAACTTTTGAGGAAATAAAAAGAAAATCCAAAGAAATAAAAAATATACCTTATAATTTTGGATTTTCAGACAAGAAAAAAGAAGTCCAAATATATTATTCCAAAAAAGAATCAAAATCTCCTCATGCATCTATTTATGAAGATGTTATCAATAAGATTCATATAAAAGAATCTGTGGGAAAAAAGATAAAGTTAGAAAAATTAGATGACTTTTGTAAGAAAAATTCAATAAATAAAATTGATTTTCTTAAAATAGATGTGGAAGGTCATGAACTTGCAGTTCTAAATAGAAGCAAAAATATGATTAAAAATGGAAAAATCAAAATTATTCAATTTGAGTTTAATGAAATGAATTTAATTTCAAAAACAAATATGTTAGATTTTTTAGAACTTTTAAAAGATTATAATCTCCATAGGATTTTAACCAATAGCTTTATTCCAATTAAACCACAAGATATTGAAAACAGAATATTTTTATTTCAAAATATTCTGGCAATCAAAAAATGAAACCCAAAAAATTCACCCTAACAACACCTGTACTCTTCCTAGTCTTTAACAGATTGGATACAACAAAAAGAGTTTTTGAAGAAATAAAAAAAGCAAAACCTTCAAAATTATTTGTTGCTTCAGATGGTCCGAGAAATCTCCAAGAAAAGAAAAAAACTGACGCTGTGAGAGATTACATTAAAAAAAATATAAATTGGAAATGCAAAGTTAAAACAATTTTTAGAGATAAAAACTTGGGATGCAAATATGCTGTTTCCTCTGGAATAACATGGTTTTTTGAAAATGTTAAACAGGGAATAATTTTAGAAGATGATTGTTTGCCAAACCAAAGTTTTTTTAGATATTGTCAGGAAATGCTTGAAAAATACAAATACAATGAAAGAGTTATGCATGTTTCAGGAACTAATGTAGAGGAGATATCAAAAATAAAAGAAAGTTACTTTTTTTCAAATACATATAATGTATGGGGGTGGGCAACTTGGAAAAGGGCATGGGAAAAATATGATGTGGAAATGAAAAAATGGTCAAAGTATAGATTTAAGATTTTTAAATTTATGAAAGATTATTCATTATTTGATAAAATTAGGTCCTGGGGATTATATGAATTAACCTATAAAAATAAGATAAATACGTGGGACTATCAGTGGGATTTTTTATGTAAAATAAGTGGGGGTCTTTCAATAATACCTCAAAAAAATTTAATTACCAATTTAGGATTTGAAGAAGGTACCCATACAACAAATTTCAAAAAAAGCGAAAAGACATTGAGAAGATTTAGACTCACATTCCCCCTAAATTTCTCAGAAATAAAATTATTAAAGAACTACCAAAAAAATTATTTTAAATTCTTTAGATAATAAATCTCAAGCATAGATTTAAAATATTTATGATAATTTTTTTACACACAATATTGAAAATGCCTTCTTTGGATGATTTCTTGTATATAATTGGGTAATATCTGAAATCAATCTCCATAAAAATTCAGGGCGATATTTTAATTTTGCAAAATCTCCCCTCAATTTTTTCCACCCACTAATTCCTTTAATAAAATAACCTTTAGCTTGCATTTCATCAACATACCAACCAGATTTATGCTCTTGCCAAGGATTACCTTTTATTTTTTCCTGGGGAAGAAAACCATTAGGAGTGAAGACAATTACTTTCTTCTTTGCAATTACTTCCATCTTTTTTAAAAATTCATTTCCTTCCTTCTTTGTAAAATGCTCTATAACATCTGAGGCTAAAACGCAATCAAATGAACCCTCACCAAATTTTTTGCCAATATCTTTTAAATCCCTCTCAAAATATTTGTTATGGATATTCTGTTTCTTGCTCTCTTGAATACTCAATCTAAATTTATCAATACCCACACAATAAGGCTTATTCTTAAGATACTTTACAGGAGAATTGTCTCCGCAACCTAAATCCAATAGTGAATCACAATCAAAAAGTTCTCTTTCCAATTCCTTAACATAATTGGGAAAAATAGTTAAATAAAATTTCTTTAACTTATTCTCAGAATCCAATTTTGGATTTTCAATCAAGTAATTATGATAGAGATTCCTGTTTCTAATTGTATATCTCTTTAATTCGACTAACTGTTGGATATAATCTTTCTCACAAAAAAAGTCCGCTTTTAAATTTCTCTTATCAGAAATTTTATCATAATTTTTATTTATTGGAATTTTTTTATTGAATACTTCTGAGATTTTAACCAACAATTCATATTTATTTGTAGAGTGTCTTGTCCGATAATCCACAATCTTATTTAATTTAGGATTTTCAATACATTCTTCAATGAATTTGGATAATTGTAGAGTTGTTACCCCATCCCAAAAAACCTTTGTATAACCCTCTACTTCCCCTTTTTGTTTCATAAACCAGTGAAAGAGTCCAAACCCTTCTTTTAATTCTGGTCCGATAATACTTGTTCTTATTGTAAGAGATTGCTTGTCATTTATCTCACCTTTTCTTTTAGACCTCCCATAAACATTTTTATCCAAATAACAATCAGTACTTATGTGTATAAGCCGGAAATGGTTTTTAGCTGAAATTTTTAATAATGTATGAGGAAATTTGGAATTAATAACTTTAGCTTTTTTTTTCATACCCTTTTTGTTAGCATACTTATTAATCAATCCCACACAATTAATAACCGCATTCGGAGAACAATCTTTAATTTTTTTCTCTATCTTTTCTTCAGACCATTCCGCGTTCAAATCCCCTCTTTCAAAAGGAATCACCTTATATTTTCCCAATGAATTAAGATAATTGAAAACCATATGACCAAGCATTCCTTTAGACCCTAAAACTAAAATCTTTTTTCTATTCATTAAAAATCCCATTTCTTTGCCAACCTTCAAACTTAAAAATATTTTTTAATTCTTCTGGAGAAAGTTCTTTATTGAAATACTTGCTTTTATCCCCAGAAGCAAGAAACCCTCCTTTTTTCAACATGTCTTCAATTTCGTCCCTGTTCATAATATAAGTGCTTTTAGAACTAAATTCTTGTATTGAAATCGGTTTTTGATTTGCATATTTCTCAGAAACTTTTGGAAGATCCAGCATAGGCAAAATAACATAATAATCTCCCTTTTCAATAGCTCTAGGAGATTCATATCTTGAAACCAATAATTCATGAATTTTCTCTCCAGGTCTTATTCCGATTTTTGTTATTTTAGTTTCTTGATTCCCCAAAGATTTTATCATAACTTCTGCTAATTCTATTATTTTAACAGAAGGCATTTTCATAACAAAAATCTCCCCTCCCACAGAATCTTCAGAAGCTCTAAAAATTAATCTAATCGCATCTGAGAGGGTCAAAAAATATCTTGTCATTTTTTCATCTGTGAGGGTAATTTCATTATTGGTTAAAATTTGATCTTTAAATAAAGGAACCACACTCCCATTAGTACCCAAAACATTTCCTGCTCTTATACAAACAAAAGACGTATTCTCAGATTTCAAATTTGAAGCAATTATTAGTTTTTCTCCAACTGACTTACAGACCCCATATAAATTGAGAGGGTCTACTGCTTTATCAGTAGAAATATCTATTACTTTTTTAACATTATTCTCTATTGAAGTTTCGATAACATTTTGAACACCATATATATTTGTTAATACAGATTCCCAAGCATTTTCCTCGCAAACGGGAACATGTTTTAACGCTGCAAGATGAAAGACATAATCTACATTTTTCATTGCCATATTCAATCTGTTTTTATCTCTGACATCGCCTATGATAAACTTTAATCGTTTTTCTTGATGAAACTTTATCCTCATCTCTACTTGTTTGTGCTCTCCCCGACTATAAATCCTTATCTCTTTTGGATTATAATTTTTAATCAATTGTGCGGTTAACTCATTCCCCCAAGAACCAGTTCCCCCGGTTATTAAAATAATTTTATTGTCGAACATAAGAATACAAACAATATAGTACTTTATTAATTTTATTATTGAAGATTATATCTTTTCTATCTTTGGATTAAAAAAGAATCCTTTGAAAAACCAAAAAAACAAAATTGGAAAATAAAAGACATTCTTAGAAAATAGAGTTTCAAAAAGAATATTTTTTTGTATGCTCACAAAATGAATTACACCTTCTACCAAATTTTCACGAAAGAGTTTTTTAGAAAAATATACTCCATTTCTTAATGCATATCTCTGCCTATTAATTATTTTTTTATTTCTTGGAGTGAACTTCTCTCTCTCAAAAAAATAATCTTTATGTAAAATATGGCTTTTTCCCACAATAAATCCTTTGGAAACCCTTCCAATCCGATAGGTAAATTCTGTGTCATCTTCATAAAGAAACATCTCCTTTATCGGAAGCCCTACTTCCTTAAGAACATTTAAATTTACTAAAGTCCCTGTATATACAGACCAATTTAATTCTATCAATGAATAATCCAAATATTTTAAATAATTTTTACTTTTATTTTTTATTCTAATTGGAACAAGACCTTCGTCAAGTAATTTATGTTTTGAAGATAAATACCCTATTTTTTCGCCGTAAGATTCCAAAATATTTTTTGCTTTTTTTAATTCTTTTAGTGAATTTTTAAGTGCTTCACAGTCATCATCTATTAACCAAACCCAATTAAGATTGAGATTTATAGCTTCTTTAATTCCCTTATTATACCCTCCTGCAGACCCTACATTTTTTTTAAGGGAAATTATTTTTAGAGAATTTTCTCTTACTTCTTTTTTATATTTTGATTGTAAAAAAGAGGTCGTGCCATCATTTGACATGTTATCTATTACAATAATCTTTTCTATTTTTTGTTTCCTTATGGAATCTATACAATCTTTTATCATCTTTTTCCGATTCCTTGTCAAAATTATTGCTCCAAATAATTCGCCCATTTAAAGAGAAAGGAAATTTAATTTAAAAAATTATGGAAACGTTATGTTAAGTTCTTAACTTCCCCAAAAGATTGTTTGAATGATTTTAATTCAAATAGTTTTGAAAAGCTTAAAATTCTTAAATTTTAGATTTTGTTATTTTAAAATGTAAACAATATTACATTAAATGGTTTTACTTTATAGAAAAGAAAGATTTATAAGAATAAAAAATCCATAAAATTTATGGAAGCTAGAAAATTGATACTCTCACCTCATGCCGATGATGAAGTCCTTGGTTGTGGGGGAATTTTAGATAATAAAACTCATGTTTTTTATTGCGGAATAAATGAAGATGGTGTAGCTAATAAAGACAAACATCGCATCTCTATGGAAAAAAGAAAAAACGAAATAGAATCTGTTGCTAAATTTTTTGGATTTTCATATTCAATAAATAAAAAGAACTTAGTAAATCATTACACAGTAAATCCTCTAATAAACCAAATCGAGAAAATAATAAACGAAATAAAACCTGAAAGAATCTATATTCCATTTCCCAGTTATAACCAAGATCATAAAATTGTTTATGATGCTTCAAGAATCGCGTTGCGCCCGCATGATAAAAATTGGTTTGTAAAAAAAGTATTGACTTATGAACAACCCCACTCTGTTATCTGGAATAACTTGGATTTTTCAGTCCAGTATTTTGTCCCAATAAACATCGAGAAAAAAATTGAAGGTTATTTGTTGCACAAATCCCAAGTTAGAAAATTCAGATCTCCTGAAATAATTGAAGCCCTAGCAAAATTAAGAGGAGCTAGCATAGGCATCAAATACGCCGAGGCATATAAAATTGAAAGGTGGGTGGAATAAAATGGATTTTGCATACTTTGGATACCGCAAGTGGGTGGAAGATATACTAAAAAATTTAAAGCCAAAAAATCACAAAATAGATAGTTACACTATAAAAGAAACAGAATATAAAGAAATTTCCGAAAACATAGTGAATCCCAAAAAACTCAAAGAAGTTAATCTAAAAAAATATGATGCGTGTTTTTTCTATGGATGGTCTTGGTTAGTCCCTGAAGAAATTTTCAAAAATCACGATTGTATTTGCTTGCATCCCTCACCCCTCCCAAAATATCGGGGAGGCAGTCCATTACAACACCAAATTATTGCTGGAGAAAAAGATAGTGCTGTAACACTCTTTAAAATCTCTTCTGGTTTGGATAGCGGACCAATTTATTATCAAGAAAAATTCTCTTTAGAAGGTCCTTTATCTTTGGTTTTCGACAGAATTGTTGATGTTGGAAGTAAACTAACATTGCAACTAATAGAAGATTACTCAAATAACAAAATAAAATTAGTAGAACAAAACGAACTTGAGGCTACCACCTATAAACGCAGAAAACCTCATGAAAGTGAATTAACTCCTCAAATGCTAAAAAATATGACTTCTATAGAAATATTTAATTTTATTCGTGCATTAGATGATCCTTATCCAAATGCCTATATTCAGAGTAAAGAGGGGAATAAAATCTTTCTAAAATCTTGTTCGCTAGAGAAAATCCATTAAGAATATAATTCAAAATAAATCACCCTGATAAAATCCCTTTTAATTTTTTTTCTGATTTTTTAAATTCAAACTTGTTTTTAAATTCATTTCTTATTTTAGCATGATTAATTTTTTCATTAAATCTTTTTTCAATTTCATTTTCCAATTCTTTCCAATCATTTTTTTTTGAAACAAAACCTAAAAACTCTTTTGAAATAATTTCCGGGATAGATGCATTATTATATGAAAAAACAGGGATTCCATACATAAAAGATTCAATTATTACCAAACCGAAGGTCTCTTCAGGATACTTTGTTGGGAAAAGTAAAAAATCTGTTTTTCCCAGAATTTTCTTTTTTTCATTGCCGTATCTTGGTCCCAAATATTTGCATCTTTTTTCCAAATGAAGCTCTTTTAATTTTCTTTCAAATTTCTTTCTAAATTCTTCATCCTGGAAGTTGCCCACAAAATTGCATTCAAAATTGAAGCTTTTTTTATTTAATTCGTTGCAAATTTTCAAAACATCCAATGGACCTTTTGATTCAATCATATTAGACAAAAATAGTAGATTAATCTTCTCTTTCTTCTTTCTTTTTAAGATTATTTCTTTAAACTCTTTGTCTGTTAATTCATTTTTAATTCCGTTAGGCAAGATCCAAACCTGTTCAAACCCCAAAACATTTTTTACATCTTCAAAAAGTATTTTTGATAAGAGAATTATCTTTGTATTTTTGAATATCTTTTTGTAATAATTTCTAATTAAAAAATTCTTAGTTGAGTATTTTGCACCTTTTGCATGGAAATGGATAAAAATTTTTTTCCCTTTCCTTTTACAAATCTTTACAAAAAGACTATCTTTCAAAAACGCCAGACCCCTTGGAGCCATTTCAACATAAACAATGTCAGGATTAAAAATTCTTAATTTATTTTTTAATTCACTTATAGTTTTCAAATAACCTTTAAATTTTTGCAAATTAAATTTCCCAATTTCTTTAAGAGAATTGTATTTATTTAATTTAATCTTTTCGATTTCAAAATTCTTGTCTTTTTTTAATGCTTCGAAATATAATTCATTCATTTTTGCGGCACCATGCATTGGAGGAGCAAATCTTCCCAAAAACAAAATCTTCTTTTTCATTTTAAAATTCATAACCAAAAACCTCTAAATCTTTCTTATATCTTTTTTCTACGATCTTTCTTGCTTCTTCGTCATAATACTGCCTATAATCATTTTTTCTCTTGGATTTATTTTTGTGTGGCAAAGATTTTGGATTTTTGATTCCTATTTTTTTGCATACAAATTTGTAATCTTTTTCAAGATTCTCAAACTTCCCAATAAAATCTACAAGCAAATTTCCCTTCTCGTCTGTAAGAGAATAATACTGGGATCTTATATGTTGGTCTGCTCTTAAATCCGGTATAGAAAAAACTTTTTTTACAAATTCCTTAAAAGGCATATTAACATAAAAATTATTCTTCAGTATTATATCTTCATTTTTCCTCCCATTAAAAATTTTGTCATTATAACAACTTACAAGCCGATCATAAGGGTTTCTTACAAATGCAAATTTAAAGTAATCTTTGTATAATCCAAAATAATTTTTCTTAAAAGGTTTTTTTCCAAGATAATCTTCAAAAGCAGATTTTAAACTATTAGTGGCAACTTTTTCAATAAGAAAATAAATTGCCTTTTTATTTCTTAGAATTCTCGCTTTATGATATCTCCTTTTTTCATGTAAAAGTTTTATTAAAAAATTTTCAAGTTTTATCAAAAGTTTAAACAAAACATTTTTATTTTTCCTTTTTTCAACCTCTCCCATAACTCTTTCTAAATTCTTAATTTTTGCAGGGTTTGTCATTTTAATTCCACATTCTTTAGGTATTTAATTGCAATAAAACTTCTCCATGCTTTCTTTTTTGTGGTATTGAAATCTGTTAAAAGACGATAAAGCCATTCTATTCCAAAAATTCTGAAAAATCCCGGAGATTCTTTTTTTCTTGATAAAAGAAAATCCATTCCAGCTCCAATATTAAAATAAAAACCTCTATATTTTTCATAAAGGAAATTTGAAAGAATGTCCTGTTTTGGACCTCCAAGGCAAACCCATATAAAATCAGGTTTGAATTTTTTTATGATTTTTAAGATTTTTTTCCTTTCAGGATTCTGAAATTCAATTCCTCTTATAAAAGGCGGATTGTAAAAACCTATTTTTTTTGTGTTTATTCCTGTTTTTTTAGAGAGAACCTTTGCATCATAATCATCAAGACCAATAAAGAAATGTTTTTTTTCTTTTATTGAAGAGTTTGAAATCAAAAATCTTTTTGTGAAACCCGGACCTCTTTGCTGATATGTTCTGAGTTTTAATGATAAAATTCTTCCGTCGGGAAACAAAACATTGCTCTCCTTAGAGATTATTTCTCTGTATTTCTCATTATTAAAAAACCAAAAAACACTATTCATATTAAAGAAAGTCATTATCTTAGGTTTATTCAATAATATAATTTCTTCTGGAGTGTTGGAAGTCAAATAAACTGTTAGGTTATTCATTGCTTTCAAAAATAAAAGACATTTTTAAGTATTATTATGTTTGAGATATCTTTTTCTTTCAAATACCAAACCTCCAAAATAAAAAAACTTGCTTATTATTGTGGCTATTGCTGCACCATAAACTGCTGCAATTGGGCTATATTTCAAAAGAGAAGTTATTAAAACATAATTTAAAATTATATTTAGGACAGTAGACATGACAAGAAGTTTAGCTAATTTCCAATGTTTGTTTTGAGAAAGATAATATGATTGATATAAAGAAACAGCAGGAATTATAATCAAAAGTACAGAAAAAACCCTCAAGATATTGGCTGATAAAAGATATTCTTTTCCATAAATCACTAATATTGCTATAGAAGAGACTGAAAAAGTTATTAAAAAAATTGCTAAAGATAAAATTAAGGTTGTATTCAAAGATTTTTTAAATCCTTTTTCAAGATTTCTTCCTTTAAGTTTGCTGAAGATTGGAAGAAGTGCTATAGCAGAAAAACTAATTAAAGGAATCAAAGCACCAATAAGACTAAATGCTGAAGTATAATATCCAATAAATTCTCCTTCAACAAATTTTCCCAGCATAACTCTGTCAATGTTTCCAAAAAAAGTTCCAGAAAGTGCTAAAACTGCTGTTGCGAGAAGAAAATTATTCAAAAGATTTTTCTCTTTTTTGTTAATAACATTATTTTTCTTTAAAGATTTAAATTTGTTTGAATATATCTTTTTTACATCAAAAAACAAGAAAATAGATGCCAATAAAAGTGAAAAAGAAAGCAATAAAATTATTATAGCCAAATTTGATTCACTAGACAGAGAATGTTTTAATGCAAAGAAAACCCCAAGAGGAACTAAAACAATTCGTGAAACCTGGAAAATAATCTCCCTTTTGAAAACAGATTTAAAATAATTAGCTGCTCGAAGCATGGATTGTAAAAACTCTGTTATTTGAAGAAGAGTTATATACAACATTCCGCTAATTAATGCAAGAAAAATTGGCTTTTCATAAAAAGTTTTGGCAAGATATCCTGAAAAAATCAGCAACAAAACAGAAGAAAAAAGTATTAAAAAAATCTTTATTTTCCCAAGATAAATAAGATAACTTTTTATTTTACTTTTATTCTCAAATTCACTAGAAATAAACCTGATAAGAACATTTCCAATTCCCAAGCCTGCAATTGCAGAAAAAATTAGAATTGTTGACAAAGCTAAACTATAAAGGCCGAATAATTCAGGCAAAAGCAATCTTGCAATTATTATGGTGAATAATAAAGAGCCAATCTTAGCTACAATATTTGTTGTTAATTGATAAGAAGAATTTTTTATTGCCTGTCCTGTATTTCCGGAAAAATCCCTTTTT
>Ga0315545_1003629_pt1 | contig 13106 bp, 12 predicted proteins | sample SalMarSW160210MG_FD_203096 | JGI IMG/M metagenome (GOLD analysis project Ga0315545, IMG submission 203096) | Salt marsh sediment microbial communities from the Plum Island Ecosystem LTER, Massachusetts, United States - Salt Marsh Sediment SW1602-10 ... | reverse complement strand
AATTGCCTTGCTTGCCGAATATGATGCTTTGCCCAAAATAGGGCATGGCTGCGGACACAATATCATAGGTGTTTCAGCAACCGGGGCTGCTGTGGCTAGTAAGTCTGTGATTGACAAATTAGGAGGCAGCATTGTAGTTATGGGTACTCCTGGAGAGGAAAGCTTTGGCGGCAAGATAGACATGGTCAAAGCTGGGGCTTTTAAGGAAATAGATGTGGCTATGTTAGTACATCCTGAGGTAAGGAACATGCCAACCGAAGAGGCGCTTGCTTGCAGTTCCTTGGAAGTGGAGTTCTTTGGTCGGCCGGCTCACGCTGCTAGCCAACCTCATAAAGGCATAAATGCCCTTGACGCTATGATTTTGGCTTTCACCTCAATAAACTCGCTGCGCCAACACATAAGGGGGGATGCCCGCATTCATGGCATAATCACTGACGGAGGTGAAGCGCCTAATATAGTGCCTGCTCACAGCGCTGCTGTGTTTTTGGTACGTGCTCTAGACAATGACTACCTTGCTGAGTTGAAGGATAAGGTTTTGAACTGTTTTGCAGGAGCATCTATAGCTAGCGGGGCGAGATTGGAATACAGGTGGAGAGACAGGACTTATGCTCCACTGACAAGCAATATGACTCTAGCCGAGCTATTTAAGCAGAATCTAGAATCGCTGGGACGCCAGGTAGAAACTTGCGATCCGCGCCTTGGCTTGGGCAGCACTGATATGGGAAATGTCAGTCAAGTAGTGCCCAGCATACATCCCACAATAGCTATTGCCCCTCGTGAGGTATTAATACATACGCCGGAGTTTGCCGCCGCCACCGTCTCTGAAGCAGGGCACAGTGGCTTACTGGATGCAGCCAAGGCACTGGCAATGACTGTGGCTGATATCCTGCAGCCAGGAACGACTGATAAAATTAGGCAAGACTTCCACCGTGGCTAGGGTGGGCGTTGCCAATCCAGAAACAGGAAACGATGATATAATTGGTGTGAATCTCGTCCCCTATATTGAGAATGCTCAAATCTCTGGAGGGCAAGATTTCGGCAAGGCGGACGGACGCTGTGAATTCTGAGGACATAGCTACAAGTTGAAGCTTCAAGCTGTGGACAAAAATTACCAAGTAGTTATAATCGGTGGTGGACCAGCGGGCCTCACAGCCGGGCTCTATTGCGCCCGCTCGAGGTTTAACCCTTTGCTTATCGAGAAAGGCATCATTGGCGGGCAAATAACCAACGCGGAGCGAGTGGACAATTACCCTGGCTTTCCCAAGGGTATCTCAGGTACTGAGTTGGGACAACTTATCCATGAGCAAGCCACTAGCTATGGATCAGAAACGTTACTTGCGGAGGTTACCAAAGTGGTGCCCGGCCAGAAGCATAACCTGGTCAACACCAGTGAAGGCGATTTTATAGCTGAGTCAATAATAATCGCTTCTGGCGCGCAATTTCGCAAACTAGGCACGCCCGGGGAAGATAGGTTTGTCGGCAAGGGGATTTCCTATTGCGCTACCTGTGATGGCCCTTTATTTAGAGGCAAAACAGTGGCTGTTATAGGTGGCGGCGATAGCGCCGTTACCGAGGCTCTCTACCTGAGCAAATTTGCCTCTTCGGTCAACATCATCCACCGTCGCGGCCAGCTTAGAGCCAGCAAGATCTTTGAGGAAAGGGCTATGGCCGAACCAAAGATAGATTTTATTTGGGATACTGTAGTAACCCAAATTGAAGGTGACGGAGTAGTTAGGCAACTCGCGCTAAAAAACACCAAAAATGATAGAATATCAATATTAGAGATAGCAGGTGTTTTTGTGGCTATCGGCTCGAAACCCAACAGCGCTCAGTGGCGGGGATTGCTGCCCCTAGACGAGGAGGGCTACATAATCACCAATGAACTCATGGAAACAAAGACTCCAGGAATATTCGCTGCCGGAGATATCCGCCATAATTCAGCCAGACAGGTCATAACCGCTGCTGGAGATGGCGCTGCTGCTGCCATATCAGCAGCGAGATTTTTGTCATATTGACCAGCACTTGGCACTCCGAGTGCTGGGGAGGAGTTGTATGAAAGTTGTTCTGTTAGAAGACATCGCTGGAAAGGGAAAGGCTGGGGAGATAAGGGAAGTGCCCAAAGGTTACGCCAAGAATTTCCTTTTGCCTCGAGGGTTAGCTCTAATAGCCACACCCAGTGTCATGAAGCAGGTAGAATTAAGGCTGGAGAGGGAAAAACTCGAGGAGAGTGTTGACCGGGAGAAACTAATTGAACTGGCTCAGCAAATTGAGGGAAAGGAAATTCGTTTTAAAGCCCGCATGGGTGGCGGAGAGCGCTTGTTTGGCTCCATCACCGCCGCTGACATCGCTGAAGAACTAGGTCGGGCCATAGGTTTTGTTATTGACAAAAAGAAGATAGACATAGAGAAACCTTTCCGTCAAACCGGTAGCTATGAAGTAGCCGTTAAGTTGGCCAGCGACATTAAGCCGAAGATAACGGTGGTTATCGAGGAAGAAGAAGAGAAAGAGATAGAGCAAAAGCCAGAGAAAAAGCGGGAGAAGAAGAAAAGGAAGGCAAAAGTCGAAGAAGCACCGGAAGTGAAAGAGGAGAAGGAAGACTAGGCATGGCAGAGGAGAAACTACCGCCTCATGATATCGAAGCCGAGGAGGCAGTAATTGGGTCTCTGCTTATTGACCCCGAGGCCATATTAAAGATTGCTGCTTCCCTCAAGCCCGAGGATTTTTTTTCCGAAACAAATCGGGTGATCTACCAGGCTTGTTTCTCTCTTTATCAACGTCCTAATGAAGTCATAAACCAGATTACAGTGGCTCATGAGCTAATGCGCCAGGACAAGCTGGAGCAAATTGGTGGTGCTGCCTTCTTAAGCCATTTAATAAGTAATGTACCCACATCCCTCCACGTTGAATATTATGCTCAAATAGTATCCAATACAGCAGTAATGCGGCGATTAATCGCCGCTGCCGGGCGGATCGAGGCTCTTGGCTACGAAGCCAGCCCAGATGTTGAGGCTAGCCTCAACGACGCTGAAGATATCCTGTTCAAAGTGCGAGCTAGGCAGGGGCTTCGAGGCCTTGTTCCGATTCGCGAGGTTCTCGGTCAATATTTTGACAAAGCTGGGCCATCTACTACGCTTAGGACAGGGGAAATACCTCATATTCTAACTGGTTTTACTGCCTTAGATGATTTTCTAGGAGGATTACAGAGGACTGACTTAATCGTTTTAGCCGCCAAGACTAGTCTGGGTAAGACCAGTTTAGCCCTAAATATCGCTAGGAACACCGCTATCAACCAGAAGGCTTGTATTGCATTGTTTAGTTTGGAGATGTCTCGAGATGCAGTAGTACAGAGGCTTCTAGCCAGCGAATCCGGGGTAGATTCTGGAAAGGTTCGTCTTGGACGCTTTAGTGAGAAGGATGAGATAAAAATCATGGAAGCCAGCGGTGTCTTATCCGAGGCCCCCATCTATGTTGATGATTCACCTAAGCTTCGGGTGGCAGATATCAGGAGCAATGCGCGGCGACTTCACTTCGAACGCGGCATCGACCTGATTATCATCGACTATCTGCAACTGATACAGGCCGATGGCAAAAATGAAACCCGAGTCCAAGAGCTCAGTAACATAACTCGTGCCCTAAAAACCCTGGCCCGGGAACTGAATGTGCCTGTCTTAGCCCTATCGCAACTAAGTCGGGCCATCGAAGGGCGTCCCTCCCATATGCCTCAGCTTTCTGACCTGCGCGAATCTGGCAGCATTGAGCAGGATGCTGACGTGGTCATTTTCATTCACCGGGAAGATCTGAATTACTCTCCTGAAGATTGGAGCAAGGTGCATGATATTGAAACGGAACCTTATCCCCGTGGCATCGCCGATATTATCATAGCCAAACACCGCAACGGTCCTTTAGGACAAAGAAAGCTGCGCTTCCTGGAAAGGGTTGTCAAATTTGATAACGTAGAACCTGAGTTGATTTCTGCCTCTTAGGGTGAAAAAATGCCTGACCGACGATTATCAAGCTCTCAAAGGAAAACAGATTTTATTCCCGTGCCTGAGTCTTTCTTTACCCAGGCACTGCCTAAAGTTCAGGATCTGGCTGAACTTAAAGTAGTGTTATATGTCTTTTATCTTATCCTGCGAAAGCCAGACCATCCTAACTTCATTACTTACAAGGAATTGAAAGCTGAAAGCTGTCGACTGTCAGCCGAGTTAGGCGAGGAGACATTTCGCCAGGCTTTGGACTCGGCTGTAGAGCACGGTGCTCTATTACACTCGACCTTAAATATAAATGGAATGCTCGAGGATGTTTATTCTCTGACCACTGATAGCCGTCAGCCATCGACTATCAACATCTTTGTCCTCTACGAGCAGAATATCGGCATGATAACGCCCATGATTGCTGAAGAACTTAAGGAAGCAGAGAAGATTTATCCACCCCAGTGGATTGAAGAAGCCTTTAAGGAAGCAGTTACGCTGAATAAACGCATTTGGAGATATATCGCCCGCATCCTGGAAAGATGGGCTAGCGAGGGTAAGGACAGTGGAGAGTATAAGAGAGACATTAAAAAGGATGACCCAGACAAATATATCAAGGGCAAATACGGACACCTCGTCAAAAGATAACGTTCCCCTTCCCTCGATAGAAGAAGGCGCGGGTGAAATCTGCCCTGTTTGCAAAGGGGCGGGCTTTGTTCACCCTGCTCTAGATTCAGGGAAAGTTGATTTCAGCCGGGTGGTACCCTGCCGATGCAGTAAAGGGGAACTGAGAAAGAAAAAAACAGAATATCTTGAGAAATACAGCAATTTAGGTTCCCTGTCGCAACTCAACTTCGACAATTTATCTCCCAAAGGAAAGGCGGCGAGTGCCATTTCCCAGGAGCGCTTTGCTCAAATTTACCAGGCTGCCAAAGCCTTTGCTGATAATCCCCAGGGGTGGCTGGTATTTTCAGGTCCCAGCGGCTCCGGCAAAACACACCTGGCTTGTGCTGTCGCCAATCATCGTATCAGCTTAGGGGAGCCTGTATTTTACATCGGTGCTGCTGACCTCCTGGACCACCTCCGCTCCGCTTTCAGCCCCACAAGCGACATCACTTATGACGAGCTGTTTGAGCAAGTAAAGAATGTGCCTCTATTAGTGCTTGATGACCTTACTCCGGGAAGCGCTACTGCCTGGGCTAAAGAGAAGCTAGAGCAACTCCTTCATCATCGCTTCAATGCCAGACTGGCCACGGTAATCACCACCGATGTACCGTTAGAAATAATGGATGAACGTTTACGCGGCCATCTTGCTAATAATGAATTCTGCCAGATATGGACGATTGAACCAGCATCGCCCCTGGAATCCCAAAGTGGCTTAGAGTTAGAGCTGTTACGAAATATGACCTTTGATAATTTTGACCACAAGAGGCTGGACCTTCCCCCAGACAAGCGGGAAAATTTGCGTATAGCTTTCAATCAAGCAGTAGAATTCGCTCGCTCACCGGAAGGCTGGGTGATATTCCATGGTCTCAATGGGTGTGGGAAGACCCACTTGGCGGCAGCTATCGCTAATTACCGGCTGGCGCAAGGAAAGCCGGTCTTATTTGTGGTTGTTCCCGACCTTCTGGACCATTTACGTTCTACATTCAGTCCGGACAGCAAAATATCCTATGACGAATTTTCTGAGAAGCTCAAAGAAACTCCATTGCTGATACTCGATGACTTCGGAGAGCAATCTGCCACGCCCTGGGCTCAGGAGAAGCTATATCAATTGATAAACTACCGTTATAACGCCCGGTTGCCCATGGTGGTCACTACATGTCTCTCTTTAGACGAGATTGAAACACGAATCAGTTCACGAATGGTGGACCCAATGATAAGCTGGGTATTCAACATCACCGCTCCCGATTACCGGGGCAATGTAAAGTCTACACGGCAAGCTAAACGCTATTAGACTGAGCGTGTGATAATTGTCCTCTCCTCTCGACTCGGAGGAAGACAAAGCATGCTTGCTTCCTCAATCAGCTTCCATCTTGGAGAAGAAGTAGGAACCTAATGTTGCTAAAGCTAAACACAATATAAGAAGAACCGTGAAATCGAGCCAGAGCGGGAAGGCGGAAATGCCGATAAGAGTACCCCTCAACCCATCCACGCCATAGGTCAATGGTGCTCGTCTTGCCAGCCCCGTTAGCGCCTAGAAAGCCGAAAATTTCCCCCTCTTCGACTTCAAATGACGTATGGTCCACGGCCAAAAGATGACCAAACCTCTTGGTTAGGTTGTCAACTCCTATGGTCTTCATTGTCCGTCTCTACTTCCACGAACAAGCTCTTGACCGAGGCGAAATGCATCCTCGAGAGCCGCAGGATGCTCCTCAATTTCGCCTTTGTTATCAATTCCCTTGACTAATAAATCACCAGAATATTTCACACCTATGGCATCAAAAAAGTACTTCACGGTGAGCACAGCGCCATCAAAGAGCTTTGTACCTCGAGTAGCACCTACCGAAATGAACACTCCCCTTCGCTCTCGTTCATCTTCCTTGCCCATGCCCAGCACATGTCTTCTTACCCAAAGTGCCTGGCATCTGTCTATTATGGCCTTCGCCTGGCTGGTAACACCGTAGAAGAACATCGGCGAAGCAAAAATGGTGTGGTCTGCTTCCAGAAGCTTCTTATAGAGCGATTGCATATCATCCTTAATGGCACAGTTGCCATCCTTGCGACAGGCGTATATTTCCAGGCATGGTGAGATTGTGAGGTTTGAGACCAGTACTTTTTCGACCTCAGCTCCGGCCTCCCTGGCACCTTCCAGCGCCCTATCAAGAAGGATTTCGGTATTGCTTTGCCTTCTCGGGCTGCCCATAATCCCCAATACTGTCATGTTAGTCTCCTCTTCATACACCATACTTATCTCTCAATATCTGTGACAGCTCAGGCAAGAAGGCAAACGCCTTTTCCACAATCCTTTCCTCAGAGCTGGAGACCTGGCATTCACCTTCGTTCTTATCGGCGGTACTGCTCTGCCCTACGTCGCTCAGGCAACATCTAGCCGGTGCCACTAACGCTTGCATCGCAATTTGGCTCAAGGATAAATCTGTATTCTGGGAGACCACCTCCCAATAGCTTGAAAGAGTCGCCGCCAACGTTTCCGGTGTCTGCGTCGCCAGGACTGTGGATTCAGTAGAGACAATGCCCCACGAGATAATCCCGCCTCTCTTGATAAATTCAGCCACGCTACCAGCATACTCCTTGGGCATAAACCCAATTTGATAGGCATCAAAGGACAGAATTTCCACCCCAAGCTCTAATAGATAAGGTAAGTTCACCTCGGCGCAGAGATGCAGCCCTTTGGGACCTTCCAGCCCTTCAACAAAATCATGGTAGTGTTCTTTAGCCTGTTGCTCATTATATCCCGAAAGACCACTAAACACGTAACCCAGCCCCGGCTCATCCAGCCAGACAAAGGCATTGGGATTCCTTTCCTTGAGCGCCCGATACTGGATGTTGGCTTTCTTCTGAACAAAATCAAACAAAACGGTCCTTGCCTCATCGTTATAAATGATTGGCTTAAGGTTCTCATCAAGCACCTTGAAGCCAAAGCTCACGGGACCAGTTACCTGTCCCCTGATGGCCTTATAACCTTGAAGCTCCCTGGACAGAAACTTGTGGAATACTGCCGAATACTGGGCCGTGAGGGCGAAAGTCTCCGGGACATCCATTTTCACGAAATACGCATCGAGTTCTTGTTCAAATCGGGAAGTGTCAAACTTGAGTCGCTCTTTATCAAAGTCAACAGCTATGCCAGGGAAATTCTGCGATGTTTGAACATACATATCTTCATACAGGCTCACTTTCGGAAGCTGAGGCCAGAACGGGATATCCAGGCTCAAGGCAAGCCGCAGCGCCTGCTCAACATTCCTATGAGGCATTATCCCCATGGCGGTAGTGCTGCATCGTGCCTCAAATGCTATCATGAGTTTCTGGCCTCCCTTTCGACAAACAGTCCCTGAATGATAGCACGAAGACAGGACGAATCTTGAATTTTGAGGAATGTGTTGATACCGGTCAGGGTGGGTCGTCACTCCGTCCCTATGACCAGCCCCCAACCACTGGAAAACAGCGATTCTGGCCAGAATCTCGGCAAAGATTATGCCTTAAAGCCAATCGGTATCTTAATATCGAATCGAAACACTTCATACAGAGGAACGCTTTGCCAAGCGATTGCCATCCAAGATGGTCACCGCGTTCAGCGGTCTCAATTACTCGACTGCCAAGTAGTGAACGGACTCTCAGCAAATCTTAGCCGTTTCTCGTGGCTGAGATGTGTATCGCCTATTTCTCTATCCTACGATTTTTTGTCCCCCGAGAGGCTTATGCGAATCTTCCGTGATTTGCCATTGGTACTAGATATATTCGACGCGACTTCTTCAACATAAGCCACAGCAGGAACTTTTTGCAGCACATCAACAACATTTAGGGGCCTACGCAGGAAGACCAGAATTAAAGGCGCATCAATCTGAGGCACAATCATCTCAGTATTGGCAACTTCGGGCAACTGGTCGAGGAAGGACACGACCTCCATGATTTTGCCTATTTCAAACGGAGGCAAGATTTCCACTTCCCATTGCGGCTTGCCCGATTCTGGCTGCTGTTCCATACGAAGCAGTTCCGAGGACTCGAAGCTCTTTTCAGCGTCGTCCGCAGCCCGCCAGATTGGCTCCGGTTGGTGCGAGTCCTCGCCAACTGTCCTCTTGCTCGCTTCCGTAACCATGTTGTCGCCCTGTCCAGCAAATTCCCCCGCCGCGCCATCTTTCTCCTGTGCGATTGCGACAGTTGGAGTGCTCCTCTCTTCTTCAAACTCAGGCGACCTATTATCAAAATCTGCTTGTATCGCCGCTGCCTGTTGCTTAAGGCGTTCCAGTTCTTCCAACAAGTAGCCGGACTGTTGATTTACAAGGTTGCGTAGGTCATTACGGATTCTGTTTTTTTCGTTCTCTAGCAGGATTGCTGCTTCTTTTTCAGCTTTGGTCTTGATTACACTAGCCTCTTCGCTAGCAAGCTTTACAGCTTCAGCTATCTTCTTCTCTGATATCTGTCGAGCTTGCTCTTTAGCTTTATCTACGATGGCAGCACTTTCAGCTTTAGCTTGTTCCGCAGCCTCTGTCTTGATCTGCATAGCCAGCTTATCTGCTTCGACAATGGCCCTTTCCGCAAGCCTGTTAAGAGACGCGATATGGTCCTGGGACTGAGCCAGTTTGTCTCGCTCGTTGATAAGCTCGTTGATTACGGATGTTACCTGAACCTCATCTAGTCCATTCTTGACTCGCTTGAACTCATGCCCGCCCAGCACAACCACATCATCTCTGGCAGTACTACCGATAATATTCATAATATCACCCACCTTTCTCACAGGACTCAATAACGGCAAGAGTACCAATGTAATGCGTCAGTCTTATTTCGTGACATTCCGTCATGTTTCTATTTCTTGATTTCACCCCGAAACACCTTCCAGATTTTCTCTGAGTTTCTTCTCGCTTCTTCCCAGGCCTGCTCGACCGTCTCCCTGCGTATTCTCAATGCCTCATTCAGACTGTCTTGATAAGCCTGCGTAGCACTCAGTTTCGCCTTCTTATACATTCCTTCGGCTTCTTGCTCAGCCTTTTCCAAGGATCGGGTGGCTTTTTCTATGGCTACCGCACACAGGTTAGCAGCGTGCTCTTCAATTTCCTTAAAGGATTCTTCCACCCGGCGCTGGCGTTCCTGATATGCCAGAGCTACCTTTTTCTGAGCTTGCAGATATGCCTCATAGGCGCCTTGGGCCTGGCTCATCAACTCATCAAGAGAATCTCTCTCCTCCTTAGTGAGCTCGGTGGGAAGCTCGACCATTTGTTCCCCATCTTTGCCTACCACCTTCCTGGCTTGTTGACTCTTAATCATGGTAGTCGCCACAATACACCTCCTTGAAGTTGTCTCTCAGTACTATCATTGAATGTCCTTACCCAACAACATCGACGGTGTTCCTAACATTGTTGCCCGCATGATTCTTCTGAATCCTTTTGGTCTCTCCCTCAAGGTTACGTAGTTCATGCTCCGCGAATAGCCTCCACCCTTTCCTGTCTCTATATTCGGCATCCTGTACGATGTTTTGCCTGATCCAGCGAAATAGGGTGCTCTTACCTATGCCAACCATTTGGCAGACTTCTGCAGTCCTATAATAAATTCGACCATCTATTTTTAGAGGCATATGCAACACCCCCTAAGACTGATTGAATATAGTCTATGACTACCTCACATTCCCGTCAATCACCCCTTGGTAATCCCCCTTTAGTAAGGGACTGATGTTGTCTTATGTCTCATTAGCTTGCCCGGAGGCGACCAAGGAGGAAAGGCGTGAACTTCGGTTGATGAATTGCGGTTATCCCTGAAATTCAGAAGGGCTGGATTTTCCCACTCCCGGAATATCCAGCCCTTCTGTTTTACAGATGCATAAACAAGTCTGTCACAGTACCGGAGGCATCTACTTATGCGCCGGGATTGAGGACGCGCCCGACGAAGAGAATGGCACCCGTCTCAATGTCGCGTATCAGGAAGATGAAGGGGCGGTCTAGGGTGATCTCCACAAGAGGTTCAGGTACTGCTGTTAATTCCATAGGTACTGCGGTGGCAGCCGCTGCCTCGGTACCTGCCCCATCCACCGAGACAAAAGCCTTGTGCAGCACTTCTGCTATGAACAGCTCAGGCTTACCAGTCATTCCGGAAAAATCCGCACCAGTAGAAAAGGCAACCGGCATGCCCATCTCGGCGAGGGTATCCTTCAGGCTGAATTCAGAGTCAAATTCAAACTGTGGCATCGTCAGAGCGACCTCAGTAAGTTGCAGACCGCTTATGATGTCACTGACTTTGTCAGCCTGAAGTCCTTCTTCGAAAGCCTGGAACTGGTCAGCTTCGGGCAGGAGGATAACCATGGAAAGTTCATCGCCATCATATAGCAGTTCAACTGCCTGGTATCCTTCCCCATCGGTATAGCCGAACGACTCAGTCTGCTTCATCATGGGCACCGTTACCTGCCCACCGTCAAGCATGTAGAACGGGCCATTCGCTGTCATGTCCTCATCGAAAGGATATGCCCAAGCAGCATTGAAGTAGATAGCATTGGTTAGCACAAGGCGGGTCAGGGCATCAATGGCGCCCTCCGGAATAAGGTCCTTGATGCGATCTTCCGTCTGGTCACTGACCCAATCATTGATGGTAAGGCGGGACTCTTCCGGCTCCATCATGAAGTCCAGTATTCTCAGCCCGGCACCGTAGTTCTCGGCCAGAACATCGAGGAAGGCGGGAAGGAAACTGTAGTCCTTTTGCCCCCAGATGGCGTTAACAATGTTCAGCCTGAACCCGTCCCCATCCTTACCTTCAGCGCCTTCACCTCTGCTGGCAAGTTCTGCGTCGAGCCAGTTGAACGCCGGGTGCAGCCTCTCCTGTTCAAGAATGAATTGAAGCGCATCGGCCATCTCCTCTGCCGTATCGCCACGGGCCCCGGCATATGTCATCGCCAGCGCCACTGAGATGCTGTGAGGAGAATAAAAGAGATTACCCTCTTCCTGTCTGAGTGCCTGATAAAGGTCGAAAGCGAAGGCACTGTTCCCCTCGATCAGCAGAGCCAGGTCAGCTTCACTGACCTCCGGGGATGTCTCGCGCGGTTTGTCTGACATCAGCAATCCGGCTGCTACCTGCTGGTCACAAGCCATCACTGGCAACAGCAGCAACACCAGGACTAACACAACTATCAATCTCTTCATTTCGTTCACCTCCTATAAATATCTGGATTGTCCATTCTCCGGTTCAGTTCAAATTTGGCCACCTGGAACTTCTTCATCTCCAGATTGACCGTCCGGAGGCGGAGCCGGTTCCTCGCTCCGCGGCTCTTCAGGCGGGTACTCGTAAGGTGTCCAGGCTGAGTATGGCAGCTGCACCTCGTTGATATAATCCAGATTCTCCAGGCTGTTCATCTTTATCTTGGCTTGCGAGATAGTGTAGAGAACATCGCCTATGTAAAGGGACCGCTCTACCGAGAATGGAGAGTAATAATAGTAATAGTCTTGTTCAGGGTCGGCGATGTCCTCAATATGGGTGATTCTACCTTGCAGACTGATACCTCCATCCAGTGATATGTCGAATACGTAGGCTCCCTGCCAGACAGGCTCCCCATAAGCCCACGAGGGAACTCCTTCAGGATAGTCTGACAGATCTACTTCCGCGAGCAGAAGGGGCATCACCATCAGGTTCCTGGACTTATCGAATAGAAATGCTTTGTGGTCCCACAGGACGGGTGAATCGGTGCCCCTGTCCCCTATTTCAAGCTTCGATATCTCCCGTGGGTTGCCGACATCGCTGACATCGAAGAGTGATATCTTCACTCCTTGATACCAGGCAAATTCCCCCGCATCCGTTGTCTCCTTACCTATCCCTATAATGTGGTTCTCGTCGTAGGGGTGAAGGTAGTCTGAGTAGCCAGTTACCTTCAAGTAACCGAGCTCCCTGGGGTTATTGGGGTCACTGAGGTCTATCACGAATAGCGGGTCAACCTGCTTGAAGGTTACGAGATAGCCTCTTTCGCCCATGAACCTGGCTGAATAGATGGTTTCCCCGGGAGCGAGGTCTTCCACTGAGCCCACAAGGTTGAGATCCATATCCAGAATGTATACGTGGTTCCCGGTTGCTTCCCCGTAGGTCGTGGTCGCCACTCTGAAGTAGCCATCATACTCGTCCATGGAGAACTGATTTAGCACCATGCCAGGGACCTCCCCACTGGCCACATACTCGATTGCGTCACCTTCTATATGAAGTCGGTGGATAGAGGTTCTCGGGGAATCCCAGACCTCCCTCCCCAACATGTCGGTCCCCCACACAGGGAAAGTCAGGTAAATATTGTTTGGAGAGACATACAGGGTGCTGCTGGCTCCCAGCAGGATTGTTTCATATGCTGGCTCCTGGTCATCGTTCTGTGTGTTTATGGCTATGATAGTGGTGTACATGTAATAGTAGTCAGAGACATCCGAATAGTAGATATCTTCAGCCGGTATTTCCGTCTCATTGCCGCCACAATGAATCTTCGGAAGGTTCACTTCACCCTCT
>Ga0315545_1003624_pt1 | contig 13118 bp, 15 predicted proteins | sample SalMarSW160210MG_FD_203096 | JGI IMG/M metagenome (GOLD analysis project Ga0315545, IMG submission 203096) | Salt marsh sediment microbial communities from the Plum Island Ecosystem LTER, Massachusetts, United States - Salt Marsh Sediment SW1602-10 ... | reverse complement strand
CTAAATTACGGCCAAGTGTGTTAACTAAGTGCATACTGGCGAGGTACCCCGCGATGCTCTAAAATCTGCCTCAGCTTTTCCGAAAACTTCTCTCACTCAAAACTCTGCCTTCAACGGTCGGCTTCTGTTTCCTTAATCTTCCAATTCATCAGACCAAAATTAATCCCCGTAGTGTGCTGTGCAGCCACTGTGTCGATGGTGTAAAATTATCAAATTTACTCGAATATTTGTGAGTTTTTCCATACAGTTTTTGTATGTTTCTATACGTTTTTTGTCCGTTTCTATACATTTTTCGAACGTTTCTATATAGTTTTCGAACGTTTTCGAATATTTTCCATCATATGCCCGTAAACACGCTCCGTTGACCCCTTTCGCCAGCGAATTCTAACTTCTAACTTCTCAATTTCATATTCACTAAACAGCCCACATTGCCTACTTTAAACAATCCTTCAAGGGAAAAACCAAGCCGAGATTTGCTATAACTGCTTATGGGACAAGCAAAAGCGGGCGAGCGGATTCGAACCGCCGACGTCCAGCTTGGGAAGCTGACGCTCTACCACTGAGCTACGCCCGCAAAAAAGATTCATACCTCATTTTTAATAAATATATACGGTTTTTCTTCCTTTTGTCAAGTTTTATTTCGAATTTTATCAGCAGGTTGTGCAAGAAGTTGTGCAACTTTTTCCTTTATCGGCGTTGATGTCGCTGCTTGTAGATTACGATCATCGACCTTCAGATAATGCGCTCGAGCAACCTTCGGACTATGTCCCAACCACGCTGCAACTATATGCTCCGGGAAAATTTCAACCCAATCCTGCTCACGATTTTTTCGTAAAGTATGACACCACTTACTGTAAGCTTTAATGCCAGCACGTCTGCGAATAACCTGGAAATCCCGCCACAAATTTTTTCTATTCAAACCAGCAATAACAGGTTGTTCTTTGCAACCCTCTTCCAACAAAGACCAGGCCTCCAGAAGCAATGGCAATAGCTCCGGCGAAATAGGAACTAACCGCGATTGTTGAGTTTTCTTGCTCCAAACAATTAAACAACTTTTATCCCATACAACATCCCCCCATAATAATTCCAATGCTTCACTTTGCCTTAGCCCCGCCAATCGACAAAGTGCAAGTAATAGACGCCAACTTCGATTAGGACAATTCTCTAAAAGAGCTTCGAATTCCTGAATAGTGACATAGTACCAATCCTTACGTGTTCTTATTATCCTGCTAAGCTTTGCAAACGGATTAGATAAAATGAACCCATCCTCAAGTGCTTGATTAAACATCGTCCTGGCATTGCGAATATTTATATCGACCGTTGCTGCTTGTATGTCTTTCGGGTATTTGTTTATATGCTTTAAGTCCCCGGCAGCAAGAGTAGTTTTGAAATCACGCGCAGCTGGCTTTGTAATCTCATCGATACGCGGTTCACTTTTGAAATAAGCTAAAAGATATCTTGTCGTTTGTCTGTGTAGTTCGAATGTGCCTGCAGTAAGCTCAGCTTTTCTCGATTCAAGGTAAGTTTTTAAAAACTGTAATAGTTTCGGGGCTTGTGTGATATCACGCCGGGTCGGATAGATGTTTATTTCTTGCTCTTTTCGACTTCGCAGCACTCCAGCCTGACGTCTTGATAATTTATCGGGACCGTCAACTCTACCGATAGATTGTCCACGTTGACGACCATCTGAACTGAACCATCGCAAATACCAGTAGGTATGGTTTTTTGATTTATGTTTACTCAGGCTCACCTTAACCGATTGTCGAGGACTCATGGCTAACTCCAACAGTGTCATCGTGGATTATTCACCATCTGCTGCTCAACAAAACGTTTTAGCTCTTCACGAGAATATAATACCTGCCGACCTATTTGAACAGTCTTTAATCCGAATTTTTTTCGGTACCGATGCAGAGTATTTTGTGGAAACCTGCACCTGATTTTGTCAAGCCTTAAATACCTGATAGCCTCTTCCCTTGTCAGCAGGTCCGGCGTAGGCTGACAGCCACCGTTACCATCCGGCATCCAGCTTTTAGCGGTATTCGGACTCTCAGATTCGTTCATTATGCATTAACCCCTACCCTTGACACCTCCTCGACTTTTTTTCTCGCTGTATCAGCCGCTAATGCAGCCATTTTAAGCCTGTAACACCTCTTACAGACTATTTCAAACGTTCCATTACTGATAAAAATCTCATCTTGACCAGGTGCGATATAACTGCCACATTCTTCACAGAAGCTCATATTCATCAATAAATCCTTAACAACTCAATAACGTAACAACCAAACAGCTTTAACGAGATAATCATTGTTTTTCGGAACAGGAATTAAAACATTTTGGATATGTATCATCCGCACATCGACTACTAACACATCCTCCAACCCATATCCGAAATCATCTATAACATCAACGAGCTCTCCTTTCAAATTTACATAATCCACTTCCCTGTTTTCTGCTACAGACAAGTTTTTAATACCTTCAACTGTAAATATTCTCGAATCTCTCGATTTTAAACCTAATTTTCGATATATAAATCCATCTACTCCCGCCCGGTCTATTATTTCGACATCGTATGATGGATATGTTAGTATTCCTTCCATCACTAAAAACATGAATTCACCGATTCTGCTCATATCGCTTATCAGTCAATAATCCCCGAATTTCTTTCAAATATGAATATTCTATCAGACAATCTATCAATTGCTTCCGTATTATTTTTCAAAGCTTCTGTCTGATTTTCTATTGTCTCTTTATTATCTATTTCGAAGTAAGATTCCATTCCACGTCCATAAATTTGGTAAGCCCTGCCGGCGGAGGGTTCTTTTGATAATGGACCATATGCATAACCATATTTACCGAGCAAAGTAAATCCTTCCGTTGCCTGGTATGCGCGTCTAATATATTCTGGATTAATACTATAATCGAATGATGTTATAGTACTGAGTTTATCCAGTAAATCCATTAGATCTCCGTATTGTGCAGTCCCACGTGGAAGATTTTTAAGTCCTGTTAATAAGTTTTCTTCTATTAACGACCTGGCTATGCCATGTTTATGGAATTTTTCGGAGAAACCGCTTAAAAGGTATGGTAGATTCCATCCTATGTGTTCACCCCAACCCCTTTTGCTTTCTTTTGATTGTTTTAAAATTTCCTCTACCATATCTTCAAGAACTGTTCCCGGCCTTCCCTTTTCTCCGATCAGGGCTTCAGTTATTTGTTTTCTTGCCGTCATTTGTGTTGATTCAGCAGTCATCAAATTCAGATATTGATTTGCCAATTGTTCAACTATAGTTGAATTTATAGCCGCCTCAATATCCGGCATCACCTCGAAATATTTGCGTTTTCCGGTCTCTCCGAAAATAGCTCTTATAGCCCGAAAGCCTTTGGCTCCGACTTTTGTTTTCATAACATCCATCGCACCGGGTCCTGCCTCTGCCGCTTCCTCATAAAGACTCCTTGCGAATTCGTATCTTTCAGGGTCTGTCATTGTCCCGTAATCAACCCCTTTTCTTCTTGCCTGTCTTCTATAATATTTAAGGGCTTGTTCCGTTCTTCCCGCTGCTATATCTAATGCCGTTGCAGATATTGTCCCTGCCTCTTCGACGCTTCCGGTAACCTGAATTGCCGCTACCATACGGGCCAGTGATTGTGGCAGAGTAAAACCACGTTGTATATCTGAGACCAGTGGTTTCATAAATGGTGCTATAAAGGCCCCTGTCTCTGCTATTGATGCTATTGTAGCAGCATTAAGTTGATTTAGGATTTGCATTTGTTTGGCATTAGTATCGGCCCTCATAATATCGAACAATTTAGGTATTAGCATTGTCTCTTCCGGTGTCAATCCTGCAGGTCCGGCAAATTTACTGATAGCCATTGCGGCCGATTTTGCCCTTGCGGTACCGGCACCCATAGCACTTTCTGCATAAAATAGTGATTTTGAAGCCACCTCAAGAGAAACAGCTGCCTGTTTCGATATTTCAGCCATGTCCTTTGTTACCGCAGCGACGCCGCCTTTAGTAACATCACCGCGTAATTGTGCTATTTTTAAACCAAGCTGTTCCACAGTAAGGGCTGTCTCTCCCATTTCCTTACGTAATTTTACTGCCTTCTCCAGCTCGGCGATAACGCTTCTTACCTGTTGTATAAATGCTGCTGGTATACTGAGAAGACCCAGAGTGCTTGCAACCGCCCTAAAGCCCGAATCCATTACTTTGCTTGTTTGCTGACTTTCTCGATTCATTCTGCGCATATTGTCAATGTTCTGTTTTTGCGCGTCTGATACCTTTAAGTAAGCAGCGACAGCCTTTGCCTCATCCGCTTCCAGAACAAATGTGGTTTTCCCTGCTGCCATTTTTTAATTTTCCTTGATAGTTTGTTTAAAATATTCTATAATCTTTGGTTCAATCAGACATTTTCGCTGCAGTAATCCGCTGAGTAAACCATGCAGCCAGTATCCGAAACCTTCCGGTCCTAATTTTTCATAAATGATGCAAATGCACTCGGGCGCTTCACCTATGCGGACTTTCTCCATAATAGCAAAAATAACCTGTTTGATTTCAACTGTGCTTATTTCCTGCTCAACAGACATCTATTACTTCAAAATTGGCCCTGGGTAAACCCGATTACCCAGGGCCGGAGATCAATTAAGAACCCAAAGAAATGGGTAATCGCCAAATATTTTAGGCACCTGGATTTTTGTATAAAGCCCTATGGTCAATAGCTTTTGAAGCACAAACATGGCGGATTTTAAATCTGAGCGTGTCATTTTCGAAACCCATCTCGCGCTCGAGGTATGGTACTGTTTCACTTGTGAGAAAACACATTTCAATCCCGCCCTGACTTGGAGCTGCACTTAAGTACCAGGCAGCTGTGCTGCTTGCTGAAAGCAATGGATGGGTACATAGCTCAAGCTTGCCTTTCCAGATATTAGCTTTTTTAGCATTTGTATCCGCCGGGTCAAATTCGGAACTCAGTAATGTCTGAGCTATACCTTCCAACTCGACAGGGATAATTAAAACCTTCGGTATAATATTTATAAAAGTTTTGCCGTCAACACCGGTTTGTTTTCTGAATGCGATCTTTGCTGTATTCAAGCTTTCTACGCTGATTGCAGCAGCGCTGCCAAAATTTCCGTGGTTAGCGTGAAAAATAACCACGCCATCAGCCATTGCGGCATTTTCTGTTAGGACCAAAAATACCAGGACATCCTCAAGCCGCCGTGCTGTCTGACCGAGTTTGACCGGTATCTCACTGAAGGCATGTAGATCATCGTTAATCATCTGCTCAAGAGTCAATCCGAAAATCCTACCGTATTTGGCAAGGCGGTATTTTTCGGCTCGTTCGCCAACATTTGCATATTTGTACTCGCCTCCTTCACCAATTTCCTCGACGTTATCAACTTCGCCCAATTGTGCCCGGGTGATTTCACGAAAATCACGGTGCGTTGTTCGCTTTGCAAATTTTGGCCATTGCGTAGGATATTCGGTATAGCTTGCCAACAGACTGCGGTGCATCGTGTCACCAAGAATTACGGGCAGATTAAGAGTGCTGAAGCCCCCTCTTCTTTCCTGTTGTATTTCAGAAAGACTTATTGACCTTCGTATGACCTCTCGGTCGCTCAAGGTTGCAGCATCACTTTCACCGGCAGCTATTAACACTTGACGGGCCATATCGCAGATACGAACATTCATAAACTGCCGGCTTCGCTCACACGGCTTATCCTTTTCGAATTTATCATCTCCATCCCGTTTATACAGATTTATGCCAGCCCTGCAAAGAATCGCATCACTAATAGCCCGCGGCAGCGAATCCCTGTTACGGTCTGAACCGATTGTTATTTGTGTATTGATATTTGGACTAACTGAAGCCCGTCCTGCCCTGATAACATTAAGTAATATCGCTTTAGTTTCATCGACGGTTTTTCCCTCGGTAATGCACCGTTCGATTGTTTCGGCCGGCACATCATCACCACCCAGGGCTCGAATATCAGCTACACGTTTCCGCTCAGCAGTCAAAATGTCTTCCGGATTCTGTTTTGTTTTCTCGGCTTCGAAATCGGCTTCTAATGCCTTTCGCTGGGCCTCGCTAAGGTCCTCCAGCTTGAAGCCGCGTTTTTCTAAAAATTGTTCGAATGTCATTTTTATTTCTCCCAAATTATATTGACGGTTTTTTGCGTTCGCATCAGCTCCGATGGAAACGACGCTGTTTTCCTTGACTATCCATTCGGTTGAAACCCGCAAATCTCGTGTTGGTGAAGCCCTAAATATCCGGCCTTCCACTTTGGCCTCTTTGCCAGCCTCGATGATGACGGAATTAACAACCTGATATCCGATTGAATTGTCTTTAAGATGTCCCTCTCTCACAAGGTGCCAGGCATGCTCAGCTACCTGGGAAAAAATGTTTTTCCCGATAAGTTTATCACCCTCAACTCGTAAATTGCGTGTGCTTCCGACCTGTTTCTGTACTGAGGACCGGTCATGACTATCGAGCATTGGAACCTGTCCGTTTGTCGGCAACCGGGCGCCGCTCATCAATAATATTTCCTCGATTACATCAAAACGATTCCAATCAAGGACAAGGACGGGGTCCTCGGTTGCAATAACAGCCTCAACAGAACGTTCTTTGATATTCAAACTATCCGCCTTAAGGCTATAACTCCGAGTGGTGATGTCCCTACTTTGCAAATCCCTTTGCATATTAACTCCTTTATGCATTATTTTTGATAATCCCCATTCGAGAAATCGCTTTGCATCCAACTGTATGTTTGATGCGATATCTTTTGCCATCGATGTTGAAAGCCTTTATTGGGTCAATTCTTGGTGTAGTCTCGCCTTTAAGAAAACCCATAATCAATGAATCAGCCTGTCTTTTGTCGGCTGCTAAGTACCAACTCGTCGAGCTGGAATCCAAACGTGATTCCGCGACTACATCGAGCCGGTCCGGGTCTGCATCACGATTGTAAAGAGCAACAACAAGCTTCCTTGCAGTTTTCTCGAGCGCCGAAGGGACCAAAAGAACTGCAGGCCTGAGCCGCAGCTCAACATTATTTATTTTCATATTTCTAAGCCTTTCCATTGCCGTGGCAAGAGTGTCCTCGGCAAGTGCAGATCCGGTTATCAAGTTGCCATAATTTATATGGAAATACGCTTCGCCATTAATAGTACCTGGACTTTCAAGCGTATCGTAAACAACATCATTTTCGAGTCGGATGCAGGCCTGAATATGCTCTTTCAAAAGGCGTTGTATCAAATCAACATCATCGTTCAAAATCAATTCATAAAGAACATCAAGCGTCTGACCGTATTTAGCAAGTAGAACTTTTTCTTTCGTTCCTCCGGATGTGCCTTCTGGAAAGTTTTGTCCGGGCCCGACTTCACCGGGTGTTTTAACAGGATTGATTGTGAAACGCTCGCCGGAAAGAACTGAAAGGTCTGTGGAGTTGCACCATCTACGCCAGGTCGAACCGGCATTGGCGTAAATTTTTAGTACGGTTTTTATTAATGCATTTGACAAAACATCATAGAAAACAGCTGCCGTTCTCACTACTTCAAAATCATTGCTCGGTATTTCAATCCCTGCATCCGCCAGGCACAGCCGACCTATCTCTGATAAACTCCGCTCAGCCAGATACAGGGCTTCATCTGATGGACTTTGTAATTCGCAACCGAAACGCAGACATAGTGAATCTACAAAATTATTTCTCTCAAATTTTTTTGTTTTCATTTTTTTCCTTCTTATAATCCAAGCTTTTCAGCATATTGAATTATTCGTTTTTTCAAAGCTTCAATCATATCATGTGTGTCCTCGGGACCAACGACAATGGTAAATCGAGCTTCATCATGATAAAGAACCTTTTCAAAGAAATATTTTGAAACTCCTCGTTTTGCGCGGCTCCACGTAATATAAAGCTGTGCAGCTTTTGCGTAAGGATTAAGGCCAGATAAAATCTCTCTCTGCAACCGAATTGGATTTTGATAATCATTATCCATTTCCGCGATTAACTGATTCGCATAGTACATAGCGAAGCTGGGTGCTAATTGATTATTTTCTTTTGCACGGATGACAGTTTCGACCAATGCTTCAGCAATGTCACGAGGCGGAATTAGTTGTCTTAAAATAAATGAACGTGACATTTCTTCAGCATCAGCAAGCAAATCAAGAGTTTTTAGTTGTTCCTCACCACATCGTATTTGCAACCATCCGTTTTTTACCATGATATTTATCCTTAAATGTAAGTAACTATGTAGGTAATTTAGACCAACAAATAAAAAAGTCAACTAAAAAAAAAAATTTTTTCAATCAAAAATAGTAGGCTGACTTTTCCCTGGCCGGACACGCATTTTTGTAGAAAAAATTGCCTTTTTGCGCGCCATCGGACACCGCAGTAGAGCAGAGAGGCCAGGAAGGACCCAAAGTTCCAAACATCGAGCGTTCATAAGTCCTTATTCTACCGTTGACCTGATAATTTATATCAATCTGCATTTTTAAGCCAAAAACTAATATCGACCGGACATGTAAACATTGTACTATCTTAAAAACATAATTTCTGAATTAAAAACAATGGTAGTGGACAAAATCCATGTCCGCCTCATTTTCAAAGCAAAAACAAATGTTGATAAGACAAAAACTGCATTTGCAAAATAAAACCGACACTTTCAAACAACTGTTTTATTGTCCACTATTTTTTTTCCTAAATTTTACCATCTTGTAAACGCATACAATAACATCACTTACAACACTATTGTATGTTTACCTGAAAACTATTACAAAACAGGTCAAAATCCTCTACCTGTTGACGCATTTTTTCATCGCTCGTTTTAGCGTAAATATGTGTTACCTTAACATCGCTATGACCGAGCTGGTCTGCAAGCCCAAATAAGTCCTGCGTTTTATTGTACCAACTTGTTCCATAGGTGTGGCGAAGCATATGCGGAGTCAATCTTGGAAGCCCTGCAGCTTTACCGATAATCCGTATTTTACTATAAATACTTCTATAGCTCAGATTAGTCCCCTGCTCACTAATAAACAATGATGAGCGGGGTTTTGCACCTTTACGATGTTTCTTTACGAATCGCTCAATACGTTTTGCAAGAGCCGATGATATTTGCACGGACCGCCGAACATTGCCTTTGCCTTGTCGGACGTTGATAATCAACTTACCGTGACAATGCGGCAAATCCATCATCTTCAGCGCGATAAGTTCTGCAGCTCTCAAGCCTGAGTTAAGTAGCACATCAATAATTGCTTCGTTGACAGCAGCTCGCCGGCCATCCTGGTTGCCAACATCGGCAAAATATTTTCTCAATTGCTGAACTTGTTCACGAGACAGATATTTATCCGGGGATAGTCCGCCGCGATGTTTTTTGACCTTTGTCATTATTAATCGATTTTCTCAATACTAACAATAAATTGCTTATTAGCCTCAGTATCGATGAGGTTAATCATAAAAATTTTTGGCTCAAACGCATCATATACCTTTTCAAAAGGTTTACCGAAAGTTTTACCAGTACAATCTGCATAGCACATAGTTTTGATGCGATATTTAATTTTTTTGCCGTCCATTTCAGTCACAAACGGCAATTGCGTCATACTCTGAATCTTCATTATTTTTTCTCCTTTCAAAATAAAAAAGATGGCAGGCCCGATAGTTTGCGGAGCTCTTCGCACTGGGGTGATCCCCACCTGCCATCTTTTTATATCAAACATTCAGTGACACCAATAAGGTCGTTTGCTTCCCAATGTACATAAATGGCCGTAGTCGTCAATACCGACCGATGTCCTAACAATTTACTAATCACATAGATAGAAATACCTTTGTAATGAAGTTCAGAAGCGAAAAAGTGACGAAGGCTATGTGGGCTGAATTTTGGTATACCAGCTTTTTTTGCGGCTTTGATACATAAATAATTCAAGTGATAACGTGATTTGAACCTCAGCGAGCTTAAAAAGGCAGAATCTGCGAGAATATATTTCACCGTTGAATTGAGTGGAATACGGCGCACCCTACAACCACCTTTGCCAACGATAACTATAAATTGTTCATTGATATTTTCCTTAGTTAGAAACAATAACTCGGAAATTCTCAATCCTGTATTGGACAGAAATGTAATAACATCTCGCGTAAAACCACTCGTAGATTCAATCACTTTCTCATATTCTTCCCTGCTTAAAATGCGTTGTTTTGGCGGTGGATTCTTTAACTTTTTGATTTTTAGAGCTATATTTTCAACACCATGATTCTCATTCGCCCAACGGAAAAAACTTTTGATTGCGAACAGATAAGTGTTCCGGGATGAAGCTTTTAATTCACCCGAAAAGATAAACCGCTCTATATGCTCAACGCTAATATTTTCAAAATGTTCAGGTACATATTTTATAAACTTATCCAATGTTCGTGTGTACTGATTTTGCGTTTCTTGGGAAAAACATTTTATATGTAACTTAAAGCTATTGTAACATTCCGCTACTGTTATTTGCTTTAACAAATCGGTTTTAAAACCTTTGCTCTTATTTAACGTAGCTGAATCAGGTATTTTCTGATAATTACTTTTCTGTGATTTCATAATTGGTTTCTCCATCGTTAAAATCGGCCAGGCATAAATGACGCTCACAACAAGCGTTGCTGCCCTTACGGGACAGCATAACCTGGCCGGATTGTTGAATTGATTTGGTTGTGATTTCATTATTATTTTAACTGCGCTTAGCCGTGCAATTATTATTTAAAATTTTTCCCTGTGCTCTGAATCCCGTCTCCTGTTTAACTTTTGCAACGAACAAGCCCTTTTTGTTGACAGCACTTGATGCCTTAGCCTGCCGTGCCCATTCAACAGCATCCTTGAAAATCGAAATAGGCAGCCAGCAGGCTTGGCATTCCTCGACCAAATATTTAACGATCCGAGCGAAAGTTCTGGCCTCCCGGCTGTTCGGATGCAATATGCTTGTGATCTGCTCTATGAAAAACTTTTTCTCCTCTGCGATGCGCAAATCCAAATCCAGTCTCTCTTGAGCAGAAATTTCAATTGGTTTTGTAGTCTCTGTGGAATCTATGGGATTAGTCTTTGTAATAGTTGTGCCTTTTCGGCCTATCCAGTTCGGCCTTTTCGTACTAACCAGTTGTGCCTTTTCGGCACAACTGGAAATATGAGCCAATAATGCAGTTTCGTTTATCTTGTAGAAAGTTCTACAAGGTACACCTTTTCGAATCATATTGATAATTTTCAGCCTTTTTAGCGTGGCCTTAGCGTTTTTTAGTTCTTTTAGTCCTAAAGCCAGTTCATCCATTAAATCAGCATCGGTTTTGTAGAACTCTCGTTGCTCTGCGGGTCCGTACCACCAATAAGTGATTTGAGAAAGTAACAGGCCTGCTGTTACGCTCCCTGTGAGTTTGGCATATATTCTCTGATAAGCTATTGGCCTTTGAGAAAGCGCTTTTAGTACCCGCTTCAATTTCTGCTCACCTTCAGACATCTCAGCCTCCCTGCATTGTGCAAAAGTTATGCAACAATCATTTCAGAAACACTCAGAAATCAATTATCACATAATCGTGAACGAAATTAGAACAGGTTAAAGCCAGTTCTAACTCATTCAGCTTTTAAGGTATGAATTTGGTGTAGCTTGGGAAGCTGACATTCTGCCACTGAATTACGCCCGCAAATAATTTTTCTAATGCTTTATTTTACAACTGTAGTTTACCGTTCTAAATGGCACAAAATACCACAAAATGGCACAAGCATTGGACATTTGGTTATCCGTGATATGATTAGACCCTCCAAACTTCTATATTGCCTATCTTAACGCAAAAAAAGGCTATATATCTACTCTTAAAACAACGGCAATATCAGCAAAACTAATACTTTCCGCATCGCCACTTCTCGGCATTCCGCGATACCCTGGCAAATGCCTCGGCATCCATCTCTCGGAGCACGTTTGCGATGCGTTCTAAATTTTCTTTCCTGGTAGGTCTGAGCACTGCGTATAAATGACGGTCAGGGTTGTTTCTAATCGCCTGCTGGCCCCATTTAGTAGCCTCAAATACCCGCCGGTCATTCACAATCGTCCTGCTGCGTTTTTTATCCCAGCAGCTTAAAATCTGTTGAATGGTCATCTCTCGGTCTGTTTGACAAATACAGCTATCAGCCTTTTTGTCTGAGGGCTTATTTGCTATATTTTTAGCTTGCAACTGAGGCCATACCCCAAGCCGTATACGATAATTACACCTGCTAATCTGTAGTTCCATAATAGCTATAACCAATTCTATACCGGTAGTAACCAGCAGAACAAGCAACGCCGGAACAGCTAATAAATAGTTTTTGATTGCTGTAAGTTTCACGGCTTCCCCATCCTCTGTTTTGCCAAACCAAGATTAAGCCTTATCTTTAACTGACCATCAAGAAAATGTATACTGCCAAAGCGGTAATTGCTAATATGCTTACCCCCGCCGCTTCTATTTAGAAAATTTTGAAGCATACTATATAACGTTTTTAAATGAAGAACCCTGGGAGTAATAGTCTCGGCAGTATAATTTTTGATTAGAGAAATTCGTTTTTCGCACGCCGCTTTTTCTTTATTTACAGTATATCGCAATTCGGCCATCTCTCGTAATGCACTGTCAATCTGGCTCCAGTCTTGAATCCCTAAATTTTCAGGTGCAACATTGCCAGTGCACTCTAATCCGTGAAGCTCATAAGTTTTTGGAGCTTTCAAATCAACTCTTTTCTTATGGTCAGCATCCAGAGTCCCTACGGCCACTCGGTCCAGAATCCCCCTGCTTCGATATATTTTCTGGCACTCTTTACACCACGAACAAAAACCGTCAGGAGAGCGTTTATTTTTAGCGAAATTAGCTGAATTGAGAGCCTTGCTTTTTTTGCATCGGATACATTTTTTTTCTGCGCTTTCAAACATTATTAAACGCTGATTATAGTATGTATAATTGCCATTTATCTTAAGTTTGTAGGTGCCCTGGGGCCTTTGAAATCATCTCTGCCGACAATGGGGTTGTGAACAGTATCGTTGTGATAATGAGTTTCTATCGCAGGGGCCTGCCGAGTCAAACCTTCGTATCTCTCCTGTGGCGTCATTTCTCGCCACGCACGTTCATAACGTTGAGCGTAACCGAGATA
>Ga0315545_1003622_pt1 | contig 13122 bp, 18 predicted proteins | sample SalMarSW160210MG_FD_203096 | JGI IMG/M metagenome (GOLD analysis project Ga0315545, IMG submission 203096) | Salt marsh sediment microbial communities from the Plum Island Ecosystem LTER, Massachusetts, United States - Salt Marsh Sediment SW1602-10 ... | reverse complement strand
TTCCCTCCTCTGGGGGGTGGGGAAACAAAGTTACAGAAGCGGAGCTTATGCGGGCGGGCGGGTATGGGAAAACAACACTGGTTAAAAAGGGGAGGCAATAGCCCCTAGCCTATCCTTAAGCGGATTTCCCCGGGGGAAACGTTCTCGACAAAGATGCTGACGCCGTCCACGGTTATTTCCTGCTGCTTCTTGGGGAAATATAAATTCCAGGCATACCCCTGATAGGGAGACCCCCGTTTCTTCTGAGCGATGGAATAGACATTCTCCGACGGCATGCCGGCGTAAAAAATATGGTCCTTCCCCCGCCTTAAATGGACACTCTCGCCAACAGCCAATACAACCGGCTCAACCATCTGGGGGTCAGCTCACTTAACTACGAGTCCTTGATGCCCCGCTCGTGGATATAATCGATGGCATCCTGAACGGTTACTATCTTCTCCGCATCCTCGTCCGGTATCTCAACCTTCTGGTTGGGCTCGCCGAACTCCTCCTCCAGGGACATTATCAGCTCAACCAGGTCCAGGGAATCAGCGCCCAAATCGTCAACGAAACTGGCCGTGGGCACGACCTCGGTTTCCTCAACACCCAATTGATCAACAACTATCTTCTTTATCCGGTCAAAGACTGTGGGCATCTTTTACCTCCCTATTTTCTAGCGGCAAGAGCGCTAACCGAGCCTAATACTCCGTTAACAAACCTTGACGAACTATCGCTGCCAAACTTCTTGGCTAACTCGACCGCCTCATTAATGGCGACCTTCACTGGGACATTATTATCAATTAAAATCTCAAATATTGCAAGTCTTAAGATATTCCGGTCCACGATGGGTATCTGCTCCAGCGGCCAGGCCGGGGCAAACCTTTTGATGTGCTGGTCAATCTCCTCTTTGTTCTTTATAACGCCGCCGACCAGCCCCCGGCTAAAAGCGGCGTCTTCTTCGGGCAGGCCAGCATCGGCCAGAAGATGAGCCAGGGCCGATTCCACATCGTGGCCGGCCGAGTCGAACTCGTACAAAACCTGAAGGGCTACCGCCCTGGCTCTACGCCTTACTCCCATCGCTTAGCCACCAGACCTATTATTATTCATTCTGTCCCGGTCATGCAACTAAGGGCCTACATACCCCCGTTAACGCTCAAGACCTGCCCGGTGATGTAGCCCGCCTCCTCGGAGGCCAGAAAAGCGACCGCCTCGGCCACGTCCTGGGGGGTACCGAAGCGGTCCAGCGGGATATGCTCTTTAATCTCCTGCCGCAGTTCCTCTTTCATGTGGCCGGTCATATCGGTCTCAATAAAGCCGGGGGCGATGGCATTGACGGTGACACCGTGAGAACCGACCTCCCTGGCCACCGTCCGGGTAAAGCCGATAATGCCGGCCTTGGCCGAAGAGTAGTTGGCCTGCCCCGGGTTGCCGACCAGACCGGCAATGCTGGAAAGGCTGATAACCCGGCCCCAGCGCGCTTTAAGCATGTATCTCAACACAGCCTTAGTGCAGAGGAAGACGCTCTTTAAGTCCACGTCTATAACCCTGTCCCAGTCCTCCTCCGACATCCGCAGTAAGAGCTGGTCGCGGGCGATGCCGGCATTATTGACCAGGATATCAACCCTGCCGTAGGCGGCCACTGTCTCTTCCACCAGCCGGGCGACATCCGCCGCCTGACTGACGTCAGCCAGACAAACCAGGCCCTGCCCGCCATTAGCTTTAATTTCTCTGGCCACCTCCCCGGCCTCTTTCTCCAGGATGTCGGAGACCACCATCACCGCCCCCGCCCCGGCCAGTTTAAGGGCGATGGCCCGCCCGATGCCCCGACCGCCGCCGGTGACTATGGCTACTCTATCATTAAGCTCCATTCCACCTCACCCCCTGTTTAACGATTGTTTTACTTCCCACCCAGCCCACCCTCATAAGCTGCGCTTCCAAAACTTTTCTATCCCCCCAAAAAAGGAGAGCAAAGAGAGGTGAAACCTTTTTGGGCGGGCGGGTATGGGAAAAAAAACCCCCTTAGGCTATATTCTTGACCGCCTCCACGTCGCCGATATTTATTATATTAACACCTCTGTCTATCCGCTTGATAAGACCGGCCAGCACCCGGCCCGGCCCGATCTCGATAAAATTAGATACCCCGTCATTTACCATATACTCCACCGAGCGCTGCCACTGGACGCAGTTGCATAGCTGAGCCAGCAGCTCCTCTTTGACCGCCAGAGCAGTAGTTAACGGCTGGGCGGTGGTGTTGCCGATAATGGGCACGGACGGGGCTTTGAAGTCAAGGGCGGCGATAATCTTCGCCATGCCGTCGACCGCCGGCTGCATCAGCGGGGTATGAAAGGCGCCGCTTACCTGCAGGGGGATGGCGCGGTGGGCTCCTTTTTCCCTGACCATCTCAATGGCCTTTTCCAGCTTACCTTTAGCCCCGCTGATTACTATCTGGCCGGGGCAGTTGATATTGGCGATGCGGGTACCGCTCTGCTGGCAGACCTCGGACAGGGGAGCTTCGTCAAGGCCGATTATGGCCGCCATGCCGCCGGGGGTTATCTGGCCCGCCTCATGCATCAGCCGTCCCCGCTCCCTGGCCAGATAGACGGCGGTGGCGAAATCAAGCACCCCCGCCGCCGCCAGTGCCGTGTACTCGCCCAGGCTGTGACCGGCGACAAAGCTGGCCGGTGGTAAGCCTGAGTTCAGGCTGCGGCTGGCTTCAAGGCAGGCGAAGCTGACGGTGACTATGGCCGGCTGGGCATTGACCGTCTGGACAAGCTCTTCCTCGGGTCCCTCAAAGCACAACCTGGAAAGGGGGACACCCAGAGATTTATCGGCCTGCTCGAAGACAGCCCTGGCCGCCTGGTAATTCTGGTAGAGGTCAAGGCCCATGCCCACCCACTGCGAACCCTGCCCGGGGAAGACATAGGCTGATTTAATCGCTGCCGCCAAATCATTGCCTCCGGTTATGCCGCCGGCTTCTTCTTCGTTTTAACCTCGATGGCTTCACGGCCGGCATAGCTGCCGCAGGTAGGACAAAAATGGTGGGGCAGCTTGGGACTATGGCACTGAGGGCAATAGTCCAGGGAGGGTGTGATTATGCCCAGATGAGCCCGGCGCTTACCCTGCCTCGCCTTGGCGTACTTTCTTTTCGGTAAAGCCCCCATATTACTACTTTCCTTTCTCTTTCTTCAGTTTGCTAAAGTTCCGCCCGGCGGGGGTCGGTCCTTCGAGACGGGCAGCCGCAGGGCCCCATGTTAAGGTTATGCCCGCAAAAGGGACACAACCCGGCGCAATCTTCTCTACAGAGCGGCTTCATTGGAATAGCCAGCAGCGCATACTGGCGCACCGCCTCGGTCAGGTCAAGAATATGATTTTCATCAATGGTGAAGGAGCCCGGCTCGTCGGGCACGGCTATGGCCGCCCCGGTATCCACATCGGCGGTGGGGTAATACTCCTCCTCGATATTCATCCCAAGCGGGCACCTAAACTGGCCCAGGCAGCGGCTGCAGGTAAGCTCAACCCCGCCGTCAAGCGTTCCTTTAACCAGTATGCTGCGGTTGGTGCGCAGCAGCCTGACCTTACCCTGCACCATACTGTTAACACCGTCACCGGTGATATCGATAACCTTTTTTATCTCGTAATCTCTTACCGAGCCTATGGACGCTCGGAGCAGTTGAGCTACGTTTATCTGCATCGCCAGCCACCTCCCCTCCAGAAGCAAGTCTTCTATTATAAGCCGACCGTGACGCCTACTGTCAAGCCGAATAGCTACCCGCCCAGCACCTTCAGTTTCCTCAGGGCGAAGGCGATCTCGTTTCTTAAGACCTGGTTGGCGCCCTCGTATATCTGGGTAATCTTGGCGTCGCGGAACATCTTCTCGATGGGGTAGTCACGCATGTAGCCGACGCCGCCGAAAACCTGCATGGCGTCGGTGGTCACCTTCATGGCCACGTCCGAGGCGAAGACCTTGCACATCGCCGACTCTTTGGTAAAGTCCTTGGCCCCGCCGTCTATCATCCGGGCGGTGGAATAGACCAGCGCCCGCGCCGCCTCCACCTGCATAGCCATCTCAGCCAGCAACTGCTGGACGGCCTGCTGGGCGAAAATGGGGTGGCCGAACTGGACGCGCTTCTTGGCATAGTCAATGGCCGCCTCCAGAGCCCCCTGAGCCAGCCCCATCGCCTGGGCACCCAGGCCGGGGCGGGAGCGGTCCAGCAGCTTCATGGTCAGGATAAAACCCATCCCCTCCCGATTGATGATACTCTCGGCGGGGATGAGGCAATCCTCAAAGACCAGCTCCCTGGTTGAGGAAGCGCGAATGCCCAGCTTCTTCTCCTTCCGACCGAAGGTAAAGCCGGGGGTATCTTTTTCAACAATGAAGGCACTGGCACCGCGGGGACCCCTCGATTTATCGGTCAGGGCGATAACGGTATATACCTCGGCATCGCCGCCGTTGGTGATGAACTGCTTGGTGCCGTTAAGGATATAGCCTTTATCGGTACGCTGGGCGGTGGTCTTGACGCCACCGGCGTCGCTGCCGGCGTCAGCCTCGGTCAGGCCGAAGGCGGCCAGCTTCCTGCCGCTGGCTATGTCGGGCAGGTACTTCTTTCTCTGCTCGTCGGTGCCATACTCAAGGAGGGTGAAGGTTCCCAGGCCGCTGGCGGCATAGCTGACAGCTATCCCGCTGCACACCCGGCTTAATTCCTCCACCACCAGGCAGAGGTCAAGAAGACCGCCACCCAACCCACCGTACTCTTCGGGAATATAGACGCCGAACAGGCCGGCGTCAGCCAGGATTTTCATAATCCCCCAGGGGAACTCTTCCTTTTCATCAAGCTCCGCCCGCACCGGCAACACCTGCTCTTCGGCAATAGTCCGGGTTAGATTTCTGATTTCCTTCTGCTGCTCCGTTAAGAAATAGTCCAAGGCATTCCTCCCGAGTAGAATTCAAGCTGCCAGCTCAATAAAGAATTAGTCCATTATAAGCCAAGCCAGACACCAACTGTCAAGGCGGGCTAACCTTGACATTAGGCCAGACCACAATTAAAATTTTTCGGGACACAATTTTTCTGCCGGCGGGTTTTCCAGTATTTTAGCCATATGCCGCCAAAATATGCTAAACTGGATAGCCGCTAGTTAACAGCCAGAAGGAGGTGAGCCTGATGTTAGCCAAGGCGTTTGTTCTCATCGAAACGGCAGTGGGCCGAAACAAGGAAGTAGCCAACGCCATGAAAAAGCTAAAGGGGGTAAAATCGGTTGATATCGTCACCGGTCCCTATGATATCATTGCTGTCCTTGAGCTGGAAAGCCTGAACGATGTCGGCGACCTGGTTACCGGCAAAATCCACCCCATCGCCGGCATTTCCCGCACCGTGACCTGTCTGGCGATAAAGACCGCTTAAAAACCAGGAAAAGCTTAAATCTGGCCAAGATAAATTAGAGACTGACTATAGAAAGGGAGAAAGGCATGGATTTTAGACTGAGCGAGGAGCAGGTAAAATTCCGGCAGGAAATCCGTGATTTCCTGGAGGGGGAGATAAAGCAGGGGCTGTGGGAGCCGAGCTGCGACGCCTGGATAATGGGGCACGACCCTGAGTTCACCAAGCGGGTGGCCAAGAAGGGCTGGATTGGCCTGACCTGGCCCAAAGAGTACGGCGGGCAGGGACGCTCCTATATCGATAGGCTCATCCTGACCGAGGAGATGCTGCGATACGGGGCGCCGGCCGCCTGCCACTGGTTCGCCGACCGCCAGATTGGCGGCGCCGTCGTCCACTACGGCACCGACCAGCAGAAAAAAGAGCTGCTGCCCATGATTCTAAAGGGGGAGGCCTACGTCGGTCTGGGCATGAGTGAGCCCGACGCCGGCAGCGACCTGGCTTCACTGAAGACCAAAGCCACCGAGGACGGCGACGATTTTATCATCGACGGGCAGAAGACCTGGACCAGCGGCGGCGGCAACATGAACTGGATTTACCTGGTGGCCAGAACCGACCCCGACGCCCCCAAGCACCGCGGCATCAGCGAGTTCTTCTTCAGCACCGATCTGCCCGGAATCAGCGTCGCCCCTATAGAAGATATCACCGGCGGGGTGCACTTCAACGAGGTCTTTTTTGAGAACGTGCGCATCCCCAAGACAGCCCTCATCGGCGAGAGAAACAAGGGCTTTTACCAGATTTTAAACCAGCTCGACTACGAGCGGAGCGGCATGGAGCGGCTGATGGCCAACTACCCGCTGTTCGAGGCCGTCATCAACTACAGCAAAGAGACCAAGCGGAACGGCAAGACGCTATCTCAGAACCCGCTGGTACGCTCAAAGCTGGCCCAGCTCAAGATTGAGTTTGAAATAGGGCGGCTGCATATGTACCGGGTGGCTATGGTTATGGACGAGGGCCGCGCCCCCAACTGGGAATCGTCCATGTCCAAGATCTACGGCACCGCCTTCGAGCAGCGCCTGGCCGGGGCCGCCATCGAGATAGCGGGGCTTTACGGACAGCTTTCGCCGGAATCCAAGCGGGTGCCGATGCACGGCATGGCCTATCATTCTTATCTATCCTCCAAGGGCTACAGCCTGCAGGCCGGCAGCTCGGAAGTCCTGAAGAATATACTGGCACTGAGAAAGCTGGAAATGCCCAGCCAGTAGAATTTATTAGCATTGAATTAGGAGGCAACGATGAACTTAGCTCTCTCTGAAGAACAGGAAATGTTAAAAAAGATGGCCAGCGATTTTCTGGCCGATAAGCTGCCCAAGGCAACGGTCAAAGAGATAGAGGAAAGCGAGCAAGGCTATTCGCCGGAAATGTGGAAGGAGATGGCCGGGCTGGGCTGGATGGGGCTGGCCTTCCCCGAAAAGTACGGCGGCAGCGATATGAGCTTCCTCGACCTGGCTATATTGATAGAGGAGATGGGCCGGGCCTGCCTGCCGGGGCCCTATTTTTCCACGGTGGTATTAAGCGGCTTTACCATTCTCGATATCGGCAGCGAGGAGCAGAAAGCGGCCTACCTGCCCAAGATCTCCAGCGGCGAGGCCATCTTCACTTTAGCCCTGACCGAACCCAGCGCCAGCTATGAACAAAGCGGCATCGAGACTAAAGCCTCCGCCGAGGGCGATAACTACGTTATCAGCGGCACCAAGCTCTTCGTCCCCGACGCCAACGTCGCCGACTACATGCTGGTGGCGGCCAAGACCGGCAAAGGGGTTACCTTATTCATAGTAGATGCCAAGAGCCCGGGGATAAGCACCACCGTATTAAAGACAATCGCCAACGACAAGCTCTGCGAGGTGGTCTTCGACAAGGTAAAAGTGCCCAAAGACAATATACTGGGGAAACCAGACCAGGGCTGGCCGGAGATAGAGAGGATAATCCAGCGGGCGGCGGTAGGCAAGTGCTGTGAGATGACCGGCTGCATCCAGCAGGCGCTGGACATGACCGTCGAATACGCCAAAGACAGAAAGCAGTACGGGCGTCCCATCGGCAGCTTCCAGGTTATCCAGCACTACTGCGCCGACATGGCCACCGATGTCGACGGCACCCGACTCTCGGCTTACCAGGCGGCCTGGATGCTCAGCGAGGGGCTGCCCTGCACCCAGGAAGTGGCTATCGCCAAGGCCTGGGCCGGAGAGGCCTGCCAGCGGGTAATGGCCCTGGCCCACCAGATTCACGGGGCCATCGGCGTGACCATAGACCACGACCTGCAGTACTACACACGGCGGGCTAAAGCCGCCGAGGTGAGCTTCGGTGACGCCGGTTTCCACCGGGAGGTGGTGGCCAAAGAGATGGGGCTGTAATCTAGGCCAGAGACTCCAGCCTGGCCAGCACTTCATCTATGGTCGCCTCGGCGGTGGAGGCTCCCGAGGTCACTCCTATCGTCTGCTTGCCCTCGAACCAGGCGGGTTCTATCTCCGCCGCCGTCTCGATGAGGTACGTCTCTGTAACCGCCGAACACAGCTCGGCCAGGCGATTGGTGTTGGCACTGCCCTTTCCCCCGATAACCAGCATCAGGTCCACCCTGCCCGCCAGCTCCAGTGCCTGAGCCTGCCGTTTTCTAATATCGTGGCAGATGGTATCGATGATGCGCATCTCCGAGTCCCGGGCAAAGGCGCCGTCAATCAGCCTTTTAACGAACTCGACGAAATGGGCCGGTATCTGGGTGGTCTGGGATAAAACCCCCAGGCGGCGGGGGAGGGGCGAGAGCTTGAAGATATCCTTTTCGTCCAGCGTGGCCAGACCCTTGCCCTCGGCCCAGCCCAGGACACCCTTGACTTCGGTATGGCCAGCGTCACCGTAGATAACGATAAAGAAACCACTCTGGGCCAGCCGGCGGGCGGCGTTCTGAAGGCGGTTGACGAAGGGGCAGGTGGTATCGACGATGCCGATGTTCCGGGCCTTAAGCCGCTCCCCTACCTCCGGGGCTACTCCGTGAGAGCTGATGGCCACCGTATCACCCCTGATATCGTCAACGCTTTTAGCCACCCTGACCCCGATTTCGGCCAGCCTCTGCAGAACCTGCTGGTTGTGCACCACCGCCCCCAGCGTCTCCACCCCACCGCGCCCGGCGACCACCTTCTCCAGCATGTCGATGGCCCGCTTGACCCCGAAGCAGAAGCCTATTTCCTCGGTCTTTTCAATCTTCACCGCTTTTTCCCGGCATAAACTCCATGATACTGAGGGGGCAGCAGCTCGGCTATGCGCCGCATGATTAAATCGGTATACTCAACCAGCTTTTCCCGGGTCAGTTTACCCTCCACCGGCGGCAGAGAGAAGGGCTGGCCGATATTAATAGTAACGCGGGGGCGGCGAAAGAGAAAGCCCACCCCCCTGAGCTGCTCGGTGCCGATAATGCCCACCGGCAGGATGGGCACGCCGCTGCGGCAGGCGATTAAAGCCGAGCCGGGCATGGCCTTCTTCAGCCTGGCGCTGCGGCTCCTTGATGCCTCCGGGAACATGGCCAGGGCCAGACCGTCAGCCAGTACCTGCTGGGAACTGCGCAGCGCCTGCCGGTCCAGCTTGCCCCGGTGCACCGGAAAGGAACCGAAACCGCCCAGGAAGTAAGCCGTTATCCGAGAGCGGAACAGCTCCTCCTTGGCCATAAAGATGACCTTTCGGTTAAGGCTGACCCCGAGCAGGGGCGGGTCGGCCAGATTAAGGTGATTGGCCACCACCAGCACCGGCCCCTCTTTGGGGACATTCTCTCTACCCTTGACCTGCCAGCGGGTGAGCAGCTTGAACAGCCCGATGAGCAGCCCTCTGGCTATATAGTAGAACCAGGGCAATAGTCTAACTCCAATAAAGCGTTTAACAATTATACCCCATAGGGTGGGGAAAGATACAGAGGGGGAAACCCCACCTTGATTAAACCAGCCTTTTATACCATAATAACCAGACAGGTATGAAAACTTTAACCATCGGTAAGTTAAGAGGACTGCAGCAGATTGCCAGCCCAGACGGCATCTTTACCATGTGCGCCATGGACCACCGTGGCTCACTGCGCCAGCTAATGGGGGGGGAGAAAGAGGCCAGCTACGAGGAAATGGTCGAGCGCAAGCTGGAATTGTGCTCTCAACTTGCCCCCCATGCCAGCGCCGTGCTGCTCGACCCCACCTTCGGCGCCGCCCAGTGCATCGGGCGCGGCGTCCTGCCCAAGAGCACCGGGCTGGTGGTCAGCATCGAGGCCTCGGGCTACGGCGGGGGCAGCGAATTCCGCCTGACCGAACTGCTGGACGGCTGGGATGCGGGCAAGATAAAGCGGATGGGCGCCTCGGCGGCCAAGCTCCTGGTCTACTACCGCCCCGACTTAATCGAGCTGGCGGCCAAGCTGCTGGATATGATCGATGCCATCGGCCTGGAATGTAAAAGCCACGACCTCACCTTCGTGGTGGAGCCGCTGAGCTATCCCGTCGGCGAGGAAGTAAGAAACCCGGCCCACTTCGCCAAGGTCAAAGAGCAGCTGGTGCCCAAAACCGCCCGACAAATCACCGAATCGCCCATAGATGTACTAAAAACCGAGTTCCCCACCGACCTGCGCTATAATAAGGACAAGGCCGAAGCCGCCGAACTCTGCCGCCAGCTGGATAAAGCCTCAGCCGTACCCTGGGTGGTCTTGAGCGCCGCCGTGGACTTTGAGGCTTTCTGCCAGCAGGTAGAGATAGCCTGCCAGAGCGGTGCCTCCGGCTTTCTGGCCGGGCGGGCTATCTGGCAGGAGGCGATGCGTATCGATAAAGCCAAAGAAAGGACCAAATTTCTGGCCACGGTGGGGGCGGATAGATTGAAAAAGCTGAATGAGACTGCCGCCAAATACGCCACCCCCTGGTATAAGAAGCTGGGGCTGACCAGCGGCGAACTGGCCCCTACCTCAGAAAGCTGGTACCAGGAATACGAGAAATGAAAGACGCCCTGATTGCCACCATAACCATTAACCCCAGCCTCGACCAGCACATTACTGTAGACGGGATGGTGCTGGACGGCACCAACCGCTGGTCGCGGCTGCACCGCTACGCCGGCGGCAAGGGGATAGACGTGTCACGGGCTGTCCACGAGATGGGGGGGAGAACCATCGCCTACGGATTCATCGGCGGCCCGGTGGGCCGGGCGGTGGAAATACTGCTCGATGAAGAGGGCGTGCCCTTCAGCTTTACCCCCATCGAGCGGGAAACCAGGACCAACTTCATTATTACCGACAGTAAAAGCGGGCGGCAGACCAGGATTGACGCTCCCGGCCCCCATATCTCCAAAAGCGAGTTTGAAAGGTTCCAGAGAAAAATGCTGCGGATGCGTCCCAGCCCGGATTTAATCGTGATGGGCGGCAGTCTGCCCCCGGGCATACCCGGCAACGTTTACTACTCCATAATTATGGAGGCTAAAACCTTCGGGGTCAGGGCCATCCTGGACTCAGAAGGCCAGTGGCTGGTCGAGGGCATAAAAGCCAAGCCCTACCTGATCAAGCCCAACGTCAGGGAGGCGGAGGGACTGCTGGGGCGTGAACTCCCCGACGAAGATGCCATCATCAAGGGGGCGCTGGATATAGTCGACATGGGCGTTGAGATAGCCGTTATCTCCCGGGGCAAAGAGGGCATCATCGCCGCCACCGATAAAGAGGTCCTGAAGGCAGTACCGCCCGAGGTAAAGGTGAAAAGCGCCGTTGGCGCCGGTGACTGCACCATCGCCGGCCTCGCCCTGAAGCTGGCTAACGAGGAATCGCTATTAAAAGCCTGCCGGTTAGCGGTGGCCCTGGGAACGGCCGCCGTCTTAACCCCGGGCACCGAACTGGCCCGCCGGTCGGACGCGGTGGAACTGCTGCCAAAGGTAAAGGTCAGCAGGATAGCCGCCAGCCGCTTAAGCCAGATTATCTCCGGCCGGTAATACTAATCGTCAAAGGTAAATATCTCATCTATGGTTGCCCGCAAAGCCCGGGCCACGTTATGAGCCAGCTTCAGGGAAGGGTTATACTTCCCCTGCTCCAGAAAAATTATAGTCTCCCGCCTGACCCCCACCACCTCGGCCAGTTTTTCCTGAGTCAGGTTATACTTGGCCCGGTATTCCTTGATTCTTGTTTTCATCGTATTTTAAAAGTCTTTTCTATGAGGTGATTTAAAAGTTTAAGAAGACCGGCGGGCCAGCCCCATGATAAAGAGCACCAGACTGCCGATGATACCCGCCGCCAGCGCCGCGGGTGAGATAATGACGGCGATGATAAAGAACACAGGATCTTCTATGCCGAAAAGGGCGCTCAGGGCATTATGCAGGAAGACGCTGACGATGAAAGTGCCGATGGATAGCCCGATGATAAGCAGGAAAGTCTTCAGCAGCTTCAAGAGCCTCCCGTTCATCTTCGGCTCAGCGCGGTCGTAATAGAGGTAAGACAGGAGGTAGACCAGTCCGGCGGAGAGGAAGAGGCCGGCCAGGACGTGAACAGTCTTCACGTTGTCCGTGATAATTTCAGTAAACGGCAAAATCAGGAGGGCGGTAGCCGCCGCGAAATAGATAAAACCGTTGCGCACGGCTTTTCCTGTAATTTCCCTGACCCTTTCATCTACCGGGGGCAATTTCCTGTACTTAAGCAGGGACCAGATTTCGCGGTGTCTCAAAATAACCAGGCCGACTAACAGGGCCACGGACACGTAGTACTGCTCGGCGGCAATGAGGACGACGATTGCTACCAGCGTCAAAATGAAAATCGTCCATATGAGCTTTTTCATTTTGTTTTACCACCTTTTGTTATATATTTCTAACGTTATCTATTTCTAACATACACTATTATTTGTTATTTGTCAACCCCCAAAGGGGGGGTCCCCCTGTTTTTAGAGTACGTTTTACTTCCCACCCTCAAAGGCTAGGCCTCTAAATTCCTCTTATTTTTCCCTCCGCCCCCTTTTAGCGGTTGTATTATTTCCCACCCTCCCACCCTACGGGAGCTTTGCTCCCAATCCCTCGCTTTTGGGGATGGTGGGAAAGGAGGGTTTTTCTCTCTTCTGGGGGTTGGGTAAAGAGAGTTTAAGAGGTGAAACCTTTTGGGAGGGTGGGTATGGGAAACAAAACAACAGGTTGAGAATTGGGGAGGCAGGGTTTATAATCCCAGTTAGCTATGGAAGATAAACTCAATATCCTCTTCACCAGAGACGAAATAGCCGCCGCCGTCAGCCGGCTGGCGGCCGAAATCAGCCACGACTACCGGGGTAAACATCCCCTCCTGATAGCCGTCCTAAAAGGCTCCTTTGTCTTCCTGGCCGACCTGGTACGCCAGCTCGACTTCCCCCTGGAAATAGAGTTCATCCGGCTTTCCAGCTACGGAAAAGGCACCGAGAGCTCGGGGAGGGTCAGGATGGCGCCGGGGGCTGCGCCTAAAATCAAGGGCCGGCACGTCCTGGTCATTGAGGACATCATAGATACCGGCCTTACCGCTGCCTTTCTGCTCGATTACCTGAGGCGGAAAAAGCCGGCCTCGCTGAAGCTCTGCAGCCTGACCGATAAAGAAGCCCGGCGCCGGGTTGTGGTCAATATCGACTACCGGGGACTGGCCGTCCCCGATAAATTCATCGTCGGCTATGGCATTGATTGTGATGAGAGGTACCGCCACCTCCCCGATATATATGTCGTGGAACAGTAAAGAATGGGGGATTAGCTGGTTTTTAGATGGGGTTTTCTTTCCCAC
>Ga0315545_1003621_pt1 | contig 13122 bp, 11 predicted proteins | sample SalMarSW160210MG_FD_203096 | JGI IMG/M metagenome (GOLD analysis project Ga0315545, IMG submission 203096) | Salt marsh sediment microbial communities from the Plum Island Ecosystem LTER, Massachusetts, United States - Salt Marsh Sediment SW1602-10 ... | reverse complement strand
ACCGTCGCCGAGACAACAAAGTCTCTGGACGAATTCAAATATAACGAGCCGTTGACGAGCCTGTACAAATTCTTCTGGAACGATTTTTGTGACTGGTATCTTGAATGGATAAAACCGCGAATGCAGAACAAACAGCAAAAGCCAATCGCACAAAACGTTTTGGCTTTCGTGCTGGACCAGATTCTGCGCCTGCTGCATCCGTTCGTGCCGTTTATCACAGAGGGCATATTCCAGAAGCTAAACGAGGTTGCCCCGATACGGCAGCTTAAGGGCCTTGTCGAGGTTACGTGCCCAAATGCCTTGGCTGTTGCCGAATGGCCGAAGGACTTAGATGTTCTCGTAGACGAAGATGCCCAGCAGCAGATTGCAACGGCACAAAGTCCCATACGCGCGATAAGAGACATTAGGAACAAATACAATATAGCTGCCTCAACCAAACTGACGGTGTCAGCAAAGGCCCCTGCAATGGTCGCAGAAACATTAAACGGCAGAGCCAAGCTTATTTGTCATTTGGCTGGCATAGAGCAGTTTGAGGCAGAAACAAACCTAAAAAAACCCAAAAATGCTGCTACGGCCATTGTAGATGATATTCAAATTTATGTACACGATGTCATCGATCCGGAAGCTGAGCGAGCAAGACTTGAAAAACAAAAACAAGATGTGGAAAAAGCCAAAAGCACCGTGGAATCTAAACTGCAAAATGAAAACTTCGTCACAAAAGCCAAACCTTTAGTAGTAACGCAGGCCCAAGAAAGATTGGCGCAACTTCAAGAACAATTAAAGACTCTTGAAAAACACCTCTCGGAACTGGACGCCTGACATATTTGAGGAAACCTAAAAATGGAAGTACCTGTAGAACTGTCGCGCATAATCATTAACGAACAATCCGACCAGCAGATAATCGTGTTAAAGGAACTACATGGCCAGCGTGGCTTTCCCATAGTCATCGGCATAGTTGAAGTCTTCGCCATCGACCGCCGATTAAAAGGTATCAAGCCACCACGTCCAATGACACACGACCTGCTGGCCAGCGTAATCGAGAGTCTCGGCGCCAGAATAGAGAAAATAGTCATAAATGACCTGCGCAATCATACCTTCTTTGCAAAAATACACTTGAGGTCCAATGGACGAATTATTGAAGTTGATTCCCGGCCTTCCGATGCAATCGCTTTGGGCGCAGCATCTGATGCCCCTATTTTTGTCGCCGAGCACGTTTTTGACAAGACTGCCCAGTAAAAAACGTTGAGATTATCAAAAGCCCAACCCCAATGCAGAGCATGCTGTCCGCCACATTGAAGGCAGGCCAGTGGTAATCTCTGTAGTACACATCGATGAAATCTCGCACATAACCATTATTGAAAATCCTGTCCCAAAGATTACCACACACACCGGCAGCGAAAAGAGCAAGAGCAACATGAACGATTGTCCGCTGCTGGCCGCCAAAGTAAAAAGATGCAAGAATCACGACCAGCGCAATCGTTGAAAGAGCCACCAATATGTGATATTGCCCGGTAGCTATTCCAAACGCAGCACCGGGATTCTCAGTCCTGACTAACCGTAAAAATCCAGCGATAATCGAAAAATGATTACCTGGCTCTTGTGCAAGCCAATCGAATACAACAGCTTTGGTACCTAAGTCCACCGCCAAGCCAAGCACAGCTAATAACCAGAAAATCAACTGGGCCTTCCATCCCGGCAATACAACAGGCCGGCGATTTAAAAAAGCTCGGCTCTGATTTTTGTGGGCGCTATTTTTGTTACTATTTGAATTCGTCACAGTCAACTTCTGGCCGGTTCATCATGCAGGTATAGTTTATGTTTCCTGGATTAGGGCATGCAAAACCCAACAAATCGCACAATTATAGCACGCTAACTATCGCTGTCAAAGCCTTTTAGCAAAACAAACAGTTTTAGATCGCGAGCGTTCCAGCCAAAGGTTTGACATATCTTATAGCGCTCTATATCATATTAAGCTGCTTCTATGGGGACGAGGTAATGCCTTGTCTCCATTCTTTATACTTGAAAGGTAATCACTATATGGCAAAGCAGAAAACAGCCTCGAAGAAAAGGCCGCTTGTACTGATTATCCGTGATGGCTGGGGCTATAATCCAAACCCGCACGAGGACGAATACAACGCAATCAAGCGAGCCAACACCCCTATAGATGACATGCTAATGGCTGAATATCCCAACTGCCTTATACACACCAGTGGAAAAGATGTAGGGCTGCCGGAAGGGACGATGGGCAATAGTGAAGTCGGGCATCAGAATATTGGGGCTGGAAGAATCGTGCCACAGGAATTGGTGAGAATCAGTAAAGCAATTCAAGATGGCTCTTTCTTCGAGAATGAGGAGTTCCAAAACCTTATTAAGTTCGTCAGGGAAAATAACGGTAAGATGCATGTTATGGGCCTATGTAGTGACATCGGTGTACACTCTTTGTTGGAACATCTCTACGGCCTTCTGGAATTGGCAAAAAGAAACAATGTACTAAATGTCTTCATCCATGCCTTCACCGATGGCAGAGACTCGCCGCCTGACAGCGGTGCCGGATACATAGCCGATATTGAAAAGAAAGCCAAACAGATAGGCGTAGGCAAGATCGCAACCGTGATGGGCAGGTTCTATGCGATGGACCGTGACAGCCGATGGGACCGCGTACAAAAGGCTTACAAATGCCTGCGGTTCGCTAAGGGCATCAAAGCAACCAGCGCAAGAGAAGCAATAACAAAAAGTTATGAAAAAGACGTGACGGATGAATTCATAGAGCCAACTTGTATCGTTACTGATGGGAATGAGCCATTAGCAACTGTCGAAGATGGGGATGGTGTAATCTTTTTCAATTTTCGTGGCGACAGACCGCGTGAGCTTAGCCGGGCATTTGTCGAACCTGATTTCAAGGAATTCCCTCGGACAACTAAAGCAAACGTATATTACGTTTGTATGACCGAGTATGATGCAACAATACCGGCACCAGTGGCCTTTCCGAAGCTGCCAAAAATGAAAAATATCCTTGGCGCATACTGGGGCTCCCTCGGCTTAAAACAATTTCGCTGCGCCGAGACAGAAAAATACGCGCACGTAACCTTCTTCTTTAACGATTACACCGAGAAACCATTTAAGGGTGAGGACAGGCAAATCGTGCCTTCTCCGCGTGTCCGTACATACGATTTGAAACCTGAAATGAGCGCCTATGAAGTCGCTGATGTCGTGCTTCAAAGGCTCGTTTCGGATAAGTATGATGTTATGGTAGTCAACTTCGCCAACCCCGACATGGTTGGCCATACCGGCATTCTATCCGCAGCGATAAGAGCCGCTGAAGCGGTCGATGAGTGCGTGGGTAAGGTTCTAAACAAGGTCAAGAGTATGGGCGGCGCGGCAATAGTAACAGCAGACCACGGCAATTTCGAAAAGATGATCGATGGAAGTCCAGATGAGCCACATACAGCGCACACTGTTGGTGACGTACCATTGGTCGTTTTCGATGAACGCTATAAAAACGCCAAGCTGCGTCCAGACGGCAGATTAGCTGACATTGGGCCAACGCTGTTGGATATGATGGGCCTGCCTAAACCCGAAGAAATGACCGGCCAGAGCTTACTTTTACCTTAACGTATAAAATCGAATTCTGTTTAGCCCTGCCATCACTATGGCAGGGTCTTCTTTTTTTTAAACCCTGCGATGTGATCGCAGGGCTAACCATTATGACTTTGTACATATTTGATTTTGTTTTCAAGCTCCTTATCTGTGAAACAGAATCTCTTATCAAATCCCTTTGACCATATCTTGCCTTGACTTGCGAATTTACGCAGTGCTAAAGTCGCTGAATATTTATATCGATGAACCGCTTGTTCGATTGACTCTTGCGAAACTGAAGCGACTATATGCACATGATTTGAGCAAACCGTTATCGCAAAAATTTCGTGATTTATTCTCCTGGCTTCTTCGATAATTGAATCCTGAACAATTTGCTTTTGTTCTGAATTAAATTTGACCATCGGATATTTTTGTTGCCTTTGATTTACCAATTTTAATTTATCATTTTGCGAAAGGATTCTACTATTTTTTACATATCCTCTTTTATCACCTTGAAGCCAGGTTCCGTAGGTAGTCCAGGTAACCATATAGCCAATCATTCTCTTCATCGCTTTTGATAATATCTGCAATTTACTTCGTCTACAACCTTTTTTCGGTCATCTCGGTTAGTTTCGGTTAGCCCCGCCATCACATGGCGGGGTTATAATTAGCGAGCCTGTCAAATACACTGGAATTCCAAAAAGAAATGAATACAATAAGGTAGCTATGGGACAGATCAAAGTACTTGACCAGAATATGATAAATATGATTGCGGCTGGCGAGGTAATTGAGCGGCCTGCCAGTGTAATCAAGGAACTGATGGAAAATAGCATTGATGCTGGGGCCACGAAAATCACGGTGGCTATCGAAGACGGAGGGCGAAAATCAATATCGATTACCGACGATGGTTGTGGAATGGATGCTGAAGACCTGGCCCAGGCATTCGAGCCCCATACCACAAGTAAAATCAAAACCAGTGCTGACCTTAGCCGAATATCGACACTCGGATTCAGAGGTGAAGCATTAGCAAGCATCGCCTCTGTTGCGCAGGTAAAGGCGGTAAGCAGAACAAAAAACGCTGTCGGCGCTAATTGTATGGAAATAGATTGTGAAAGCAAAAGCAGTGTAGGTCCATGCAGCGGTGATTATGGAACAACAATTCAGGTTAGAGACCTCTTTTACAAACTCCCCGCCAGACGCAAATTCCTAAGAACGGCTAACACCGAAATGACGCATATTACAGAGCATTTCATACGTATCGCGTTAGGTTCCTACTTTGCTGTAAATCCAACAGCAGTATTGCCGGCAGACCCCCCCGCCAGCAGCCGGAAAGGATTTGATTTGACATTGATCCATAACGGCAGAGAAATCCATCGGCTTTTGGCCGACCAGACACTTAACCAGCGAATAACTGAACTGTTCTCCTCCGAATTAGCTGAAAATCTAATCGAGACAGAAGCTAACGAACGGGGCATACATATTTTCGGCTTATTCGGCAGGCCCGACACTTCCAGGACGAGTGGCAAGTTTCAATATGTCTTTTTGAACGGTCGTTTCATTCGGGATAAATTCATTTCCCATGCTATTAAGGAAGCTTACCGCGGCTTGATTGAACAAAACCGATTCCCGATTATTTTTCTTTTTATTGAAATGCCTTACAAAGACTACGATGTGAATGTTCATCCGACAAAAATTGAAGTTCGGTTCTACAATGCGAATTTAGTTCATTCTCAAATCCTCGGATGTCTTCGCGAGAAACTCCTGAGCACAGACCTCCAACCACATGCGCAATTGCCAATTGTTGCTGTACCGCGAACACACCACGATCGGCCTACCGGAACTCATCGAAGCCAAGAGATCACAGACGCAATGGCGGAATTCTTCAAGAAGCACAGACCCACCGACAGACAAGAATTGAGCCAAGTGTCAACAACAAAACCTTTCAAGGCGCCTTCCGCCACGAGTGCACAAACTATGGCCCAACAGAGAACAGATACAACAGTCGCGACTGGGCCGGTTGAAAAAAAAATCATGCAAATACACGATAGCTACATTGTGCAACAGATCCAAGATGGATTCATTATTATCGACCAGCACGCCCTTCACGAGCGGATACTATACGAAGCATTATGCCGACGCATAAAACAGAACAAACTCGAATCACAAAGGCTTCTGATACCCGACAGTTTCGAGCTGACAGATACCCAGCAGAACATCATCGACACTAATCGCCCTCTAATTGAAAAACTGGGAATCGAGCTTGCGCCATTCGGCCCAAAGACGTACGCTGTACAAGCCTTTCCTATCTTACTGTCAAGGGCAACTCCGGCTGATTTCGTTCGAGATTTGATCGATTTACTCGACGATAAGGGCACCGAACTCAGTGCCGAGGAGTTGCTCGATGAGGTCTTGAAAATGGCTGCATGCAAAGCGGCAATAAAAGCTGGTCAAAGGTTAAGCAATGCTGAAATAGAACAGTTGCTCGAAGATAGAAAACACACAGAACGTGCAAGCCAGTGTCCTCATGGCAGGCCCACTGCAATTAAATTCACACTAAGCGACTTAGAAAAGCAGTTTAAAAGAACGTGATGAGCAAATGGTTATGGCTACTTCTAATGATTATGGCCTGGATGGGGCTGGGTTTGACAATTTCCAATTCGCAACACAAGCAAATTAAAGGCAACCAAGTCTCTCCAAATCAAATTAGCAGAATTGTATCGATGGCTCCAAATTTGACTGAGATACTCTTTGCTCTCGGTTTGGATAACGAGATAGTCGGCGTAACAGTTAGCAGCGATTATCCACCAACAGCTAAAGAAAAACGCAAAATCGGAAATTTCTGGCAGCCTAACATTGAAGCTATAATGGCAACAAGGCCAGATTTGGTAATCACCCTTGGATTTGACCAACAAATAAATCTCGCTCACAGGCTAAAACGGATTGGCTATACCTGTTTAACCGTCAGAATCGAAAAGATCAAAGACCTTTTTGAGGCCATCGATGCAATTGGAACGGCAGTAGGCAAGCAACAGAAGGCACATCAGTTGATTAGTGATATTCGGGCCAAATTGGACAACCTTCGGGCTTTAGTTGGCCGCGACAAAACACTTAAGGTGCTTTGGGTTGTACAAAGAGAACCCTTGCGAGTGGCTGGAAGAGACACATTTATAAATGAGCTTATTGAGATAGTGGGCGGTGTAAACGCTATCGGCCCAACGATTCATAAATATCCACCGATAGGAGCCGAGCAGGTCATCGCATGCAGGCCGGATGTCATTATCGAAACATCTGAACAGCACCAGAATCCTCCAGCACAGTTGCGTCAGGCAATGCAATACTGGGGCAGGTTTGATAACGTGCCCGCCGTAACAAACAAGCGAATCTACGTTATTCCCGCCGATGTTGTCTCTCGGCTTGGACCGAGGTTATCGTTGGGTGCCGAAACTGTAGCAAGGTGCTTGAGACCAGAGCTTTTTGAAAAATGAAACCATGAAAGGATTACTAACACCAGGTATTTTAGCAAGAAGAACCGCTTTGGCTGCTGCGGTGCTCGTGGCAGTTATGTTTGTGTGCTCATTTATAGGTTCCGAGCGTATCTCGCTAAAGGCTGTCTTCTATACAGCCCCAGACTCAACGACGGTAAATCCGGATCATGAAATATTTGTCCGCGTGAGGCTGCCACGGATTATTCTCGCAGCTATTGTTGGTGCTGCCCTTGCGTGCTCCGGTGTCACGTTCCAGGCTCTTTTGCGAAATCCGCTTGCCGATCCGTACATCCTGGGCATCTCAAGCGGAGCCGCTTTAGGTGCAACTATAGCCGTCCTTGGTGGATTCGATTGGACACTTTGGGGACGCTCACCGATTGCCGTTTTCGCATTTGCCGGAGGCCTGGCAGCGGTCTGGCTGGTCTGGTCCATAGGCCGAATGACAGGAAAATTCTACATAACAGGTCTACTACTTGCCGGAGTTGTCGTTAACGCCTTCTTCTCAGCTATAATTATGTTCCTAACCTCTATAGCAAAAAGCCAGCAGGTACACGCAACCATATTTTGGCTTATGGGTAATATGGTAGAGGAAGACTTTCTCGTGCTATGGATCGGAACAGGATGCATAGCTGGTGGAATCACAGCCCTATTCCTAATAAGTCCACAACTGAACGTACTCAGCCTCGGTGAGGATGACGCCAGAAGCATCGGCCTAAATACCACCGGCATACAGACATTCGCCTTTACAATAGCAGCATTTATAACTGCTGTTGCGGTTAGTTTGAGCGGATTGATTGGTTTTGTGGGATTGATTGTTCCACACGCAATAAGGTTGATATTCGGCCCTGACCATCGCCAGTTATTTCCTTTGTGCGCGATTATTGGCGCGGCTTTTTTAGTCGGCGCCGATACAGTCGCACGTACAGTGGTTGCCCCTGCGCAGCTTCCGGTCGGGATTGTCACCGCCATTGTAGGAGGTCCCTTTTTCTTGGTCCTTCTTATTAAATATAGTCGAAAAGTCCATTGGTACAAATAAGCGGTATGATAAAAGTGCAAAACTTAGATTTTTGGTATACGCCCGAAAGCTCAATTCTCAAAGGCGCAAGCTTTATCGTGCAACGAGGGGAATTTCTCGCAATTGTAGGACCCAATGGCACCGGCAAAACCACCTTGCTTAACCTTCTCTCAAAAACATTAATGCCCAAGTCCGGCTTAATAAAAATTGAGGAAAACTCAATAAAGTCATATAGCAATAAGGAACTGGCTAAAAAGATTGCAATTGTGCGACAGGAATTCGTGCCGGTATTCGGATTTTCCGTGATTGAGACCGTCATGATGGCAAGAACACCCTATTATGGTTCGATAGGCTTTGAGACAGGCACAGACAGAAAAATCGTCAACGAAGCACTAGAGGCAACGAATACTAATCGGTTTGCTTCGCGAACACTTGGGAGCCTTAGTGCCGGCGAACGCCAATGTGTTTTTATTGCACGCGCCCTTGCGCAAAATACACCCATACTACTTTTGGATGAACCTACAAACTTTTTAGATTTAAAAAATCAAGTCGCAATATACGATCTTCTCAAAGCAGCACAGATAGAAAAGGATAAAACAATTATAGCAGTGACACACGATATCAACCTTGCGTCTCAATACTGTGATGAAATACTGCTTCTGAAAGGTGACGGCAGCTTACTACACGGCAGTCCTAAAGATATCTTCTCATCCGAATGTATCAAGGAAATCTTTGGAGTTGATGTCTTCAAAGGCACAATAGGAAATGAGAATTTCTTTATCCCCATTGGCAAATACACAAAAAAAGCCCATTAGTGCCTGTAAAACTGGCGTTGTCTTGAACAGATACAATAAAGCTTCACTTTTTCTAAGCTGTTATATAAAAAACAGTTATAGCAATATTGCCGCAACTTTTTAGCCCTTTCAAAAATTAAAATACCTTTTGGCCTCTTTATAGAACATCAACACAAAAGGACTGTACAATAAAACTCTTTATATGTTAAAATACGTATTTTGATAGACTATCTCTAAAGGTACATAACATTTATAAATACTGAGGTATAGACGTGGCACAAAAACGTAAGACATCTTCCCGCAAAAAGAAAACAACAAGTAAAAAAAAGAAAACGTATTTAACTTCTGCGAACAGAAAGCATTTTAAACAACTACTTTTAGATAAACGAAGAGAGATTTTAATAAACGTAAGCAATATTGAAGGTGGTACATTAAAACAATCTCGTCTGGATGCAAGTGGCGATCTCTCAAGTATGCCAATCCATATGGCAGACCTCGGCACCGACAACTATGAACAAGAATTCGCTCTTGGTTTGATGGACAGTGAAAGGAAACTTCTACAAGAAATTGATGATGCCTTGCAGCGTATAGAAGAAGGGACATACGGAATTTGTCAAGGTACTGGTCGGCCTATATCAAAGGCTCGGCTCGAAGCTCAGCCTTGGGCTCGATACTGTGTTGAGTACGCCCGGTTGCTGGAGAAAGGTATTGTCACAGAAGAACAATAGTTGCTTTCGAGACGGAGCTATGTGTCAGGTAACGATGAAACATAAAATTATCTTCCGAGAATGATTAGAGTATGAAACACAAATGTCCCATCTGTGGGAAAATTTTTAGAATATCACGTCAGGAACAATTCAAAAAAACAGAGTTATTTCCCTTCTGTTCCCGTCGGTGTAAACTAATTGATTTGGGCACCTGGCTGGACGGCGGATACAAGATAGTCTCTCAAGCAAATATAAACGAACATAACGACGAAATTAATACAACACTTACTTACTCAAATAATGAATAACCAACCTTCTGATAAAAAATTTGTAACTATTCACGGGTGAAAACCATCTTTTTGTGTCATTGCGAGGCCTTTAGGTCGAAGCAATCTCATATCTTCATAACTGAGAGATTGCCGCGCTTGGCTCTGCCTTTCCTAAGGGACGCCTTACGGTGCGCTCCCAATGAAGTAAAATGGCCCAAATTCAACATATAAGGCCGTGAACGGTTACAAAAAATCTAAAAATTCTATTGTAAATGACCGACAATAGGATATATCTATATCGGTTCTTCGAAAAATTAGGTAATCGTGCCAATCTTGAAAGGAAGCACAATGTCCAACCAGAATGAGCCGTTACAGTTAATCGACAGTCTTTTATTCCCTAAGATATTCCAGGCCTTCCGCATGTCAATTCAACCAAGCAAACTGATAATTGCCTTTCTTGCGGTGGCTGCTATTTGTCTGGTTGGTTACATTATGGACTTGAATAAGACAGTCGTTAAAAGTGAGCAAAGCGAACTCACGGAATTACAGTTCTACGTAGCGAATCCAGACCAAATGTCAGGATATCTTGAAATATATGGCAAACAAGCACAGCGCACCGGCGTATTCTCAACACTCTGGCATTTCGGCACTGAACGATTCCACAACGCGGTGTACTCGCTGTTCAAGTTCGACATTCCAACGGTGGTTGCAAGCGTTGCTGATTGCTTTAAGGCAATTGCCTGGGCTATAAGGTACCACCTGGTTTACAGCATTATCTTCTTCGCAGTGATACTCGCTGTTACCTCTGTGGCCGGTGGGGCCATCTGTCGAATTGCGGCACTACAATTCGCAAGAGGTGAAAAACCAGGCTTGACTGAGGCACTGCGTTTCAGCACGAAGAAATTCACAAGCTTCTTCACGACACCTTTGGCCCCAATTGGCATTATTATCGTCATAGGATTCTTCATCTTCCTTTTAGGTTTGGTGGGTAATATCCCATGGGCTGGTGAGTTATTGGTTGGCATTTTTATGCCGCTTGCTTTGTTTGCCGGCGCATTAATAGCTGCCCTCCTGATCGGAACAGTCGCTGGTTTTAATCTTATGTTTCCTGCGGTCGCGTATGAAGGCGAGGACTGCTACGATGCAGTAAGCCGTTCTTTCAGTTACGTATATTCAAAACCATGGAGAATGTGTTTCTACACCGCCATAGCTGTTGTTTACGGCGCGATTTGCTATCTATTTATACGGCTGTTTGCCTTCCTACTGCTCTGGGTCACTCACCGGTTCTTGCAGCTCGGCATCCTGGGCGCCAACAAGAAGCTCGCTGCGATTTGGCCAACCGAACTAAGCTTCATCAAGCCCCTGAATCCAATTACTTTTACAGGTGGCAATTGGCCAGAAACAATATCAGCTTTTCTAGTGTACGTCTTTTTATTGGCCATTCTGGCATTGGTCGTATCCTTTGTCATAAATTTCTATTTCTCAGTCAACACAATAATCTACGCGCTCATGCGCAACAAAGTTGATAATACCGCCCTTGACAATATTTATTATACCCATTCTGATGAGGGCGGAACAGACACAACCGCATCTGAGCCAGAACCCAACGAGACACAGACAGACTCAGAAACGCAATCAGCACCTGACACATCATCGGCTGCTCAATAACACATAGATGTTCGGCTTATGACTTCCAGGTGCGTTGGGCAGTAACAGGCGATAGCTGGCGACACTCATCATAAAATCAAGGCAATATTTCTTGACACTCACTTAAGCCTTTATTATCTTTGATCTTGTGTAAAATCCAAGGCCACGATATTGTCTTAACTATATGCCTGAATCAAACACAAACACGCAACAAAGCAATACCGGCCAGAACCCGTTGGAGCTCTCAACTTCTCCGCCAAGCGCGCTGCTACGGTTTCGCAAGCCACTAATAGTCATCGCCCATATAATCGCATTCGCAGCCTCCTTGATGCTGTCTTTTCTTGTGGCAAATAACATGCAATTCAGGCGGAGCTGGTTAGTCGAACAGTACCCCCCCCTGTTGCTGCTGTTTTTGGTGATAAAGTTAATCGTCTTCGGATTCTTTCAACAATACCGTGGCTGGTGGCGCTATGTTGGAATTTCTGACCTTCTTGGGATACTTAGGGCATCGCTCGTCAGCACCCTTATTATTGTTACCTTGTGGTTCACAATGCTCTATATCGATCCCGCGCGCAGACGCCTGCCAGAGGGTATAACTACCGTAAGCCAAGGCATATTCATAGCAGACCTGGTCGGCACAATTCTACTGCAGGCTGGGTTGCGAATGCTAATACGGCTTTATTATGAAGAGTTTCGAACCACGGAGGTCGGCCGATTGAAGCGCTTTCTGATAATTGGCGCAGGTAACGCAGGCGAAGCACTGCTGCGTGAGATTCACCGTATGCCCGTTGCACAGTATGACGTTATCGGCTTTACCGAGGATGACCCCCTCAAGCAAGGCATTAACATTCACGGGATACCAGTGCTTGGAACCGTAGAGCAACTGCCTAAAATCTGTAAGGACCGCAATATCGAAGAAATTGCAATCGCAATTCCTTCAGCTACGCATCAACAGCTCAGACGCGTTATTCAAGTTTGCGAGGGCACTAAAATCCGCTTCCGGACGGTGCCGGCTATTACCGATATCGCTTCCGGCAAATTCCGCGTATCGCAAATAAGAGACGTTGATATTAATGACTTGCTTGGCAGAGAAACGGTACATCTTGACCTTGACCTGATAGAGGCATTCGCCAAGGACAAAACTATCCTTGTCACCGGCGCCGGTGGGTCTATTGGTTCGGAAATGTGCCGGCAGGTTTGCAACTTCAGCCCAAAGCTACTCTTGCTTGTCGAGCAAGCTGAAAATCCTCTTTTCTACATCGAGCGAGAACTACGAAGACGGTTTCCTAATGTCACTGTGGTATCAATTATCTGTAATATTACCGGCAAAACCAGAGTAAACCAGATTTTTGAAAACCATAAACCGGAGGTAGTTATCCACGCTGCAGCGCACAAGCATGTGCCTATGATGGAGCTCAATCCCGGAGAAGCTATAAAAAACAATATCGTCGGTACACAAGTTGTCGCCGACGCCGCTGACCATTATGGCTCTACTCATTTCGTAATGATCAGTACCGATAAAGCTGTCAACCCGACAAGCATAATGGGGTCCTCTAAGCGCATCGCCGAAATGTACATTCAGGATTTAAGCCGGACCAGCAAAACACAATTTGTCACAGTACGTTTCGG
>Ga0315545_1003618_pt1 | contig 13127 bp, 13 predicted proteins | sample SalMarSW160210MG_FD_203096 | JGI IMG/M metagenome (GOLD analysis project Ga0315545, IMG submission 203096) | Salt marsh sediment microbial communities from the Plum Island Ecosystem LTER, Massachusetts, United States - Salt Marsh Sediment SW1602-10 ... | reverse complement strand
CTCTGCACAAGCTTTAGTTAGTATATTAATGGAATGTATCACTTTCTCATCTGCTATCCCATTTTTCCGCAGTCTAAGCAAGGCTAGATAAGCTAGAGTAAATGTAGCATCGCCAGCATTAATAGCTTGCGACTGCCCCCACAGCTTCCATACAGTTGGCTGCTGATGACGCTCACAGCTATCATCCTCAATATCATCGTGGATTAAGGAGAAGTTATGAATAAGCTCTAGGGCAGCAGCAGCCGGCAGCACTTTGGATGCGTCTCCCCCCACTGCTTGACAACTAAGGAGGCAGAGCGTAGAACGAACAAATTTTCCTGATTCCCTGTGGCGAGGATGACCCTGCTCATCTTGCCAGCCCATATGGTATCGTAACATACTAGCAAGGGCTGAAGGATTATCATTAACGATCTCTTTTAACTCAGCTTGTACTGCCTCCCTGTGAGATATGAAGGATTCAGGCAAAGTGTAGTTTACGCTAGAATGACCTGACATAGTCTTGGCTCGACCTCAAAAGGAATGCGGGAGGCAAGCAAATTTAGGGACTCTTCTTAATTTCCTCAATGTCTTTCTCAACCTCTTTCAATTCCTCTTCCAAATCATTTTTATATTCCTGAAGCATATCCAGATACTCTTCCTTGCTGGGGAAAGGCTTTAATCCATGTGAGTAAAAACCAAAGGGAGGAAAACCAAAATAAAACCTCCACGACCTTCTGCGCCACATCTCTGCTCACCTCCTTTCCCTCGCCAGATAAAGGGTTGGGTGGACGAGGGTCACCTTTATCCAAAATTGGGCATCACTTTAGTATGCCAGGACAACGCAGGTATTTAATTCGACGTGGGATACATTTTATCAGTAATTAATAGATATTGCTCTTATTTCAACTCTATTTTTCTCTATTTTTATGCAACATACCACTGTCATGCCCATCGAAAAGGTGATACCACATTTTCGGGGTAGTCCGCACTGCACATATTTTCGTCTCTGGGGTTTTGGCCACAGGGTCAACTACAAGACTAAAGGGGGCATCCATGCTTTCGATAAAATGAAAGCCCATAGTGATTACACCCGGTAGAGAAATATCTGTCACCTTGGCTTCAGCTTTTATCTCCTCCCCATCGGGAAATCACCCTCACCAATTTCCCAAAATCCGGAACAGTTCGGCTCAGCGATAATTTCCGAGGGGGCATATTAAAGAGAGTCTTGCATAAAGCTTGATGGCCACCAGCAGCAGAGTAGTAATTGATATCCTCAGTGTAGGTACTGCCAGAGTTTCATAGTACGATGCACCGTAGCTTATTATAGGAGAGGGATGTCGCAATTACGAGATATAGCTCTATCGGCAGTATGACCGCAGTAGAGCAGGCGCTTTACAGGCCTCACTAGTGCATCTACCACCGAGTCAAAGGCCTACCCAATTCTGGAGGAGGCCCAGGGCAATTTCCTTTCAAGTGTTTTGTCCCGACTCAAGGTCATACATAGGACACGGCAAATTCCGCATCCATTGCACTTATCCGTGTCAATGCAAATATTCCTGTTCTTGTCCCTGGCTACAACAGTAAGGGCACTGGCAGGGCAGGCTGTCAGGCAAAAAGGTGCAGGACAATATTGGGGGCATATTGACTTTAGCATTTCTCCTCCTTTTTTATTTTACCTTGGAAAATCTGGCGCTTTTTCAGAGAAACTGATTTAGCCTAGAATTTTCTCCACTTTTTCCATATCCGATTCCATTATATAGGGGATGCCAGAAACATCGGATGCTTCCGGTGTCAAGGCAACAAGATCATCTCTATCTATAAAATCGAGGGCAAATTTGCGCTCTCCAGCCATAAGTTGTCTCAATCCTGTGGCGAGCCGGTCATAATAGGTATAAACACCTATTGCTGCTGGTGGAATCTTTTCAAAATCCTCCCCATATTTTTCCTTAAGCTCAGCGGCTGCAATAAAGGTGCGGAATAGGGCTTCCTGATATTTCTTGCCTTTCCCATAGGTCTCCTCTAGAAGCTGCCCCTGTGTCTTTCCCACCATAGCTGCTGTGAGCGTTGACCTTCCCATGCATACTGCCTTTATATAAGGAGCCCCTAACGCTAAAGCTTTGAAGATATGGTCCTCAAGGGCAACTCCGCCGGCTATAGCACAGCTAGGAACAAAAGCTCCTTTCTCATCGAGCCTTTTAAGGAATTTATAAAGAAGGCTTTCCAGATAAACAGTGGGGATTCCCCATTCGTTCATCATTCTCCAGGGGCTCATTCCTGTTCCACCACCAGCGCCATCTACGGTAAGAAGGTCAATCTTAGCTTCAGAGGCAAATTTTACCGCCAGAGCTAAGTCCGCTGGCCTATATGCTCCCGTCTTCAAAGTAACGTATTTAGCTCCTACTTCCCTGAATCTTTCTACTTGCCTTAAGAATGCCTCTTCGTCCACCATCCCCAGGCGGGAGTGGCGCTCAAATTCCCTTATTCCCCCAGCTTTATAGGACTCTTGGACTGTAGGACTTTCGGGGTCAGGAATAACGATGTATCCCCTCTGCTTAAGCTCAAGTGCTCTTTCTAGGGTTGGCAGTTTGACCTCTCCACCAATACACTTGGCACCTTGTCCCCATTTTATTTCGACACCTTCAACCCCGAGTTTCTCCACGGCATATTCAGGGACACCGAGGCGAGCATCCTCTACATTTGCCTGAACGAGCATCATTCCAAAGCCTTCATACCAGTCCTGGTATACCTTTACTCTTCTTGCGAGCTCAGGCGACTTTACCACTTTTCCATTTTTAAACTCAGCATCGTGGTCCATACCACAAACATTCTCTCCACAGACCAACACGGCTCCGCATATGGCGATGGCAATAGCGGCACCTTCCCAGTTCACCCTGGCTATCTCAGTTGAACCTAAAGCGCCGGTGAAGAAGGGCAACTTCATCTTTATCCTATTATCACTGGCTCCTATCTCGGTAGAAACATCGACAGCAGAAAAAAGAGCCTTATCCGAGTCTGCTTCAATGCCAGCTGCTCCAACACAGCTTCCCTGGATATTAAAGTGGGAGAAATCGACAGGATAATCCTTTTCCGCCCCAGCCAGAACTTTCCCAAAGGGTTGTGGATAAATCATCTCCTTTCCCCTGAGAGCAGACCTTCCCACCTCGCAATATCCAGGACAGCCATCCACACAGGTCACGCATAGTCCCGATGCGGGTGAGGGTGCTACCCTGGTTGTAGTTATGGTTGCTGCACTTGCATTTGGCTTGCTTAAAGACATTATTAACCTCCTTATGTTCTTATGGGGATTCCCTTTCCCTTAAGGTATTCCTTCGCCTCCATTATGGCTATTTCGCCAAAATGGAAAATAGACGCGGCCAGGACTGCCGAAGCTTTTCCAATGGTTACTGCTTCGTAAAGATGCTCAAGTTTACCTGCTCCTCCAGAAGCAGTAACAGGAATGCTAACGGCTTCAGCTACAGCTCTGGTCATTTCTAAATCGTAGCCCTCCTTTGTGCCATCAGCATCCTTACTGGTAAGCAAAATCTCCCCAGCGCCCAGCTCCTCCACCCTCTTTGCCCAATCGACAATACCTATCCCGGTAGCTTCGCTACCGCTTTTGACCACTACCTCTAGTCGGGGAAGACGACTTTCAGCGGGGTTCTTTCGCCCATCAATGGCGACAACGAGTTTCTCCTTCCCAAACTCCCGTGAAGCTTCCTTTACAAGCTCAGGGTTCCTCACAGCAGCGGTATTTATTGAGACCTTATCCACGCCAAGAGCAAACAGAGCTTTCATATCTTCCACATTTCTAATTCCGCCCCCTACAGCAAAAGGGATGGTAACCTTTTCCGTTACCTTCTTAACCCATTCCAGCCTTGTTCCTCTGCTCTCCACGGTAGCGGAAATGTCGAGAAAAACAAGCTCATCAGCGCCCTCGCGGCAGTAAGCCTCTGCCGCCTCCATCGGGTCTCGGGCATCTCTCAGGTTTACAAAGTTTATTCCCTTGACCACTCTCCCCTCCTTCACATCCAGGCAAGGTATGATTCTTACTGTTTCCATTTTGCAACTCCCAGAATCTGGTCAGAGCTTGGTACCTTATGATGGTACTCCTGCCCGAATCGTTTCAATCCGCCATTCTACCCTATTGAGGCCCTGGAAGCAATATGAATTACGGAAATACTTGCCAGCCACCTGATGCAGTATAATTTGCCGTAAGTGAAAAGGTGAAGTTGCATACCATCGGGATTGGAATAGCTCAGATCGACTTGCTGCGAGCAGCTTGGTTTCAGGTTTGAGTCCTGCCCCGAGGAGCACCTCCCTAATAATAGAAACGGTTTCCCCTCTGGAGGGCGTGTGTCAACTATTGAAGTAACGGTGAACCTCCCCTTCTTCCTCCGACTGGAGGGTCCCTTCACTGTGCGATATGAAGAGATATGTCGAGAAGCACAGTTACCGGAGCTGGTAGGGCAGGATATTAAAGTCACATTTTCACGAAGACCTGTCGGCAGCATCGACAGGTCAGACGGGCCTGTGAAAGTGAAAGAGCGAACAACCGTTGCCATTAAGGTACAGACGCCGACGCAACTTTCAGATGACTCTCCGAGCACTTTTGCCATCCGGAATTGCTTGGAGATACTCAACCATGTAATCTTGTCGTATTATTCTACGACTGGCGAAATCAGCAACGCTGGGTTTATCACTCCGCTTGGAACCTCAGATATGCAGCTGTTTGCTGAGATAAGGGTGGATGGAAAGGATATTCGAGACAGATGGCCCTCGCAAAGCATTAACACTTGTCCGCTTCAACGAGACCAAATCACGAAATTCACAGCCTTCCTCACTGGGAAAGAAAAATGGCTACTTGTGAGACTGTTTCTGACAAACGCTATCTTGTCGCTGGAGCAAGGGCAATGTTCACTGGCTGTCCTTCAGGCAGCTACAGCAGTTGAATTGCGGACGACTCAGTATGTCACTTCAAAGCTTAAGACGGCTGGATGGAATAGCGGGAAAATCAGAGGCTACGAAGATAAGACCCTCGGGCAAAAATTGCGGCGGTATGCCCAACCAGACCTACGTTCATTAGAGACACATTTCGGAGGCAACACCAACTTTTCTAGCCTACACCATCAGCTAAAGTGTTGGTTCACGCGACTCCGCAACAATGTCACACACCGCGGCCACCTAGCCTCTCACCAAGAGGCCAAGCGAGCAGTAAAGATGGCTCGTGAGTTCCTAAAGATTGTCAACTAGTCTATAACAGAACTCGGCATGTGCCCTTTTATCAGTGTAGTTTGGCCTGACCATAATCGTGAAAGTTAAAAAGTTCGGATTTTCCCCTCACGCGGGGAACGTTTGTGATTTCTAAGCGATAAGTCCAAGAAGTTTTCCGAGCTGCTATAAGCTCCTCCTTCAAGGAGTGCTTATCTACGGCTGATATAGTATAATCGGCTATTACAGGAAAGCGGAAATGCATAGCATCAGAATCGGAATGGCTCAGATTAACTCCACCGTGGGTGATTTGAGTGGCAATACCAAGAAAATAATACAATCCATTGATGAGGCAAAGGTGCTCGGAGTTGACTTATTAACTTTCCCCGAATTAGCCATAACTGGCTACCCCCCTGAGGATTTGTTGCTCAAGCCGCAGTTTATTGAGCAAAACAAGGAAAGCCTTAAGGAAATAGTCAAGCACTCCGCAAATATCGCGGTGGTGGCGGGCTTCGTCGATAGCAACAGCGATATATACAATGCTGCCGCGGTGGTGTACAACAATAAATTGGTGGGTATTTACCACAAAGTTTATTTGCCTAACTATGGCGTATTTGATGAAAATAGATATTTTCAAGCGGGAACTCAATGCCCTGTGTTTATCATTTATGGCATCGGCATAGGCGTAACTATCTGTGAAGATATGTGGTATGAAACCGGGCCAGCCACGGTTCAAGCTTATGCTGGAGCCAGACTACTGGTTAATATAAGCGCTTCGCCATACCATGCTGGGAAAGGAAAGTTTAGAGAGAGGATGCTTGCTACTAGAGCAGCCGATTATGTAGCCATTGTAGCCCACAATAATTTGGTTGGGGGGCAAGATGAGCTGGTATTTGACGGCAACAGTCTGATTATCAACGAGAAAGGAGAGCTTATTGCTCGAGGAAAACAGTTTGAGGAAGAGCTCCTAGTAGTTGATTTAGATATGGAATCGGTATTTCGCTCCCAGCTACACGATCCTCGACGGAGGAAAGAAACGCCATGGGTAAAAAAGGAGCTAGAGCAGGCTACCAGGATAGAAGCATCAGGTGAATATGTCACAACTGCCAAGCCTCCTTTACCATTGAGACAAGTGCAAAGACTTGATGAACTTGCAGAGATTTACCAAGCCCTCGTCCTCGGCACCAGAGATTATGTGCACAAGAATGGTTTTGAGAAGGTGGTTATTGGCTTATCAGGTGGAGTTGATTCATCTCTGGTAGCCGCTATAGCGGTGGATGCTCTGGGAGCTGACAATGTTGTAGGTGTTTCCATGCCTTCTCGTTACTCCTCGCCTGGTAGCAAATCAGATGCAGAAGCACTAGCAAGGAATCTAGGGATAGAGCTAAAGGTAATACCTATTGAGAAGGCATTTAGTTCATATCTGGAAACGCTGGCAGAGCCTTTCAAAGATGTTCAGCCTGATGTAACCGAGGAGAACATTCAGGCGCGCATCAGGGGCAATATTCTCTTTGCCTTATCTAACAAGTTTGGCTGGTTGGTGCTTGCTTGCAGCAACAAAAGTGAGACAGCTACAGGCTATACTACTCTCTATGGAGATATGGCTGGAGGATTCATTCCTCTCAAGGATGTGCCTAAAACGACAATTTTTGAATTAGCTAAATACAAGAATCGCCAGGCAGGAAAGAAGGTGATACCATCCAGTGTCTTAACCAAAGCGCCATCAGCCGAGCTTAGGCATGACCAAAGAGACACAGATACTCTGCCACCCTATGAATCATTGGACCCCATCTTGAAAGCATACGTGGAAGATGATATGACAATTGACCAAATTGTAGCCATGGGTTTTGCCCCTGAAGTAGTCATGAAAGCGGCTCGCCTGGTGGACAGGAATGAATACAAGCGCCGCCAGGCTGCCCCGGGTATAAAGATAACCCCCAGGGACTTTGGCAGAGATAGGAGACTGCCTATAACTAACCGATTTAGAGAATAAATCAGTCGAAAAGAAGGCGAAGTAGTGTGAGAAAAATAGGTGGTATCTTACTGGGAATCGGTCTGGGCATTTTGGTGGTCTGGGGGTTTTATTGGTTCTTCAGCCTAGCTTTCCCTTCATTGCCCTTGGCCGTTAAGATTGCCATTGCTGCTGTAGCCATAGGGCTTATTATTCTCCTGACATCACTGGGGCGGGAGAGATACCAAGCATTAAAGAAAGAGAAGGAGAAATTTAAGGAGGTAGAGAAATGATTGTGGTTACAACAGAACAGATAGAGGGCAAAAGGATAACCGAGAACCTGGGCTTGGTCAAGGGAAGCACCATCAGGGCCAGGCATGTGGGGCGTGATGTTATGGCTGGTCTACGAAACATCGTCGGCGGCGAAGTTAAGGAGTACACTGTAATGCTGGCGCAGGCTCGGGAGGAAGCGCTGCAGAGGATGATTGAGCAAGCTGAGAATATGGGAGCCAACGCTGTAGTAGGTACTAGGTTTGTAACCTCGATGGTAATGTCGGGAGCTGCAGAGATGGTAGCTTATGGAACAGCAGTAAAGGTTATGTAAATGGTATCTCTAGGGAGGTACTCGATACCCTAGAGGAAACCTCTGCTGAGCAGTAGTTTCGTCATGGACTGATGAAGATGAATGGCAAGAAAAAGATTGGGGTTCTCGCTTTGCAAGGTGCTTTCGCCGAGCATATGGCTAGTTTAGAAAAATTAGGGGCAGAAGCATTGCCGGTACGTTTGCCTCGAGACCTGGAAAGCTTAGATGGACTCATCATCCCTGGTGGGGAATCCACCACCATTGCGCAATTGATGTTGTCCTACGGTTTTACGAAAGCGTTGAGGAAACTGGGCCAGGATGCTTTCCCCATGTTTGGAACTTGTGCTGGTATGATTTTGCTGGCAAAAAGTGCCCTCGATTTAGATGCAGAGACCATCGGAGCTATGGATATAAAAGTAAAGCGCAATGCTTTTGGCAGACAGGGCGATAGTTTTGAGACATTCTTATCGGTGCCGGCCTTGGGCAAAGTTCCCTTCCCTGCTGTGTTCATTAGAGCGCCTGTTATTGTGGAGACTGAACCTGGAGTAGCAATCCTGGCTAGTCTTCCTGACGGCACTCCTGTAGCCGCTAGGCAAAAAAACTTGCTGGTTTCAGCTTTCCACCCTGAGCTGAATTCGGACTTGAGGTTCCATGCCTATTTCCTGGGTATCGTCTCGCAAGGACAGGTTCCCTAAAAATTCGAAGAAATTTTACGGTAAAAGGAGCTCGTAACCTATAAAAGAGTTGACTGGAATGAACAAGCCTTATCATGATGGCAAGATAAATAGATGCCTGCTCCTCATTTGAGATGATGAATACTTCCATTACTTGCCCGGATTACCAGCACCTCTCTAGTTGATTTTGGCTTTAATCTGTGGTTTGATGGCATCAAAAATATTTTAGGGAGAAGCATACTGAATGAATATTAAAGAGCGAGCCGAAGCTAAGGAATATGTCCTCAAGCTAGCCAAGGAACAGGATGTCAAATTTATAAGAATGTGGTTTACCGATATCTTGGGTTTTCTTAAAAGCTTTGCTATCACATTTGAGGAATTGGAGACAACTCTAGAATCAGGAAGCGGGTTTGATGGCTCATCCATTCAGGGCTTTGCCCGCATTGATGAGAGCGATATGGTAGCTTTACCTGACCCAACCACCTTTCAAATCCTCCCTTGGCGTCCAAGGGAACACCAAGGTGTAGCTAGGATGTTTTGCGATATTTACTGGCCAGGGGGACAACCCTTTGAGGGCGACCCTAGATATGTGCTGAAAGAAAACCTGAAGAGAGCTGCTGGTATGGGCTATACTTTCTACACTGGTCCTGAACTGGAGTATTTCTACTTCCAAAATTCAGAGACTTGTCAATTCTTGGACCAGGGAGGTTACTTCGATTTAACTCCTCCTGATATAGCTACTGACTTGAGGCGAGAAACAATTCTTATGTTAGAAGAGATGGGTATTGGCGTAGAGTACAGTCATCACGAAGTTGCTCCCAGCCAGCACGAGATAGACTTACGTTATACTGATGCTCTAACTATGGCTGATAATGTGATGACCTATAAGTTGGCAGTCAAGCAAGTAGCTCAAAATCATGGTGTTTATGCTACCTTCATGCCCAAGCCTGTGTTTGGGGTAAATGGCAGTGGGATGCACGTCCATATGTCACTGTTCAAAGGCGATAGGAATGCCTTCTTTGATGAGAAGGACCCTCACCATCTATCCGAGATAGCTAGACATTTTGTTGCTGGCTTGTTAAGGCATGCACCTGAAATTACCTCTGTCACCAACCAGTGGGTAAATTCTTATAAGCGCCTTCTTCCCGGCTATGAAGCACCGGTATATATTACCTGGGCCAGGAGAAACAGAGCTGATTTAATCAGGATACCAGAATATCAGCCAGGAAAAGAGAGCGCTACCAGAATTGAATTCAGATCTCCTGATCCTGCCTGCAACCCCTATTTGGCTTTCAGCGTTATGCTCGCTGCTGGATTAGAGGGAATTGAGAAGGAACATGACCCACCACCACCCGTAGAGAAAAATGTTTTTGAAATGACTGAGCAAGAGCGCCAAGAAAAGGGGATAGATACACTTCCCGGTAGCCTAGATGAAGCTATAAAACTCACTGAGAATAGCGAACTGGTGAGGAAAGCTTTAGGAGAGCATGTATTCAATACATTCATTCACAATAGGAAAGTAGATTGGGACCGCTATCGCTGCCAAGTGACTGACTATGAACTCAAGCAGTACTTACCTGTCTTATAGCTTGATACTATGTCATCTGCGGCAGCTAATTTGCCTAAAGCATCCTAAAGAACCAAAGGGAGACTTGGTGACCTCTATCGGTGTTGATATTATAGAGATAGAGCGTATTGAATCAGCAGCCAGGCAATGGGGGAAGCGGTTTTTAGACCGAGTCTATACAGAAGCCGAGCTCAAAATTTGCCAGGATAGATTTTCATCCTTAGCTGCTCGATTTGCCGCCAAGGAAGCAGTAATGAAAGTCTTAGGCACTGGGGCCAAAGGCATTAGCTGGCGAGGAATCGAAATCATGGCTGATGTTCGTGGTAAGCCTTTAGTCAAACTTTATGGTCAAGCCAAGAGTAGAGCTGAAGAGCTAAACTTAAGTGAATTTTCCGTCAGCCTTTCCGATACTAAGCAATATGCCATTGCTGTAGCAATAGGCACATAAGTTTCAGGCACCACACATCTTTACTAGCCTTGGCTACATGTTATAATAAGACCTAAATTAGAAGGCATCGATTAGGAAAGAACGGACTTAGTATGAGCAGTGCAGAAGGTAAAATAGAAGTTAGACCCATAAATCTTAAAGACACTGACGCTATCCTTTCCATTGATAAGGAAATAAGAGCAGCAGGAAAAGCCATTACTTACGCAAATTTGACTACTGAATATATCTTATCCGCTGGCAGGAAAGTAAGTTATCAGGAGAGTCCAACTAGCTATCTAAGTTCGATTACCGGAAACGTAGCAGCACTACTTGACTTTAGCTTTGTAGCTGAAGTTGATGGTCAGGTTCGTGGCTTTATCTTGGGCCAGGTGGCACGTCTGCGTGAAGCTGCTACCGAACTAGGCGTAATTCAAATGATAGGGGTTCACCCCGATTATCAGCGGAAAGGTATTGGCGCTAAACTTGTCAATGCACTAGCTGACAAATATCGCTCCAGAGGTATTAAAATAATGCGCATAGGAATAGACCACCGAGATAAGAGCTTGCTTAGTTTGGTTGAGCATATGGGCTTCGGCGTTGGTCGACTTATAGTTTATGCCAAGATCTTGTAAGGTGGGACTCCCACTTCTCTCTAAATCCTCTTTAGTTCTTAAAACATTCCCATGTCAGCCTTTCCCATGCTAAGCAATATGCCGTTGCTGTAGCAATAGGCACATAGCCACTGTTTCTTTCCAAAGTTGCGTTTACATTCTGCACGGGCACTTGTTTTGCTACTGTGGCATTCAGCTACTACGGTATTTTGGCTTACCTGAGTGCCTCCCTGATATTTACCCCTAACAATGCAGCCTAACGACCAGGCTCAACCATGCTCCACAACGCCAGCGAAGGAGCATCGGCTGCAACAAGTTGTTAGGTTTCCCTTCGTCATGCTATTTCATGAACGGATTGAGTTGTTTTACGATGCTTCTGAAATTGACTCGAATGACGTCTCTTTCGTGGTCGCCGATGAAGCTGTTGTGAGCAACCAGGTTGCGGCAACCCCCAAGTTCATCGATCTTGGAGGTGATCCACGATTGGTCAGGGAAGTACGCTTTGAAAAGGTCCCAATTGTTCTGGATAAGAATACCCAAGTCCTTGAAATCAAGATAAAACAACTCGGAGTTTCCTCGAATGCTCATCCACTGGTTCTTGACTTCTTGTTTCTTGCGCGCATTAATAGCATTGTCAATGCTGTTTGGTATATTGAGTCTGTTGAAGTACTCGCTCCCGTGCGTTTGAATGGAAACTTTCTCAATGAACAACCGCAGGTAGTTCTCTACTGCATATAGGTATAGATACACCTCAGCCATTTGCTGCCCCTTGTCCATAATGTTACTGGGCAGGGCAAAATCGGTAGCACTGTCTTGTAGGGCCTTCGCAATTTCCTGCAAGTCATCTTCCAATGTCTTAGTTTCGCCGACCGTTTCTAGGAGCGGAGAGAATTCTACGTGCATCACATCCAGCCCAGCTTCTGGGGGCATTATGTCGTTGCAGATACTGATGAGTGCTTCCCTGTCGAAGCTGCCTTCATCTTCAAGGTCGAGCTTTTCATAATTGTCCATTGGCAGTTGAAAGGTGATGGTTGTGTACGTCGCATTCCATCGTCTTCGAGAAAACGAACTGCTCACGTATATTGAGCACCGTGCGTTCTTCAGAAGATCGGACAGCTTGGTATAGCCCTTCTTCTTCAACGTGAGCAAAATCGCCTTGAAGTATTGGGCTTCGTTAGGTGGGGTATAAGTGAAATCGTATGACATTTGCTCACTAGGTTCCGATATATGTCTTGGAGACCTAACTACTAATTATACAGAAAAATTTCTACATATGTAGGAGTCCCTCATTATCTCCCTGCCAGAAATGCTTCCCTCTCTAAAGTTGTGATTACATTCCGTACGGGCACTTATTTTGCTACTGCGGCGTGCAGTTGCTACGGGATTTGTGTCTAACATCTGTTCAGTCTCTACAAAGCGAGTTGCAAACTGTCCTATTAGCAGTTCTTATCCTTTCTTTCTCCGTCGTAGTAGTCGTACGATACCTAGCAGGAGATTCATCCTTGGCACCTTTTGCATATAGCTTTTATAATCATCGCCAAACTTCACGATGAGGCCCTTTTCTTCCTTTAGCAGCTCTGCATAAACCCACGCTGATATCGGGATACCAATAATTATAGCTGCCCAATGCTGGGAAATTAGAATAGAAGCAAGCATTAAAAATATGGAGCCTAGCATTTGCGGATGTCGTACAATACCGTAAGTCCCACTGTCAACGATAACGGTAGTAAGCATAAGGGTTTTCCCTTCCTGCGGTTTGCCCCTTTTTTGAAAGTATAGGAAAGGAGCCAAGAAGAAGGGCAAGCCAACAACCAAGACCACCCACCCAAGATACTGTAGAATTTCAAGACCCCAGTAGGGCCCAAATACAGCTCCATAAATTATGCCCCCTATGATTTGCAGAAGAATTAAGTATGCCATCGTCTGGGCCCAAAAAGACTGTGGCCCCAGAAAGGTAGCATTTATTGCCTGGTCTGGGCATTGAGTTTCACACTTTAAGCATTGTACGCAATCTCTTTCTCTGGCAGGGAAAGCCTTTTTCTCCGAGGTTGGATGGCCGGGGGTTTCTCTCCACTCATACACATGCATCGGGCAAACCTCAAGGCAGGTGCCGCAACCCCCACAAAT
>Ga0315545_1003617_pt1 | contig 13129 bp, 9 predicted proteins | sample SalMarSW160210MG_FD_203096 | JGI IMG/M metagenome (GOLD analysis project Ga0315545, IMG submission 203096) | Salt marsh sediment microbial communities from the Plum Island Ecosystem LTER, Massachusetts, United States - Salt Marsh Sediment SW1602-10 ... | reverse complement strand
AGAGACTGACTGGCAGCCCGCCGCTCCCCAGGCCGGGGCCGCTCCCCAATACGACTTGATGAGCGTGGGCCTTGCCGGCGAGCACAGCCTCTACCTCTACGACAGTGCCAACTTGCGGGTGGTCGTGCTGAGCGCCACCGACGGCTCGCTGCTGGGGACGTACGGCGCATGGGGCGAGGGATGGACTGGCGGCCCGGCGGGTATGTTCGTGGCCATGGGGCGCAACCCGGCAGTGATGGGACAGACCGTCATCTTCGACCTGCAGGAAGGCCTGGACCCCGCATCCCTGGATGTGCCGGTCCTCTACTGGATCGCGCAGGGCCGGCTGTGGGGCGCGGCGCTGCCCGACGATACCCAGGCCACCACGTCTCTGCCGGTCCCGCCTCCGACACCGACGCCATCCGACACCCCGCCGCCATCCGGGAGTCTCGCCACGCCCACCACGTCTCTGCCGGTCCCGCCTCCGACACCGACGCCGGCCGACACCCCGCCCCCGAGCGGCTGAGCCGCCCCGCGCCGCCTAGTGGCGGAAGTGGCGCCGCCCCGTGAAGACCATCGCCAGGTGGTGGCGATCCGCCACCTCGATGGCCATCTCGTCCCGAATCGAGCCCCCGGGCTGGATGATCGCCGTCACCCCGGCCTGGGCCGCGACGGCGATTCCGTCCGGGAAGGGGAAGTAGGCGTCGCTGGCCATGACGGCCATCCTGGCCCGGTCGTTGGCTCGCCGCAGGGCAATCTCCACGGCCGCCTGGCGGCTCGCCTGGGCCGCCCCGATCCCGACCGTCGCCGCCCCTCGCGCCAGCACGATGGCGTTGGAGCGGACGTGGCGCACCGTCCGCCAGGCGAACAGCAGGTCGGTCAGCTCCTCGAGCGTGGGCCGGCGCCTGGTCACGACGTGGAGCTGCGTCCTGTCCAGCGCCAGCTCGTCTTTCGACTCCACCAGCAGCCCGCCGGCGACACGCTTGAAGTCCAGGCCGGCGATGCCGTAGTCGCGCGGCCCTTCGGTGGGATCGGGCGGCACGGCCAGGAGCCTGAGCTGGGGCTTCTGGCCGAAGATGCCGAGGGCGGCCTTGCTGAAGGCCGGGGCCACCACCGCCTCGTAGGCGTTGGCCGCGATTTCCCGCGCCGTAGATCCGTCCAGTTCGCGGTTCACGCCCACGATGCCGCCGAAGCTGGAGACCGGGTCCGTCTCCAGGGCGTGGCGGTAGGCCTCCACGAGCTCGTCGGACGAGGCCAGCCCCACCGGGTCCGTGTGCTTGACGATCACCACGCTGGGCGAGGTGAAGTCCGAGACGAAGGCCCAGGCCGCGTCCAGGTCCAGCAGGTCGTTGAACGACGGTTGCGGCCCCTGCAGTCGCGCGGCGTCGGCCAGGGTGCCGGAGCGATGGGTCGTCTCACGGTAGAAGGCCGCCTGCTGGGTCGGGTTCTCCCCGTAGTGCAGGTCCTCCACCTTCTCCAGGACCAGGGCCAGCCGGCCGGGGAAGGTGTCGCCGCAGGCATTGGACAGGTAGGCCGCGATCTCGGCGTGGTAGGCGGCGACCAGGCTGAAGGCCTCCGCGCCCAGGCTCTGACGCAGCTCGGCCGAGGCGGAGCCGCGGGCCCGAATCTCGGCGACAACAGCGTCGTAGCGGGCCGGGTTGGCCACGGCCGCCACACCGGCGTAGTTACGGGCCGCCGCCGCGAGCAGCGCCGCGCCGCCGACGTCGATCATCTCGATGGCTTCGTCGATCGAGACCAGCCGAGCCCCCACCTGCGGCGCGAAGCGGCTGACGTTGGCGGCCACTATGTCGATCAGGCCGATCCCCTTGCGCTCGAGCTCCTTGAGCTCCTTGGGCTTGTCGCGGCGGGCCAGGATGCCGGCGTAGACGGCCGGATGAAGGGTCTTGACCTGGCCCCCGGCGATCGCTTTGGCGCCCGTGAGGTCCGAGATGGGACGGACCTCCACCCCGGCCGCAGCGAGGTGCTCGCGGGTCCCCTCGGTGGCGAAGACCTCGACGTCCAGGGACAGGAGGTCGCGGGCGAATCGATCGATGCCCTCGCGGTCGGCCACCGAGAGCAGGGCTCGCACCAGGCCACCTCCCTGACGCCTGTCAAGCGTGCGCCGGGCAGAGGCGGGCGTCCCTCATCCCCGGACGTGGCCGAGTATACCGCCCGGACAGGCGCCCTCAGCCGCGGGCATGGCATACTCTTCGGACTGTTCGAACAAAACGCACCGAGGTCCGCGCCTGATGGCCCCCTGGGAGTATCTCTGGATCGCATTCAACGGCGAGAATTTCGAGCCGATCTACAAGGCCACGCAGTACTTCTCCTTGGCCATGATTCTCGTGACCGTGGCCTTCTACAACTTCCAGAGCCGCCGGCTGCGCAACTACGCCGTCTTCCTCGACCTGAATGAGTGGCTCCTCTGGACCTCGTTCGGCGTCTTCAGCCTGCTGCTGATGTACACGATCTTCATGTTCGACTTCATCTTCGTCCTGCCGACGATGATTGGCGGCGCGATCCTCCTGCTGTGGATCCGCTTCATCCACTTCCGGCCGCTGATCGGCGCCTACGAGGAGCGACTGGCGCGGCAGCGCTACTTCCAGCGCGCCAGGGCGTCCCATCCCGAGTCCACGATCCGCAAGTCCTCGGGCAGGGGCAAGCGCCGCCGCCGCTAGCGGTCCGCCTCGGCCGGTCGGGGCCCTCCGCACCAGCGCCTGATTCGGCGCGCCCTACCTGAGCGGCGAGCGATCCCAGTCGATCGCGCACTCCTGCGTGGGGTTCGATTCGTCGACCGCCACGGCCAGCTTCACGCCCGGGGCCAGCCCGGCAACCTCGGACGCGGGAACGCGGTGGCCGAACATGGCCGGGAAGGCGGACCCGCCGGGCAGGGTGACCTCCAGGGTGAAGAGCCACATCGGGTCGTCCAGATGGGTCGGGTCGGCGTTCGGGTCGAAGTCGCGGACCTTCTTGCCCAGCGGCTGGGCCGTGGTTATGACGCCCGTGCCGTGCGTGCCTGTCGCCAGCAGCCTGGCCGCGCTGCCGTGCTCCGTTTTCATCGTCCCACCGCGGATGGCCCCCACGACCTTGTCCAGGCCGCTCACGGGCTGGCCGCCCGCGGCGAAGGCGACGTCCACGCCGTCCATGGTCACCGTCCCGCCCCTCTGGTTCAGGGCCTGGGCTCCGGTCATGTCGCTGGCGACCATGGTCTGGCCGCCCGAGCCGCTGAAGTTCTGCCAGTCCGGAACCACCTTCTGGGGGTTGGCCGGGTCCACCACCACGCCGATGTGGGCCCCTGGCACCAGCATCGGGATGAAGACACGGGGGATCGCGCACTTGCACTCGGCCGCGTACGCCTCTCCCCCGCCGGGAGGCGTCACCAGCAGGCCCAGGTTGTAGACCAGGGCATCTGGCCCGACGCTGGGAGAGCTGATCGTCATGCCCGACTCGCCGATGCTCTGGACGACCGCCTGGGTCGACACGCCCCCCTTGATCTTCGCCAGACCGAAGCTGCCCAGCAGCCCTCCAAACATGCCGCCCATGCCCCGCATGAAGAAGAACATCAACACCAGGGGCAGCGCGATGCACGCAGCGACGAACAGGAAGATGAGCAGATCCTCGGACATCGTGTCTCCTCCCGGCGCGGTCGAGCCCCGGCGGCCCGATGGACGCGCTTCCCGGTGACGATAGCCGACCGATCGGCGGGCGAACAGCCTCAGCTCGCCGAGCCCACGCGTGGCAGCCCGCCGGCCTCGGGGTCAGCCCCCCGGGGGAGCCTCCGTCCCGGGTCCCAGCAGGGCCCCCAGCTGGCCGAGCATTCGGGCGGTGGCGCCCCAGATCCGCTCGCCTTCCACCGCGTAGACGCCGTAGCGGATGACCCGGCCGCTCGTCACTCGCTCCTCGATCTCGATCGGCACCCCCGGCAGGAAGGCCTCGACGGGGGCGTCCAGGACGTGGGCGACCTCGGACGGGTCAGGGTGGGTGGCGGGGCGGCGCCTGGCGGTCGCGACCACAGGCGTGATGCGGAAGCCCGAGACGAAGACGGCTACCGTGTCCAGCGTGCCGACGACGCGCAGCCCGCAGGCCTTCGCGCTCAGGCCCACTTCCTCGCACGCCTCGCGCAGGGCGGTGGCAGCCGCGTCCAGGTCGCCGTCCTCGACCGCGCCGCCGGGGAGGCTGATCTCGCCAGCGTGGTCGGGCAGGCCCGCCGCTCGGGCGGTCAGCAGGACGCGGGCTTCGCCCTGCTCGTCGGGGAAGAGCAGCACCAGGACCGCGGCGTGGCGGGCGGGCCCCCCGGGGTCGCTGGGGAACAGCTCCTCCGGTTCGTCGACCCGGATCGGCGTCAGCGCCGCCGGCGCCGCAGGCAGCTCGTGCCGCAGAGCCTTCAGCTGGCGTCGTGCCGAATCGAATCGCATGGCCGCAGCATAGCCCCCATGCGGCCAGCGCCGGGCGGCGCCGTACCGACCCTAGTTCACCCGCTCGGGGCCCTTATGCTTGTCCTTCTCCTTGTCGGGCGTCCAGATGCGCTCCGCCGCGGAGCCCGCGGCGGCGGGTTGCCGGGCCGCTCTCTTGCGGGCGTCGCGGCGGGCCCCGGCGTCGGCGACGACCGTGGCCTCGCCCTGGCTGAAGACCAGGACCCCGCCGATGGCGTCGGCGTCGGCAACGATGCTCGAGCCGGGCTTGAACTCGCCGTGCAGCAGGGCCCGCGCCAGGGGGTTCTCCACCAGGCGCTGGATCGTCCTCTTGAGCGGCCGCGCCCCGTAGGCCGGATCGGTTCCTTCCCGGACGATCAGGGAGCGGGCCGCGGTGGTCAGCTCCAGGGCTAGCTCCTGGCCTGCCAGGCGGCGCTGCAGGTCGGCCACCAGCAGATCCACGATCGCGGTCAGGTCCGCCTCGGCCAGGGCGTGGAAGACGATGACCTCGTCCACGCGGTTGAGGAACTCCGGCCGGAACTGGACGTGCAGGGCCTCCGTGATCTGGTGCTTCATCTCCTCGTAGGCCTTCGCGTCGCCAGCGTCACCGCGCCCGGTGAAGGCCGAGATGAACTGGCTGCCGACGTTGCTGGTCATGATCAGGACGGTGTTGCGGAAGTCGACGGTACGCCCCTGGCCGTCGGTCAGCCGTCCGTCGTCCAGGACCTGCAGCAGGACGTTGAAGACGTCCGGGTGGGCCTTCTCGATCTCGTCGAGCAGGACGACCTGGTAGGGCCGCCGCCGGACGGCCTCGGTCAGCTGGCCGCCCTCCTCGTAGCCGACGTAGCCGGGGGGCGCGCCGACGAGGCGCGAAACGGAGAACTTCTCCATGTACTCGCTCATGTCGATGCGGACCATGGCCGCTTCGTCGTCGAAGAGGAACTCGGCCAGGGCGCGCGCCAGCTCCGTCTTGCCCACGCCGGTCGGCCCCAGGAACATGAACGAGCCGATGGGCCGGCGCGGGTCCTTGAGCCCGGCTCGGGCGCGCCGGACGGCGTCCGACACGGCGGCGATGGCCTCGTCCTGGCCCACCACCCGCTGATGCAGCCGCTCTTCCATGTGCACGAGCTTGGCCGTCTCGCCCTCGAGCAGCTTGGTCACGGGCACCCCCGTCCAGGAGGCCACGATGGCCGCGATATCGTCCGCGGTCACTTCCTCCTTGAGCAGCCGGTTGGGGCCCGACAGGGCGGCCATGGCCGCCTCCTGCTCCTTCATCCGCGTCTGCAGCTCGGGCAGCTTGCCGTACTTGAGCTGGGCGGCCGTGCCGTAGTCGGTCTCGCGTTCGGCCTGCTCGATTCGAACCTGCAGGTCCTCGATCTCCGACTTCGTCGCCCGGATGCCGCCGATGGCCTCCTTTTCGGCCTGCCAGCGCTGCTTCATCGCGCCGGCCTCCTCGCCGATCTCGGCCAGCTCCTTCTCGAGGGCCGCCAGGCGGGCCTTCGAGGCATCGTCCTTCTCCTTGCGCAGGGCCTCGCGCTCGATCTCCAGCTGGACGCGCCGGCGCTCGAGCTCGTCCAGCTCGACCGGCATGGAATCGATCTCCATGCGCATCCGGCTGGCCGCCTCGTCCACCAGGTCGATCGCCTTGTCGGGCAGGAAGCGCTCGGTGATGTAGCGGTTGGACAGCGTGGCCGCCGCCACCAGCGCCGAGTCGGTGATGCGGACGCCGTGGTGGACCTCGTAGCGCTCACGCAGGCCGCGCAGGATGGAGATCGTCTCCTCGACGCTCGGCTGGTCGACGACCACCGGCTGGAAACGCCGCTCCAGGGCGGCGTCCTTCTCCACGTGCTTGCGGTACTCGTCCAGGGTGGTGGCGCCGATGGTGTGCAGCTCGCCGCGGGCCAGCATCGGCTTGAGCAGGTTGGAGGCGTCCATCGCGCCCTCGGCCGCGCCCGCCCCCACCACGGTGTGCAGCTCGTCGATGAACAGGATGATCCGGCCCTCGGACTCCTTGATCTCCTTCAGCACCGCCTTGAGGCGCTCCTCGAACTCGCCGCGGAACTTGGCCCCGGCGATCAGCGCGCCCAGGTCCAGGGCCACGACTTTCTTGTCCTTGAGGGTCTCCGGCACGTCACCGCGGACGATGCGCTGGGCCAGGCCCTCGACGATTGCGGTCTTGCCCACGCCCGGCTCGCCGATCAGGACGGGGTTGTTCTTGGTCCGGCGGCTCAGGACCTGGATGACGCGGCGGATCTCGTCATCCCGGCCGATGACCGGGTCCAGCTTCCCGGCCCGGGCCTCGGCCGTGAGATCGCGGCCGTACTTCTCCAGGGCCTGGTAGGTCGATTCGGGGTTGGGGCTCGTGACCCGCTGGTTGCCGCGCACCCCGGCCAGGGCCCGCAGGACGGCCTCCTTGTTGGCCCCGCCGCGGTCCAGCAGCTGCTGCGCCTCGCCGCCCCCCTCGGCCACGGCGATCAGCAGATGCTCCGTCGAGACGTAGTCGTCATGGAGGCGGCGCGCCTCGTCGGCAGCGCGCTCGAGGACGCGCCGCAGGCGCGGGTCGGCCGACAGCTGGCCACCCTGGACCTTCGCCCGACGGCTCAGGATGCCGGCCAGCTCCTCGCGGAGGGCGGGCACGTCCACGCCGACGCGGCGCAGCGTCTCCGCCGGGACGCCGTCGTCGGGCTCGATCAGCGCCGCCAGCAGATGCTCTGAGTCGAGCACGGGGCTCTGCAGCTCCTCGGCGAGCCGTTGAGCCGAGACGATGGATTCCTGGGCCTTCTGCGTGAAGTGATCAAGATTCATGCTGCGTCCCCGGGGTCAGTGCTGTCGTGGATTGGGCTGGGCGATCACTCGGACGAACTCCTCGGCCGCCTTCTGCTGGCGGCCTTCGAGCTTGCCCGGCAGGACGACTTTGACCCTGGCCAGCAGGTCGCCGAAGCCGTCGCCCTTCAAGCGGGGCATGCCCTTGCCGGCCAGGCGGAAGGTCCGGCCGGACTGAGTGCCGGCGGGGACCCTCAGCAGGACGCGCCCGCTCAGAGTGGGCACGTCCACCTCGGCCCCCAGAAGCGCCTCGCCGAGGGCGATCGGCACCTCGCGCGTCAGATCGGCGCCGCTGCGGGTGAAGACGGGGTGAGGCTGGACCTTGATGACCAGGTAGAGGTCTCCCGCGTCGTCGCCGTCGCCGGCCTTGCCCCGCAGCCTGATCTTGCTGCCGGTCTCGACGCCGCGCGGCACCTTGACCTCGAGGCGCCGCCCGCCGGCCTGGACGAGCCGCGTGGAGCCGTTGTAGGCCTCCTCCAGGGTCACCTCGACGTCGGCCTGGATGTCCGGGCCGCGCCCCGACGTGCCTCCCGCCCCGGCGCCGCGACCGGCGGATCGGCCCTGGTCGCTCCTCAGCCGGGACAGCAGATCCTCCAGGGGATTGCCGTGGCCTCGCCCGCTCGCGCCCGCCGAGCCGCTTCGCCCGCGCCCGCCCGAACGGGAGGCTCTGGCTCGGGCCTCCTGTACCGGCATCCCGCCGCCAAAGAACATGTTGAAGAACTCCGAGAAGTCGGAAGCGTTCTGCCCGCCAACGGTGTGGTACTCATAGCGGACGTTGCCGCCCTGGTCCCCGAAGCCGGCGAAGGGGCCGCCCGGCCCGAAGGGATTGCCCGCCCCGAACGGGTTGCCGGCAGCGCCGGCGCCGGCCCGGGCGAACTGATCCCAGTTGGCGCCGAGCGTGTCGTACTGCTGGCGCTTCTGGGGGTCGCCCAGGACCGCGTTGGCTTCGTTCACGTTCTTGAACCGCTTCTCCGCGGTCTTGTCGCCGGGATTGCGGTCGGGGTGGAGCTCGCGAGCCAGCCGCCGATAGGCCTTCTTGATGTCGGCCTGGGAGGCGCTTCTTGGGACGCCGAGCGTCTTGTAGTAGTCCTGGTATTCCATAGGTCACCGCTCAGGCGGGCGATCCCTCCTCCAGCCCCTCCGATCGGTCAGGCCATCGCCGGCGGCTGGTCCACCGGCGGGAAGACCACCGGCACCGGGCTCTCCCTCTCCTCGCCGCCCTTCTCTCTCTTCTTGCCCTTGCCGCCCTCGCCCGCCGGTTCGCCGCCCAGAGGCGACGGCTGGCGGCGCAGAGCGGCGTCCAGCACCTGGTTCATGTTGTCGACCAGAACGAGCTTCATCTGCTTGCGGATCTCCTCGGGGATGTCCCGCAGGTCCTTCTCGTTCTTGCGCGGCAGGATGACCATCTTCGCGCCGGAGAGGTGGGCCGCCAGGATCTTGCTCTTCAGGCCGCCGATCGGCAGCACCCGGCCGCGCAGCGTGATCTCGCCGGTCATGGCCACGTCCTTGCGGACCGGAATGCCGGTGAAGGCGCTGACCATGGCCACGGCCATGGTGATGCCGGCCGAGGGGCCGTCCTTGGGGATGCCGCCCGCCGGGACGTGGATGTGGAGCGTGTTCTTCTCGAAGACTTCGCGCTCGATGCCGAGCCTGGAGGCGTGGGCCCGGATCCAGGACAGGCCGGCCCGGGCGGACTCGCGCATGACCTCGCCCAGCTGCCCGGTCAGGATGAAGTCCTCCTTGCCCTCCATGAGGGTGACCTCGATGGCGATGACGTCGCCGCCGACCTCGGTCACGACCAGGCCGGTGGCGGCGCCGGTCTGATCCTCGGCCTCCAGCTCACCGTACTCGAAGCGTGGCGGGCCCAGGTACGCGGCCAGCTTCTTGAGGTCGACCACGGTCTTGCGCTTGCGGCCCTCGGCCACCGAGCGGGCGACCTTGCGCATCACGTTCGCGATCTCGCGCTCGAGGTTGCGCACGCCAGCTTCGTGGGTGTAGGAGCGGACCAGCTCGATCAGCGCCTCGTCGGTGATGACGATGTGCTTCGCCGTCAGGCCGTGGTTCTTCAGCTGCTTGGGGATGAGGAACCGCTTGCCGATCTCGATCTTCTCGGTCTCGGTGTAGCCCGGCAGCTGGATGACCTCCATGCGGTCGCGTAGAGGCGGCGGGATCGGGTCGAGCAGGTTGGCGGTGGTGATGAAGAGCACCTTCGTCAGGTCGAAGGGCACCTCCAGGTAGTTGTCGGCGAAGGTGTTGTTCTGCTCGGGGTCGAGGACCTCCAGCAGCGCCGAACTGGGGTCGCCGCGGAAGTCCATGCCGATCTTGTCGACCTCGTCCAGCATGAAGACCGGGTTATTGGAGCCGCCGGTCTTGATGTTCTGGATGATCCGGCCCGGCAGCGCCCCGATGTAGGTGCGGCGGTGGCCGCGAATCTCGGCCTCGTCGTGGATGCCGCCCAGGCTCATGCGCACGAACTTGCGGCCCATGGCCCGCGCGATTGACTTCCCGAGCGAGGTCTTGCCCACACCGGGCGGTCCGACGAAGGACAGGATCGGGCTGCGCAGGGTTTCGGCCAGCGAACGCACGGCCAGGTACTCGAGGATGCGCTCCTTGATCTTCTCCAGGCCGTAGTGGTCCTCGTCCAGGATCTTGGCCGCGGCCTTGATATCCAGGTTGTCCGTGGTCGAGACATTCCAGGGCAGGGCGATCAGCCAGTCCACGTAGGTCCGAATCACGCCCACCTCCGGCGAGGCGGTCGGGATGCGGCTCATGCGTTCGATCTCCTTGAGGGCGCGGGCCCGGACCTCGTCTGGCATGCCGGCCTTCTCGACCTTCTGGCGCAGCTCGTTGATCTCGGCCTGCTGCGGGTCGTCTTCGCCCAGCTCGCGCTGGATCGCCTTCAGCTGCTCGCGCAGGATGTACTCGCGCTGGGTCTTGTCCATCTCGGACTTGACCTCGGACTGGATCTTGCCCTTCAGCTCGAGGATCTCGATCTGGCGCGCCAGGAAAGCGGAGACGATCTTGAGCCGCGCCACCACGTCCGTCGTCTCGAGCAGCTCCATCCGCTGCTCGGTGGAAAGGTCCGGGCTGTAGGCGACCATGTCGGCCAGCAGGCCCGGCTCGCTGATGTTGCGCGCTGCCACGGCCGCCTCGGGCGGCACCGGCGCGCCGTTGGCCACGTACTGCTCGATCTGGGATTGGACCGAGCGCATCAGGGCCTGGACCTCGATCCCCTCGGGGGTAACGTCCGGCAGCTCCTCGGCGCGGACGGCGATGTAGGGCTCCGTCTGGGCGAAGTCCAGCACCCGCAGCCGGGTCTGGCCCTGGACGATGGCCCGCATGGTCCCGTCCTGGAGCTGGACCACCTGGGCGATCTTGGCCAGCGTGCCGACGCTGTACAGCTGGGCCGGGTCGTCGATCTCCTCCTGCTCCGCCTGGCGCTGGGTCACCAGCGCGATCGGGCCGTCGGCCGCGAGCGCGGCGTTCAGCGCCGCCACGCTCTTCTCGCGTCCCACCGTGAGCGGGACGATCATCTCGGGGAAGATGACGGTTTCGCGCAGCGCCACCAGAGGCAGGTCGCGGATGCCCGGCTGGGGCACGTGCCGCTCCGCGCCCGCGTCGTTCTTGACGTTCTCGACGGGCTCGCTGTGCTCCGGCCGGTCAGTCATCGGAATCTCCTGATCGCTTGCTGGCCACTCGGCTGGCCACGATGCGCGTGATCCGCGGTTGCGGCGCGGACCCCGGACCGCCGTCCTGTTCGGCGTCCGGAGTCCTTGCCTCTTCGAAGAGAGCCTCCAGGATCCGAGTCCCGAGTCTCTCCTCGAGCTCGAAGATGAGTCTCACCCCCGCCAGGTTCACTCCGCGTTCTTGCGTCAAGCGCCTGATCCAGAGGATGCGGCGGATGTCGTTCTCGGAGTAGAGGCGGATGTTCGTGGGCGTCCGAGCCGGCGCCAGCAGACCCTCGTCCTCGTAGATGCGGAGGGTTCGCGGGTGAGCCTGGACCAGGCCGGCCGCGACGCTGATCACGAAGCACGGCCGGGACGGATCGCGTTCGAAACGCCGGTCTGTCATCGGTTGCCCTGGCTGTCTGGACTACTTGGAACTGGCGGCCTCGCCGCTCTCGATGCTCTTGGTGGTGATCTTGATCTGGCGCGGCTTGACCTGCTCCGCTTTGGGGATGCGGAGAGTCAGGACGCCGTCCTCGAAGGTGGCCGTGGCCTTGTCCGGCTCCAGGCCCGCCGGCAGCGTCAGGGATCGAGTGAAGTCGCCGCGGCTGATCTCACGCAGGATCGCGGAGCCCTCTCCCTCCTGACGGCTGGAACGGGTCTCACCGGAGATGGTCAGGGTGTTGCCCTCGACGGTGATCTCGGCCTGCTCGGGGCTGACGCCCGGCATGCTGGCCTCGACCACGAACTCGTCGGCCGTGGTGTAGACGTCCATCTTCACGATCTGCCCGGCGCCCCAGGAACGGGACGTGACGAAGCCGTCGTCGAAGAGATCGTCCACAGCCTGGCGCAGGGTCACGAGGCTGCTGAGTGGGGACGAAGAACGGCGAATGATGGTCATTGTGTCACCAGCCCTCGGTCGGGTTCTGCTTCTGTCTGTGGGGGCCCACCGCGGGCCCTGCCGACCGCTACCTTGCACTTCAGGACCATAGAACCCTGACAATGGCGTTGTCAAGTGTGTTGCCACTGATGACACGCGCCGCGAGCCTGCGCAAGATGCCCAAAAGGGTCATTGTTCCTCTTGACCCAGGGCCGCAGATTCACCCTATCGCGCGCCCGCGCCGCTCTTTCGGGCGCGCCCCGATGTAAGGTGCCTCGCATGTCGAGTAAGGCTGACCCAGCGACCCCGGCGCCCGCCCTGACTGACGAAGCGGCGACCATGGTCGCGGCCGCCGAAGAGCTGGTGAAGTGGGCGGCGACGCAGAAGGTCAAGGGCCTGGACTTCAGCGTCGACAGCCTCGGCCGGCTGGACGAGCTGCTCGAGCGGCTGGCCCGCTCGAAGGATCCGATCACCATCAAGACCCGGCTCGGCTGTGCCGCCTACCTGGGCGAGGTGATGGTTCGCCGGCTGGGCGGCACGTGGGGCGCCGGCGAGCACTACGGCGAGGTCCTGCCTCCAGGAACGGACGCCGGTGGGGGCGAGGAGGTGGAGGGTCTGGCCCGGCCGACCGAGATGGTCGAGCGGCGGCTGGCGACCAGGGCGGCCCTCAAGGACCAGGTACTCGAGCTGGAGAAGGCCTGGGCACCGGCGGAGCCGGCGGCCGAGCGGGCCGAAGAGGAGCCTGCGTCTGAGGAGAGCACACCCACCCCGGAGCAGATCGAAGCCGCCGCGAAGGCGGCCGAGGAGCGCGAAGCGGCCAAACGGGCCGCCGCGGAGGGCGCACCCGCGGAGAGCGGGCCCACCCCGGAGCAGATCGAAGCCGCCGCGAAGGCCGCCGAGGAAGCCGAGGCCGAACGGCTGGAAGCCGATCGGAAGGGTGAAGCCGAACGCCTGGAAGCGGAGAAGAAGGCGGAGGCTGAGCGCCTGGAGGCGGAGAAGAAGGCCGAAGCGGAGAAGGCCGAAGCTGAGCGCCTGGCCGCCGAGAAGGCCGAAGCCGAACGCCTGGAAGCGGAGAAGAAGGCGGAGGCTGAGCGCCTGGAGGCCGAGAAGAAGGCCGAAGCCGAGAAGGCCGAAGCTGAACGCCTGGCCGCCGAAAAGGCCGAAGCCGAGCGCCTGGAGGCGGAGAAGAAGGCCGAAGCGGAGAAGGCCGAAGCTGAACGCCTGGCCGCCGAAAAGGCCGAAGCTGAACGCATGGCCGCCGAAAAGGCCGAAGCCGAACGCCTGGAAGAGGAGAAGAAGGCCGAAGCCGAGCGCCTGGAGGCCGAAAAAGCCGAAGCCGAACGCCTGGAGGCGGAGAAGAAGGCCGCGGC
>Ga0315545_1003614_pt1 | contig 13137 bp, 16 predicted proteins | sample SalMarSW160210MG_FD_203096 | JGI IMG/M metagenome (GOLD analysis project Ga0315545, IMG submission 203096) | Salt marsh sediment microbial communities from the Plum Island Ecosystem LTER, Massachusetts, United States - Salt Marsh Sediment SW1602-10 ... | reverse complement strand
AGCTCCAGCTTGCGCTCCACCATTTCCCCGTAGTTAAGCTCGGCCCCCTCCCCCATTATATGCTGCAGCGAGCCGCGGTGGTCCATGGCGCACATGGTAAAGATGCCGTCGGCGGTGGCCAGCTGCTGCAGGCCCCTTAATTTACCGATGCTTAGTGTTTTCATGCCTGTCTGGCTATTATGGAATAAAAAGCCGTTTTAATCAAGCGTAGCCCCCCTCTGTATCTTTCCCTGCCCCATGAGTTATAATTGGTAAACGCTTTATTGGAGTTAAAATATTGCCCTGGTTCTACTATATCGCCAGAGGCCTGCTCTGGGGGCTGTTTAAGCTCCTCACCCGCTGGCAGGTCAAAGGTAAGGAAAATATCCCTAAAGAGGGGCCGGTGCTGGTGGTGGCCAATCACCTCAATCTGGCCGACCCGCCCCTGCTCGGCGTCAGCATCAACCGGAGGGTCGTCTTCATGGCTAAAGAAGAGCTCTTCCGCTCTTCTTTAGGCGCCTATTTCGTCAGTGGCCTCGGTTCCTTCCCGGTGCACCGGGGCAGGCTGGACAGGCAGGCAATACGCCGGTCACAGCAGGTACTGGCTGATGGTCTGGCTCTGGCTATGTTCCCGGAGGCGTCGAGGAGCCGTAGCGCCAGGCTAAAGACGGCCATGCCCGGCTCGGCGTTAATCGCCTGCCGTAGCGGCGTGCCCATTCTGCCGGTGGGCATTATCGGCACCGAGCAGATTAAGGGCCGGGGCTGGCTCTTTCGCCGCCCCCGCCTGACGGTTAATATCGGCAGGCCCTTTTCCCTGCCGCCGGTGGATGGCAAATTGACCCGGGAAAAGCTGGTTGAGTATTCCGGGCTAATCATGCAGCGCATAGCCGAGCTTCTGCCCCCGCAGTATCGGGGAGTCTATGCCGGGAAGGTAAGCGGTGAAGATTGAAAAGACCGAAGAGGTAGGCTTCTGCTTCGGGGTCAAGCGGGCCATTGACATGCTGGAAAAGGTGGTCGCCGAACGCGGCGAGGTGGAGACGCTGGGGGCGCTGGTGCACAACCAGCAGGTGCTGCAGAGGCTGGCTGGAATCGGCGTCAGGGTGGCTAAAAGCGTGGACGATATCAGGGGTGATATGGCGGCCATCAGCTCTCACGGGGTAACCCCGGAGGTAGAGGAGCAGATTCGAGCGCGGCATATCGACATCATCGATACCACCTGCCCCTTCGTCAACCGCCTCCAGAACGCCGCCCGCCGGCTGGCGCAGAGCGGTTTCTTTATCGTTATCTACGGTAATGCCGACCATACCGAGGTCAGGGGCGTCCTCGGCTGGGCCGAGGGCAAGGGTCTGGCCACGCTGGACGAAAAGGATGTCTTTAAGCTGGACCCACTGCCCCGCCGGCTGGGGGTGCTCTCCCAGACCACCCAGATACCGTCCCATTTCGTCGGCTTTGTCCAGAGGCTCATTGACGGCGCTTTCAGCCGGGACTCGGAGATGCGCATTATCGATACCATCTGCCACGATATCAGGCGGCGGCAGGCTCAGGCGCTGGAGCTGGCGGGCAGGGTGGATTTAATGCTGGTTATCGGTGGGAAAGGCAGCGCCAACACCAACCGCCTGGTTGAGCTGTGCTCGGCGGTTACCGAAACGCGCCTCATTGAAACGGCGGCGGATATAGACCCCGCCTGGTTTGAGGGCAAGCAGACTATAGGGGTGACTTCGGGAGCCTCCACCGCCGAGGCGACCATAGATGAAGTACTGGCCGGATTAAAGTCCCTGGCTTAAGGCTACAGGCCCATCTCTTTAGCCACCACCTCCCGGTGGAAGCTGGCGTCGCCGAAGCTAACCTCGGCCGCTTTAGACCGCCGCGTGTAGTACTGCAAATCGTGGTCTATGGTCACGCCGATAGCCCCGTGAATCTGGTGGGCTAAGGCCATAACCCGCTGGCAGGCCTCTCCCGCCCAGGCCTTGGCGATGGCCACCTCCTGCGCGCAGGGCAGCCCCTCGCTCAGCATCCAGGCCGCCTGGTAGGTGGAAAGTCTGGTGCCGTCGACATCGGTAGCCATGTCGGCGCAGTAGTGCTGGATAACCTGGAAGCTGCCGATGGGGCGCCCGTACTGCTTTCTATCCTTGGCGTATTCCACCGTCATGTCCAGCGCCTGCTGGATGCAGCCGGTCATCTCACAGCACTTGCCCACCGCCGCCCGCTGGATTATCTTCTCAATTTCTTTCCAGCCCTGGTCCGGTTCTCCCAGGATATTATCTTTGGCCACTTTTACCTTGTCAAAGACCACCTCGCACAGCTTGTCGTTGGCGATAGTCTTTAAGACGGTGGTGCTTATCCCCGGGCTCTTGGCGTCTACTATGAATAAGGTAATCCCTTGCCCGGTTTTAGCCGCCACCAGCATGTAGTCAGCCACATTAGCGTCGGGGACAAAGAGCTTGGTGCCGCTGATGACGTAGTTATCGCCCTCGGCGGTGGCTTTAGTCTCGATGCCGCTTTCTTTGTAGCTGGCGCTGGGTTCGGTCAGGGCCAGGGTAAAGATGGCCTCGCCGCTGGAGATCTTGGGTAAATACTCGTCTTTCTGTTCGTCAGTGCCGATATCGAGGATGGTGAAACCGCTTAAGACCACCGTGGAAAAATAGGGACCGGGCAGGCAGGCTCGGCCCATTTCCTCCAGCAGCATGGCCAGGTCGAGGAAGCTCATATCACTGCCGCCGTACTTTTCGGGGAAGGCCAGCCCCATCCAGCCCAGCCCGGCCATCTCCTTCCACAGCTCGGCGGAGTAGCCCTCCTCGCTTTCTTCTATCTCTTTAACCGTTGCCTTAGGCAGCTTATCGGTCAGAAAATCGCGGGCCATCGTCTTTAACATTTCCTGTTCTTCAGAGAGAGCTAAATTCATCGTTGCCTCCTATATAAATCTTGTAATAATATAATCAGTTTACTGGCTGGGTAGCTCCAGCTTTCTTAGCGCCAGTATGTTCTTCAGGACTTCCGAGCTGCCGGCCTGCAGGCTGTAGCCCTTGGAAGACAGGTAAGAATGGTAGGCCATGCCGCGCATCGGCACCCGCTTCGATTCCGGCGAAAGCTGTCCGTAAAGCCCCGCTATCTCGATGGCGGCGCCGGCCAGGTGCTGCTCGAAGGCGGTGCCGTAGGCCTTGGACATCGATGATTCCCAGTTGGGGGCGTGGCCCTCGTCCATAACCATGGCCACGCGGTACATGTGCAGCCGCCCGATTTCAAACTCGGTTTTTAGCTGGGCCAGCTTGGCGCGCACCAGCGGGTCCTGGGACATCGGCTTACCGTTCCGCTTGGTTTCCTTGACGTAGTTGATGACGGCTTCAAACAGGGGGTAGTTGGCCATCAGCCGCTCCATGCCACTCCGCTCGTAGTCAAGCTGGTTCAGAATCTGGTAAAAGCCCTTGTTTCGCTCCCCGATGAGGCAGGTCTTGGGGACGCGCACGTTTTCAAAAAATACCTCGTTAAAGTGCACCCCGCCGGTGATATCCTCTATGGGGGCGATGCTGATCCCGGGCAGATTGGTGCTGAAGAAGAACTCGCTGATGCCCCTGTGCTTGGGGGCGTCGGGGTCGGTGCGGGCCACCAGGTAAATCCAGTTCATGTTGCTGCCGCCGCTGGTCCAGGTCTTCTGCCCGTCGATGATGAAATCGTCGCCGTCCTCGGTGGCTTTAGTTTTAAGCGAGGCCAGGTCGCTGCCGGCGTCGGGCTCGCTCATCCCCAGGCCCACGTAGGCTTCGCCCTTTAGAATCATGGGCAGCAGCTCTTTCTTCTGCTGGTCGGTGCCGTAGTGGACGATGGCGCCGCCTATCTGGCGGTCGGCGAACCAGTGGCAGGCGGCCGGCGCGCCGTAGCGCAGCATCTCCTCGGTCAGGATTAGCCGGTCGACGTAGGAGCGCTCCTGCCCGCCGTACTCTTTAGGCCAGGTCAGGCCAATCCAGCCCTTCCGGGACACCCGCTTGGTAAACTCCGGGTCGTGCCCCATTATCCAGGCATCGCAGCTCGGCTCCCACAGCCCCTGCTTTATCTCCCCCTCCAGGAAATCACGGACTTCCTGCCGGAATTTCTGCTGCTCCTCACTCAGTCTAAAATCCATGTTTTTATCTCCTTCTAACACTCAGAGTACTGCTTTATTCCTTTAAAATTTAAGTTTTGTCCCGGCTTTTAGGTGCTCTTTATCGCCAGGCAGGTCACCGTCCGGGAAATGCCGGCGATGGGGTGGATTTTGCTGGTAACCAGGTCGCCGACATCATTCAGGTTCTCCTGCTCGATAACGGCGATGATATCATAGGGGCCGGTGACGATATCAACCGATTTCACCCCTTTCAGCTTTTTCATGGCGGTGGCTACTTCCTTGTTTCGGCCTACTGCTGTTTCGATAAGGACAAACGCCTTGGCTAACATTGGCTTCACCTCCCTCTAATCAGCTATTAACCGGCGGCTATCTAGTTTAGCATATTTTGGCAGGCTATGGCGAAAATTTGGTAACCCTTATGGCCCCGGCTTGCCGGCGGTTAAACTGTGCCCGGAAAAATTTTAATGATGGTCTGGCGCAATGTCAAGGTTAGCTCCACCTTGACACTGGGTAGCTGGCTTGGCATATAATGGACTGATTCTTGGTGGGACTGGCAGCTTGAATTCTACTTGAGGAGGGGCGCTTTGGACTATTTCTTAACCGAGCAGCAGAAGGAAATCAAAAATCTGACCCGGACCATTGCCGAAGAGCAGATTTTGCCGGTGCGGGCGGATCTTGATGAAAAGGAAGAGTTCCCCTGGGGGATAATGAAAATCCTGGCTGACGCCGGCCTGTTCGGCGTCTATATTCCCGAAGAGTACGGGGGGCTGGGGGGCGGTCTCCTTGACCTCTGTCTGGTGGTGGAGGAACTAAGCCGGGTGTGCAGTGGCATCGCCGTCAGCTATGCCGCCAGCGGCCTGGGATCATTCACCCTGCTGGAGTACGGTACCGACGAGCAGAAGCGCAAATACCTGCCTGACATCGCCAGCGGCAGGAAGCTGGCTGCCTTTGGCCTGACCGAGGCCGACGCCGGCAGTGACGCCGGTGGCATCAAGACCACCGCCCAGCGCACCGATAAAGGCTATATCCTTAATGGGACCAAGCAGTTTATCACCAACGGCGGCGATGCCGAGGTATACACCGTTATCGCCTTAACCGATAAGTCAAGGGGTCCACGCGGTGCCAGCGCCTTCATTGTTGAAAAAGATACCCCCGGCTTTACCTTCGGCCGCAAGGAGAAAAAGCTGGGCATCCGCGCTTCCTCAACCAGAGAGCTGGTCTTTGAGGATTGCCTCATCCCCGCCGAGAATATCATCGGCCGGGAGGGGATAGGCTTTATCCTGACCATGAAGCTTTTAGACCGCTCCCGCCCCGGTTTGGGCGCCCAGGCGATGGGTCTGGCGCAGGGGGCTCTGGAGGCGGCTATTGACTACGCCAAGAAGCGCGTCCAGTTCGGCCACCCCATTTACGCCCAGCAGGCGGTACAGCAGCTGCTGGCGGAGATGGCGATGCGGGTAGAGGCGGCGCGGGCGCTGGTCTATTCCACCGCCCGGATGGTGGATAACGGGGTTAAGGGCTTCACCAAAGAGTCGGCGATGTGCAAGGTCTTCGCTTCGGACACGGCGATGAAGGTGACCACCGACGCCATGCAGATTTTCGGCGGCGTTGGCTACATGCGCGACTATCCCATCGAGAAGATGTTCCGCGACGCCAAGATTACCCAGATATACGAAGGCTCCAACCAGGTATTGAGGAATGAGATCGCCTTTGCCCTGAGGAAGCTTAAGGTGCTGGGCGGCTAGCCGTTCAGCTTGACAGTAGGCGTCACGGTCGGCCTATAATATAAGACTTGCTTTTTGGAGGGGAGGCGGCAGGCGATGAAGATAAATGTAGCCCAGTTACTCCGGGCGTCCATAGGCTCGGTCAGAGATTACGAAATAAAACAGGTTATCGATATCACCGGTGACGGTGTTAACAGTCTGGTGCAGGGTAAGGTCAGGCTGATGCGCACCAACCGGAGTATACTGGTCAAAGGGGAACTGGCTACCGGGGTCGAGCTTACCTGCAGCCGTTGCCTGGGCTCTTTCCGGTGCCCGCTTAAGATGAACCTTGAGGACGAGTACTACCCCACCGCCGACGTGGATACCGGGGTGGCCATAGCCTTGCCCGACGAGCCGGGCTGTTTCACCATCGACCGGCAGCATGTCCTTGACCTGACCGACGCGGTGCGCCAGTACGCGCTGCTGGCTATCCCCATGAAACCGCTCTGTAAGGAAGATTGCGCCGGGTTGTGCCCCTTTTGCGGTCACAATCTTAACCGGGGGCCCTGTGGCTGTTCGCCAAAGGCAGCCGACCCGCGCTGGGCGGAACTGAGCAAATTAAAGAAGAAAGGAAAATAGTATGGGGGCTTTACCGAAACGAAAATACGCCAAGGCGCGGCAGGGTAAGCGCCGGTCTCATCTCGGCATGGTCATACCCTCCCTGGACTTATGCCCTCAGTGTCATAGTCCCAAGCTATCTCACCATGCCTGTCCTACCTGCGGCAGCTATGCCGGCAGGGAGGTTATTGAAGTCAAAAGCCCGAAGAAGCCGGCGGCATAGCCGGGAGGAATAGCATGCCGCAAGCAGTGAAAACCGCCCATGTCTTCCCCGGGCAGGGTGCCCAATCGGTAGGCATGGGCCTTGACCTCTACCAGAATTATGGTGCCGCCAAAGCCGTCTTCGAGCAGGCCGACAGGGCTCTGGGCTTTTCCCTCTCCCGCTTATGCTTTGAGGGGCCCGAGGACGAGCTTACCAAGACGGTCAACGCCCAGCCGGCGATAGTTGCCGTCAGCTTCGCCTGCCTGGAGGCCAGCCGCAGCCTTAACGGGGCGTTACCCCCGGCCGGCTTTGCCGCCGGTCACAGCCTGGGCGAGTACACGGCGCTGGCGGCGGCGGGGGTGCTCGATTTTGCCACCACCGTCTATCTGGCACGGGAAAGGGGACGGCTCATGCACGAAGCGGGCCAGATAACCCCCGGCGGCATGGCGGCCATTATCGGCCTTGACGAGGCACCCCTGGCCGAGGTCTGCCGGCAGACCGGCACCCGTATCGCCAATATCAACTGCCCCGGCCAGATAGTAATCAGCGGCGCTAAGGATAAGCTGGCTCAGGCGATGGAATTGGCTAAAGAAAAGGGGGCCCACCGCGCCATCCCCCTGCAGGTAAGCGGTGCCTTTCATACCCCGCTGATGCAGCCGGCGGTTGACGGCATGGCCGAAATTATGGCCACTCTTAATTTCAGTAATCCAACCGTGCCCATTGTCGGCAACACCACGGCTAAGCCCCTCACCACCGCCGAAGCGGTCAAAGAGGAACTGCTGGCTCAGTTATGCAACTGCGTCCAGTGGCAGCGCTCGGTGGAGTATATGGTAAATGACGGCGTATCCACTTTTATTGAAATCGGCCCCGGCCGGGTGCTGGCCGGTTTAATCAAGCGGATAGACAGAAATGTTAATATCTTAAATATCGGCACCGCCGAGGCGGTCAAGAATTTCGCTTAAGGGGGAGGGGTAGAATAATGAATCTCTCTGATAAAGTAGCCATAGTCACCGGCGGCGGCCGGGGCATCGGGCGCGCCATCGCCCTTAAGCTGGCCGAGGTGGGGGCGACGGTGGTGGTCTCTGATATCCTGGAGGAAGAGGCGGAGGCGGTAGCCGGGGAAATCAAGACGGCGGGCGGCCAGAGCCTGGCCTGCCCGGCTGATGTCAGCCAGGCGGCGGATGTCGCCCGGCTGGTGGAAGCAACCGTAGAAGCCTGCGGCCGGATTGATATTTTAGTCAATAACGCCGGCGTCGCCCGGGACCAGCTTCTTTTGCGGATGTCGGAAGAGGACTGGGACAAAGTCCTGGATGTAGACTTAAAGAGCGTCTTCCTCTGCACTAAAGCCGTTTTGCGGCATATGCTTAAAAAACGCTGGGGTCGGATTATCAGCCTTTCCAGCATTGCCGGTCTCGCTGGCAACCCGGGGCAGGCCAACTACTCTTCGGCCAAGGCCGGCATTATCGGCTTTACCCGGACGGTGGCTATGGAGGTCGGCTCCCACAGCGTCACCGTCAACGCCATCGCCCCCGGCTTCATTGAGACCGATATGACCAAAAAGATAAAAGAGGAACAGCGGCAGCAGATTAAAGAGCATATCCCCCTGGACCGTTTCGGCACCCCCCGGGATGTGGCCGAGGCGGTCGCCTTTCTGGCTTCCGAGGAGGCGGGCTATATCACCGGGCAGGTCTTAAGCGTTAACGGGGGTATGTTCTAGCCTGGTTGTGAATGCTTTTATCATTATTAGGGGGTAGCCACCGGCTTGGTCTTGAGCTGTGGTAGGAGCAGCAGCTATTCACCAGTTTTTATTATCTACCACCAGCACCATCCCCACCAATTCCACCAGCAGCGCTTCCTGGTTTTGAAGCTTACATCTGAGCCATAGCTTGTGCCATCTTCACTTACTGCTACAGCTCTAAAATGATATGTAGTGCCGGGAGTTAGGTGGGTAATAACGGCACCGAAGGGCCCTGGCCTTTTCAACGTTCGTGCCCTAGTCTGGCGGCCATAGTCCATAGTAGTCCCCCACTCAAAGTAGACCGATACCGGGGATGCAGTACCCAAGCTATTTAATTTCCCATGTAAAAGGGCAAGACTGGCAGTTATTGGATAAGCATATTGGGTAGTTACTGAAAGTGGGGGGACAACTTCAACCTTGAGGTCAACCTTAGCCTTATCCTCATCGGCTTGGACTGCTGGGCATAGTAAGCCTATCAGCACAAGCGAGGCTAAAATAGCTAGGATTAGCCTGTCTAATTTCAATATCTAGGTCTCCTGACGGCTATGGTTATGGCAAGCGCTACCAGGCCCAGAAAGACCAAGCCCCCGGCGATGATAATCACCGTACTCAGCGGCAGACCTCCTATTCCACCCTGCGCTGCTGGTGCCGCCTCCGGCGGCGGGGTCTCTCCTGCTGGTGTTTCCAGCGGTAAAGGCTGCCCGGCCACAATGTGGTTAATCTTAGCCTTGACCTGTACCGCAATAGCCACCGTCTCCCCGGTCATGCCGACTAACTTTATATAACCATTATACACCTGGGAGCCGAGGGATTCATCGCCGTAAATGGTCAACTGAACATCTACCGGCTCGTCGAGAGCGTCAACGTGCAGTACCTCCGGCTCTACTCGGAGCGGTATATCCACCAGGCTAATCCCCACCTCACCCTCAAAGTAGTGCACCTGTAAATCAGCCGTGGCGCTGCCATCACCCGGAATTTCAATCTCCACATGGCTGGGGCTTACACCCAGGCTGGCCGCCAGCACCGGGCTGGCCAGCGCCAGCATCAAAACCATCACTGCCAGTATTCCTGTAAATCTCTTCATGTTTACCTCTATCGGGGTAATGGGGGGTGGTTTCCCACCCCCCGCTTACCTTTTTACCCGCTACGTTTGTACAGAGCAAGTTAGTCGGTAGCAGTTGCTGTAAAGGTTAGTTGGGCTGTTTCAGGACCAGAGGGCACATAGTCGGAAGGTACGTGTACTTTGCTCTGAAGATCATCCGAACTGGAAACAGCCAGGTTTGGAATGATATCATCCCAAGAAGGTCCTAGCGCGAACCCGTCGTTATTGGTTAATTGAAGCGACTCGTAGAAAAAGTCTTCGGCAACGCCGCTAACCTCAGCGTCAACCGCGACGGGATGCGTGCCGATATTGTATACAACAATAACGTGTTCGGCCGAAGTCTGGCCGGGAACAAGGGTGCCAAAGTCGATGCTGGTTGGGTTTGCCGAGATGGCAACAATGTCCGGCACATTAGCGGTCAGGTTGAGTGTGCCGCCACCTAGGGACAGGGCCATGGCCGTAGCGGCTTCGCCGTCAACCTCAGGATATTCAGGGCTGGAAGACCAGCCGCCGTCCGTATTCTGGTCAAGGGTCAGCCAGTCGGCAGCCTTGTTCATGGCGGTGATTGAAGGACTACTACCTTCTGCAAGCAGGGCCATTGCTGCATAAGCGGTTTCCTGGACATCATCCTCAAAGGACCCGTTGTCCTCTTGATAACTGAGGAGTGTTGTCAATAGACCAGATATTTGACCGGTACGCACGCCAGTTTGAGAATAGGCCTGGAGTGCGGCAGCAACGCCAAGGACATAGTAGTCCTGCCCGGAATCTCCACTAGCAAAGTTGTCGTATATTACTTCAGCCATATCCTTTGCCTGCTGGTCGTAGCCTTCACCGGGGAAGACCGTATCAAGGGCCTGTGTTCCCCTTATCTCCAGGCCAATTCCCCAGATACCGACGTCCGGGAGGCCCTGGCCATTGCGCTTGTCGAATAACCACTGTGCCCAGGTGGTGGCTGTGCCGCCGGAACCACTCGCAGTTCCGAGTTCATCAACCGCTGTATCCCACCGCGACTTCGCAAGATTGTAGATATCGGCAACGGTCGTTCCGCCGACCTGGGTTTGTATCTGGGTGAGGAGGGTAGAGTCCGAAGCAGCAGCATCTCCTAGCGCAACAAGAAAGTCGATATAGGGAACGGGGTCACCACTGCCCACTGTCCATGTCCAATAACCTGACCCATTGTCCTGATATTCTGATCCGGGATCGTGATGATAAATGTAGTAATACGCCGCGGCAAGAGCCTGCTCATAAGCGGTTTTATCTTGAAGTTCCCAAGCCTTGATAATACCCAAAGCAACCATACCAGTCAAGTTGGGGTAAGAGGTGCCAGAGGTGGTTGAATCGAGTACCCAATCGAAGCCGCCATCATCATTTTGTACAGCAGCTAGGTGGTCAGCAGCTGCCTTAATAGCGGCTTCTCTAGCTGCGGTGGTTGCTGCCGCCGGCACCGCCGTCACCAGGCTTAAGGTGAGCACCAGCACCAGGGCAAGCAGGATACTGAAAATTTTTCTTTTCACATTTTTCTCCCTTTTTAGATTTTTATAGCAATCGGTCTTTCCCGAGCGTCCGTAGGTCTTTCCCTACCGTCTTTGACTATTCAGTTGTATTCTTCAATAGGCACCACCTCCTTCTTATCTTAGCTCTCTAGAGAGATAAAAAAACCGACCTGAAAAGGTCGGTTTCACTATTGGCTCCCCACCACCCAAGTGCCCACTTACAGGTGGCGGTTCAACGCACCCTCTCTTAAGTCCGGCCACCGGTCACAATATTAACCCATTCCCACCACAATATTACGGATACGGTCATAATTTGTCCCTTGACGAACTTGATTATAATTTCCCATAGGGCAAAAGTCAAGGTAACTTAACTTAACTTTACTTACCATTCTGGACGTGGTTTTTCTCCGGGTGGCAAAAACTGCGCTAAGATTGAACTTGCCTTCCTCATCTGCTAAACTGCCTTCAAAATGTGGACACACATTAAATCTTTGGGGTGTTTAGAGGCAGCCAGAGCCGCTGGACTAACCAGGGTCAGATTAGGTAATATTTACCGGTTGCATGTCCGGGACAAAATGCTATAATATCAGGTTAAATTTGGCGGGCAAACGATGGGAGTACGGCGCAGAGCCAGGGCAGTAGCCCTTCAGGTATTATACGAGTTCGATTCGGCCGGCCATGATGCCGAAACGGCTTTGGCCCATCTGCTGGCTGGCGCCGGGCTGTCCGGGGAGGACGCCGACTTTACCCGGGGGCTGGTCAACGGCGTTATCAGGAACCGGGAGCAGATAGATAAGCATATCAGGAAGTTTGCCCCGGCCTGGCCGCTGGAGCAGATACCCGTCGTCGACCGCAATATCTTAAGACTTGCAATATTTGAGATTTTACTTGATAATAATGTCCCAGTGAAGGTCGCCATCAATGAGGCGGTCGAGTTAGCCAAGAAGTTTGGTAGCGATAGTTCGTCAAGGTTCGTTAACGGAGTTTTAGGCTCGGTTAGCGCCCTTGCCACTAGAAAATAGGGAGGTAGAAGATGCCCACAGTCTTTGAACGGGTAAAGAAAATAGTGGTTGAGCAGTTAGGCGTTGAGGAAAGCGAGGTCAGGCCTTCAGCCAGTTTTGTTGACGATTTAGGCGCCGATTCTCTGGATTTAGTCGAGTTGATAATGTCTCTGGAGGAGGAGTTCGGCAAGCCCGACCAGAAGGTCGAGATACCGGACGAGGATGCGGAGAAGATAGTAACCGTTCAGGATGCCATTGATTACTTAAGAGACCACGGCATTAAGGACTGATAACTAAATAAGCTAAAGGCCTGCCCCCGGCAGTGCAAATCTTTAGCCTTTATGGGGTGACCCCACCCCCGTTTATATCTATTCCCGCCCGCCGCCCTTTAAGGAAGGGCTAAAGCCCTTTTCCCCCATCCCCCAAAAGAAATTGATAGAGGTATAACCTCTTAGGGTGGGTCAGGGTGGGAAGTAAAACACAGGTCTGAACTACCCCTTTAGTTATTTTTCCTCGATAACTATCCGCTTTATGACGTCGCCGTTCTTTATTTGCAACAGGACATCCATCCCCTCTGTCAACTGCCCGAACACCGAATGGTGCCCGTCGAGGTGGTGCTGGGGGGAGTAGCAGATGAAGAACTGGCTGCCGTTGGTGTCGGCGCCGGCGTTGGCCATGGAGAGGGTGCCGGTGACGTGGCTGTGGCTGGTGAACTCGTCGGCGAATTTGTAGCCGGGGCCGCCGCTTCCGGTGCCGGTGGGGTCGCCTCCCTGGGCCATGAAGTCGGCGATGACGCGGTGGAAGGTGGTGTTGTCGTAGAAGCCCTCGCGGGCTAAAAAGACGAAGTTGTTGACGGTTACCGGCACGTCGCTGGCGAACAGCTCCAGCACCAGGTTTCCCTTTTCGGTCTTGATGGTGGCGGTGTAGCTTTTGCTGGTGTCGATCTGCATCGCCGGCGGTGATGAGTAGCTTTTGGGCTTGGGGGTTTCACCGGGGGTTTCCCCACCGGGGCAGGCAGCCAGCGGGAATATCGCTGAAATCAGTATTATGCTGGCTATACGGGTTAGGCTTTTAAGTTTCATCAGTCCGTTTTCTCCTTGGTGTAATTCTTTTCTCTATATAAGTTACCGAATTGGAGAGTTTTTTTCAACCCCGCCCCTTTTCCCCCCGTGTTGTCTTTCTTCCCATACCCACCCGCCCAAAAAGGCTTT
>Ga0315545_1003613_pt1 | contig 13137 bp, 9 predicted proteins | sample SalMarSW160210MG_FD_203096 | JGI IMG/M metagenome (GOLD analysis project Ga0315545, IMG submission 203096) | Salt marsh sediment microbial communities from the Plum Island Ecosystem LTER, Massachusetts, United States - Salt Marsh Sediment SW1602-10 ... | reverse complement strand
TTTACCTTTGAAAAAAACGTAGATAAGATAATCGATCTTTATCAAGATCTAGCTTAAGCGGAGTCAAGAAGCACATATGAGCGAAATGACCGCCAAAATCTTGGAGGAAAGCCTTGAAAAATTTGTTCTTGTGCGACTGAGAGGTGGAAAGAAGTTGCGGGGGAAACTGAAGGGGTTCGATCAACACATCAATTTGTTGTTGGAGGAAACAGCGGATATAACAAATGCAGAGAAGGCTAGAAAACTTGGCACGATCATATTGAGGGGAGACAATGTTATCATCATTAGTCCTTCACCGAGGTGAAAACGTGGAGTTTAACGACATGATTGGGCGGGATAGTAGTAAATGAGAATTCGGGTCGCGCGCGTATGCATGTTATCAGTATTCATGGGTTTTAGCGGAAAGCCCCTAGGAGCCATCTTTTTTGTAGCTTTGTGGATATTCGTACTGTTTTGCACAAAATGGGTAAGTGATTAATAGAAAATGAATGATGAAATGATTGGTGAAAGCCTCGTTGAGAGAGCCAAATTCGTCTTTGCGGTCAGAGAATATCAAATAAAGAGAACGGCCAAGAAAGAAAATATAGTAGATTTTTCAGTTTCACCAGCAGAATCAGATGACAGAATATTTGTACGTGTCATAACTGAACCTAGAACAAGCTCGGGATGTGTTAGGGCAGATACCGTATTGAAGATTAGTCAAATTCTACATAAGAAACATTACGACAAGTGCATACTGATCGGCAAACGGTTCACACAGGCTGCGATAAAAGAAATCAACAAAAAAGATATAGAAATCGTCACAAAGGAAATCCCAAATTTTAAACCAGAACGCCTTTATTCTGCGATACAACATCACGTAAACGAGTTGTGCAAAGAAAAGTGTGGTCGAATCCCGAGAAAAGAATCTGAATGCAAAGGCTACTCTGATGGCTGCTATTCTTGCAATGTCAGGTTAATTAGCGATGATGCTTACTTCCACTTTAAACACGGCTGGACAAGCCTTTTGGAAAGAGATTTGGCGAAACTTCTTGCAAAAGAAGAAGACCTAAGCGGTTAAAGGTTTAATTTGGGAAAAAAGATGTGATTGAAAGGGCTTCGTGCACCGCCTGCACATTATCGTTAGGTTCCGTGCAAAATATGTGGCCATGACATGAGAAATATAGAGAGGAAAGTCTGGAAGGACACGTTCTTGCCCATTCAATCCTGATACAATCAACTTCTCTTCTGTTAATTGATGTCTTCGATTCAAAGTCTTTATATGTTGTTAATCCCTTAACATTCGTGGTTAGTAGAAAGCGAGTTGTTTTGGCAGGTTAAACAAAGGGGCTTGGTTTTTCAACTCTTTTCATGCGCCATCAAACCAAGATTATCATTAGGGAGGTGAAGTTGTGCCATCACATGGTTCACTATCTAAGGCGGGTAAAATTAGATCTATAACTCCAAAAGTAGACTCAAAAGAGAGGTACTCAGCGATCCCAAGAGTTAACAACCATAAAAAATACCATAAACGGTTTGTCTTAGACAGGGGTAATGGTCAATATAAACCTGGTAAGTATCGTAGGCGTCGGAGACGACGCCGCTAACTCTTTAACGCAGGCAGAATGACTATGCATGCATTCTCTATTGAATTAAATCAGTATTAGCCTTATTCACAAGTAGCTATGGTTTACCTCGTTTTTTGAGACATTCATCAATCAAAGGGAATGTCTCGGGTGGCATGAACTTTCTGGCTTCTTTACGGGAGCCTGAATCAAAGATGATTCTGTAGCCTTCTAGTAGAATAAAGTCGTGTACAGTCACAGAAGCTTGAAAATCAATAAGTCTTTCAGCGTTCCCCTTTAATATCACCCATAATCGTCATTATCTCCTGAAACTCTGAGAAAAGCTTTCTTAAAGAGGGCCTCAGCATCCTAGCGTCAATGCTCTTATCAAAGAAGTCCCCAGCGAATATGGCGTACTCGACATTCTCCTGTTGCGCTAAGGAGAGGATCGATCTAAGCGCTTCGAACCTCCTCCCCTTTCCTTCCTGAGATGTAAATCCGAGGAATGTATGAACCTCAACTTAACCCTCCAGTTCTCAATCCTCTTTTCTATGGCGAGGTCAGTTCGCGGACATGAGACTCTCCAGCTTCCTTCGTGACTTGGTAGACTCTGTCTGCGAAGCTCTCTAGCTCCCGTTCATGAGACACCATAATGACTTGCTCGCACTTCAGCTCATCTAGGATATCTCGTAGCTTGAAAAGTTGTTCTCTGCTGAAGCCGTCCGTTGGCTCGTCAAGAATGAGTAGGTTGCTACGCATGGCATTGCAGACCCTCTTCACCATAACGTTCAAAGCCAGCCGGTACGCTAGGGCGACTGAGGTTCTTTCTCCTCCGCTGAGGCTGTCAACCTCTAACTCGTAACCGTTCTGCTCGACGAGCGGCGTAAAGTTCTCATCAACTCGGACATTAATCTCCTCAGTCTCAATCAATGCTCCAAACCATTTCCGGAATAGTACGTCAAAGTCTTGATGTATGCTCCTGAGTACTTGGCGTTCTATGGCTTCGACGGATGGGATGAAGTAGTCACCTAGCCAGATCTGAAGTTGCCCAAGTACGTCTCCTCTAAACTTGTCTTCCTCCTTCTCCTTTACCTCTTCCTCCCTTTCTTGAACGCTCTTCTCCAGCAGTTCTATCCCACGCTTCTCTCCCGCCGCCTCTTCGGTCTTCAAACCCCTTCCGTCTTCCAGCTTCTTCCTTTCCTTTAATAGTTTTTCAAGCTCTTGGATCACCCCCTTCTTCTCCTCATACTCCTCCTGAGTCTTCGAGAGTTCCTCCTTCAGTTCGCTAATGTGTTCTTCAAGCCTTTGACTTTCATCTTTGATGTCTCGGAGGCTCTGCTCAAGCCTAGGCTTCTGCTCGGCTCTTGTCTTGTTTTCCGTGTAAATGGCTTCAATTTTCTCTCTTTCAAGTTTTTGAACCTTCTCCTTGAGTTCATTACGTCTCTTCACAGAGGATTCTAGTTCTTCTAGCTTCGTGTCGACCTCTATGATTCTTCTCCGCTCCTCCTCCGCGAACCTCTCCTCTTCCAGCCTGTTCTTCTCCTCTTGAAGGACTCGCTTCTGCTTCTCCAGCCTCTTCCTCGTTCTGTTAAGCGTTTTCTCCTTCTCTTTGAGGGTTGCAAGGATCTTCTGGAGCTCTCGGAGTTGCTGCTCTCTCTTTTTCAGCTCCTTTTCCTCTTTCTCAAGGTTCTTCAAGCTCTTGGATAGCTTCAACTGTGATGATTTGAGTTTTTCAATAGTTCCTCGGAGTTTTCTGATCTCTTCTTCGTATAGCTTCTTAACCTTCACGTAGTGTTCTTTCGTAAGCTTCTGTTTACATCTTGGGCAGGGAGCTCCGATTCCGATCTTCTCTATGTTTCGCCATTCCCTGCGTTTCTTGGACAATTCCCGCTTGTTGTTTCCCTCGTCGGCTTTGAGGGCTGAGATCGTTTGTTTGAGTTCTGATATCTCGTCTAAAACCTTGTCTAGTCTTGCAACTTCCTCCTCAGCTTTCCTCTCCTCTTCCTTAAGCTTTGGAAGATCGGCGGTCTGCCTCTCTCCCTCCGATACCTCAGACTCCAGCTCCGCCAACTGCTCCTCAAGTTTTCCGACAGCTTTCTCTAGGAGCGTCTTCTCCTTCTCAATCGCCTTCATCAGCTCACCTTTCTCTTTTACTAGGTTTCGGTAGGTCACCAATGTCTCTTCGAGAGTTTCAAGTTCCTTCTTCTCCTCCAAGTAGCCCTCATACTTGGGTCGTAGGGTCTCCAGTGTCTTTTCAGCCTTCGAAGCCTCTTCTAGCTCCTTCGTCAACTCTTTGATCCTAGCGCGGGTATTCTCTAGCTGTTTGGCTGTTGATTTTATCTGTTCTTGTATGTGTGGTATCGTGGCTTCAAGCTTCAACACTTCCACTTTACTCTCTTCAAGCTTCTCGATCCTGCTCTGGACTTGGCTGAGCTTCTTCTCTATCTTCTTCACGGAGGCTTCGAGCTGCCTCAAATTCTTCCTAGCCTGTACTAATTTCTTCCTTTCTTGGGCTAGGATCTCCCTCTTCTGTTCTAAGTCGACTGTGCGGCCCTTAAGTTCCCTTGTTTCACCTTTCAACCAGCCTACTAATATGGAGGCGTTTGAGGCAGCTCTGCTGTAATCCTCTATGCCGAAGGCTTTCCTGAGGGTCTGCAGCCTACGGTCAGCCCTCTGCGTCAACACCTCCTTCATCATCTCCTGAGGTGTAAAGACCGCGTAGCGGTAGATGACGCTTTGAGCCCTTGGGTTGGGTGGTTCGTTGAAGGTTAGTATCTGCAGTATCCTTGCCTTCATCTCTGTAACACTGTAGTCGGTGCGGACATCGTCCTCGACGATGTATCCTTGGCCCTGTACCACGCTCTTCCTACGCCTCACCAAGGATCTGTACACTCTGTATGGTCTACCCTCCACCTCAAACTCCAACAGGACATTGCCCTTCTTCTCTCCTACTCGGAGGAGATGCCTCCCGTCCACATCGCCTAAGCCGAAGAGAGCGAACTCTATGGCTGAGAGAAGAGTGGATTTACCTGTGCCAATATCGCCTTCAAAGAGTGAGATGCCTGTGCTGAACTCGATGGGCGGCGACTGCCTATAGCTCCTAACGTTATCCAGTGTTATCCGTTTAAGGATCATTTCACGGCCTCCATTGGAAGTAGCTTCAAGGCTTCAGCTAGAACCCTCGCTTCAAACCTCCTCATTTTTTCACCTTCCAACGGCTCCGCCTTCAAAGCTGAGAGGAGGCTACGTGCCAAGGAGATGCCGGCGTCAGAGGCTATGTTCCTCTTCAAGACCCTCTGAACCCTCTTATCCAGCGTTGGGTCAACCTTGAACGACCCGATTCTCTCCTTTAATAGTCGTCTCTCTATCTCCTCCGGGCTTTCTCCTATCACGCCGCTCGGCACGGCTTCCTCCGTTGTCAAAGCTCTTCTGTTCAGGAAGACATACGTAGCGCCTTTCGCGACGAGCATATCCCTAGCCTTGGCGAAGTTGATGTCTGCGACCTTCCCTGCGGACATGACGCCTCTCACCCTCAGTAAGACGATCTTCTGATACGCGTCCACCGCGTCTATGAGGTCGAACAGCTCTTTCTCCACCTGCTTCGCCGTCTTCTTCTCCCCGTCTATCTCCTCATACACCACTTCTCCCACACCAGTCTCGATGAACCGAATATGCTTCACTTCCTCCTCGAAGTCCACTATGTAGAATCCTCGCCTCTCCCCCTTCGCGGTCTCCTCTAAGTCTGTGAAGTTAGCTCCAAACAGGGGACCTGGATAGGCTATGAGGCCGTATCCCTCTACGGCTTCTTCGATTCTTTTATGGATGTGGCCTCCAGCGTAGTAGTTGAAAGCCTTGGGAAGATTGGATAAGGGGACTCCTTGTAGAAAAGCCATAGCTACCGGTTTCAACTCACTTATGGCGCTGTGGAAGACGAAGATTTTGAACCCTGGTTCTTTCTGAAGATTCTTCGTGTCGAGGATGTCGAAGTACTTCCTCTCTAGGGCACCGCTTCGCCCCGATAAGCCGACGATCTTTGCTCCCGTTTCAGCGTCTTGAAAGAACTTGAGCACCAGCCTATCTTCAACAACCTCGCCTTCTACAACCTTCTGGAAGAGACCGGCGCTACTGAGGATATCGACCATGGAGACGGTGTTGGGGCTGTAGTCATGGGAGCCGTAGATGGCGTAGATCTTAACACCTGCATCCCGAACCTCCTTCAATTTCTCCACAGTTCTCTTCACCGTGTCGAGGTTGGGGATGTTGACGTGGAAGAGATCCCCCGCGAGGATGATGAAATCAACGTTTTCCTCAAGGCACTTGTCTAGAGCGGTCTGAAAGGCTTTCATGTTCAGCTCTCGTAGACGAAGATCACGCCAAGCTCCAAGATGACAATCTGCTATATGTGCGAACTTGGGCATACTTTCTTCCTCCCAATCTCATTATCCTATGAAACGCATCTTCTCCTTGGGCTTCGCCTTCTTGAATCTCTTGATGTAGTCTTCGAAGAGGGGTATCTGCACTGGTACGGCGAATTTGGTGAAGTTGCTGCTCACGATGGCTTCGCCCACATCCAAGCTTGCGATTGCTCTGTCGTCTTGGGAGAGGTCTTGGGCGGCACTGTTGATGATCGCCTGCCTCTCGGGGCCAAGCTCGTTGCCTAATATCACCTTCGTATTCATATTCGCCAAAACCGTTCTGGGGATAATGCTGGTCAACTGTGTTATAGCAGTTAACCCGACTTGGAATTTTCGCCCCTCCCGAGCTATATCACTGTAGATGTTAGCGCCTGAAGCTAGGGCCTCAACGCTCAGCACCCTTGGAGCCTCCTCGACGATGATCGTTATCACAGGTTTCTCCTCTAAGACACCCTCCTGCTTGAAATGTCTGTACCGGTATAGGATTTCATGCATCACAATGCTGCCTACTAGAAGTTCTACCTGATCCGTGAACAGTGATGTGTCTACGATCACTTTCTTCCCTGCTTCTAAGGCTTCTAAGATGTCTCTTAAGGTGGACTCGCCTCTAGTGTCGCTGAAGGTTCGGGTGCGACATTGAAGCCGCCCTTGCTTATCCTCGTACAACCCTAATGTCGTATCCATTTTCCTCTGCAGCACAGCTAGTGTCTTAGGGTCTACGTGAGGCAGTTCCTTTCCGTGAGTAATGGCCGCTAGCCAGTTCTCTCCATACTGGTTCAAGGCGACGGCCATGGCTTCAGTTTGGGCTTCGGTGAAGGATACAATGCCCCTGAAATGCCAGGGCTTAACGGAGTTCAAGTTGAATACGAGGGAGAGGGAGCCCGGGTAACTCCTAGGAGTGTAGTAGACGATGTTATCCTTCGCCGAGGGGTGGTCCTTCAAACCCTTTCCGTGGCGTCCATAGTACTCGTCGTGAGGGTCAAGGATGAGTACTCCGAAGTTCTTGTCGTCTAGGATGCTCCAGATCATCACTTTCGCCAAGTTGCTCTTACCTCGGCCCGTAGTGGCGGGTATGAGCACGTGATGCGTGAATACTTTCCTGCCGTCTAGGAAGGTTTCTACGGCGAGAACCTTGGAGCCGCTTCTGATGTTGCCTAGGAACACGGGATTCTCAGGTTTAGCGAGAAATGCCAAATCCTTCTCTGTGATATGACGCACTTCCTTCATGAACTTGGGGAGTGTCTTCGGAATCTTTATCCTTCCTCCTTGTATGGTTGCGATGGCTTTCACCTCTGCTATGATGTAGTTTCTGAGGCTTGGATCCATGAAGTCCAGGTCGGCGGCGAAGCCCTCCACTTTCATACCTGAGATCATCTCTAGGCTCTTGTCGGAGATCTGGCTTCCGTAGCCCAAATCATACACTTGGAGAATAGTGTAGTCTTCCCCCTCTTTTTCTACTAGGAGATCTCCGAGCTCTATCTCTGCCTCACTCCGCTGCCTGATCATGATCTGACCATGCCTACCTCGAATGATGCTTCCAACAACCTCTAATTCAGTCACTTCCCTCACCTCACAACTCGTTTAGTCGTAGATGAGCGTCTGTCGCTCTAATGAAACGCTGTATCTTAGGCCAAGCTCCATGGGCCGAGGCGGTTGACATAAACAGGGTCTGCTGCATCTCCTTCTCACCCATTCCAACCCGTCCAAAACGGTCTGCATCGATCAACCCGTAGGGGTAGCCGGGGAAGCTTATATCCTTAGCATTGTCCGCAAGGGCGGCTATTACACGTTCCTTCGCCTCTGTGGGAAGCTGCTCTGCCTGTTCGCGTAGGATCTCAAACCTGAAGACGTAATCGGCTTGGGGATGCAGCTTCACCGCGTACATGTCCGCACGGTGATCAGGTTGCTTGATCACGACGATGGGATGGTAGTACCAAGCTTTATCCCTGAATCCAGTTGTCTGGGAGAGTTCGCTTATTGCAGATACCAAGGGATGCCCCGTGGTGGTGAAGAGGGTTGATGTCTTCGCGAGACCTGTGAAGGTTGCTCCTCGCTCCATCGCCTTTCCATAGGCTCGGTTCGCATACTTCCTCTCATTGGTGACGAAGGTCTGGAGGGATCCATCCTTGACTAGAATATCCCCTTCCTCCAACTCCTTCTCTGCTAAGAAACCCGCCAGCTTCCATTCAGCGAAAACCCTGGCCGAGCTGGAAACCTTATCCACAGAGGCTCTTTGCAAGCCTACCATTATGCTCCGGTCCAAGGAGTCGAAAATTAGATCCTTTGCGTCAGGGAGAAAATCACGCCACTCCTCTCTGACAGGAATCAGCTCCGTCTCGTAGATGATTCTACCCTTCCTAGAGGTCGCGTAGCACACCGTGTAGAAATCGATTCTCTGAGGTATCTGAAGAGGGTTAAGCCTCCGGCCGCCTCTATACTTCCCGAAGTAGAGCCTCGTCAATTCAACTATGAAGTTTGGGGCGCGGGCAACATTAATGTTGCCTCCATCTAGAAAACATAGGGTGCAATCCATTTCACGGTCTACAATCGGATGAAAGTTCCCCGTATCCAAGTTTATTGGTGTGTAACGTGGGTCTGCAAAGGCGGGATCGCCTAGAGGAATCTCAGTGATCCTCTCCTCCAGCCTCTCAACAACCTTGTCGATGGGCAGCGACTCAGCCGGGGCCACAGATTTCTCCGTCAACTGTTTTCCCTCAAGATACTCTACCATAATCTTATCTTCCATTCTACACCAATTTAGTATTCAAGTCATCTTTCATTACTCTTCATATTCTGCGACATACTCCATTTTCCCGCCGCACATTGGACAATACGCCTCCTTCAAGTCAGCGAGTACTTCTTGTTCGCCATGTTCCGGACACGTAAACACAGTAACATGAGTCAGTGCGTTTTTGCTTCCTCTTTACAACTTTAGGGCTTGCCTCCTCATAGGTGTCACCTGTAAAGGTCATCTCCTTACCGCAAAAAGGACAATGCACTTTCTCAGGTTCTTGCGTAAACTCCATCTTCCCATGCTCTTCGCAACGCCAGATGTAAACTTTAGTCATTCATTCACTTTCTTATCCATCAACTTATCTTTTGCTAATGATTGTTGGGGTTTAGGGCAACCGCTCCAACTCTATGAGGTTGGCGTCTGCGAGTTTTGGTAGCCTGTTTCTGACTTCATTTTTGGCTGTAAAGTAGAGGGTCTGCCATCCCATTTCTGAGAGGCGGATTAGTAAGTCAAATTGCTCCTGTAATCTCTCTGGATCCGAGTGGAGGAGCGGGTCCTCCATTATAAAAAAGCCTTTTTTACCCTTCAAGCATTCTTCACCTAACGCCACCCTTATCGCTAAGTAGAGTTGGCTATATTCAGCCCTGCTCAGGTCGCTTGCTACTTGTTTCTTGCCGGTAGACCGGTGCACAACTATCTCTTCCTCCTTGGGATTGTAACGCACTCGCTCGAACATTCCACCAGTGATTTTTTTGAGAATTTCGGAAGCCCTATTTCCCTTACCAAAAAGTTCAGCCGTCTTCCTCCGTTTCCATCTCGTCGAAGATTTTCAAAGCTTTCCTTGAAAGCTCTGCGTCCTCTCCAATCTGGCTGATGAATTTATCCAAGTGATTCACAAGTTCATGTAGTGACTCGAGATTCTCTATTTCCAAATCGAGCTTGGTTCTCAAGAATTCAAAGAAGCTGAGAGAATGTGCTCTTTTTGAGAAATTCTTTATTTGCTCGTTGTGACCAGTTAGCTTTTCTTCAAGTTCACTTATACGCTTTTCAACCTCTTCCCGTAGTTCCTTCTTCGTGTTCTCAACCTCTTCCTCGCTATAAGAAATATCGACATTGAAGTCGATGTTTTTCCGCATCTCCTCTAGATTTTCCTGTGCCTCAGGTATAGAATCCTTTGAATCTATTACCTCGATTTTAAGAGTGCCCTCCAGAACCCCGGCTTTCTTGTCAAATTCCGTCTTCTTATGGCGCCTCTCAGCTTTAATGCCACTGATTTTTGCCCTAACTTCTTCCACGGTCTTGGTCATCAACCCAAGCTCGTTCGCTTTTTGGACCACGGATATTTGTATCCGTTCCAGCTCTGAGAGTTTTCCGCTAGCGCTTCGTGATAGGAAAACTGAGATCATTAGAATGATTAAGAAAACACTTGGAATAGCGAGAGCAATAGCCGTAATTAATCCAAAAGCAACTAGACATACGAAGACTAACGCGCTAGCGATTATTGAAAAGTAAGAGAGCCGACTCCAAAATTTAACCGATCTTTCAAGTTGGGGGCGGTTCTCCTCCGTGCGATCCAGAGAAGAAAGCTCCCTATTCAAGGGTGAGAATTCCTCCTCATCGGGAAGCCCCTCTAATTCTCCCAACAGGCTTTCTGCGTCATGAAGATCCTTTTCGAGTCTTGTGAATTCTTCTTTGTTCTTTGCCTTCTCCAGAAGTTGGATTCGCTTGGACAGCTCATTCTTTCTCAATCTAGCCGAAAAAACCTCTGCTTCCAAATTCTCTAAGCCTTCAGACTCAGCCTTCTCGATATATTCCTCCACTTCCTCCTTAAGCTTCTCTCCCTCTTGTAGCTCAGTTTTGGCGTTGTGGTATTCCTCCTTATCAGAGATCCAACGCTGCGTCTCTGTAAGTCTTCCTTCTCTTGTAAGTTGCTCCTTTATTCTACGGATGTCCTCGGTTCTCACACCAACTAGTCTATCAATGGTGTTTTCATAGAACCTAGTCTCCTCTTTTATACTTACATCACTGTCCCTTACAACAAAAATGTTCCTAAGTTCGTCGGGACCTATCTCAAGGATGTCTGAAAGAAGCTGGCTCCTCTCAAGTTTTATTTCTTCCCCGTCTTCCTCAAACACAGGGTACCCCTCTGGATACTCATCAACCCTCTCCAGCTTCTCGAAGTCGCTAGGGCCTGTTCCTATGAACATTTTCAGCAGTGCGTCGATGATGAGCGTCTTTCCTGATCCGTTCGGACCGTAGATGACGTTGACGCCTTCCTTTAGATGGTGGTGAAAGGGTCGTATCGGTCCATACCTTTGAATGTTTATTTCCTTCAGTCTCAACGGATTTCCCTCTCAGCCAACATTTTCGACATCACCTCAATCAGCTTAGCCTCTACGTCTTCCTTTCCGGAAAGATCCTCTCTTTCTTCAATTTTCCTCTTTTCAAAATTTCAGTTGTATTCATAATCTCGGCGAGTTTGTCAAGCGGATCAGATTGAAATGCTTTTGCTCTCCACAATCGTGCAATAATAAAACTTGAGATACCCATTTCCTTTCCTCCGTTGTCTTTCGGTTTCTTAAACTATCTCGTGCATTTTTATTATTGCGATAATAATTTAATGGATATTTACTTTTATTTATTTACGACCTTCTCCACCCCTATAAGAAAAATAAAAAAACCATGAAGTATTCATGTTTTATTTGTACTAAATTCAACATCAAATAGTAAGTTGCAACTTAAGGATAGTCTAATAACAGCAGTAGCCTCTTCGTAAAGTGTCACGCGACTTTCTAATCTCCCGCAGTTATGAGCTATTCCATAACGACGAAGCTGAAATCTCTGTTCTCTACGAAGAGGCTGCCAACGCGGCTATGTGTCCGTGTGGTGTAAACAAAATCGGGCGCCGTGGTAATACAATATTTGAAATGGAGAACAAACATCCGCACTTACGTCAATCTGTCTTTCTTATTAGTATCCTTTGCGAAGGTAGAACGCTTACGAATTGCCAGCCATCTGCAAGGTAACCCTTTAGTTTCTCCTCTCTCACTATGATTTGAGGGTCGCTTTCGCTTTCCCTCGTTTTCTTTATCTCATTCTCAAAGAGCTCTATCTCATCGTCCCGGCTCAGCTCGCTCCCCAGTTCCCTCTCTTTCGCAACCTTGACCTCCAAAAGGTCGATGCCTAAGAGGCTCTTTGCTATGCTCTTTAGCGCCTCTACTTTTGCCTCTTTCACCACTGTGCTCTGGTCCAGCTCTTGCGCCGTTGTGCCAAGGAAAAGCTCACAATCCTTGACGGACTTCCGCATACCCTCAACCATTTCTTCGGGCAGTATTCCTTTGTTTGTGCTGTATCTAGCTTCAATATCGCCTTTATGACCGGCCATGAACTGAAGGTATGGATGACTTATCTTTCCCTTGGACTCGGCTATGATCAGCTGGGTCTCCGCATAGGCCCTCAAGACGTAGGGGCGTTTGTAGACCCCCGCCCTCCTCATGGCCATCCTTATGAGATGCGTTATCTTCCGTGTCATCACGAACTTCCGGGTGGTTGCCCTTGGCCGTTCATGGGCTATGAGTGGGCTTTCAGGCCTTATCCTTTCCTCGGACCTCAGGCGCTCCTCCAAGTATTCCTTCAGGTAGGTGCAGCCCTCGCTTATGACGAAGGTGAAGTACTTATGCCTTGTCTTGCTGAGGGTTGGCCGCACAAGAATCATGGTTGGAACTCTCTCGAAGATAATCTCGCCCTTCTCGACCCTCAGTTCTGGCAAATCCTTAAGCATCAGGCCGTCGCTACCATCATGATTTCCAAGAGTATGGGGCCTCAAATCAGCGAAGGCTATCAGAGCCTCAGCCACACTCACCCTTGCGTTGGACGCCCGAAAGATTCTGCCTAACTCCTCCTTGGACGGGATCTGCTCGTCTTCTATGGTTGGGGTGGCGGTGGGATTGCTGACCTTAATCCTCCTCATCAACCTCACATCATTGTATCTAAGCCAAGACTTCACAGCCTTAAGCAATCCAACAATGTAACTAGGAGACTTGCGTTCAGACTCAAGCCTCGTCACCAAATCCTCTAAAGAATCCTGAAAACCCTTAAGATCCTTCTCAGCCGTTTCAAGCATTTCTTGAGGAGTTGTCTCAAGCAACTCGCAAACCCTGCCCAACCTTCTAACAGCAACTTCAGCCGTAATAGGGCTCCCCCTAGCGAGGTTAGTGCGCCAACGAACAAACGTTGGGTCTTCCTCAAAAGCCGCATACTTGAGCGAACGCGAGCGAGCAATCAAACCCTTCTTAGACATGAATCAACTTATGTGAACCAGCATTAATAACAGTATCTGCACCTAAAAAGTGGCGGGCCCGCGGGGATTTGAACCCCGGATCTCCGGCTTCGGAGGCTTGCGCACCGTCCTTGCGGGATGGTTCGGCGCCTTAATCCTGTCTGG
>Ga0315545_1003611_pt1 | contig 13152 bp, 12 predicted proteins | sample SalMarSW160210MG_FD_203096 | JGI IMG/M metagenome (GOLD analysis project Ga0315545, IMG submission 203096) | Salt marsh sediment microbial communities from the Plum Island Ecosystem LTER, Massachusetts, United States - Salt Marsh Sediment SW1602-10 ... | reverse complement strand
TCGTAAAAAGGTTAATCTTCTTGCCGTAAGTAAACAGTCTCCCATGTTATGTGATGAGAAGGGGCGAGATTTTATGGCGTCAACAAGTGTCCTTGCGTCTTATCCTCTTTGGGTTTATCATCCGGTTAAAGAAGCGAATATGGCTGAGCATCTTTATGGGGATGTCTCTCTTGTGAAGTTGTGTGAAGACAGTCAACATGTTTTCCGCTGTGACATAATGGATCCTCTAGCCTCCAGCAACGTGTCCAAGTTTCTTTCTCCACTTACCTCCCTTTCCGAAGATCCACGATGTTTAGGTTATCCTGTTACCCTTTGGCTTGCCCACGAATTTTCTGGGGCATCAAACTCAAAACTTCTTCAATATTATGATTTAATCGAAAAAACGTTATCAGCTGAAGGAATTTTGGAGCCTCTTCGTGTAGAAGAGCTTTCCTGCAGTTTTGCTGACAAAATCCATGGAATAACTAATCCTTTTGAGGGTGGTGAAGGATTTGACCGAATATGAACCTGTTGGTTTTGTTCGTGAAGTAAAAGGGGATACAGTCTCCTTTTTCCTAAATCAGGGAGCAACTCTTTCTTTTGGTCAGATTGTCCGAATAGATTCTGATAATCGAAGCTTCTACGCTCGTGTCGTAGATGCCGGGAGTTCATCTACACTAAACACTAATGAGCAACTTCGTGAAGCGGAAGGAAAGGAATCTTTTGGACCTTACTCCAGCTTCAGGCACGTCGACGCCATTCTTTTCCTTGAAAGGCATGATGGAAAGGTTCGTTCTCCAACCTTCAATCCTAATTATATGGATTGCGTATATGCAACCAGTGAAGAAGATTACTCAGTTTTGCGGCTTTCAGGTGATTTGGAGATAGGTCTTCTGCGTTCAGGAGAAGAGGTTCTAGGCGAAGTGGGCGTTAGTGTTAAGGCTATCCCCAAGATGATGGGCATGTTCGGAATGACCGGTTCAGGAAAAACCAACACAGAACTTATTCTGAACGCTCGCATTATCGACAACCCTGAAACTGTTGGGCTTATCTTCGATTTTGCTGGTCAGTTGCTGTCAGGGAAAGACATTGGCTCTGACAATGGGCTGCGGGATCATCCCCTTTTTCACACTAATGTCCGTTATTACTCAGCACGTGATGGCAAATTATGTATAGGCTTGCACACTCTTACTCCTGGAAGGTTATGGACGATTTTCCCTGAAATTGGGAAGCCGCAAGTCAGGGTTGCCAGAAGATTGTATGAGCAGCTGGGCAGATGTTGGATCGAGCAATCCATTGGAACATATAGTTTAGAGGGGCCTTCAGGGGTTGGGCGAATTATTAATTATCAACAAAAAACAGTGATTAATGCTTTGATGAGTAGGCTTTCCGATCTTTCTCCACATCTCTTTCCGTTTTCTGCTTATAATTTTATTGATGATGTGGTTCAAAACATAAGCAAAGGAATCACCTGTCTCATTGACATTTCAGGCTTAACTTCTGAGGAGCAACAAACGGTCACCTGTCTCACTGCAAGCAATGTTGCATATCACTATAAGCGGTTGTGGGAGACCAATTTCGAAGAGTGGAAAAAGCTTCCAACTCTGTTGATAACTCTGGAAGAGGCTCATGAGTTTCTTGATCCCGAAATACACAAAACCATCTTTTCTGACATCGCTCTTACATACCGGAAGTATCGCGTTGGACTAAATGCTGTGACGCCGAGGCCTTCCAAGATAAATCGTGATGTGTTCGCTGAGCTTTGGACCAAAGTTATCATGAAAACTGAATTGAAGCGGGATAGGGATTATTTGACCCAAAACACACCTTACCTCGAATACAGCGACACCGAGATAAAGATGCTTGACGTGGGAGAAGCGTTGCTTATTTCAGAGCCGCAGATTCGTTTTGCCGTTCCTATAAAGGTTATTCACTATCCTGATTATGTAAAAGAAAGGGGGAAAGCTGAGTATGATTTGCCGACGTCGAAGCCTCTTTCTGAAATGGATGAAAAATTGAAACGCCTCAAAGCTGCCGGGGAATCTCTTGCGGCTGGAGACAAACCTAGGAAGTCTTAGCTTCCCTTCGCTTCAGTATTTTCTGCATCTCTTCCTTTAATTGGTAGATATACGGCATCTTGTGAGTGTCCCTCTCCAGATACCCGTCTTTATACAGCTTCTTCATTAGGCGAGCAGTATGCTCCCTGGTGAGGCCAATCTTTTCTCTGATTTCAGGCGCCGTTTTTTCTCCCTCTTTGCCGATTGTCTCGAGAACCATCAGCTCAGTTTCAGTCAGTGGCTCCAAGGCTTTTTCCCTTTTTATTGGAATAGCCGCCTCTATGTTCGCCTCAGGAACATAATAAGCCTCTTGCTTGATTTTCTCAACCTCAACAAGCTTCTTAATCACCTTGTCTTGGGCTTCCTTTATACTCTTGACTTCGCTCCTCATCTCCTCAAGTTGCCCAGAGAACTTCTCTTCAATCTGGGGAACCTCCCCCACCACTTTAGTAAAATCCGCTAATTGCCGTTCACATTCTTCTATTTTCGTCACAACTTTTCTGTTCTCCAACGATGTTGCTTCAATTTTTTGAGCCACAAAAAGAACTCTGTCCTTTTGCCTCTGGAATTGGCTATCAACCCCGACAACTATGTCCTCCACAACTCCTCTCGCCCTCTCGTATTCTTGGCGAAGAGTCTTTATTCGGCGATAATAAAGAAGCAGCGCGGAAATTGTGACAAATAGCAGAGCCGCTGTCACTAATAACAGAAAATCTGAAATCATCTAAAACACCCCCAAATTACATGTGATTTCAGCGTGATATCGTGTGATCTGCATGTGTGATCCTATATCACATTAGTATATAAGTGAACTTAAGTTTTTTGTTAAATTGGGCATCGTGACATCACACGTCACAGATTGCGTTTAGCAGAAGCCTCTATACGGGACTGTGGATTATCCAGACTTCGCTGTCCCTCAATTTTCCACACAATTCTACACTTCAGAATGTCTGTTAAAACTCCTTATTTTTAGAAAAAACCTACAAAATGAGCTTATTCTGACGTGAAGAATCTCTAGTGTTTCAAGCTACTTTATAGATCCTCCATGAGTTTTTGTGTGCACTGAAAGTAACATTTTCTGTTGCCAAAATGGTGTGATTTGTGATGTCACAGCCTTTTCGACATGTTTCGCGGCTTGGTCAGCTCTTCCAGACTCTTTTTCAGTTCTTCGTGGAGCAGTGCCACACTCCTTAAGTGTTCTTCTTTTGACGCCTTTTTTGCAAGTTTTCGTTGAGTTTTTATGTATGTTTGGAGCTTGTTTGCGGCTTCTATGTATGGTTCTAGGCTGGTGTCTTCGAGGATTCCTATGTATCCGAGGAGAAGGATTGTATAGATTGATTGTATGACGTTCTGTCGGGCTTGCCTGAGGCTTCTGTTAAAAGCGCCTCGACTTACGGCTAAAAGCCTTATTTTGGCTTTTTCGTCGTATTTTAGCGCTTTATCGGCTATGTTTTCAGCTAAAACGTCTATTAATAGTGTTTCTAGCTGTATTTTGGTTAAATGGCTGTTTTTTGCAAGTATTTTCACCATCGGGTCTGCTAATACGTAGTTTAGCCAATTTTGAGCCTTTTCCTTCAATTAAAATCTCCCAACCTTAAACTCCTTCATAAAGGATACATTTTTGTATACGGGGCTCTTGGATACAAAAGCTTTACGGCTCTTCGCTAGAAAAACGCCCATACGGCCACCATCTTATATCTGATTAAAACAATAAAAAAATACATAATATAAATCTCTAAAGTACGTAAAAGTGGATAAAAACAAAATTTTAAGCCAATGTAAAACAGGCCTCCACTTTACGTTTTTTTCTCTGACTTCTCTGTTCTAAGCTGGAAATTGTTTTTCTGCTCCAGCCTCTTTGAACGTATGTTGGTTTAGTGGATTACAAAGTTTCTTCCCCTTTAATCTGCTTATTTTCTCCCTATAGGAGACAATTTGTTACTTTGTATCTTTGTTCTAAGTGTTGCTTTCCCCTATTTTGTGACCTTGTGATTTGTAGTTGGTGTGATTTCTGATCACATTAAGATCACGTGTGATTATCACAGAATCACGTGTGACGTCACGCTCACGCTTTTATTCCTAATAGAGCTTTTTTAGAGCTGTTTCTTATTTTTCTCCCCATTTTCGGGTGATTTCAAGATATCACTATCTCATAAAGTTCCCTTTTTATAGAATGCTATTTCTCTTAACTATTTTCTTCACCTGCTTTTAGGACAAATATTTAAACTATTGCCGCATTATAATTTGAAATGTGACGCAAACACGTAATTAAATAGAATCGTACCCGAGGCTGTAATATGGGCAGAAGAAGAAGAAAAGTAGTTCGTATCCCTAAAAAGAAATTACCCACGGTCTACCTCTGTCCTAAATGTGGCAAACAATCAATCAACATTGAGATATTCCCGGGTGGTGAACGTGCTAAAGTGCGGTGTGGGAACTGTGGGTTAACCGAGGAATTGGATACTAAGCCCGCTTTTGTGGAGATCGACGTATACTGCCAATTCACAGACATCTTTTATTCAAGATTAGCAGTCTAGTGAGGGATAAGTTATGATTGGTCCAGTGGAGAAATATCTCCTAGAAAAAATTGAGAAAGAAGGAACTATTCACATAACTCTTGTTGATCCAGAAAAAGTCACTCCCTCCTCTGCCTCTCACATCGCCAAAGAGGCTGAAGCCTGCGATACAGCAGCTATAATGGTTGGTGGATCAACCTCTTTTTCAACTTCTCATCTGGACAAGGTCACAAAAGCTCTGAAAGAATCTGTGGAAATACCTGTAATTCTTTTCCCTAACAACATCACTGGAATAAGCAAATACGCTGATGCCATATGGTTCATGTCCCTTCTAAATTCTTCAGACCCATACTTTCTCATGGGCGCTCAAGTCCTAGGCGCCCCCATAATCAAAAAATTCGGTTTAGAGCCTATTCCTCTTGGCTACATCATCGTGGGCGAGGGAGGCACAGTTAGTGTTGTGGGAAAAGCCGTTCCTATCCCCTATAACAAACCTGAACTTGCAGCTGCCCATGCCCTAGCCGCTGAATATTTTGGTATGCGCTTCGTTTACTTAGAGGCAGGATCCGGAGTCGGAAAACCGGTGCCCAGCGCCATGGCGAGAACAGTGAAGAAAGTAACTAATATCCCCTTAATTGTGGGCGGTGGCATACGAACCGGTGAACAGGTGAAAGAAATAGCGAAAGCTGGAGCCGACATCGTTGTAACCGGTACAGTTCTGGAAGAAAACAAAGGGAGACACAAGATAAAAGAACTAATAGATAACATGAAAGCCCACAAAAAAACGCGCTAAACCCCGCTTTCAGTTGAATTTTATAACCTTAATTTCCCGAATTCTGTTTTGTCGCTTTTATGTTAGAAAGACTCAATACCTCGCTTCGTGAAATCTATGTAAGGAGAACGATTTTGACGATCCCGATGAGCAAAGAATACAAGCGATATACTGCCTTTTTGGAGAAAAACCTTGAGAGCATATACGCTGTTGCAAGAAAAGCTAGGGAAAAAGGTTTAGACCCTGCCCTCGTTCCAGAGACTGAGGTTGCGAAGGATTTAGCTGAACTGGTAGAGGGGCTTGTTGGACCTTTCGGGGTCGCTGAAAGCATAAGAGATTTGAGTGAGAAGATGCAGCGAGAGGCGCTTGCCTTCAAAATTGCTGAACATATCATCTACGGAAAATTTGGATCCCTCGACGCTCGTGAAGCAGCTGAACAGGCCATAAGAACAGCTCTCGCCATACTAACTGAAGGGATAACTGCAGCTCCAGTGCAAGGTGTGGCTCGGATAGAAATCAAAACTAATCCTGATCGAACAAAATATCTGGCAATATATTATGCTGGCCCAATACGTTCAGCCGGTGGCACAGAACAAGCCTTGACCATAATAGTTGGTGATCATATTCGTCGCCTGCTCAAGCTGGACCGCTACAAGCCAACAGAAGAAGAGATTGCACGCTTCATAGAAGAGGTGCGGGTTTTTGAGCGGATGGTATCCAGATTTCAGTATCACATCTCAGATGAAGAGCTGCGAAGAGCTATTCAGAACATTCCCGTGGAGGTCACCGGCACAGAATCAGACCCCGTTGAAGTTTCATCCTTCAGAAACCTCCCTCGAATCGAAACAAACCGTGTTAGAGGCGGGGCTCTTAGGGTCGTAAACGACGGGATTGTGGGACGTTCCGCAAAAGTATTGACAATTATTGAAAAACTGGGAATCGAGGGATGGGATTGGCTTGGAGGCCTAAAAGAATTCTCGAAGAAAAAGAAAGCTGGATTCATGGAAGATGTCATAGCGGGTCGCCCAATCTTCTCGTTTCCGTCTAGAAGCGGAGGTTTCAGGCTTCGTTATGGGCGGTCCCGGAACACAGGACTCGCAGCAGTCGGCATCCACCCCGCCACAATGCTGGTTGTCCAAAAGTTTCTCGCCGCTGGAACTCAGCTTCGTTTAGAGGGTCCGGGAAAAGGTGGAATTGTTGTTCCCGTGGATAGTATTGAGCCTCCTGTGGTGCGGTTAAAAACTGGGTCTGTTGTGCGTGTTACTCTTCAGAATTTTAAGCGCTTGGAGAAGATGATTGACAAGATTTTGTTTCTTGGAGACATCCTCATCGGGTTTGGCGACTTTCTATACACAAATAAGCCTCTTCGTCCGTCCGGCTACACTGAAGAATGGTGGCATGAAGAACTTGTTTTAGCCCTTGAGCAAAAGTTTGGTGGCGATTTGAAGACTGCTGCCGAGGCTGCAGGTATTTCTGTCTCAGTTCTTGAAAAATTGTTGGATGATCCCTTCAAGAATAAGCCGAACGCCAAGGAAGCCATAGCCCTCTCCTCAATTGTGGGGGTTCCTCTTCATCCTTTCTTCACCTTTTTCTGGGAAAACATTTCCCTTGAGGAATTTGGAGCCTTAAGAAAGTGGCTGTTAGATTCTGAGACGAAAAAGGAGACTTCTATAGTTCAAGAGATCGTTGGCCTGAAGGACAAAGCAATAAAAACGGTCCTTGAAGAACTCTGCATTCCCCACGAAGTCATTGCAAACAAGATAAAACTAGTTGATGATGAGGCGCATGCACTCGCTTTTTGCCTCGGATTACAGGTTCCTGAAACTCGGATAGACTCTTCGGGAAGCGTTTTCGAGGCTATACAGAACTTCACCGGCATTCGTGTTAGACAAAAGGCTCCCAGTTTTGTGGGCGCCAGAATGGGGCGCCCAGAAAAGGCTAAACAGAGAGAAATGAAGCCGCTTGTTCACGCTCTATTTCCTGTTGGTCTTGCTGGCGGTTCCCGACGTAACCTATCCGAGGCTTCGAATAAAGGTAAAATCGAAGTTGATCTTGTGCGGCGTCGCTGTCTGAAGTGTAATGAAACAACTGTTAGGATCAGATGTCCTAACTGTGGCTCAGAGACTGTTTTGGAGAAGTTTTGTCCTCAATGCGGGAGAAATCTAAAAGAGGATACTTGTCCTGTCTGTAAGACTTCAACAAGAAGCTACGCTAGGCAACAAGTTAACATAAGGGCTTTGATGAGTTCAGCTTGCAGAAATCTAGGTCTTCACACCTTAAAGCTTGTGAAGGGCGTGAAAGGAATGACAAACGAAACGAAAACGCCAGAGGTTTTAGAAAAGGGAATTCTGCGAGCTAAGCATGGTTTATCCGTGTTCAAAGATGGAACAATCCGTTTCGACGTCACAAATGCTCCTCTTACTCATTTTAATCCCAAGGAGATCGGCGTCTCCGTTGAGCAGTTCAGAAAAAATGGTTACATATATGACCGTGAAGGAAAGCCTTTAACCGAACCTGACCAGATTTGCGAACTCAAGATTCAGGATGTAATTATCCCCCAGAAGTGCGCAGAATATTTTGTTCATGTCGCCAACTTTCTTGACGAACTGCTTGAGAAAGTATACGAGCTTCCCCCATACTACAACATCAGAAAAGCTTCTGATCTTATTGGACGCCTAGTCGTGGGGTTGGCACCACACACCTCAGTCGGCATCATCGGAAGAATCATCGGTTTCACCCCCCTGAACGTCTGTTACGCTCATCCCATATGGCATTCAGCGAAGCGCAGAGACTGCGACGGCGACGAAGATTCACTGATGCTGGCTTTGGATACAATCCTGAATTTCTCCAAAGTATATCTGCCATCTCAGATTGGAGGGATAATGGATGCCCCTCTCCTAATTATCCCAATCGTTAATCCGGCGGAAGTGCAGCGGCAAGCCCATGAAGTGGATGTTGCAGGAAAGTATCCCGCATCGTTTTATGAAAAAACTTTGCAGAAGGCAGAACCTAGACAGTTGAGCGAATTAATAGACATTATTGAGCATCGATTGAATACTGCGGCGCAGTTTGAGGGCTTCAAGTATACTGTTCCTGTTTCAGACGTCAACATGGGCAACCCCGAGAGCATATACAAAAAATTGGGAAAGATGACAGACAAGTTGCACAGTCAACTCATGTTGGCAGAAAAGATCGAAGCTGTCGACGCTGACATAGTTGCTAAGAAGGTTCTGACCACACATTTTGTCCGCGACATAGTTGGCAACCTAAGAGCTTTCACCACTCAAAAATTTCGTTGCAAAGCCTGTAACAAAAAATTCAGAAGACTGCCGCTTCTCGGCAAGTGTCCAGCCTGCGGAGGTGAATTGACTCTTACAGTCTATCGTGGGGGGATCGAAAAATATTTGCCAGCGGCGTTCAACCTCGTTAAAAAGTATGGTCTCTCGGAATATTATGCTCAAAGGCTCTCCATTGTGGAAGAAGAAGTCATAACCTTGTTTGAAGGCAAGAAACCTCGACAAATCAGTCTTGCAGCCTTCGTGACTTAGCGTCACCAGTGGAAACCTTTTTTGTCTCAACAACGAACATATATTGAGGGCATATGTTCAAGATAGCCTATAATCCCAAAGCTTTCCTGACCCTGAAAAGGAACGTTCAACCAGGTTTGTCGGCTAGGACACAAATAATTTCTGTCCTTGAGAAGAGGGCTTGCGATGCCAAAAAAGTTTCCCATGAAACAGGGCTTAGCTATGCAGCTGTTCTTTATCATCTTCATCTTCTTGAAGCAGAAAACATTCTAAGCCGTAGAGGCAGGCGGTCCTATGTTTGGGAACTAACTGGTGCGGGGCAACAAAGATTGATAGGTGGGAAAGAAGCTAAAATGGGCATTCGCAGGGCGATAGTCCGCACTTAGGACATCTGTTATCATACTTTGAAAGTGCTGCCTTCTCTAAGTCAATGTTGGCAACGTTTGCCAGAGAAGCCAACCATGCGAAAACATCAGCGAATTCGTTCTCTATAGCTTTGGTATCGTTTTCCTTTAGGGCTTCTCTTAGCTCCTCCACTTCATCCACAAGCCAGTCTAACGTTCCATCTGTTCCTCGCTCAGAGTCTCTGTGAAAATATATTCGCCTCATCATGTTTTGAAATTCATTGATGTGCATTTTCTTGTCTTCCTCACAAACTACGCGTTGATTTCTGTCATATCATCGAATCTAATAAGCTCTTCCAGTCCTTTTTTCTGTATGCGCGGTTATGAAACAGCGATGCCAATACCGTAGATATTTACCAGTTAAGTGATGTACGAGTTCCTCTATCGCCGCCTATATCCTTCTATACATCCCTGTTTTATTTGACCTACCAAATGAGCGATCTCCGGCAATGTCTCCTCAGGTTCTTCTAGATTCTTCTCGTAAATCTTAGCGTAACAGCTTCCAGCTATTGCACCGTCAGCTCCAGCTGCAACTACATTTGAAGCTTGCTGCCTGTTTGAGATGCCGAAGCCTGCTAACAGAGGCATATCCGTGTGTCTCCTAACTCTTTTTACTAGTTTTAGGGTGGAGTCAGCCAAGCTCTCTCTTACTCCTGTAACGCCTTCAACATTTATGACATAAAGAAAGCCTGATGCAATGTCTGTGATCTTCTTCAACCTGTCTTCAGTTGTTGTTGGAGCTATCTGAAATATGATGTGCACACCGCTTTTTTTTCCTTCAGCTAACAGAACATCCGCCTCTTCAACTGGAACGTTGGGAACGATTATCGCTTGAGCACCCGCTTCCCTTATTTTATTCAGGAAGTTTCCTACACCAGCGACGTAAGGGATATTATAGTAAGTCGTTACCACAATCGGATTTTCTACACCTCTCTCTCTCAGCTTCTTTATACCTTGGATGCACTTGGTGGGAGTCACACCGTTTTCCAACGCCCTTTCACATACCGCCTGAAAGGTTGGTCCATCCGCAGTTGGATCAGAGAAGGGAATTCCGAACTCGAGGATATCTGCGCCGTTTTCAACCAGTGTTTCGATCAGTCTAAGGGAAAACTCTTCGTGGGGATCCCCATAGTAAACATGGGGCATGTGCGCGCCTTCTCTTTTCATTTTCAACTCTTGGAATTTCTCTTCAAGATTCATGGAAATACCTCATAATGGCTTCGAGATCCTTGTCACCTCTCCCAGAATAGTTCAGAACAACAAGTTCCTCCTTGTCAAACTCTTCCCTGTGATCCACCATATAGGCGATAGCGTGGGCGGTTTCAAGAGCCGGTATCAAGCCCTCAGTTCGGCACATGACTTTCACCGCTTCAAACACCTCTTTATCGAAGGCATAATGAGCCTTCATCCTTCCGCTTTCAACTAGAAATGATATTTCGGGTCCTCTTCCAGGATAGTTGAGACCCGCAGCTCTTGTCTTTGACGGCTTTATTTGTCCATTTTCATCTTGCATAACTTGCATTAGGGCGCCATGCAGAATCCCAGGCTTCCCTATTTGGAAAGCAGCAGCATTGTTATCGGATTCTAGGCTTTCGCCTCCCCCCTCAACGAAGACTAATTTGATGTCTTTATTGTTGATGAAAGGTCTGAATGCTCCCAGAGCGTTGCTTCCCCCGCTGCCGCAAGCCACCATCGTATCTGGCAGTCTGCCCTCTTTTTCTAGTATCTGCTCTTTGATCTCCTTTCCGATTACACTCTGAAATGTTGCAACAATCTCCGGAAACGGATGGGGACCCACAGTTGATCCCATAAGATAATGGGTGGTTTGTGAACAGGCGGTCCATTTTCTCAAAGTGTCAGAAACAGCGTCCTTTAGAACTCCCATCCCGATGTCGACAGGAGTTACTTTGGCTCCTAACAGTTTCATCCGTTTCACGTTACTCGCCTGCCTCTTAATGTCCTTCACACCCATGAAGACCTCTGTCTCTAACCCGCACACATTGCCTGCCATGGCTGTTGCAAGCCCATGCTGCCCTGCTGCAGTCTCTGTGATCAAACGTGACTTTCCCATTTCCTTCGTCAAAAGCGCCTGACCTAAAGCATTGTTGAGCTTATGTGAGCCTCCACACACTAAATCTTCCCTTTTGAGGTAAACTTTGCATCCGACGAGCTTGCTGAAGTTCTCCGCGTAATAGAGTGGAGTTGGTCTTCCAGCATAATCTCTCAGTAACCCTCTAAGCTTCTCTTGGAATTCAACTGTTGGGTAATGCTTTTCAAAAGCTGCTTCCAACTCGATGAGAATCGGCATCAAGACCTCGTTTATGTACTGTCCGCCATACTTCCCGAATTTTCCCTTTTTCACATTAACACACCTGCTCAATTGTCTGGTAATTTAATCTCCTTTGCATTTTCAACAAAAGCCCGAATCTTCTCATGATCCTTAACTGCTGGTCGGAGTTCAACGCCGCTAGCAACATCGACAGCGTAGGGTTGAACCGTAAGGATGGCTTCTTTGACGTTTTCAGGCTTCAATCCTCCTGCCAAGATTACTGGAAGGGGTGCAACAGCTTCCTTGATTTGTCTGCTTAGGTTCCAGTCATGAACCCTGCCTGTTCCACCATATTGACCCTTAGTGAAGGAATCCAAAAGGATGGCATCAAAAGTTTTTAAATCTTCTATGACTGTTTCTTTCAGACTGGATGCTTTCACATAAACTGTTTTTATCAGGCGGGTATCTTTTATCCGCTCACGAATTTCTGAAGCATCAAAATTCTTTTTTCCATGAATCTGGATGGCTGTCGGCTTTAATCCTTCACAGATTTCAACAAGCTCATTGATGTTCTGAGGCGCCGTAACCACCACACTGTCAACGAAAATTGGCACCTGCCTCAGCAGCCTCTCAGCCCTTTCTAACGTCAGATTTCTTGGCGATGAGGGAACACCCACAAGAAACCCAACAGCATCCGCTCCCGCAGCCACAGCAAAGGCTAAGTCCTCTTCTTTGGTTATTCCGCAGATTTTTACTCTGACGCTTCTCAATTGGCAGTAACAAACTCCTTAACCTTTTTTTCGATGTTGTCCGCCATCATGATCGCTGACCCAATTAAAAAAGCTTGAGCACCACATCCGCGGAGAAAAAGCAGGTCTGCAGGCGCTATCACTCCGCTTTCGCTAACAACAACCTTTCCGTGGTTGCCATATCTTTTCAGGATTCTCTCAGTTATTCTAATGTCAACTTTAAGCGTTCTGAGGTCTCGATTGTTGATTCCAATCAGATCTGCATCGCTGTTGATGGCGGATTGGAACTCGTTTTCGTTGTGGGTTTCCAGCAGCACCTCAAGATTTCTTGCATGTGCCTGTGAGATCATTTCATCGATGTTACATTCGCAGTATTCCCGTTCGAAAAGGGCTTCTATCAGAAGAACAGCGTTGGCGCCGATTCTTGAAGCGGTTTCAAGCTGTATTGGATTGATGATTATGTCTTTCATGAGGATTGGAAGCTTCACTGACTTTCTGACTTTTGCTAGGTACCTAAGAGAGCCGCTGAAATGTTTTGGCTCTGTCAGAACTGATATTCCTGTTGCTCCACCGTTTTCCATGGCTATTGCAACCTTCTCTGGATCAAAGCTTTTTCTGATGGTTCCTCTGGATGGTGATGCGGCTTTAACCTCCGCAATTACTGCGTTTTTCTTGTTTTCAATAATCGCCTTTCTGAGGCTAACGGAAGAGAATATGCCCTGCGTTGAAACTTTATAGTAGCCCTCAGTGACGGTTTCTTTGGCATCCCGTGCTAGTGTATCAAGAAAATCAGGCATGTTCCGTCTCCAACTGTTCAAGCTTTGATAGGTTTCCGTGGGAGAATTTGATTAGTTCCTTGAGTTTCCTGTAGGCAGCGCC
>Ga0315545_1003610_pt1 | contig 13153 bp, 20 predicted proteins | sample SalMarSW160210MG_FD_203096 | JGI IMG/M metagenome (GOLD analysis project Ga0315545, IMG submission 203096) | Salt marsh sediment microbial communities from the Plum Island Ecosystem LTER, Massachusetts, United States - Salt Marsh Sediment SW1602-10 ... | reverse complement strand
CCAGACAGTCGAACCCAGGAGACAACTCAACGATAAGCTACATGATGGCAATATTCCAATCTACCGGACGACGGGTGGCAATCTTGGCTATTTGGCTTTACAATGTAGGCCAGGGGGGATACGTAGGCAGCTTAAGCGATGGACAGAGAGAGATTCGAGCAGCTAGTGGCAAAGGCAGTTGAGGACTTGCCTGAGGAGTTCCTTACCAAGCTGCATAATGTTGACGTTGTGGTTGAGGACTATGCTACTTCTGCTCAGATGAGCAAGGTGGGGTTAGGGCGTGGTCAAACACTGCTTGGCCTCTATGAAGGCGTACCCCAGACCAGGCGAACCAGCCACTATGGACTGGTACCACCGGATAAGATAACAATATTTCAGAAGCCTATCGAGGCGAAGTGCGGGCATGGTGCTGAAATTACTGTTGAGATACAGAGGGTGGTGAGGCATGAGATAGCCCATCACTTTGGCATAGGCGATGCGAGACTGCGACAAATTGAAAAGGGCAAGCACTGATTGTGACTATGTTTTGGGTTGATGTTGAAGCGTAGACCGGGCTGCACCCCTATAATTGGACGGAAAGGTCAGGAGAGTGTGGATATGGTCAGAGAACATTCCTAACCCAAACTGTCCAGTTTCATAGGTTCGCCGCATTTCACATCAACAAAATCATTCAACGGCCCGTGCGCCCGCTTCAAAGCTTCCAGCATTGACCTGCCCATCTGTACCCCGAATTTGCCCTCACGGGCGGACTCAACTGTATCTCTGCGTCGGTTGCCAATGCAGGGCACAGAACGCATCAGGCAGAGAAACGCACAGAATCACCTGGGAAGGCATGTTTGACTTTGGCAAGTGCCTCGCCCGGAGCCTCGCCTGAGAGTTGGTCAAATTCCTGAGGGAAGGAAGTAACCAATCCAGAGGCAGCTGATATTACTGGGCAATCCGCTAAGATGCTGCTGGCGGTTGTTATTACAGGAATTTGCGGACATCAGTGACGTGCGCTGGTGGTTGGGGGGGGTAAGCAAACGAGACAAGGATCGCAGAAATGCCGAATAATATTGCAAACAGGGTGAAGGCACTTATGTAGCTACCAGTATTGTCGTATACCCACCCAGCGTAGATAGGAGCTGCCATTCCAAACGGTGTTAAGAAAACCATCGAGGTTCCCTCGATGGACCCAAAAGCCTTCCGCCCAAAATAGCGAGCTCTTACTGCAGCAGTTAGCGGGAGCGCTATTCCCACTCCAATCCAAAAGAGGACAAGGAAAACATATATCATAGCTGTAGTTTGGTTTAGTAGGAAGGCGGTAATGCCAGCAGCCTGCAGGAGGAAGGCTCCCGCCATTACAAATCGCAGGTAGCCTGTCGGAAGCCGATCAGCCAGAAACCCACCTATCAACCTTGATGGGGTGCTAGTTAAAATGATAGTCCCGATTAGCACTGCCGCCTTAACCGGTTCAATTCCCATATCAATTAGAAACGGCACGCCATGGGTGAGAATTGCTGCAAAGCCTATAGTACGCACAGACTGGGCTATGATGAGCAGCCAGTAGGCGGGTGTCCTCATTGCCTGTCTGAGGGTAAATTCTACTTCTCGAACCTCACCGGCGTAGTTTACCCCCCTGTCTATCATTCGGCTCACATCGTTATCTAGCTCCGCTTCAGTTGTAGCGCCATCAGGAAGCAGTCCGTAGTATTCTGGTCGGCGTGGCCTCACAAAAAGCCAAGCAAGCGGCAGTCCAACAACCCACATAACTAGCCCACCTATGAGGCAGGTCATCCGCCAGCCCTCTATGGAGATGAGCCAAGCAACAAGTGACAGTACCAATCCAGCAAGCCCGGTAAAGAACCACCTAACGCTTAGGGCCATTCCCCTCTTCTTCACAAACCAGCTTGTTATTGCCTTATCCAATGGTAGTTCTAAGCCGATATTAATGCCTGTTCCCAGTATAACTCCCCAAACTACATAAAAAGACCAGAGCGAGTTAATGTAGTTCATCAATATCAGGCCTAGGCCGGCGATGAACATGCCGATAACAATTATCAGTCTCGGTCCGAATCTGTCTACAAGCCACCCTGTCAGTGGCGACTCAAGCCCATAACCAAGCCTCCCAATACTAACAGCAACGGCTGTCACTGCCCGGCTGAACCCAAATTCTGAAGCTATAGGTTTGAATAATGCGGAGAATCCGTGAACCTGATAGCCAATTCCCCAAGCGGATAAGAAACTACCAGCTAGAACAGTCCACCAACCAAAAAATACCTTGGGGAACTTTCCTCTCCTAATCAAGAAACTATCTCTCCAGAAATGCTTGCATAAATTGTCAATCTAGCTCCTGTAAGAAGGAGCTACCAGACTTCTCTCATTCCTCATGGCAAGGTCTTTTCCATCTCTCATTATAGGATATTTTGACCTGCCAAACATTCCCAACTCAATGTGTCCAGTTTCAGGGGTTCACTCCAATAGCGAGGCTTTACCGTAAGCTTGAGGTTCCCGTAAATGCCAGCGTTTTCGTGACATGAAATTGTTCAAGGAACAAACCGGCAAATAACCCTTCGTTGGAAACTGGAGGAGTGCAATATGGTTACAATTTCGGAGAGAGGAGTGACCTCCCGCCATGAAAGTGGACGATTGCCGATACCTGCTTTGGCCTCTGCTCACCTAGAGCACCTGGGCGAACCAAGTTGGCTATGTCATATAGGCAAGGGGAGCCAGCCAGAAATAGTCTACTTCTTGGGGAGTGCTGCCAGTGCACCTTCAACCAGTTTTTCAGCTACCTCGGGGGCAACCAGCGGATATACCTTGAATGTGGCGATACCAATGCCAGGACAGGTAGCTAAGTTCTCCGCCAATTCCTCAAGTGAATTCACGTTCATAATACCACAGCCTCCCATTAGGCCTCCCGCATGGTCAGCTAAGGCATACGCGACATCGGCCTTCCCCGATTGCGTCATTCTCTTCGACCAGGCCCATATCTCTTTGGTAAGGCTAAGGGTCTGCTCAGGTGGCATCGTCGGTTGGCCCGGGATGCCCTCCATAATTACCAGAAACTTCATTTTTTCCCTCCTTTCTGTTCAGATAGTGCTGGCTCCCCTCAGTCACTGTCGGATAAGCCTTGTCCCAGCTCTACTATGCTGACGGTAAGCATAGTAAGACCTCCAATTAAGGTCAATTTTTGGTTGGCATGTTCTAAAACTAATCAGACAAATTACCTTTCCCTCTCCCGACCTGCCTCATAAGCTTCAGAATAAATTCACTCCCTCCAAATCTGCCTGGCTGGCTTTTAGGATTATACCATTGACTTAACGATACTGCTACTTTGTCTATAAGAGCATTGGGGGAGGCTCGACTTTTACCAGAGGGGTACTACAATTGTTATCGTTGGCAATCCACCTGCAATATCATTCCTTCCCCTTCAGCCTGCAATTAGCCTGGATAGCTTCAGGAGGCGAAGGGTGCGCTACACAATGACTAATAGACATAATGAAGTGCTATTCAGCCCATTCATGGTAGAGAGTCCTCAATCTGTTGGTCCAAATCATATCTCAATGGTGCTGGTCTTTTTGGCCCGGACAGAGTTCGAGTTAACCTGAAGGCCTGGACTATCATTTCCCTTTGCCTTTTCGAAGTTCAAGATCTGGCCTTGTTGAGGGTTACCATCATGGATGAGCTGCCCTGCAAATCTATTTTGAAGGCTGAAGCCAGCTCGCTCTATCTCCTGCTTGAGCTCTTCTATTTCAATATGTTCAGGATACGCTGACATCAAGCCGTCGTCCCTCAGGACTCTGTAAGCCTCCTTCAGTAGTCTCGGTAGCCTGGGGTCTGTTACCGGGAAATACCAGAAAATATCGTAGAGGAGGACCACATCAACAGAGCTGTCTTCGAGTCCAGAGCTCGGCTCCCCGCCTGTCTCTATTGTCTCTATGTTCTTCAGTCCGTCTGATTTAGCTCTCTGGGCTAGCTCCTTCAACTTGTATGCATCTTTATCTAGAGCGTATACCTTCCCTTTATTCCCGACTATCTTTCCAGCCGGAATAGCATAATTGCCTGGACCACAGCCAAAATCCAACACAACCTGGCCTTTTCTGACACCAGTCCTTTTCAGGATTTCCCTGCACTTGCTTTCTGTCTTATTAGCCACCTCTTGATTTCCTTTTCAAGTCACTTCGCTACAATTTACAGAATAGCCAGGCATAACTCAAGTCACTCTATCTTTCGCTGCTTATGAGACTCGATGGCTGGGCGAGCCTTGACGTTGTGGCGAGATACACCCGGTCAGTGGACTTTGAGGATAGTCTAAAGATTGGTCGGAAACATGGACTGCCACAAATCATATCTAATTGTGCTTGAGGTAAGTTTCCGATGCTCAACCAAGCTTCTTCTTGTCACCATACTTTTTCCTAGCTGTAAATTTGTGGTCTAACTGGCGGAGCAACATAAGAAGGGAGTATCGCATTCTGTTGTTGAATCCCACCAATAACGCTACAACTAATATCGTAATTGCTATTGCAATCCTTATTACAAAAGATGGCCATGGCGAAAGTAATGCTAATAAGAGAGCAAGGATAGCCATCATTGTGCCTAGAATCGTCCATGATTTAGAGCTCCAATGGGCTTCATGCTCATGCTGCGCAGTCGTCTTAAGTGTCAGTACGGCGTGACATGTTCTTTCAAAATGCTTCTTAGTGGAGCCACACTTTGGGCACACCTTATCGCCCTGCTTCAATTCTGTGCCACATTGTTGACACTTTGCCCAAGCTTCGTCACTACCCATTCTAGTCACCCCATCTCTTCACTAATTGTGCAATCAAAGCTGCTGATATTCATGTGCCCTGTTTCCTCAACGGCCCTCTGCACATCCACCTAGCAGGCTACTTATCAGGCAAAGATACAGGAGTCATCCTAATCGTAATTGTAGCACTTGCTGAATCAGGCTTGTCAGTTTCACTTACATTGCTGGTTGCCAAGAATATACCCCAAGCATGATAACCTGGGGTAAGAGTGGGATCCCGAGGCAGCGGCAAACCTGGGGGTCTATACAAACAGGGAGGCAAATAGGGGGTAGTTGCCATAACCATGATATGCTTCACCAACTCCTGGCTTAACATTTTCTGCTGATGGCCAAATCTGAATGGATGTATATCAGATACCTATGTTCCCCGCTTCTTCAGTTCAGTCATGAACTTGCCGAAATCATCGATACATCATCTCAGAATGTCAATGAAGCCCAGCCATCTTTCAACAACTGAGATATTATGGCGCCAACATATACAACCTTAAGTCCTGCGCTCTCAAGTATCCCCGTTATATTCTTCTCATCAGCGCATGCCTTACAGGCTATGACCTCGACTCCCGCCTGCTGCAATTCCTTTATTTTCGCCTGGAATCCCGGGTCTTTGGCTGCCAGCTCCTCTGATGGACCAAATAGAATTACTTTAACCTCATCCATCCACTTCTTGGTTGCCGCATTAAGGGAATATCTAAGCCCTACTCCTTCTGCTATATCTTTGTCCCCACTGCATAAGATAGCAAAAACTTTTGTATTTATGGATGTTCCTCCATTCTATTTTTGTCCATATATATATTTTATCACTATTCAGTCTTAAACACTTTTTGCTGAGCGCCAAATCCGAAAGGAGGTGATGCAACATTACCAGCTTTCACATTCAAAGCAATTTCTCGGAATTCTTCTTTACTTAGCGAACGCTTGAGGTCATATGACCGCTGTTTGACTTGTTTCAAAATCTCTCCCATTTCCTCATTGGCAAGCTCAATACCTAGCTTGTCTGCCCATATAGCGACGGGGTCTAGCCCGCTTTTCTTACCCATCACTATCCTCGTTTCTCTATGACCTACAAATTTGGGGAGAATAAGTATTCTCTCTGCAGAGTAGCACCCATGACTATTCTTACACTAACTAACGACCATACCGGATTCAATGTCATTAATTTCATACCCTACAAAAGGACGGTTTGGTGCTTTGCCAGCCAGATCATCCACCAACTTGGAGATCTCTGTAAGCTTATCGTACTTAATACCTGCATTAATACCATATTCGCAATGGAAATAGTCACAAATTCCCTTTTTGTTTCCAGGGTAAACCGCTACAAACACTAACGAGCCCAACTCTCTAGCTTCATCTTCAAAACCCATAAACAACAGCCTTCCTTACTCTCGCTCTCCAAATCCACTGGCTGAGCTAATTCATTTGCTCAAAGCCCCGCCTAATTCACGGGCTAGCTCTTTCAAGAAAGCGTTCGTAAACAAGCCTTGTTTAATAGCCTTTTTCATTATGTTCAGAAGAACACTCTCCTCGAGCATGGGAGAGCCCTGTCCCTATCTCATCTAAATCTATGTTGATTTAAACAATTCCCCAGTCCTTGTAGCCTTGTCGAATGGCTGCCAGGTATTCTGGTGAAGGTGCTGTTTCTTCTGATTGTTCCACCTTGATGTAGGTTACGGCCTCCACAGGGTCACCCAGGTCTGTGAATACGCGTGTGTTCACACGACTGTAAACAGTAGGACAACCTTCATATCCATCTAGTGTCCTCAAGCACCTCTCTGTTGTTTCATACACACCACCCATGACCTTCTCACCTTTGGAAGGCTTGATGCTGGCCACTCCGCCACCCCACTTTCTAGACCATCCAGCGAATATTAGCTTGTAATTGGGCAGCGTGGCTGGAAATTTAGGCAGGGCATTGGGGCAACGTCCCAGCATTTGCTTTTGACTCAGATTAGAACCATAAGCAAAGTAATGCATCTGGCAATCTCCAAACCCGCTGGCTGGGCTATCAGTGCTCTCTTTGCTCTGCGGATTTTCCTTTGAGAAAGGTACAGGAACTTATCGAAGTCAAATAAGCCCACCTTCTTTATACTTCTCTATAGTTTTAACTACGGTCCTTCCAAGTGCCTTGGCTTCGGCCATCCCTCGCCTATCCTGCCTAACTTCTCCCTTTTCGCCTGCGTAAGCTATAGCCCCTCCTCCTCGGTCCTCTGCCTTGATTTCCTCTTCGCTCGCGTAAGCTATAGCTCCTGCCGCTGAGGTCATCCTATGGAGAGTAAAAAAGTTATGGAAGGCGCTAAAGGCATGGCTAGTTCCTGCTCGGCCGCCAACAACTACCACGCCAGCAACCTTGTTTCTTAACCTTCGTCCATCCTTCCATAATACATAAGTCCGATCGATGATTGCCTTTGCCTGAGCGGTTACGCTCCAGAAGTAGACTGGTGTGCCGAAGATAATGCCATCGGCTTCTGAAAACTTGGAGTAAATTTCCTGCATATCGTCCTCGATCCTACACTTCCCAGTTATCGCGCAGGATTCACAACCATCACAGGGAGCAATATTTTTGCCAGAGACGGTCACCAGTTCTACTTCAGCTCCCGAATCTTTAGCACTGGCTAGTGCTTCATCCACCAAAATCTCAGTGTTACCGCGTCTTCGGGGGCTACAGACAATTCCTAAAACCTTCATTTTCTTCCTCCCCAATTATTTTGGTTTCGCCATTAGTTTCTACCGCTCTCTGCAAATCCTCTGGCTGGGCTATGTCAAGTTCGTTTTCTCCGATATGCGTGTGTCAGCCTTCTTGATTCGAGCCTTGTCTTGCCCCTTCTTGTTACGGAATCCTTTCATGCGGAACCAGGATGGAGTGCGATAACCCTTCATGTCTCTCCAGTTCGGCTCAGCAATAAAATTCCTTTCGAAACTCACCTGCTGAGCTCTATCAGGCTTTCTTAAGGTAGAGTATAGCTCACAGTTCTTTGGCTGGAATAGCAGCTAAGGTCTCCACGGCATACTCGGTCGTAAAGCCGGTCTCCATCACGAAATTCATTGCTGCACTTACATCAGGAGCCTCGAAAACAATTAATCCGTCATAGCGGCCCAAAGTAAGATAAACATCATGAATTGTGATGCCTTGTGGAGCCTTAAGCTCTTTGAGATAACTGATGGCTTCTCTTCCCTTTCCCTTCGGAGATAAAAGTGTTACGAATAACATGTCTTACCTCCTTTCCAAATTCGTTGCCCTGGTTTCATTTGCTTACCTAACATATTTCAAGTTAGGGGTTGCGTAAGTGCAATTTAGCCCGACCCTCCTGTTCTCGACGCTTCAGATTATCCAATTGCTTTGCAGCTTCCGCAGCCTCAACCATCCGCTCCTTACCTGTGATGAAGCTGACTCTTGTCTTCCCCTTTGAGACCTCCGTCGGATGTCTTCGCAGGGCTTTCAATTCCCTCTCAGCCTTATCTATTTTGACCACGATATCCTTAAGTTGCTTGTTAAGCTCTTCTTCTGTCTCCATGGTCTCATCCTTTAGTTACGTTTCTCCGCTTATCTTAGCCAAATTCACTTGGTTTAACTACTCATCAGGCAAAGTATACATCGTGACCGTGATTATAGCAGTTGCAGAATCAGGATTATTGGCTTCACTTGCACTGGTAGTTAGTTCATTATCGGGGATGTCGGCATCAGCAATTGAAGTGGTGGTGTCAGCGAGTTGTAGTGAGAGTATCCCTGTGAACTGAGCCCTGAGAGTGGACAAGCCGACTATCTTCTTCACACCCGCAACCTCCTAACTCGATTATACACCCAAGCAACCAGAAGTCAAAGACAGGACGAAGGTAGCTATTCTGAGGCAATCTTATGTCTAATTGTCATATTTCCAGTCGCAGATTACTACGACTGGAAGCGTTACAAGGGACAATAGGATGTCAGGCCTAAGCAATGTCTATCCTTTCCAAGTTTCGAGCCGGACCTGACTGAAGCCGTTTCTCGCTTATCCGGGTCAACCCTTGTCAGCCCCGCCCTTCTCTCAATATCACCCCTCGTGTCTCAGCGCATATAGCCGGCTTTTCGCTTGGCCTCATCCGGCAAATGCCTGGTAGTCAGCAAACTCGTCAAGCCTACCAGACAGGGCAGTCCAACACTGTAACCAACCAGAACGCCCGATGCTCCTGTCAGTAGAGCTACAAGCCACAGTGGCGCAAACAGGATGGCGCCAGCCAGCTTTGTATTGCGGGTGATTAGGAAGGGCACGGCACACACCGCCAGCAGGATAAGCATCGCCTGCGGCAACAAGACGCACAGGACGCCTATTGTTGTTGCCTGGCCTCTGCCGCCCCGGAAACCAATATAGACAGGCCAGTTGTGACCAGCTACTACAGCGAAACCAGCTAGAAGCACCACCAGTTGCGAAGCAAGGGCTTGCGCGACGATGACCGCTATTGCTCCCTTGGATGCATCTGCTATGAGAACAGCCACACCGGTGGCAGGCCCTATTTCCCGGTAAGCATTGGCTGCCCCAACGTTGCCATCGCCAGAATTCCTGATGTCTATCCCCTTGGATGCTCGGCCGGCAATGTAGGCAGACGGGATAGACCCAAGCAGGTAGCTCAACAACACCAGCACAACTGACACCGGCCGTTACCTCTCCAAATCCCCTGGCTGTGCTTTGTCCTAACGCCTATCTCGGCTCATACACAGATCCTATTCAACTAGAGAAGCAAATCGTTATCGAAAGAATCGCTTATTGTCGGCTTCTGCCCTTTACAGTTAGCCTTGGCATAGTCAAAGGCCTCTTCGACGGTAACATCCTGTGTATTTGCATCGTTGTCATGGTCATATTTATCTGCCAGGCCTTGCCGCATCCCTTCGTCAACAAAGTAGTAGCTGAACTGGCCGTTCCCCCACTGGTCATCCTCGTAGGCAGTTCCGCTCTCGGTGGTCGCCATATTGATGACTCTCCCGGCACCCTTTACGTCGGTCATACCGCCAGCAAGGCAGGTGTCAAATACAAAGATGATTCTCGAAGTGTCGAAGCCAGCGAACCAGTCTCTGAGCTGACCATCCCAGATGTAGGCTAATTCTCCAGATTCGCTGCCATCGTGGCTGACAATCGCCTCATCAATCTTTTCCTTGTCATCATCCATTGCCAGACCTCTAGCGCCATGGCCGCTGAAGAAAAAGACAACCTCATCACCTTCTCCCTCTTTGCCCTTTATATCGCTGATGGCGCCCTGGATGTTGCCGAAGCTAGCATCCAGGTCCTTGAGCAGGTGAATGTTACCCGCAGTGTAACCATAGCCAGTGAGAGCCGCATACATGTCATCAGCGTCATCATCCGAGTAATTGAGGTCATTCCCTGTCCCGGGGTAGTCGGAAATACCGACTATAATAGCGTACTTCTCTCCCGTGCACTCTTCCCCCAGAACGCCAGTTGCTGCATACTTGCTTGGCTTACCTCCGCCATGACCGTGCCCGTGGCCATGAAGACTAACTTTCTTCACCAGCTCAACATTGGCTGCTGGCAAAGGCTTGTCTTTATCGGGCTTGGCAACAGCAACTAGCGGCACCAGTGCAATAACTAGCACTGCTACCAATACAGCCACAATTAACCTTTTCATTTTTCATGTCTCCTTTCTAAATCCTGGTTGTACCCGTGGGCTTGCTTATATTATACGACTATTGCTCATTGAGCAATCGTACAGTCCAGTGTAATCATATTCTACCATGAACAGCCAAGCTGACTATAGCTATCCTCAATGCGACACAAACTGCTAAACTAGCTCACTATACAGCCATGTCAGATTGAAAGCTCTTGTTTTTGGTTTTTCGTTTTTAGCTCCTTCATACTGGCTGGAAAGCCTCTCCAAATCTGCTGGCTGAGCTAAATAAAGAATAGCTGGGCTATCAGTGCTCGCTTTGCTCTGCGGCTTTTCCTTTGAGAAAGGTACAGAAGCCTATCGAAGTCAAATAAGCCCACCTTCCTTATACTTCTGTATGGTTTTAACTACGGTTCTCCCAAGTGCCTTAGCTTCTGCCATCCCTAGCTTATCTTCTCTAACTGTCCCCTTTTCACCTGCATAAGCTATGGCTCCTCCTCCTCGATCCCATGGCCCAATCTCTTCCTCGCTTGCATAAGCTATAGCTCCTCCTGCTGAGATCATCCGATGGATAGTAGAAAAGTTATGGAAGACGCTAAAGGCATGGCTAGCTCCCGTTCGGCGGGCAACAACTACCACACCGACAATCTTGTTTCTTAACCTCCGCCCTTCCCTGAGTACGTAGGTTCGATCAATGAGCGCCTTCGCCTGAGCAGTTACGCTCCAGAAGTAGACTGGCGTACCGAAGATAATCCCGTCGGCTTCCAAAAGCTTGGAGTAAATTCCCTGCATATCGTCCTCGATCCTACACTTCCCAGTCATTATGCAGGATTCACAACCATCACATGGAGCAATATTCCTGCCACCGATGGTCACCAATTCGACCTCAGCTCCGAGATCTTTGGCACTGGCTAGTGCCTCGTTCACCAAAATCTCGGTGTTACCCGCTCTTCGGGGGCTACAAGCAATTCCTAAAACCTTCATCTTACTGCTCCTCAATTATTTTGTTTTCGCTCTCAGTTTCTACTGCTCTCTCCAAATCTGCTGGCTGGGCTAAAACTGCGCTAATTTCTTCCCCAGTTCTTTACATTCTTCTAGCACTTCAGATGATGGCTTGCCTGCTGCAACCAGGCCCTCGAACGCTTTCTTCAACTTGAAACTATTGCAGACTCTGTCAATGTTGTCTAGGGCTTGCTTCCCTCCGGCACTGCCACTGCTAAATGCAGCATAAGGCTTGTCATCTATCTTGCCTCGCACAGTGTAAAAGACGCGGTCAAAGAAATCCTTGAGTGCTCCTGCCATATAGCCGAAGTAGACAGGTGAGCCAAAAACCACAACGTCACAGGCGAGTAAATCATCACTCGTTGTCTCCGCTGCTTTTTTCAAAGTTACAGTAGCCCCAGCAGAAAGTGCTCCTTCGTTGACTGCCTTTGCCATTGCTTCGGTATTCCCAGTCTGGGAATGATAGATAACTAACAGCTTTACCATTACTCAGTACCTCCTTGTCCAAAATCAAATGAGTCTATCTGAACTGCTCGTCAGGTGAAGTTACAGTTCGCCAATTAATCGTAATTATAGCACTGGCTGAATCAGGATTGTCTCCTTCATTTATGTCGTTTAACTACTTCGCCACCAGATGCTTCGCATGGAGGAGCTTCCCCGATGGGGAAAAGTCCATGCTGGCCTGACGAGGATTAACAGCTTGCAGGTTGCTGAAGTCTCGAGGAGTCGAGATTGTGTGTGAGTGTCAGCGAGGCAGCAAATTGCTGTTAAGCCCGTTGCTAGTTCAGTTACTCTCGAACTCTGATTCTGTGAACCTCTGCCAAAAGTAACTTCCCTTCATAATGATTCATGTCAGGGTAGGCTGATAAGTAATTTTTCAGCATTGCTATGAGCTGTGGATTATGAAATTGGAGATGCAGTGGTCTGTAAAGAATCTCAAACTCATGTGGCTGCCACTTCAAATTCCGATAACTCACGGGCATAATCCAAACAAGCAGCAACATGTTCCTTTGCAAGGTCTGGAAATTCCCCTATAATTTCCTCAGTGGTATTACCCGCGGCCAAATATCCAAGGATGAGGCTAACTGGGATTCTAGTCCCTTTAATCCGCGGTTTACCTCGAAGCACGTCAGGTGTGCTTACAATATAATCTCTCCAATCTACTGGCATGTTATCCTCCCTTCTGGATAGCGACTAGCATTCCAAACTATATTCGGGGGCCAGCCATTGGCCTGAGGTTGGGTGAGATGCCAAGGACCTACAGGTGTCATGATTTCTATTGACTGTAGCACTTGTCCAATTTCCACTATGGTTGTATCTTACCACAAATAACTGTGCTCCCTATAGCTACCCTCAATGCGACACAAACTGGTAAACTAGCTCACTGCATAACCCACGTCGGATTAGGGGCTAGTTCATGTGGCTTCTCTATATTAGCTGTGCCTGGGTGGCTGGGATATTCTTAGGCTCCAAAGTCGCCCTGCCGCTGGTTGCTCTCCCGCTGGGACTCCTGCCGCTGCTATTTATTCCCCTCTTGCCTAATAGTAGAGGAAAGTTAATAGTCGCCGGGCTGTGCCTCGTGGCCCTTCTCGGGGGCGCTGTACACTTCCCATCGAGCCTGCCCAAGATAGATGAGCATTCCCTTTGTTTCTACAACGATGAGGGAGTGGTAGAGATACAAGGCATGGTGGCGGAGGAGCCAGACAGAAGAAGCACATTTTGCCAGCTAGAACTCGCCGCTCAGGAAATAAACATAGATGGCACAAAGAAAGA
>Ga0315545_1003606_pt1 | contig 13164 bp, 8 predicted proteins | sample SalMarSW160210MG_FD_203096 | JGI IMG/M metagenome (GOLD analysis project Ga0315545, IMG submission 203096) | Salt marsh sediment microbial communities from the Plum Island Ecosystem LTER, Massachusetts, United States - Salt Marsh Sediment SW1602-10 ... | reverse complement strand
TTATCATCAAAAGCGGGAATGCACAACGCTTGTCGGTCGTTATACCGCCGAAGGTGACACATCTTTTGTGAGCAGGATTGAAATTAGGAAATGAAAATTAATAGATAAACAAACAAGGACCGAAATGATGGCAAAAAAAGAAAAATCGGATCTTCAACCGGTTATTATAGCCGCGGTAACAGCGATTTTCCTGATGGCTGTTTTCGGCAGCATTCATCGAATCCTGGCTGCCCGGTTGGCAACACCTGTGGATATTCCTTTAATATCTCCTGAAATCCTGGAGAAATTGCCGTTTCAAATGGGCGAATGGACAGGTACGGAAGTGCCGTTGGACGAGGATATCGTTCGTGCTACGGATACGGATGCTCATATTAGTCGGAATTATTCCAGATATAATGCTTCGGAACAGGTCTGGTTGTATGTTGCATACGGCACAAGAGGGCGTGACCTGATGCCTCATCGCCCGGAGGTTTGCTATACCGGTGCGGGCTGGACGCTCAATACTCGCAATTCCATGGAAATGCTTTTGAGCGATGGAATGAAACTGCAGTGCACCGTCTTCCAGTTTTCACGCGGCACATTGAATAAAAAGAAGTTAGCGGTTTTACATTATTACATCATAGATGGGCAGTATTGCCGTGATGTTTCACTTTTGCGGTCAAATGTGTGGCGCGGCTCCGGCACGGTCGATTATATAGCTCAGGTACAGATAGTCACTGCCCTCAGAGGTGATTTAACCGCCGACTCGGCGGTGAAAACAATTTCCGCATTTGCGGTCGAATCGGCTTCGTCGATATCTAAATTGTTCGAGAACGCTCAGGACGTTGAAAGTTCGGATATAAAGAATTCTCATACCAACAATATATTTGGGGTAACCGGGAATGATTAGCAATCGCATTCGCAGCAGACATGCGTTACAGATTTCCAGAAGAGATAAAATGCAGGACAACTTCAGGAAGCTTGTTTGGGTTGTTGTCGTTGTATTACTGGCTGTAACTGTGTGGTCGTATTGGTCGATAATTGTCGATCTTTTCAAAGAATGGCAAAGAGACGATGATTACTCTGCCGGCCAGCTTGTTCCGTTGATCGCACTTTTCCTTGTTTGGCATAAGAGAAAGGTACTCAGGGAATGTCCTCTGTCACCATGCTGGCCGGGTATAGCGCTGCTGTTACTGGCACAGGCGGCGAGGACTTATGGATTATTGTTTATGTTTGAATCCGCGGAAAGATATTCACTTGTACTGACCATAGCCGGTTTGGTTCTAATGGTTGCCGGTCGGCGGATGTTTCAGAAGGTTATTTGGATACTGTTATTTCTGTTTCTTATGGTCCCGTTGCCCGGACGTGTTCATAACCTGATCAGCGGGCCGTTGCAGACGATGGCGACAACAGGGTCTGTATTTCTTTTGGAAGCGTTTGGCGTTAATGTCAGCCAGCAGGGAAATGTCGTGACGTTGAACGAGCAGACATCGATGGCTGTAGAAGAGGCCTGTAGCGGGCTGCGGATGTTGACGGCATTCATTATTATAGCGGCATTTATAACGTATATGGTGAAACGCTCGCGACCAAAGAAAGCAATTTTACTCTTATCGAGTATTCCCGTCGCGGTGATGTGCAATATTGTTAGACTCTGTATCACGGCAATATTGTTTATCCACGTAAATGCCGAGATAGCAGAGAAGTTTTTTCATGATTTTGCCGGTTTTTGCATGATGCCCGTTGCGGTTCTCCTCATATTTGGTCTGCTGTGGCTTATGGATAAAATAACTATAGACGAGCCCGATAAATAAATGCCTGAAAAATCAGGTTATTACGCCCCTTTTTACGTGTTTTTCACAAAGATAACTTTATTGTTGTAGAACGTTCCGAAACAGTGCAGTTTTTTTTACTTCCCGACTTTTCACAACTTATTCCATAATAAGCAGTTACGCGCTCATGTGGCAATTACCCGCACCTTTTTGAAATACTTCTTGACTTTAAGATATGATTATGTTATCTTTGTGAAATTAGAAGTCTCTGGAGTGAGGACTGATGATTAAACTAAAAAAACTTATCTTGGTGGCTGTTTGTATGTGGTTCGTGACGCCTGTTGTGTATGGCGATATGATACCGCTGTCACGGTTAAGTTGTAATTATCAATGCCCATCCCAGAATCTTCGCAGTGAAGAGCTTTTACTTCATAATGAGTTGACCGATCAATTTGTCTTTTCCGGTGTTATTAATGTGAATTACGGTTCAGCCGGATTCATACCGGAATCGAACGCAGGAATCGAACAGACTTCAAAAATCAGTCATTTGCTAATCTCGACACCTGACTCCGGCAGCAGTTCCTTGTGCCTTTATACACTCATAGGTCTGGGATTGTGCAGTTCGGTTACCTGGGTCAAAAGGATATCTATTGGTTTTATTCCGGAGTGGTATCACGACGGCGGTCCCCATCAGGTCGGTCATAGTTATGCCGTCATGCCGGGAACTCTCCGTTCTGTACCGATTTGTTGTTTTATCCAGTCGGATTATATTGGGGAGAGCTTATTATCGAGATATTTTATGGGAATAGGTATTTCCCTTTTGCGAAACTCACATTTTACACAGGACATGTTATCGTATCGAGGACCTCCGCACTCGATAAAAAAGATATTTTTGACGTGATAAAGTATAAAGGGTTTATGATTTATTTAATATATTTAAGGTCGAGAAAACAGGTGATGAAAAAGATAATTTTTACAATAATAATATGTGCTTCTATAACAGTTTCTGCGTTAGCTGCTCCCATTGATTATACAAATGGAGTAGTTGATGACGGTGGAATCGCCAACCTTAACCGGATAGGCGGTTACTACTTTGGTGGCGGTGGTGAATTCACCCTGTCCGGTGGATCGCTTGCACTCTCGAACAGTCTTTATGCAGCGTCCACAAGCGGACAAGATGGTCATTCGGAGTCCTTCCAGACATTTTGTCTGGAGAGAGACGAATACACCAATCCCACGGTTAATGTTTTCGTAAGCCAGTCTTCTGTAGCAAAACCATTGGAGGCAGGTTCAGGTTCACATGCCTATCGTGGCGGAAAGAATACCGATACCGGCGATGATCTTAATCCGCTGACGGCTTATCTTTATAACCAGTTCGCCATGGGAACGTTGTCGAGTTATGACTATACCGATACAGGCGCCGGACGTTGGTTAAGCGCCGGACAACTGCAGGCTGCAATCTGGTACCTCGAAGACGAGTATACTGTTTGGAATCCGTCCACCGCTACCGGCATCCAGGTAGATACATGGATTCAGGAGGCCCAGGATGCGATAGATTCGGGAGCATGGACGGGGATCGGTAATGTACGCGTGTTGCAGACCGTTTGGGTGAGTGCCTGTGGTCTTAATAAGTATAGGCAGGATTTCCTTTATGTTACGCCTGTTCCGGGGGCCGTACTTCTCGGCATGCTCGGTATGGCTGTAGCCGGTGTGAAATTACGCAGATTGGCGTGATAATCTGATAACAGATAATCATGTTGTTAATTAGAAGCAGATGAAGAAAAAGTGCCGGTGAATATCCGGATGGATTTCGCCGGGCGGATATTAATTTTGAAAAATTTAAAGTGAAAAAAGGAGAATGGTTATGAAAAGGAAATTAATTAAAATTTTATGTATTGCAGTTTTTTGTATTAGTAGCTCGTCGGCGTTTGCTGATTTGTACACGTTCGATGCAGACACAGCATCACAGCTTCGTGCCGTCAGTTTCAGTGACGTTAGTGCAAACAATTATTTGAATTGGGTCGGTTATAACGATGGGACCGGTATGGATCCTCAGGTCGGTATCCCTGTTTATAATCCCAATAACATAAGCTACGGCGCAAACATGTTTTACCAGGTTGGTTTCAGTGGCAATCTTGCAGCAGATCTCGGTGGTGCTGACACAGTGGCATCAGTAAAGGTCGGTGCTTTGGGCAAGAGTATATTAGATGAAATCAAGGCCGCCGGCTCATTCGATGGCTTTTACCTGCCCATCTCGAACGACGACGATTATACCTGGCAAGTTATGCTGTATGCAATTACCGACCCACAACAGGTACCCAGTACGGATTATTATACCGATTGGGTAACATTGGCCAGTGATACACAGGCAACTTTGGCACTCTATTTTCATGAAACAGTTAACTTCAATGCCTTGTTAGACATCGGTTTTGGGATTCGTTCTGTGGCGACAAATCCGAACGACAACTTCCACGTCTCGGTTGTTCCGGTTCCCGGTGCGATTCTTCTCGGTCTGCTCGGTTTGGGTGCCGCAGGTATCAAGTTGCGCAAATTTGCATAAGAGCAGCCTTAGCCATATAGTAACAGCAAAGACGAACAGGATATTACTTAACCGAAAGAATATCCTGTTCGTTTAAGAAGTATGAACACCTAAGAATGGAGAATTGTGATGAAAAGAACACTGATTATTTGGGCTGCGGCGGTCCTGTTACTGGCCGTCGGCAGTGCAAAGGCCGATTTATCGAATGGTAGTTTCGAGGATGGATTAAATAGCTGGAGTATTGTACTCTCTGGTGGAGATGTACAGGCTGTCTCAAGTCATACCGATAGCACTGGCTCTGCAACCGGGACATCAAGCTGGTCGCCGACCGATGGCAGTTACTTTGCTTTGTTGGAGGGCGGCAATGCGAACGAGTCTGTCCAGTTATATCAAACTTTTACGGCATCTTCGGGCGACACACTGACCTTTGACTACTTCTGGGACTCAGAGGATTACGATCCTTACGATGATACGGGTATGGGTACGCTTTTATTAGGTTCAGGAACAGGCGGCTATGTATTGAGCACATTGTTTTCCCACTCTATAATGGGCAGCGACCCGGAAGATTATTGGGGTACTCCCTGGACGTTAGTGAGCTATACGTTTGCTGCTTCAGGCACGTATACCCTGCTGATTGAAACATGGAATGACCTAGATAGCGATCAATCAAGCTATGTTGGCATAGACAACGTTGCTCTTACTCCCGTTCCGGTTCCCGGTGCGATTCTTCTCGGAATGCTCGGTTTGGGCGCCGCGGGCTTGAAATTACGTAAATTTGCATGATTAATGCCTGTCATTGGCAATACATAGAATTAAGACTGTTAGTGAAGTCCTGTTGAGCGGGCTCCGCTTGCAGCAGGTAGCGTTCTTTGCTGAGAACGGATTATTTAACTTGGGTTTATTGGTTCGGTGAGATTGATTCATTGGATTTTACGCCTGACTAACAGACTCGATACAACTATATGCAGAGGGATTTCGGGGGAAACTCCATAGAATAGCGGATACCCTGAATTTTTAAATGTAGGCGAGTATTGCTGGAGGGGGCTATCATTCTTAGGTGCCTGCATAATCTTAAACAGCAACTCAGAGAATAGAGCCCCGGGACAGGTGGGTGTTTTTTGGCATTTCAAAACATTCTCAACCGGTATTTGTTTCAACCGGAATAAGTGCATCAACGGTTCGTTAATGTTTCTGTATATAACGGCACCGGATACAACAGTTTCTGAAAGTCGAAGCCGGGGGATTTTTCGATTCTGACAGCCTGAAAGCTCCTGTTTTCGTATCACATCTAAGGTGGGGCTCCTCGATGAAAATCGAGGTTTTGGGGGTTTAATTTTCGTATATAATCGGCTCGAATTAACTTTATGGACTTTCCGAGTGAAGAAGATTTCGCAACTTTCCGATACAATTATTGTATAGAGAACTTAATCAAATCCTTTTCAGTCTGATTAAATGACAGTAAAATGCCGATAAACAATAAACTAATGGAATCGCAAAGGAGGTTTATTATGCATAATTGGAACAGATATGCGAAGATTAACGTAAAGCTGCTTGTCATATTAATGCTGATGGTGGTGGCACTTGGAACATCTTTGTTGGCTGCTCGTCAGATTAGAAGGGGCATTCTCTCTAAAAAGTCTTTAGAGGCGGGGCAAGCCGCATACGAAAACAAGGACTGGTCTGAAGCATACATGAACTTCAAAGAGTATCTCGGTCGAAATCCCGACGATATCGAAATCCTCAAGAAGTTTGCACAGGCACGGCTTTCCATGAGGCCTCTCGAAGGAGAAGCTGTCAGTGAGGCGATCATGGCCTACCGTCGTGTTATGCAACTGTCTCCCGTTGATGATGTCGCTTTCGACAAACTCGTTATGCTCTATAACAGTATACACAACTCCGAGGAGCTTGCTTATATTGCACGAACACGGCTTGAACATGTTCCGAACGACAGAAAAGCTTCATTATGGCTGGCTGATGCGTTAATTAGTCTGAAAAAGACGGAGCAGGCCCGGCAGATGCTTCTTGAATTAATAAAAGAGCTCGATACGGTTTCCGAAAAACACGATGAGTACGTGCAGGCTTGTGTGCGGATGAGTAAAATTTTAAACGACTCAGATTCTTCCGACGCGAAAATAAAAGCTATGGAATGGCTCAATAAGGCGGTGGAATACTCGCCGGAATCGATTGATGCGATTGCATATCGTGCGCGATTATACCGTGTGACGCCCGGTATTTACGGAATGAGTGCATACGAAAGACTGGCGGCCGCCCATAAGGATCTCGATGCAGCCGGTAATTTGGAAACAGATGACCCGCGGGTTCATATCTTCTTAGCTACGGAATGGATAGCGCACGGCGAGTTTGACAGGGCCGAAGCCGAGATACAGGCTGTTGATAATCTCCCACAGGAAAAACTGAATGAGTATTTCTTCGACACCAAAGGCTGGGCAGTGGTCAGATTTCTGTTGGTTTCGGAACTGTCTATACGCCGCGGGGACATAACGGATGCCGCTTCTCTGGCTGATGAAGCCCTGTCAACACTGACGGAAAGCAGGCACAGGGTACAGGTCCTCCCTTCTGCTATAGGCCTTTATGTTTTTACTGGAAAAGTACAGCAGGCACGGAGCTGCCTTGACGAGTATCTTGAGACAATACATACCCTTGCTGAGGGAACCCAGGATTCTATGTTGAAAGTTGCCTATCTGCAGGCTCTGGTGGCGAAAGTTGAGGGAAAACCTTATGTTGTTATCGATATGCTGCAACCTATTGTTGTAGATAATTCCTCTGCTCCCGAATTATGGAGGTTGCTCGCCGAAGCCTATAGCCGAACAGATCAAACCAGAAGGGCAATCGATGCCTTAATCAATTATCTGAAATTTTATCCGAGAGATCTCGATATGACTCTGCAACTGGCAAAAGAGCACTTCACTCTTGGAAACTGGCAAAGAACGTCCGAAATAACGAAACTGGCGGAATCCCTTAATCCTGACAATATTAAAGCAAAACTTCTCCGTATTGAGGCAAATATTCACATGGCTGTTGAAAGGTCGGATGGAATAGACACGGCGAAACTCGAAGAATTATTAGATGAATTAAATCAACTGCGCCGGGAGTACCCGGATGAAGTTAAAATTCGCACATTACAGGCCGTTGTCGCCGTGAATCTTGGACAGACTGATGAGGCACAAAAGCAGCTAAAGTCGGCCATTGAAGAGTTCAATGAACCGCTAAGTGCCCAGATGCAGCTTGTCAACTATTACTATACGAGCGGACATATGGACGAAGCAGTTAGCTTGTGTGAGCAGGCCTGCGAACGACATCCCCAAATTGCAGAGCCATGGCTTTGCCTGTTAGACCTTCATGTGGCTAACGAAGATTATAATTCGGCTCGAAACTGCCTCAGGCAAGGTCTGGATTCTGTTACTGAAGAGCGGCAGAGGCGTTCCATATTATTAAGACTTGCAACGCTTGAACTTCTTCACGGAGATCGAGCCGCGGGTATAGATATTCTAAATGAGCTGGCGGCACAGAATGACCAGGATATTCAGGTTCGCTTGTTGCTTCTTGGGATTCGGGAAATCCAGGAAGATTCGGCGACGACCGAAAAGCTTATAGGGCAATTACGGCAGATTGAGGGGACAAGCGGACTTTGGTGGCGTCTGCACCAGGCATCATTGTGGCTTTCGTCCGCTGAGTGGCGCTCGAAACAGCGTGATATTGCAGAATTGCTGCAATATTGTACCAGTACGGATCCTGCATGGTCGGCGCCGATACTGCTTTTAACGGATATGTATGAGAAGCTGGAAGATTTCGGAAGGGCTGAAGATATCTGCCGGCAGGCGCTTACTATAAATCCTTCGGCTATTGACGTCGCGGATAAATTGTTGCTGTTGCTCGAGAAACAGGGCCGTTTTTCGGATGCCGAGAATGTTCTCCGGCAGGTTGAAATGACAAGTCAGGTTGCCAATGTCTGGAATATTCGAATGGCTCTTAGAATGGGAGATGTCTCCAGGGCCATTGATGAGTTGAAACTCAGAGTATCTAATAATAAAAAAGACGTGGCTTCTCGAATACAGTTGGCGCGATTGGTTTACCGGCAGACCAGAGACAGCAACGAGGCTCTTGTATACCTTAAGGATGCCGAAGAGATAGCTTCAGGTCCGTCTCTGGCATTAATCGGTATAAAAGCATCGATCCTTCGGGAAGACGGCCGTTCTGAAGAAGCAAAGAAAATTATCTATGATTATGTGGCGGACCACAATGATTTTAATGCATATTGGATGAGGGCGTTGTACCTGGCAATTGAAGATGAGTTTGAACTTGCCGAGAAGGACTATAAAAAGCTGACAACATTTTCCGAAGAGGGTATCAGGGGTTATAAACTGTTAAGTAACTTCTACGCCCAGAATAAAAAACTTGATAAAGCCATAGCGGCACTTGAAGAGGGGCTTAATGCATATCCGGCGGATTTGGTTTTACAGCGTATGCTCATGAAATTATTATTTTTGCAGGGACCCGAACAAGACCGGGAAAAGGCGATGGAAATTCTTACATCACTTGAAAAGCAACTGCCGCAGGATTCTGAATTAATGAGGTTCAGAACTCTGCAGTTGTTGGAAAATCCTACACCGGAATCCTTAAAAACTGCCGAAGAAACTTTAAAAAATGTTATCAAATTGGAACCAACGGCAATTGATGCGCATCTTATGCTGATTGACATTGCCATTGAAGAGGGGCAGTACGAGAGTGCGCGTAATTATGCGATTCAGGCGCTCGGATCTAATCAGAACAATACTGCGCTTATGTCGGCCAGAGGCAGGATTGAGCTGGCGGTAGGTAATACACAAATGGCTGTTGAATTGGCTCATATGGTTTTTCAGAAAGATCCGAACAATACTGTAGCTCGAAATGTTATCGTTCAGGCCGCGTTAAACAGCAAGGATAGCAGCCTTCTTAAAGAGGCCCGGATGCTGGTCGAGTCTGCAGCCGGTCGCGATCCCATGAATGAAAACGTGCTGATTTTGCGAGCACATGTTTTTATTGCTTTGGCACAACCTCAAAATGCAATTCCCGGACTGGAGGCCTATTGTCAAACAGAAAAAGGAAGTGGAAGTGTTCCTGCTCTTGTGACACTCGCTGATCTGTATCGTCTCGTCGGTGATATGGAGAAGGCGCAAAAAATGATTGGGCGGGCGGAAGGAATAGACCCGAAAAATCAAGCTGTTGTCCATGCGAAATTTTTACTGCTTGTGGCGCAGAATAAATTTGAAGAGCTGAAGCAAATTAGTTCTGCCTACATTTCGGCGAAAGACCAGAATCCGGATTTAGTGTTAAATGCCGCATCGGTCCTGGTGACGTTGGATTCGAGAGAACTGAAGGAGGAAGGATTGAAGCTTTTTGAGCATGTTGTGTCTCTGTCACCGAAATCGTTAAATGCACGTCTGGGGTGGGCTTCCACTGTTTATCAGATGGGAAATATCGAACGTGCAGAAGAAATGTATAAGGAATTACTTGAGCAGTACCCGGGCGACATACGAATTCTCAATGATCTTGCATGGATTCTTCAGGAACATAATCAACAATATGCAGAGGCGCTGGAGTTGGCAAACAGAGGTCTGGACCTTGCGCCCGGTGATTTGCATCTTCTTGATACGCGGGGAACAATTTTATCAAAAATGGAGAATCGTCTTGACGATTCGAAAAGGGACTTTGAAAAGATTGTCGAATTGATACCTTCTGATTCCCGGGAAAAAGCAAGAGCACTTTTAAAGCTGGGTCGCATTTGTGTAAAGCTCGGTGATCTCAATCAAGCTAAAGAGCATCTTAAGCACGCGTTGGAGATAGACCAAAAGTATGACGTTTTCACACCGGCCGAACGAACGGAAATTGCGGGGATTATCAAGTAATAATTCATTTTGGCTTTTAGAGCAGGGAAAGACATGTCAACTGTGCATGAGCATCGTCCGACAAGAGGCTATGGATCATTGATAAGGTGATCGAAGATATTATATTAGCGCGCAAAGACGAGCTATTTTATACGAGGTGGATTCATGCTGGAGAGGCAGGGGAGATTTTTGAGTATAACTCAGGTCGCAATAAGTAGTAGAATTGCAGCAAGGGAAACGTCAAGCACTACATACAAAGTTTAACCGGCAGCAAAGATACTTTTCATAAAGAGATTTAATAATGAAACAATGTTACCAGTTATTGTATATGACCACTGTATTGATTGTGTCTGGTTTTGCTAATATTCCTAACGCGTATAGTATAACATTTGATGAAACGGTTCTTCAGGCAATGGATCAATCAACTGACTTTATGATGCATACTGTATCAAACCGTGGAGGATTTGTCTGGAAATACACCTCTGATCTTACGGAGCAGTGGGGTGAGATTCCTGCACGTAAGTCGATGATATGGGTGCAGGATCCAGGTGCTGTTGGTGTCGGTAACATGCTCTTGGAAGCATATAAAACTACCGGTGATCAGCAGTACATAGACTACGCAAAGCAAGTTGCCGGTGCTCTCATTCAAGGACAACATCCAAGCGGGGGTTGGAACTATTTTATCGATTTTGATATGGATAGTGTTCAGAAATGGTATGATGAGGTTGCGTCAAAGTGCTGGGGCTGGGAAGAATACTACTACAACGATGGAAAATGTACATTTGATGATAATGTAACAGCAGGAGCAACAAGATATTTAATGAATTTATTTATGACCACGCATGACCCGACATATCAGGCTCCACTGCTTAAAGCGCTGGATTTTGTGATCGAGTCCCAGTATCCAAACGGTGGCTGGCCACAAAGATATCCGCTTAAGAACGAATTAGTGCAAAATGTTTATCCAGACTATCCATCATTCTATACGTTTAATGACGATGTCATTCATCGAAACATATATCTTCTTCTGGATGCATGGGAGCAGCTTAAAAATGAGGAGTATAAGAAGGCTGCATATCGAGGTATGGATTTTCTTGTCATTTCTCAACTTCCTAAACCGCAGGCTGGATGGGCTCAACAATATGACATGGACATGAAGCCTGCATCGGCACGGACGTACGAACCGGCGGGGATTGGGTCTGTAGAGACGGTGCTTTGTATAAAAGACCTTGAAACTTTTTATATGATTACAGGTGATATAAAATATCTTGTCCCTATACCTAATGCAATTGAGTGGCTTGAAAATTCTTATCTTCCTGAGAGTCATAAAAAAAATGATAGGGTTACCCACGCAACATTTTACGAGTTAGGTACGAATAAGCCCCTTTATATACATCGAGAGGGAACAAGCATTGAAAATGGACGTTACTATATAGACCATGAGCCGAATAATTTCCCGGGTCATTACGGCATGCAAAGAAGAATAAATATAAAAGCTTTAAAAAAAGAATATAAAAGAATTAACTCCTGGACTTCAAAAAAAGCACAGGCTGAATATAGATGGAAAAAAGAAGCACTTTCTCGTTTACCAAAGGTCAATCTTGGTAAGGTTGAATCATTGATTGAATCTATGGATAGTCGAGGTGCATGGGTCGAGGAATTGAGTGTGCCGGATTATAATGATCCGGTTAATAAGCCCGATAGAATATTTCGGGGAATCAGTACAGGTTCCTATATCAGAAATATGAAGATATTTATTAACTATCTAAAGTCACGTGGGTATTCAAGCAGCGTAAAAAAATAGCTGAAGAAATATTATTCTGTTCTGACTACTCAGGGATTGCTGCCTAAAGCGAGTTTTTCCATTCTGGATCATGTCTTTAACAGGATGTTGAACATGTGAAGATTTTGAGGATAGTCTTTTTCATAGGATGAGGCTGGGAAATCGGATCGGTAGGAAATTAAAGTTTGATATACATGATATAAATGGGATTTTAAGCGGTTCGTATCTCTGGATTTTTAATTGAGCTATATGATAATGAGTCCCATAAAACCAGAATAATATTTATTATCATCACATATACGTAAAAAAATCGGGTAAGACGCATTTTTAACTTCAATTAGAACCCTCCTTTTGTTATAATAACTACTTAAGAGACAAGTAGTTAGCACAGAACAATCAGCTTAATCGGGGTCAATTGTATGGTAATTATCCGGATTAAGATATTGTTCGTGTTTCTATTCTTGGGGCCGGTTACTTGTATTGCTCAAAACGCTGGGCTATCTTCGGAATCGATATCTGCTGAGCTGCGAGTTAATGTCACCCGGAGAGTAGAGGGTGAAAAACTTAAAATATAGTTGAATGCGAAAATAATAATTATTGTTGATAACAAGGAGATGGAAGATGAAAGAAATTAAAACAATCTCGAAAAGGCACTATTTCAGAAGGGTTGTAATATACTTCCTGGTGTATTGCTTAATCTTGAATGCATGGTTGCCGACCATATCGGCCACGCCGTCCGGCGGAGAATTTACGGTAGGTGACGGGACTATTGATTGTGGAGTTGATAGTACTGTAACTGTTAACCAGACACAGTCTGTCATTGAATGGGGCTCTACCGGTTCCGGAGGAATAGACACAGGTTCTGGCGAAAGCCTGACATTCCTTCAAAAGGCAGGCCTCAGTAATTCCGCTGTCCTGAACAGGATAATATCGGGAAATCAAACTCAGTTTGACGGTGTGCTCAATGGCCAGGATATGCGTATTTTCATCGTTAATCCTGCCGGAATTGTTTTTGGCGCCGGTTCCAGCGTTAATGTCAACCAGTTGGTTGCTTCCAGTCTGAATATGACAAACGATGCGTTCGACGACGTTCTGGATAATGTGAACAACCAGATGGTATTTTCCGGCGGCAGTGGCAATGTTATCAATAACGGTACAGTCAATGCCATCGACAGCGTATATCTTGTCGGGCGAAATGTTACAAATAAT
>Ga0315545_1003605_pt1 | contig 13171 bp, 7 predicted proteins | sample SalMarSW160210MG_FD_203096 | JGI IMG/M metagenome (GOLD analysis project Ga0315545, IMG submission 203096) | Salt marsh sediment microbial communities from the Plum Island Ecosystem LTER, Massachusetts, United States - Salt Marsh Sediment SW1602-10 ... | reverse complement strand
GGGCGATGCCGGGTGTAAAGATTGACGTCATTATGGGCAGGCACGCCGGCTTTCTGACAGCCGCTTCTGCATTAGGCAGGCAAAGAGATGACGACGGTCCCCACCTTGTATACGTCCCTGAAAGAAGCGTTTCAATGGACAAATTCCTCAGCGATATCGAGAGCGTCTATACAAAACTCGACCGATGTGTCGTTGCAGTCAGCGAGGGCATTTGTGATACTGACGGCGTAACCTGGGCCGAAAAACTCGCAAAGGATAGAGAGACCGATGCGTTCGGCAACATCCAGCTTACCAGCGGTGCCTTGGCAGACTTTTTAGCCACTCAGGCAAAGGCTACACTAAAAGCCAAGCGCGTCCGCGCCGACACATTTGGCTATCTGCAGAGAAGCTTTGTAGGCTTGCAGTCTGAGGTCGACGCAAGAGAAGCTCGCTGGTGTGGCCGTCACGCCGTTCAGTATGCTATGAAAGAGACAAGCGGCTCAGTCGCAATTAAAAGATTGGCAACCGGCAAGGATTACAAGGTCGAATTGTTTCGTACCAAACTAAAAAATGTCGCTGAAAAGACCAAGTCTATGCCTAATGAATTTATCAACGCCGATGGCAATGGCATAACAGATGCCTTCATCGAATACGCGATGCCATTAACCGGCGGCCTGCCCAAAACAGAATATCTCGGCAATTATCCTAAGATTTAAGAGGCTCCTGGTTACTTGTTCGATGCCGCTCAGGTCAAGGTTTTGGTTTGACAGGGGTGAAAGCCTTGGTTTATTGATGATGTACTATTATCTCTTGGTTGCTGCCTTCAAACATCGCCTCGTTCTTCCTGTCTGTGAAGTTCCCACAGGGCATTTGGGTAAACGAAGTAAACCGCAAATCAAGTCGATTCAAACGACGTTCCATGATTCTTCCATCAAATCACAAGGGTCATCTAATGTATAAACCTAGAGTTAGCATAAGGAGGCGTCAAAAACTCAATACCAACCAGCGACTCTAGAGAATAATGGCCCACTATACTTTGACCTTCTGGATTTAAAACTGTCAGCCAGTCTTTTCTTTCCAAATCACCGAGTCTTATATGAGGTGCGTTGGCAAAAGAGGTCAGGGTTCTAATTTGTTGTTTAAGCGAATCTATGCTCCCCAAATTGTGATAGTTTCCTTTTTCTCTTTCATCTGTATAGTTGCTCTCCATTTTTGTAAGAAACTCATCTATTGTTGCAGTTGTAACAGCATCAAGCCCTGAATAGTAAAGCGCGTCAGCGGCAGCTGCAGCGGTAGAGATGATGTACCCGCTGTCAATCTTTTTGTCTTCGTCGCAACAAAATCTACTAATGTATTCTAAAGCCAAAACAGTAGCAGCATAGGTGTCGCCTATAGCATTTTTCCCTTTGGACGGTAAACCTTCAACAACGGTAACAGGGCTATAATGAAGGGTGTCATTTTCGTCAAGACATAGGGAACCGTGTTTACCTAAGGTAACGTAAATCTTACTTTTCCTTTGAGAGTTCCTCTGCATGTCCCTTATAACTTCGAGGCCTTCTAACAATGAGTCAAGATGTACAAACCATCGCGTTTCCGTTCCTTCCAAAATTTTTACCCCCCTCTTCCTCAGAACATGATCGAACTCCTCTTCATTCATAATCAAGATTGCAGGACCACGGGGAATGATCTCTTGTACTATGAAGTCGTAGAGAGTCCGGATGTTGCTAAGGTTGACCTGAATTTTTCCCGAATTCAAAAAGTTTTCGATCCAACCCCTTTCTTGGTTACTAAGCACATCCGTATCATTACAGAGAGCTTTGGTCAGAGCTAGAACACCCAATCGTTCTTCATCTATAGCATAACATAATGCGTTCACTGCAAGAGTTTTGCTATATACAGTATTAACCATAACAGCCTTACCTTGTGGCTCAAAGGGTTCACTAATGACCCTTTCGGCAAATGGAGATTTTAAAACACCCCTATCGTCACCCCACAATCCTTCTATAACTATGTTAACTGGAACATAGTCGTAAATCATTGATAGAGTTAAAAGCCTCTGCGGACATGGAGATGTCGTCCCTAGGACTGACTCAGGAATCATTTCCAAAGCGTAACGGACGCTCGGATCAAAACCCCCTCCTGGCATCGGAGAGTAAGCTCCAATAAACTCAAATGAAAGCTTTCCAAAGACTTGATTGAGGATTTGAAGAACATTGGGACCGCCGCCGCCTAAGTTTATGATAGGCCTCCCAAGACGAGCCAAAAATGCAGGCTTTGCTATAATGTCTCGCCTAATCTCCCTAACTGCCAACTTATCCTGAACCGTGGGTATTAGTTTCAACTCTCCGTTATCTTCAGAGACAAGGGGGCCAAAGATGTATGGTTCTTCGTTTTCAATGGTTCTTACCCAACTGTCACGTTTAAAGATAATCTCCCCATTGGGGCCGATCTCACATATCTTCAGTAGTTCACCGTAACGCCAAGGATTCCGTAAAGTTATTACGTGGTCAATGACGGGTTGACCAAATATAGTGATATCAAAATCCCGCAGTTTATTTGCATTTGATCTCTTCATTTATAACTCCTTCCTATGCCCTCAGACATATTGCATTCCACTCTTTCACGATACCATAGCAGAGTTCTACTTACTGTCAAGAGTCAAGATAGGAACCAACAAAAAACTTGTAAATCTGGGAGAAAAGTCCGGCGGAGACAAGACTACCCTCAGTGAAACCAGAGACTAAGTATGGCATCGATTCGCCTGATTAGTTAAGTAGAGCTTCGGTGAAAATATCCGGGGCGAATTCCGCAATATCTTCTGGCTTTTCGCCCAGGATAGTGTATCTTGGGACGTATCCGAAAATATAATTTCCCGGTTGAGTTTAAGAACCGGAGGTCTTTGGGTGTGTACTCCTGAGGAAAGCAGCACATATAGCAATCTTTAAGATTAGAAAGTGACTGAACAATTAAGAAGACAAAAAAAGACATATCTCGCGAATTGGGTTTAGGGATAGGCTCCATCTGCGGCAAATACTTTCTTAAACTGAACCATCTTCATTACGGCTATTGGACCGGCGACATCGAAGTAGACATCGCAAATTTGCACCAGGCTCAGGACCAGTACGCCAAATTCGTCATCTCACATATCCCTGACGGGGTCAGAACTATTTTAGATGTGGGTTGTGGAACAGGTCAAATAGCCAGAAAACTGCTGGATATGGGATACGAGGTAGATTGTGTTTCCCCCTCTCCTTTTCTGAAAGCCCGGGCCGCTGAATTGTTGGGAAACAGCAGCCATATCTTTGAATGTCTTTATGAAAATCTGCAGACGGCTAACCGGTATGACCTGGTTTTGTTCTGTGAAAGTCTCCAATACATTGACATGCAACAGGCACTGTCAAACACCGACAAGTTCTTAAGCAGGGCTGGTTATTTGTTGATATGTGACCTTTTCAGAAAAGATATCAAGGGCAAAGATGTTATGGGCGGCGGTCATAAGTTAACAGAGTTTTATGACCTCATTGAAAAATCTCCTTTCAGACTGATTGAGAACCTGGATATTACTGAGCAGACCGCTCCAAATTTAGACTTATTGAACGATGCATTAGAAAACGTGGTGCGGCCTGTTTTGAACGACTGTATCCACCTTCTCGAAAGCAGGCACCGAATTGCTCTTAAACTTCTAAGGTGGAAATACAGAAAAAAAATAAATAAGCTTCATAAAAAATACTTCGAGGGAGGCAGAACCGGCAAAGACTTCAAAAAATACAGGTCCTATCGGCTCTTTCTCTACAAAAAGGAGGCTAAGGAATAATCAACACTTTCGTCGAATACGCAAATGCCTCTAACAGGTACCCCGCCAAAAACAGGGCATTCTATAAACCATCCCAGAATATAACTTCCCGAATTGTAGGCTTTCTAATAAGGGAAATTTGCCGATAAAGAGATGTAGGAGTTATGTTAGCAAAAACACTATATTGTTTGCCTGTATTAGGTTTAGTAATTCTTGCAAATGGATGTGACCTCCACGCCCCAAGAATTCGTGTGGGCACTTTACCCACTCCGCCGCCGGGGCCGAGATTTTATGGACCGTATGAGCTTGGTGAACATTCTTATCGCTTTAGCCCCTTTGAAAAAAACGGCATTATATATACCTGCAAAGCCGGGCATATAGACATAACTCATTTAAGGTTGAGTGCCGACCAGACAAGATATCTTATGGAGAAAACGCGCAAAACATTGATGAAAAAAGACGAGGGATTTACATTCAGACTGTCTTTAGAGCTTTCACAGCATAAGGTCAAGTTTAGTTATCCTGAATACTGGGATAGCTTGTCCCACAGAGGGAAAGAAGAAATTGCAGAAAAAATTGCATTTGAAGTTGGTCCATACCTGGCATTTAACGCAACATTATGGCATGAAATCCTTACATGGTTTGGTGTCCATTTTATCGGAGTCGAGCCCGAGTTTAACTCGTCGTTTTCATGGGAGGATATCTATTCAAATCTTCTGGGTACAAAACTTGCCGTTGAGGCCCTGAAAGACACCGGGCATACGTATAACAAAGCAATGACACTGGCTATTAACCACAAACTCGAAGAGCTGGATGTCCAGCCAAAAAGTACCGCGATATATGCAGCTGAAAAGATGAGAGGAAAGTGGTTTACAGGTTACCTGCTTGTCGACACAATAAGAAAAAATATGGATATCGGTTTGGATGATGGTTATGTGACACCGGTTGTTGTTCCTGGTATTTGTTACGGCGCCGAGCCTGAACCGCTCGCTGCTCCTGTTATAGATATATTCGCAAAGTATGGATTTTCGATGAAGTATGAAATATACCCATACGAATTGGAAAGATACAAGATTTTGAGAACTATTTATCCGGATGGAATTGATGGAAAGGTTGAACCGGATAAGCATTTTGCCGAAATCATGTATCACATCAAAAAACAGGCAGTGGAAGAATACGGCTATATTATCGATTAAACAGGATTATTGCATTCGAGTGTAAACGCTTGCATAGCTGAAGAACGATGAAGTCTTTAAAAGGTACAAGTCTTATCAACATTTTCTTTATAAAAAGACACCCACGAAAGTAATTCACCTTAAGAGTCAGATGGATACTTTCCTTACAACGTCAATCAAATAATGTTTCTACAAACTTTTCGAAGCCGAAGTGTCGAATCCATTCCGCCCCGCGCGGGGCCGTCAGCGATGAACCTCGGGCGGTTCGAATTTGTAGCCGATGCCGCGTATGGTATGAATGAATACCGGTCTGCTCGGGTTCGGCTCAATCTTATCACGCAGCGTGGTGACAAAACGGTCTATGCTGCGAGTGGTAACGATGCAATCGTAACCCCATACAGCGTTCAGTATCTCATCGCGTGTGAGGGCCCGGCCGACCTTCTTAGCGAAAAATTCCAGCAGATTGAACTCCTTGGGTGAAAGCTGGATCTCTTTACCCTTGCGGGTAAGCTTCCTCGCCGGTATATCGAGGCGATAGTCCACGAATTCGTAAACGTCCTGCTGTTGAGTTCTGGCGCGTCGCAAAAAGGCGGCGGCACGCGCGAGGAGCTCTTTTATGCTGAAGGGCTTGGTGACATAATCATCGGCGCCGAGGTTCAGGCCCAGCACAATATCCGGCTCTTCGCCTTTCGCGGTGAGCATAATAATAGGCATTTCGAGTTTTTCTTCGCGAATCAGCCGGCATATCTCGTAGCCGTTGATTTTGGGCAGCATAATGTCGAGGATTATCAAATCCGGCTTTGCGTTCAGCGCAGCTTCAAGACCCTTCTCCCCGTCCGAGGCGGTTATGACTTTGTAACCCTTGAACTCGAAGTTGTCTTTCAATCCCCGAAGCATCGTCGCGTCGTCTTCGACTATAAGGATGGTCTCCATCTTCTACACCGGCTCAAACTTGTAACCAATATCTCCTATGGTATGGATAAAAGTCGGTTTGTGCAAGTCCGGCTCAATCTTCTCACGGATGGCCTTCACGAAAGCGTCTATGTTCTTTGCGCCGATGAAATGCGCAAAGCCGAAGGCGGTTCTGAGAATCTCATCGCAAGTCATAACCGAGCCTTGGTTTTTGACAAGCAGATGTAGCACCTTGAATTCCTTCGGGCTTAGTGTCACCTCGCTGCCGTCGCGGGTAAGCGTCTGCTTTGCGACATCGAGTTTGAAGCTGCCGAACTGATATGTGTCCGGTTCAGGCTGGGCGGTCCTGCGCAACAACGCCTCAACCCGCGCGAGAAGCTGCTTTATGCTAAAGGGCTTGGTAACGTAGTCGTCGGCGCCAAGGTTCAGGCCCGTCACAATGTCCTGCTCCTGGTCTTTGGCGGTGAGCATAATTATCGGCGTATCGAGCTTTTTGCCGCGCACCTGACTGCAAATCTCGAAGCCGTTGATTTTAGGCAGCATAACATCAAGAATAATCAGGTCGGCATTGCCCCCCAGCGCAGCGTTTAGGCCTGTTTGGCCGTCACGTGCTACGCTGACATTAAAACCCTTTGCAGTAAAATTATCCTCCAGCGCTCGGAGCATTGTTGGATTGTCTTCGATTATCAGAACGTTTCTCATATCTCTGTTCCTTCTTGTCCGCCGTCTTGCCCGACGTAGCGAGAGCGAAGTCGGAAGCTTTAGCGAAGACGGAAATCATCCTGTTTTGGCGAAACGGCAATTCTGACCGTGAATGTGCTGCCTTTGCCCTGTTTGCTTTCGATAGTCACTTTTCCTTTATGAGCATCGACAATGAATTTGACGATGCTTAGTCCCAGGCCGCAACCCTCGGCACTTCGGGCCAGACTCGTGTCGACCTGATAGAAGCTGTCGAATATCCTGCGAATATGCCTGCGAGACAGGCCGATACCGTTATCCGAAACCGCAAAGCAGACGCAGCCTCCCTCGGCAAAAACCTTAAGCGCTATTTGCTTTTGGTCGCCGGTGTATTTGTAGGCGTTGTCTAAAAGGTTGACAAGAACGGTAACCATCGCATCGTGGTCGGCCTGAATCTCAGGTAGATTATCCGCGACATCAACGGCAGGCTGGCAGTTTTGTGCGGCAAACTTCGTCTTGACCGCCTCCACCGCATCGTCGGCTATCGCCGCAGGTTTTGTCTCAACAATTGTGAAGGCTTGTTTGTTTCGCTCCATCCGCGAGAAGGTCAGGAAGTTATCAATCATTCGGCTAAGTCGCTCATTTTCCTTCGAGGTCAGACGCAGGTATTCCTCGGCCTGGGCCTCGTCTTTGACGTTGCCTTCAAGAAGGGTATCAACGAGGACGCGTATCGAGGCAAGGGGGGTCTTTAGCTCGTGGGAGACGGTCGCGATGAAGTCGTTTTTCATCTTGTTGAGCCGTATTTGTCTGCTTACTACCTTAACGGCAAAACCGCCGGCGACGAGAATAAGCACTATCACAAGGACGCCGGTCCAGATATAGATGGCGATTTGCCTCCTGGCGGCCCTCTCAAAAACCTCGCCCCCCTTAAAACAGAGTTCCACCTTCCAGCCCGGCAGGTAGGCGGGTAAGGCCGCAGTGGTAAAAGGCTCACCATCCGGCTGTGGCGTGCCCGCAACAAAAGCACCGGAGGCATCGACTATACGATAAGCGGACTCGGAGCCGGCAAATGCGTCATGGTAGCCGGCAAGGACCGATGCGATACCGCCGTCGGACAGCAGCACCAGCAGCGTCGCCGACTGGGTTCTGTGGCGAAGGCAATATACCGGCCCCCCACCAAGGTCAATTCTAAAAAAGCCGTCAAATCGTCCGGATAGCGGACGCAGATTCTCGGCGACGGAAATAGAAAATTCCTCGGCAGCGATGAGCTTTTCGAGCCTGTCCTTTTCGATTCCAATCGCGGCTGAATCCGCGAGGAGGGACGAGCTTTGGATAGTCTGGAGGAGTCTTTTTGCGATGAAAAGGTTTTGATTGGCTGGCAGCGCGACCCCGTCGCTGGCAGGATTGTAGAGGTCTGCAATCAGCTCGTTGGCGGTTCGGCGGAAAAGTTCGGACAGGCTCTGCGTCCGGCCCGATTCATCCTTCGCAGTAGCAGTTGCAGACCCGCTACTGCTACGGAGAACGGATTGTTCGGCGGATTGTCTGAGCAGAGACAAAAGCAACAACCTGGCGTTCTCGACGGCAAAGCGTAAAACCGGGTCAGCGTCTTTCGCTGTCCCGTAAAAGGCGGCCTTTTGACATTCTTCTATTGCTTCATCGAGCTGGCCAAGCCGGGAAAGGCACCGGCTTTTGCCCATAATCGCCGCGATTGCCACATTTGGGTCACTGTCTGTTGAAAATCTGTCGTAGAACTGAGCTGCCTGGGAGTATTGCCGGCCGGTAAATTCGAGCTGCCAGGCACCGGCCAGCGGGCTATCCGGTACCGCCTCGCCGCCGGAAACATCAGCCGATACCGGATAGACCAAAGTCCCATTTGCATCCAGCACAACCACGCCCAGGAAATCGTTTTCAATAACAAGCTGAGTGAAAAGCGAATAAGGATTCGCAGATGGCTTCAACCTGTCGAGGCCACCGATTTTGGCGGCGCAGATGGCTTCGGTCCTGGCGGAGGCATCGACGAGTTTGTCCTGATAGAGTGCGGCGAGTTTCTCCCTTGTGGCCAGCCGTTCGTTGGCTACCACCCTGCTCATAAACCAAAGCAGACTTACAGTGGGCAGCACCACCGCCGCCGCCAGCAGCAGCACCACCCACTGTAACTGGTTACGTCCGGCGATAAAACCGCCGCTAATCTTCAATTCCTGTCCCTCTATTGGCCGGCTGCAAGAGCCGCTACCTCTTTCTCTGAAAGTGCATAATTATATATACGGACATCGTCAATAAGACCATCGAAGAACCTGTCCTTCATCTCGGCATTCTCGCCGATGAGGACGTCGAAGTCGTTTTTGCCGATTCCGCCCGTCCAGCTCTTGGAGGCATCGACCTTGCCATCGACGTAAATGCACATCTGATGACCGTCATACACAGCCGCTACGTGATGCCACTGGTTTGCTGCGACCTCAGTCGAGCCATCCAACATAAACTGCTGCCAGTCATTGACCGATGCGTGGAACCTTCTCTGATTCTCTAATGTAGATAACCTCCACGAATTGTCGCCTTTTGTGACGATTGCCATATAATCGTACGGCACCGACCGAATATTCACCCAGCAGGAAATGGTAATCTGCCCGGCAATATCGAAAGCCGTCTTATCGGCAATCCGCACAAAATCGCCGTCGCCGTCCAGCTCGATTGCGCCGCCGATTTTACCCTGTGTCCATTTCGCGTCGCCGACAAGAGTTCCATTATGGCTGCCGGTACTACTATCTTTGGCGGTCCTGCCTTCGGTTTCATCGAATTTCCACCAGCCGACAAGGCCGGCCAGCTCGGCGTTCCCAAAGGCCTGTGGATTACTCCACGCATTGTCCCGTTTATCGTTCCAGCCGATCTTGCTGTCGCGTTCTCCGCCATCATCATCGTCATTAACGTGGACGTCCAGACCTATTGTCGCCCCTGTGAATGGTTTTCTTCCCAATGTCGACCACGGAAACTTTATCTCGGTGCGATATCCCTTCTCAGTTGTCACCATTGCAAATTCAATATTTTCCTTCCTGCCGTGCTGCTGATGTGTGTCCATTGTGGGATTGGTTTTGTCCCAGTCGAAGTGATATTGGGCATCGTCATCATCGTATTGAACTGATTTGCTGTTGTCGGCGTCGATATAAACCTCGGCGGAGTCATCATACCACCACTCGTCCGGGCTTGAGTCATTCTTAAGGCTGTCATCAGTTACATCAATAAGCATATAAAGGTTATTTTCATCCCACATCGCTCTGTACTCAGCCTCCAGGTCATTCGGCGACGGTGGCGGTGGATACATTACGTTGGCAACTTTGTACGGCATCGCGTCGGCCCAAATGTCATCCTCTTCGCCGTCGATTACCGGCGGCTTGGCCGTCGAGATAATGGTGGCGGGCGTCGCCTCTCGCAATCGTCCGACTCTGGCCTCGGCTTCAGCCTTCTGGATTATCTCTGCAATTTGAGTAACAGGGCCGAAGAGTTGATTCAGCGGAGGCAGACCCGTCAGTCTTGAATTAACGGCGAATCTGTTAAGCTGCTCGTCCGTGCGAAGCTCGATGGTCATTTTGTCGGCAGCCAGCGCCAGCTGGTCGAAACTATTCGCAAGCGCGCTACGTTGACCTTCTTCAAAAGACTCGATTATCACCGGGGCGGCAAGGCGAATAGCTCCACCGACATTAACCAGAATAAGCTTGCTTGCAGTTGGTGGCAATTTGCCTACAGCGCCGGCCAAAGAACCCGCTTTGCAGACGCTATTGCCGTCTTTAATCGCAGCAACAGCGGCTCGCGTAACCTCGGGATTAATTGAAAGTATGGTGGCTTTGTCCACCTGTTCGACATAGCAATACATCGGCTTATCCTTGACCATCCCAATCCGGTATCGTCCGGCCGACAAATCAAGCTCGGCCGTGGACCGGCCGCTGAGCACTGCATCGGAGGTTCCAAGAATCCTTGCAAGAATCTGACGCGTCTGCTGAGGATTGTGACTTGTTACCACCAGCCCTATACACCCGGGGAAGAAAGCACTCCCTTGTTTAGGGGACATGGCGAAGACTGTAACCTGCTCAATGTTGGCAAAGATTTCCCGGCCGATGTCGAGGCCGGTCACATTTTTAATCTGTGTGCGTATGGTATCAGCCTGCATCTCGTTCTGTCCGGACAGGGCAAAGCTTACAAGGGCGACTGCATCGGAGGGAACCGCCTGCAAAACCGTTTTGCTTATATTCGGAGTCCGAATCATATCATACGCAAGGCAGTTGTGACCCTCTTTGAATACGATTTCGGTCGTATCGCAAAAACCATCCTGCTCAATCGAATCGGTGGCGGTTATATAGTCAATGTGACTGAAGTCAACAAGTGCGTTGGCCCAGAGAACCCCTTCAGGGATTTGGCCGGCAGGGAGCATCTGCATCACCCGAGTATAGACCTCGTCGACGTCCACCCAGATAGTTATAACGTTATTTTGCCTTTGCTTTTTGCTGAGTTTCAAAAACGACTTGTTACTGGAAGCAAGTGTTGGCTCGGAAATCAATCCCTTGTATTGCCTGACACACCACTGAAGCTGCTCGGCTGGTTGCGCTATTAAAATTACTTTGTCGTCGTATGCTACTCTGACGCCTCCGGGGATTACGATGGTGTTCATATCTTCGATAGGTTCGCCTGGCTGGCCCGCCATGCCTAACGCTGCTAAGACCATTCCTCGCAGGGCGTCGCTTCTGCCGGGATACAATACGACAATCATAGGAGGATTATCTTGAGCGATGCCGGTAACCCCAATTGCCGAGCCGCGAATCTTTTTGAATTCAGCCATCATACTCGGATTTAAAAGCGCCGCTATTACATCTGCAGGCGACTTCTGACCACCTTTCGCAGGTGCTCCTGCCGCATTACCGCCGCCTATTGCGGCCAGTGGATTCTCGAAGGGCGTGCCTTTGAGCATATTGAGCATCGTCTCAACCTGTCTGCCGGGACTGCCAAACTCCACATAAACAAGTGTCTCGGGCGGCATCAAAGCAGCCGGGTCGAAATCCATTAAATCATCCAGAACCGGCTGCGCTTTCTGGACAAGCTCAGTCTGGTCGGCATATTCGGTCACAAGCTTTTCCAGAACCGCCTTTGCTGCTTGCTCATCACTGGTTTTCAGATAGCACATACCCTGACGATAAAGTGCCTGAGATATGTGGTTCCGCGGAGCGCCAACTTGCCGGATTACCTGACCGTAGCTCTTTATCGCTGCATCGATGTTGCCTTCAACCTCTTCGGCATACAGCCCCTGCTGCAGCAGTTCGCTTGTCGAGGCAGCTTCAGCGGTGCTACAGGTCAGCGCAACCACCACCAGAAGCAGGCCCCCCAAAATGGGTAGGCCTATTGTGATATTTTTTAATGTCTTCATAATAACCCCTTTCAACAATAAGTTATCAAAAAACCTCTTCTTCGACACGGGTAATTTACAGGATGATTGTTACCGTTTTGCTACCGTACCGTCTTTTTTTGGATATTTTTTGCAGCCACATAAAAAGCACAAAAGCCCCGCAGGGAAAAAAGAAAAGGGACTCGGGAGCATTTTTCTTCCAGCGTTATCTGCTGCCTCCGCGGTAAAACACCCTAATCGAAAAGCGCTTCCACAAAAATATCCGGGTCGAATTCGGCAATATCCTCTGGCTTTTCGCCCAGTCCGACGAACTTCACCGGTATATCGAGCTGGTCCTTGATGGCGATAACGATTCCGCCCCGTGCGGTGCCGTCGAGTTTCGCCAGGAATATCCCTGTAACGTCGATGGCCTCGGTGAACATTTTTGCCTGTGCGATTGCATTTTGGCCTGTTGTCGCGTCGAGAACAAGTAATACCTCGTTTGGCGCACCAGCAATCTTGCGGGCCACAACGTCACGAATCTTTGTTAGCTGCCTCATAAGGTCTTTTTGGGTATGCAGCCGCCCCGCCGTGTCTAAAATCAGAAAATCCGCCCCCCTTGCAACAGCCGCCTCGCACGCATCGAACGCCACCGCAGCGGCATCGGAGCCCATCTTGTGCTTCACGATTTGCACACCGATACGCTCGGCCCAGATACTTAGCTGTTCCACCGCCGCCGCCCGGAATGTGTCGCAGGCGGCTACGATAACCTTCTTGTCGTCTCGGCTCAATATGTAAGCCAATTTGGCGATGCTTGTAGTCTTGCCCGTGCCGTTGACACCGGCTATCAAGATAACAGTCGGGCCACTTTCGCAAAGGTGTAATTGCCTGTCGTGATGCGGCCAGTAACTTTTTATGTGCTCTTTGAGGAACGGAACAATCTCATCGGTCGTTGCTACCTGCCTGTTGCGATAGGCACTGCGAAGCTCTGTTATGAGTTTGTCCGTCGTCTCTACGCCGATATCGTCACTGATTAGCGTCTCTTCGAGCTTATCCAGCAGGGCATCATCGATATTTCTGCCTAAGCTCAGTACCGACAAAAGAGAGGTGCTGATTTTGTCGCGTGTTTTACCAAGCCGGTTTTTGAAGTACCCCGCTGTCTTTGTAAATATCCCCATAAGCATATCCTCACAAACTGAAAATCGTTTCGATACAAGTTTCGCAGAAATCGGAAAAAATTTCAAGTACTGACTCGTCCGCCGAAGCCTT
>Ga0315545_1003602_pt1 | contig 13173 bp, 10 predicted proteins | sample SalMarSW160210MG_FD_203096 | JGI IMG/M metagenome (GOLD analysis project Ga0315545, IMG submission 203096) | Salt marsh sediment microbial communities from the Plum Island Ecosystem LTER, Massachusetts, United States - Salt Marsh Sediment SW1602-10 ... | reverse complement strand
CACAAAGAATGGAAGTTCTTGAACAATAAACAGTCGAAGCTGAGAGCTAACCAGCGGCTGAACACGGACGCTCTGTGCGCGGCGCCGGTGAGCTTGACGTCATGCAAAAACCCTATAATCAATAGTACTGGAATGAAACAATTATACCTAACCAACAGAGACGAATGGCGAGACTGGCTCTGTGTGCATTTGAAATTGGGTTTGTTTGGGTTTGTTTTTTGGGGCCCGAAAACGGTTTTATTTTCATAATCCTTTGTGGTAAAGACATTTGCGTTCATTTTTGGCCTTTCGGAAATTGGGTTTGAATTGGGTTTGTTTATTCGGACTAAGAAATCACCTTTTTTTCTGTAATCCTCTATAACATATAAGTTTACGTCCATTTTGGCTTTTTTGAGATTGGGTTTGATTGGGTTTGAATTGGGTTTGTTTTTTCCACTTAACCAAGTGTCTAATTTTTCATATTTACTTTTCATATAAGAGTTTATGTTAATTTGAGCGTACTTGACATTGGGTTTGTTTTGCATAAAAAGTAGGTGATTTGTAGAGGATTCTCTACAGATGTAGAGGTGGCGGCTTCGCAGAAGGCTACGCAGGGCAGGCCCTTCGACAAGCTCAGGGTCGAGCAGAGCCCGATTTTTTTGGGCGTTTAGGCGGTTTGGGTAGTCTTGGGCTTCGGTAGACATGAGGAAATCCTTCTGATTTACTATTTACTATTGATTATTTACTATTGACGAATCACGAATCTGGGACTGCTGGCTCTAAGAACCTATCCGGATAAGCTCATAGTCTTTGGCTTCTTTTTGCCGGAGGCGAAAAAAGTAGCCCCCGGCCCCCGACAGAAAAGCAAGTGAGCTAACATCGAGGGTAAACTAAGAAAAGCAAGTAAGCACACACCCCCCGGCAGAAGAGCCGTGTAAGTACACCCGGGGATAAACTCGGGTAAACTCAAGGAGTAAAAAAACACTGCCTCTATAATTAGAGCTACCTGCACTTTTGATGCGAAAAAAGTCCTCGAATATCGGTTCGTGATTCTCATAACTCGATTTGGAAAAGTGAGTTAAAAAATTTTTAGAAATTTTGATTTTTGTTCTGAGGTATCAGCGTTTTCGGTCGAAAACTGACGGAAAATTTTACCTATCTTAACGCACGGATTTCTCGGATTAGCACAGATTTACGAAGTGAGATGCTGGATGCTCGATGCAAATTAGCGGATTAGCCTTGTGGAATTTCTTGACAATCTCTAATCTGTGCCATATAAGACACTTAGCATTGCTTAGGATTTGTTGTTAGGTCACTCGAAACTATGAGGTAATTTTAGAAGAATGGAATCTCCTCAACAATTATTAGATTCTGCATATCAGCAATTGGGATATAACGAGGGAGATCTATTAGATGCTGTAGATACTCCATCAGGTTTTGCGCTGAAAGATTGGTTAAATAAGGGGGAATGGTTAGCACTTGCCAAAGATGTTGAGGCCGAGAAAGTTTTCTTTGTAGATAATAATCCAGTAATTGTATTTGCGAAAACAGAATCTAATAATCAAAAAAAGAAATTCCGGCAAATATGGAATATGGCAAGGCCTCCACTGCTTTTTCTTGCTTCTCCTGGAGAACTGGCGGTTTATAATCTAAACCATGGCCCTGCCAGAAACCAAAATGATTGGGAAGAAACACTCGAAAAACGTCAACTTAATACAGCCAAAACAATAGCGGAAGTATCAGAAAAACTGCAAGAATTTAGACGGGAACAAATCGAAACAGGCCGATTATTTGAAGATGAGCGATTCGGTGATGACAAGCGAGCAGATAAAGCACTCATCGCGGATTTGCAGGTTGTTCGCAATGAATTGTGTGATGCCGGTCTTATAGCCAAGTATGCACATTCACTTATTGGCCGGTCAATATTTATACGCTATCTTGAAGACCGAGGAGTTCTTGAAGAAAGCTATTTCAAAAAAATTGTCAGAGGCAAACCTAAATGGCGAGAGATTCTTAATACGCCTGTCTCCGGTTCATTTGTTGATCCTGAACTTGAGAAACGATTTTATCCGAGAGTCCTAAGCGATAAAGAATTTACCTACGCCTTATTTAATCAACTCAGCAAAGACTTTAATGGCGACTTATTCCCGAATATAGAAGAAGAGAAAGCAAAGGTCGAGCCGTCGCATTTAAATGAGCTTCAAGATTTTTTGTGTGGGAATGCAGATGGTGACCAGTTATTTTTCTTTGCCTATAAGTTTGATGTCATTCCGATTGAACTGATTAGCAGCATTTATGAAGAGTTTTACAATACTGGTAAAAATAACACTGGAAATAATGGTTCTCATTATACTCCGCCTGCGTTGGTGGAGTTTTTGTTGAGCCAAGTGTTGTCGCCTGAATGCCTGGACGAAAAGCCCAGAATCCTAGACCCCGCGTGCGGATCGGGAATTTTCCTTGTGGAATCTTTTAGGCGGATTGTGCGCCATAAAGTCTGGTCACAAAATGGAAGGCGACTTAGTGACATTCAACTTAGAAAGATTCTTAGGGAGCAGATTTCCGGTATTGATATCAATGGAGAGGCTGTTCGGATTGCGGCATTTAGTTTGTATCTGGCATTTTTGCATTATCAGAAACCCCCTGATATTTTAGAACAGATAAAACAAGGTAAAAAATTACCCAACCTGAAATATGAAGAACGTAGGGTAAGAAAACCGGAACAACATTATGATATATTACTTGAAGCCAATTCTTTTGAAGTTGAGTCAAGAATCGCACATGAAGATGTTTTGTCTAATTTCACTGAATCTTGCGCAGACATTGTTGTAGGAAACCCACCGTGGGGTTCACCCGGCAACAAAGAGGAAGAAGAAGAAAGCCGCAAGGCAATGGATGTTGCCTTGCAATGGTGCGAGAAACAAGAAGCGAAATTACCTGTAGGTGACAGAGAATGGTCTCAGGCATTTATTCATAGAGTAATTAACCTAATGCGTGATGGTGGTCGAGCAGCATTGTTGGTTTCTTCAGGGGTGTTGTTTAAGATTCAAGAGAACAGCCGCGATTTCAGAAGAAAATGGCTTGGGGGAACAACATTACATTCGATTATAAATTTTGTACATACTAGAGATGTGTTTTTTAAAGGCAAAGCTCGTCAATCAGGTGCGCAGTCGCCTTTCATTTCTGTCTACTTCACAAAACAAAGGCCGGATCATAACAGTGTTTTTGAATACTGGTCTGCAAAAAAGACTGCAATGGTAGAAGAAGTGCAGTCCGTGATATTGAGTGCTGCTGACATAAAGCGACTAAGACAGGATGATGTTGTTAGAAATGAGAATCTCTGGAAAATACAATGGTGGGGTAACCACCGTGATGAGTCGCTTATTTGTCATTTAGGCATGGAATCAAGTCTTGGGGATTTGGTAATTTGCGGCAGGAAATTTGCACCCGACGATATTGGGAGAGGTTTTGAGGTACGAAGTGGGAAGCGGCCGAGAAAAAAACACTTAGATTACAAAATGCTTCCTGCGCCATGTTTGAAAAGATATGGGCCAATAGATGATAACACCCTTAAAAAAACGCCAAGTCCTTTATACTTAGAAGGCAATACGAAATTATATAAAGGATTACGTTTAATTATAAAGAGAGGTATAACACAAAGAGGAGGCGAAAAAGGTAGGATATTAGCAAGGCTTGAAAGAAAATCATTTTGTTTTAGGCATTCGATTTATGGGATTAAGCTCCCAAACTCAGCTATGTGGGAAGGAAAAATCCTGCTTGGGATTTTTTGGTCATCACTCGCACGATATTATTATTGGCTTACTACAGGTTCATGGGGTATGTGGCATCACGAGATTCTTCAAGAGCGTATCGAAGATTTTCCTATAAAGTTGCCGGAGGATGGCAATCTCCGAAGTCGGATTGTTAAATTAGTGGAGGAACTGCAAGAAAAAGGAGCAAATTCGTCAAATCCAGATATGTTTGATGCCGAGACATTAACTTTTGAAGAAACTGTCAAGCTTGAGCATGATCTTGATGAGGCGATTTTTGATTTGTATGAATTAAACGAGGAGGAGCGGGACCTTATCAGGGACATGTGCGAGTATGGCCTTGACCTTTTTTACAATAATGTTAAAAGCAAGGCTGTAAAACCGGTAGAAGCAGATCGGCCTGAGAGCAATTGCGGTGTTCTTAAAGATGTTCCGACTCGGCGAGATCGGCAAAAGGGGTTCGAAGGTTATATCAGAACGTTCCTGCGGATTTGGAATCGGGAACTTGAGCCCGATGGCGAATTTCGTTGGCAGTTAATTCGGCCCGGGAGAAACATACCAATGGCTGCGATTGTATTCTCAACGCAATACAAGAACAAACCTCTTGGGCCTGTGAAAGAGCCTGGAACGGCGCAATGGCACAAAGTCCTGGAGAAGCTTGACAAAACGCAACGTGCGCCGGTTAGCAAAAGAGTTTATATTGATGGGGTGGTGCGAGCCGTTTCTGATACTGATATAATGATTATCAAACGCAATGAAAGACGGCTATGGACGCGAAGTATGGCGCGTGAAGATGCCGAGGCGACATTGCTTCAGGCAATACATTTGCAGGAAAGAAGCAGGGGGCAACGTTGACCAGACCACGTTTGAGCAAAATTGATTCCTGGGCGAATTATGAGACCAGAATATTAAAAGTGATTGTGTTAGCACTTGAGATATTGAGAAATAGTAAACGTGATTTAATAAAGGAAGTCGAAGATAAACTTAATTATGAACTCTATTTTTGTATGCTTGTAGCAGTTCGGAGGTTAGGCGGTGAAGATAGTGGGATAAACTCACCTCCTGTTTATGAATGTTGGAATCAGCCGCTCGAAGAGGAAGAACTTCTTGATGTGTCGCGAAAGAAACGCCCGGATTTTCAATGGGGGTATATTGATCATTCGGAGCCTAACCCAAGGAAGAGTGCAAAACACTATTATATTGAATGTAAAAGATTAGGTACGCCAACACGAAAAGATAGGGTATTCAATCAGAATTACGTATTACACGGCGTGTTAAAATTCGTCAAGCCAGAGTGGAAATATGGCAGAGCATCTTCATCAGGGACGATGATTGGGTATATCCAGAGCATGGAAGAAAAAAACGTTTTGGCGGATGTTAATAAGGAAGCGTTCAATCGGAATATACCTGCAATTAAATTGAGCCCCAAAGGCTGGAAAAAGAACGGCGTAAGCAGGTTGGAGCATGAGTTTAATCGTCCCAAAGTGCTTCCCACGCATTTCACATTGCGGCATTTTTGGTTAGATTTGCGATAATAACATACATTGGAAATGACTCTTTCTGAGTCAAAGTGGTGCGAAATATCGCACCCTACGCTCTTTTTGATTCGCCTTCGGCGAAGCTATTTCAATAGATTCCTCCGCTTCGGCACGACAAAGCCGTGCCTTCGGTCGGAATGACAACAGGTACAGACAGATGAATATATTATTATTCCGAACCATTTTCACGGAATCGTAAACATCGCAGGGGCGGTCCCGTGTGGCCGCGATAGCAAATCAGGGCAACCCTTCGACCCATTCGACAAGGCTCAGGGCAGGCTGCGCTCAGGGCAACCCTTCGACTGCGCTCAGGGCAACCACGTGACAAATTATAGGCGGGCCAATTTCAAGGGAGGTTATTACTTCATCAGGTTCGTGATGCACAAGCGTTGCTCAGATTCGTATAAATAAGCGAACAAATATGTATTGGGCAATAACTGAACAAAAAGGAGGTTTATAAGATGGCAAAGATACAGATAGTATTCTACAGTATGTACGGACACGTTCATAAATTAGCCGAAGCGGTGGCTGAAGGGGCACGTCAGGTTCACGGAACGGAAGTAGCTATCTATCAGGTTCCGGAATTGGTTCCCGATGAAGCTCTGGAAAAAATGGGGGCCAAGGCCGCTCGCGAGGCTTTCGCAGATATTCCAATCGCAAAGCCAGAGGATTTGGCCGAGGCGGACGCGATTATATTCGGGACGCCGACGCGGTTCGGGAATATGTGTGCTCAAATGCGCAACTTCCTCGACCAGACGGGCCAATTGTGGTTCAAAGGTGCCCTGGTCGGTAAGGTCGGCAGCGTTTTCGCCAGCACGGGAACTCAGCACGGCGGGCAGGAGACAACCATTACGAGCTTTCATTCGACGCTGCTCCATCACGGGATGATTATTGTCGGTGTGCCTTACGCCGAGCAGAGACTGCTCAATATGGATGAAATCACGGGCGGAACACCTTACGGAGCAACGACTCTTGCGGATGCCGATGGGTCTCGTCAGCCGAGCGAGAATGAGTTAGCGATTGCGAGGTTCCAGGGCAAACACGTGGCCGAGATTACGCATAAGCTCTGCGGTTGATGAGTCATCTACGTAATAATCAAAATGCTTCCGGCAGGATTTCTCTTGCGGCGGCACGAAGGTAGTTTGAAATCTGCCTTTCGGAGTTCATCCCAAGCACCTTTCTGGCCACGTTGTTGCAGTCCTCCACGGTTACCGAGCGAATCATCTGCTTTATCTCCGGTATCATCGGCGCAGTAAGCGAAAGCGTTCTAATGCCCATCCCCAAGAGCAGCATAATGTACTCCGGCTCGGAAGCCATCTCGCCGCAAACGCTGATGTCTATCTGTGCCTTGTGCGCATCCTGAATGACCGTCCTGATAAGCCGAAGCACCGCAGGGTCCGCCGACGAATACAGTGTAGAGACCAATTCATTGCCCCTGTCAACGGCTAATGTATATTGAGTAAGGTCGTTTGTACCGATACTGAAAAAATCGACGTCCCTGGCGAGCGAAAAAGCAGTCAATGCCGACGACGGCGTCTCAATCATAATGCCTATCTGAATGTCCCTGTTGAATGCAATGGACTCTTCGTCGAGGTCATCCATAACATCCCGCAAAATCATCTTTGCCTGCATCAGCTCCTGTAGATTCGTAATCAGCGGAAACATAATCCTGACATCACCGAGGACCGAGGCCCGCATAATCGCACGCAACTGCGTTTTGAACATCATAAGGTTCTGCAGGCAAAATCTGATAGACCTGAGCCCCAAAAACGGGTTCGGCTCAGGTGCAAAACGCTTCCTTTGAGTATATTTATCCGCTCCAAGGTCCACTGTCCTTATTATCACAGGTCTGTCCTGAAGAACACTGACAGTCTCTACATAGGCCTGATATTGCTCTTCTTCTGTCGGCTCGGTTTGCCTGTTAAGATACAAATATTCGGTACGGTACAATCCTATACCCTCGCCTCCTTTTTGCAGGACCGCATCGGCTTCATCGTGAAATTCGATATTGCCCAACAATGTGATTTTCACACCATCACGAGTTACTGCCGGCTTTTCTCTTATCGCATCGAGCTTGTGCTCAAGCTCTGCAAACTCCTTAGAGTATTCCTGGTACTGCTGGATTGTCTGGTCGTCCGGATTAACAATAACGATGCCGCGATTGCCGTCGACAATGACCGTATCCGTGCCACTGACGGATTCGGTAAGGTCTTCGAGTGCCACAACCGCAGGAATACCTAATGAGCGTGCAACAATGGCGGCATGGCTGGTTCGGCCACCGGCATCGCTGGCAATACCTTTGACAAACTTCCTGTTGAACCCGGCGGTTTGAATAGGGCTCAATTCCCGGGCAATAATCGTAACCTCTTCGGTCAGATGCTCGACATCCTCGCGTTTCCTGTCAAGAAGCTGTATGAGCAAACGCCTTTCAATATCGTAAATGTCCGCCGCCCGCTCACTGATATAGGCATCTTTTTCCTTGCTGAAATGTGCTGCAATTTCCCGAAGTATAGTTGATACGGCGTATTCCGCCGTTACCGATTCGGAGTGAACCAAATCGGTTATCTTCTTTCGCAGGCTTCTGTCGTGCAGGAAACGCATATGCACGGCAAAAATATCTTTTATCTTACTGCTTTCGGTCCTGCCGTGTGCCGCCTCAAGTTCGGTCAATTCGCCGATAGCACCCTTGAAGGCATTTCTCACACGTTGAATCTCAGTCGTCCGTTCTGAAGCTTTTATTTCGCGGCGGGGAATGCGATATTCCTCGGAATCAATAATCAGCGCCTTGGCAATAGAAATGCCCGGCGAAACAGCTATCCCCTTTTTTATTTCCATATTCAATAACCAATATCGAAGATCCGGCGCCTTTTGACGGAGTCAATATCGTAGAACCGCCTGCGGCGGAATCAATTTCACGGAGGCGGCTCACCGAACAATTTCTCTTCCACGAGCTCACGCAAAGCCCTGATAACTTTCTGGGCATCGGAACCTTCAGCCTTGATTTTTAGTTTGGTCCCACAAGTCGCAGCGAGCATGCTCATCTGCATGATACTCTTGCCGTCCACCTCAGTTTCGTTATTGCTGACGGTAATATCACTTTTAAACTGGTTTGCAATATCAACAAACTGCATCGCGGGGCGCATATGAAGGCCGTCCACGTTTTTTATCTCAACTTCCGTTTCGCAAACCACTTTTTCCAATGAATCCTGCTCTGCCTGCATTTTCAGACCCAGGGCCTTGTCCTTAACGCACGAAAATCTACATTACTATCACTACACTACAAAGACGAATTTTCATCGGCCTCCCTGAGAAGGTCTTCAACATGCTCGGCGCTTCGGCACTGCTTTAGAAACTTACGGAACTTCTCCTGCTGCAAATGCCTGAAAACATTCTCCATCGCCTGTAAATGTTTGTCCGGCTCATCGGCGGGACTGATTAGAAGTATTACCGAATAAACCGGCTGCTTGTCGAGAGCGGAAAAATCAATACCGGCACTGCTCAGTCCTATCGCGGCAATCACATCTTTAACTAATTTGTACTTCACATGAGGCACGGCAACGCCTTTACCCATCCCCGTGCTCGCTTCCTTCTCTCTTTTTATCATCGCCATGCTAATTTCTTTACACTTGCCTTTTCCGAGCTTGCCGGCTTTATCAAGTGATGAAACTATCTCTGCTATTGCACCGTCACGGTCGCGTGCCTTCAGTTCCGGAACTGTTGCCTTAAAACAGACAAAATCTGCAAATTTCATTTTATCCGACCAAAATTATACTACGTTGGCTCTGTAAGCTCTGTAAGCTCTGGGCCGCCTTTGTGTTTATTGTCTCGTTCCCTGCCCTTTGTTCTTCTGAGCTGTCGTTCAAGCTTATGGACAACCATATCAATGCAGCGGTAAGCATCTTCACCCGTTTCGGTGCCAACGAAAACCTTGCTGTGCTCGGCCCTTGCAATTATCTCCACGCTGGTATTACCACCCTGACTGCCGTCAATAATCACTTCAACCTGATTTATACTACTGTAGTATTTGGGAAGCTTGGAAGTTTTTTCTTCTGCGTGACTTCTGATAGCTTCCGTTATTTCGATGTGCTTACCAGTGATTGTAAAAAGCAAGACTATTCTCCTTAACAATTTTGCATAATGCTAATTTTCTTCGAAAACACAATCCATTTTTATTCCTGACCTTCCGAATCAGGCTCCGGCAAAGCAGCCATCCCCTGCTTCCGACCCGGCGCGATGACCCCGCCGCTGACGGTAAATCTCAATGCTTCCTCTATTGTCATATCTAAATCTATGGTCTGCTTCTTCGGCACCATTATTACAAATCCGGTAAACGGCGTCGGCGAAGTGGGTATAAGAATCGTAAGAAATTCCTTTCTGACATTGTTCACGACCTTTTCGATCCCGGAGCCGGTAACAAAACCCACTGACCATATACCCTTGCGTGGATATTCAACCGCAACGACCCTTGAGAACATCTTCTTTTGTTCTTCGCCTGTGAGGAAAAAATCCGTAACCTGTTTTACATAAGGATAGACCTGTCTCAAAAACGGCGTATTCATTATGAACTTTTCGACCATTCGCCACAGGCTTCTTCCAACCACGCTGGCTAACAGCGCTCCAACTATAAAGACGATGAAAAGCGCCACAAGGAAACCGGCTGCGGACAAAGCTACACCCATCGCTCTCCCGTCCAGATAGTCCTTAACAAAGGCTTCGCCAGCAACGAATGTTATCAACCGATTCAAACCGAATGCTATATGCCGGCTGATATTGTCCTGGATGAACTTGTAGCCCCAGACGAATATCCCGATTGTTACAATCGTCGGCAAAAGTACCGCTAATCCACGCAAAAAGTAACTTTTAAAGCGTCCCGACATCGAATTATTATAAAAACAGCCCCTGATTATTATCAATTTATCGTTTTTTTTGCAACCAAAGCCGCTTACAACACGGTTTTTTATCCAAAACACCCAAGTTTAATTTGCAGGCTTATCATAGTCAACAAAAAAGTCTTTCGGCAAATGTGCACCCATCAAATGTATAGCCGCACCCGGCAGTGAAGTAATCATCCATACTGCCCGCTGGGATAACGCTATTGCCCAAGCTGCCGACTCTTCAATACCGGCAAATTGAGTAAACAAAATGACCAGGGAACCCTCGACTACTACCACACCGCCAATGCTAACGGGGATTGCTCCCACCACCCAAGCCAATGTAAAGAACACATAGTAATACTTGAGACTTGCGTCAATACCCATGTTAACTCCAAGAATCCAGAAGGCGGTGATTACCATAATCTGTAGAAAAACCGTCAATCCAAACATTGCGAGGATTACGAGGGGATTTCTGCAATAAATAACGGCCGCATTTTTTAGTTTGGCAATTATCTTAGTGCCTTGAAGGCAGGCAAGCGACCAAGTCCTCGTAAGTATTAGTCGCCCTTTCTTGTCAGCCAAAAGGCCACAAAGAACAGCTGCAAAAACCGCGATGATACCCATAAGAATCCACTTATATTCTGCGACAATTTTTAGTAAACCATCACTCTCGTTAGAAGTTATCCCAAGGCTTTGGCCTCGTAGAAAAAGTGAGTAGAAAAATACAGCAATTATCAGCGTACTTAACAAACCTACCACTCTGTCAACAAATACACTCAAGACAGCTTCAAATCTTTTATCGGTATGCTTTGTAACGTACCATGCCCGAACCAAATCACCCCCAACAGAACCGGGCATACAAATGTTGTAAAACCAGCCTAAAAAATAGAGTTTGACAGCAGCCCAAAGACTTATAAAGATAGATTGAGTTCTAAGCAGCAGCCACCAACGCAGCCCTATTATTGCATTACTAAAAGTGAAAATACAAAGAGCGCCGGCAAAAACCCATATATTCATTTGGCGGAAATGTTCTACGAAGCTGCTCCATCTCTGCTCCTGGCCGATTCGAGACGCTGCCCAAATGATTCCACCTGTAACCAACGCAATGCGAAAAAAAAGGAATATGGACTTACTCTTTTTAGATTTAGCCTCGTCCGACAACTTCTATATCCTTAAAAACCTTGTTTTCGCAGATAATAACGGTTAAAATTTATTTTTGCAAGATGATATTTGGTGAATGGTGAGTGGTGAGTGGTGAGTAATTAACCATTTAACGAAATAGGAGACTAAAGACGTGGGTACAAAACAAGACATCGAAGAGGGCGCAGAGTTTATTCCGAAATTCGATGATAACGGTCTGATACCAGTTGTAGCTCAGGACAGCCAGACCGGCCAGATATTAATGGTCGCTTATATGAATCGTCAGGCCCTTGAGCTGACAATCCAGACCGGCTATGCCACATACTTCAGCAGGTCGCGACAAAAAGTATGGAAGAAAGGCGAGCAGAGCGGCCACGTCCAAAAAGTAGAACAGATACTGGTCGATTGCGATCAGGACTGCCTGATTCTAAAAGCAGCAGTTGATGCCGGCCAATGCCACGTTGGTTATCGGTCCTGCTTTTACCGTGCATTAAAGAAGAACACGAACAAAAAGCTGGAATTTATCGCAGATAAGGTATTCAATCCCCAAAAAACCTACCGGAAGTAAAGCTGAATTTCGCCCCTGCGGCTGCGTATCTGCTTGCTACAAAGAAAGTTACTACATTTATGCTTCAACAAATAAAAAAAACGGGATAATCCGGAATTTTTCCTTGTTTTTAGAGCAATAATGTGGTATCTTATTACTTGTAAACAATAGACTTAGTGAGGAGTGTCGAGAGTCTCTTTCCGTCATTTTTAAATCTCTATTCCTCACAGAGCGTCTGACGTGTGTAGAAAAGGTGTTTCAAAATCGAAAAAATTATCGTTTTTTCAGGAGGACTTAAACTATGAAAAGATTTAAATCAAAGGTATTGTTGGTTTGCGTGCTGACGTTACTGCTCGGTATGGCAGAACTCGCTGTGTGCGCTCCAGCCAATGATAACTGTGCGAACGCATCATCGGTCGGTAACGTAACGGACCTGGCGTTCAACACTACATTGGCGACGTTCGACGGACCCGGTCACTGTATGACCAGCTCGAACATCTGGTACGTCTATACCGCCACCCAGAGTGGTGGCCTTACCATCAGCCTGTGCGGCAGTAGCTACGACACCGCACTTGCCGTCTATGATGGGAGTAATTGCCCCCCGAAGCTGGAGGACATGATCAGATGCAACGATGATTTCTGTGGCAGGCAGTCAGAGGTCGAATTTGCTGTAACCGCCGGCAATCAGTACCTGATCGAGGTCGGAGGGTTCGTCTCCAACGCAGGTCAGGGTGTAATGACTATCAGTCACGAGATGTTTTCGAACGGCACGCCCTCCAACGATGACCGTGATGACGCAGGGTATATCGACGAGGCAACGGAGCGGACGTTCGACACCACTTATGCAACGTTCGATGGTCCCGGCCTCTGCATGGACGGCCCAAACATCTGGTACATCTTTTCTGCTGATTTTACGGGTAACGTTACTGTCAGTCTCTGCGGCAGCAGCTACGACACAAAGCTCGCCATTTATGATAGTTCTGGTTGGTATCCAGATTCGGACGACTTGATCGAATGCAATGACGACTTCTGCGGTACGGATGCCCAGATCACCTTCATGGCGGTCGCCGGCAACCATTATCTCATCGAGGTCGGTGGGTACAGCGACGAGACCGGCCATGGCGTGTTGAATATCAGTACCGGTTGGGGGCCCGGTGAGCCGACCAACGACGACTGCTATAATGCAACGGCCGTCGGTAACGTAACGAACCTGCCGTTCGACACCACCCATGCGACACCTGATGGTCCCGGCTACTATCATACCTCCGACAACATCTGGTACCGCTATACCGCTCCGTACACCTGTGATGTTACCGTCGACCTGTGCA